>Ga0310124_10001954_pt1 | contig 14322 bp, 8 predicted proteins | sample CB11b_AW_Bot5_MG_FD_203507 | JGI IMG/M metagenome (GOLD analysis project Ga0310124, IMG submission 203507) | Marine microbial communities from Western Arctic Ocean, Canada - CB11b_AW_Bot5 | ecosystem: Environmental > Aquatic > Marine > Oceanic | place: Canada: Western Arctic Ocean | collected...
GTGTTCGGGTGCATAGGAACCGTAGTCCTCGAGCATCATGTCCCAAACATTGTCATCATCCAACGTACATGTGAGTCCGAGATTCACCAGTGGTTCTGGTTCTGGTTCCTGACCTATGGTGAAGGAGACGGTGTCGTTGTCCAGTTCGTGGTATTTTTCACCATCTCCCCCCTTATCCTCGATACGGAAGATCCAGACCTTCATCTCGTATTTCGTATTGTTTGACCAATCCTGAATGCCTGAAAATTTGAATGAACCAATGAAGTTCGAGTAGTCCATGGACGCCAAATGATATCCTGGAGTGTCAGAAGCCCATAGTCGCATTTCCATGCTGAAGTTAGCCATGTCGTCGACATCCTCAGCTTCAAACCGAACAGTCACGTTCTCCTGCGCTGAGGTGTTGTCGAACACGTCGTAGTAATCCTGTTCTGGGGAGATGGTGATTGTGACAGATGGCTCCTCCTCTGAATCCCCGGCTGATACGACCGTCCATGGAACCGCGAGTAACAGCAATCCCATCACGCATGTGAGGGTACGCGCGCGCGCTGCGGACATGATGTTCATTCGTCTGCACTCGTATATGATTGATTTGCGCGTCAACGTGAATCCATAACCACGTTTGACCACCTTTTGCGCCTTCACCGGGCAGACTAACTCTTCAAATGGGGGACGCTGACGGGGACACGAGGGAGCGCTGTGCAGGTCGTCGTGCTGGCTGGTGGATTCGGTACTCGGCTGCGTCCGTGGACCAACCACGTGGCGAAGCCGCTGCTCCCGCTGCTGGACCGCACGCTGCTCGAACGGGTGGTCGAATCGCTGCCCGACGGACTGGTGGACGAAGTGCTGGTGGCTGCGGGCTTCGGAATCGAGCAGATGCGAGAGCACTTCGCTGAGATCGACATTCCCTATCCAGTGCGCATCATCGAGGAGTTCGAGCCGCTCGGGACGGGTGGCGCGATCGCCAACTGCCGCGACCATCTGTCCGGCACGTTCTGTGTGATGAACGGCGACCTGCTGTCGAGCGTCAATGTCGCTGAAATGCTCGATTACCACCGCTCTCAGGGCGGATTGGCGACCATCTCGCTGTGGGAGGTGGAAGACCCGACCCGCTTCGGGGTGTGCGACATCCGCGACGATGGCAGAATCCATCGCTTCCAGGAGAAGCCGTCGCTTGAGGAGGCGTGCAGCAACATGATCAACGCCGGATGCTACATCCTCGAGCCCGAGATTTTCGAGCGCATGCCCGCTGGCTTCCATTCGATGGAGCGCGACGTGTTCACGCCCATCGCCGCCGAAGGACTGCTCAACGGGTTCGCATTCGAGGGCCACTTCGTAGACGCGGGTACGCCCGAGTCGTGGCTCGAAGCGATGCAGGTCTGTCTCGCCCAACAGCGCTGGCAGAGCGGAGCGGCCAACGCGTCGGGTTCGTGGCTCGGACCAGATTCCAACGTGAGCGGTGAGGTGCAGAACAGTGCTATCGGAGAAGAGTCCGAGGTCATGGAAGGGGCGCGCGTGAGTGGAAGTTCACTGCTCAGGGGTGCGCGCATCGAAACGGATGCCGCGGTTCAGGATTGCCTCATAGGTGAATGGGCGCACATCGGCGAAGGAGCCCGTCTCACAGGTGTGGTGGTGGACTATCGAGCAACAGTGCCCGCGGGCCATGTGCAGACCGGTGGCACGTTCGAGGCCGATGAGTGATACGGCAGGTTCAACAATCCCCTTCAGGTGGACGTGATTCGATGAAACCGCTAATCGTTGTCAATTTCAAGACATACGAGTCGGCCCAAGGAGCCGCCGCCGAGGATCTCGCCCGCGAGATGCAGGCCACAGAACAGGCCACCGGTGTGGCCGAATTCGTGGCGGTCGTATCCGCCTTCGATCTGGAATCGGTGTGGGATTCCGCCCCGGGACTGGCGGTATGGACCCAGCATCTGGACCCGGTCGGCTGGGGCTCGAACACCGGCTGGCTCAATCCCGACACGGCGATCGCCCGCGGGGCGAAGGGTACGATCATCAATCACGCCGAGCACAAGGTTCCACTCGAGCACGTCGAAGCGCTGTTGGCGCAGCTACCCGAAGGATTCCCGGTGTGCGCCTGCGCGGCAGACATCGACGAGGCGAGAGCCCTCGCAGCCCTGAATCCGACCATGATCGCCGTCGAGCCACCCGAACTCATCGGCGGTGACATCTCGGTCACTTCCGCCGACCCGGAGATCATCTCGGCTACGGTCGCGGCGGTGAAGGAGGTCAACCCGAACGTACGCGTGCTCTGTGGAGCGGGCGTCAAGAACGGGGCGGACGTCGCCGCAGCCATCGAACTCGGAGCAGAGGGAGTCCTGCTGGCGAGCGGAGTCACCAAGGCTGAGGATCCCGGAAGCGTCCTGCTTGACCTCGTCTTAGAACTGTGACTAGGCGCGATTGGCCAGTAGGTGAGCAGCACCGCTGCAGATCTCACGGTATCCGCAGCCGCGACAGATTCTCCTCTGGTCGGTGGTCGGCAGCAGTTCCAGTTCTGTGAACGGACCCGCCTTCCAACGCGCCTGCGAAAGTGCGTGTAGGTCATGCTCGACGAGTGTACGTGATTCCCGCAGCCATGTCTCAGAACAGCGCTGGCGCCAGGAGAGCCAGCGATGTCCTCGCCAGCCGAGCCTGTGGATGACGAATCTCACATGCTCCCGCGGCAGTCCGGGTTGCTTCAACGCCCACGCCAGCAGCATGCCCAACTCCAACCTCTGGGGCTCCGTTGGCTGTCGGCGACCGATCTGTGCAGAGATGCGCACCAGATGCCATGTGTTGCCGCTGCGAGCAAGCAGGTCGGGAGCGGCGTACAGCCGCGCGCCATCGTGCCGCAAAGGATCCAAGCGGTCGAGCGGCATCCATTCGTCGATACGCTCTCCTTTATCGAGCAGCGAGATGAGCGGTGCCCGCTCGATGGCGCGCAGCCGCTCCCAACCATCCTCGACCAGAGAATCCAATTCCAAGGCATCAACACAGCCATCTTGCGTCCGGATGCTCTCGTCAATCCGGCTGCGCAACATCGCCTCGGCAGCACCCTCGCTCCATGCCTCGTCCTGATGGCCCGCCCACAATCGGTCTCGGATTCCCTCCGACACAGCCCGCATCATCAGGTCCGAATGTGGACGACGTGACCCGAGCCGCCAAGCCAGGGCGACTTCAGGGTCGTCTTGGCGTGGCCCTTCGGGCCAACCGCCGCGGCCGACCACGTGGTGGTGGACGTAGCGACGGGGACATTCATTCAGGGTCTTCACTCTACTAGGGCTCCATACGATTCCATTTCTTCTCGACATAGCCCAGAGAGCCGGAAATTCAGGGTTCTTGATACTATCCTGACTCGAAGAGGTTGTCCAATTGGAGCAACAGTTGTTCACTGTCCAGAGTTGTTCGGAGAACAATAGAAATACGCAGTTCTCACTCCGTCAAAGACGGGTATCCGTGAGTTGATGAAATGATAGATGAAGCCGTGCCGAATATGAGGAGAGATGAGGAAACAGCGGTAAGTCCGGTGATAGCGACCATTCTGATGGTGGCGATCACGGTCGTGCTGGCGGGCGTGTTGTACGTCTGGGCGAACAATCTGGCAGCGGAGGGGACGGACACCTCGATGTCCACGCTCAACAGCTTCACGGCGCAGGATGCCTACGCTGACACCACCACAGCAACCGACGACACGCTGCTGCGGCTGCAGATGTCCGGCAAGGACACGCTGAGCTGGACGTTCATCAAGATCCAGCTTTCGGTCGGTGACACGGTCCATCGATGCGGAGTTGGCGCGAACGACGCCTGCAGCATCAGCCAGCAGGGAGGCGACAACGGCAACGCCTGGGAGCCGGCGGAGTACGTCTTCCTGTCCGAGAACGGCGTCGACATCTGTGATGATGCGACCTGCGATGTGGCGATCTCGATCACCTACAACGGAGTCAACGTAGCGGGCCAGCCCTCGGTGCTCATTGGCGGTGCCACGACAGCGGGAGGGACATCGTCTGGAGGCGGAACACCGTCTGGCGGTGGATCAACAGGTGGAACCTACCAGAGCCCATTCACTACCCACAACATATCCACTAGTGCTGATAGCGGTTCTTCTGTTCATGCTGTAGATTTGGATGGGGATGGAGATATGGATGTGCTTTCAGCATCTTGGGACTTGATCGCTTGGTATGAGAACGATGGTTCGGAGGTCTTTACAACTCATACAATCACTACTTCTGCGAGACACAAGCCTCATGTCTACGCTGCGGATGTTGATGGAGACGGAGATATGGATGTGTTGTCTTCATCATATGGTACGATAAGTTGGTATGAGAATGATGGTAGCCAGAGTTTCACATCTCATACAATATCTACCGCTAATACTGGATATGGGTCAGTTCATGCTGCTGATGTCGATGGAGACGGAGACATGGACGTGCTTTCCAAATCAGGTAATTATGGCGGCATGGTATTTTGGCATGAGAACGATGGTTCGGAGAGTTTCACTGACCACACCATTAGTAGTGATTCACCAGGGTCAGGTAGTGTATTCGGAATGGACATGGATGGAGATGGGGACATCGATGTTATCGCATCGGCGTACAACATGATCAGGTGGTATGAGAATGACGGTAGTGAAAGTTTCACTTCCCACAACATCACGAATGGTAATGATGGAGATATCTGGGTATTTCCGATAGACTTGGATGGTGATGGTGATATTGACGTATTAGCTGCAAATGGGTGGTACTTGCATTGGTATGAGAATGACGGTAGTGAAAGTTTTTCACGATTGACCATCAATAGCAGTGCGTATTACCCCGCATCTGTTTACGCAGCAGATTTTGATGGAGATGGGGATCTAGATGTGTTGGCTCCTCAATCTTCGAATGCTAAGATAGTGTGGCATGAGAACGACGGTTCACAGAATTTCGTTGGGCATATCTTGGCAACTACCTCAGATTCAACAGGTTCTGTTGGCGGTGGTCCAGTTTCGGTGTTTGCGGCAGATGTGGATGGAGACGGTGACATCGATGCATTATCAGCATCATATGGTGGTACAGTTGCTTGGTATGAGAACAATTGATTTGCATGTCAGTGATGGAAAACAGGAGATGAACAAATGAGAAACGAGCAAGCAGAAATCAGGAGAGATGAGGAAACAGCGGTAAGTCCGGTGATAGCGACCATTCTGATGGTGGCGATCACGGTCGTGCTGGCGGGCGTGTTGTACGTCTGGGCGAACAACCTAGCAGCGGAGGGGACGGACACCTCGTTGTACTCCCTGAACAGTTTCACTGCTCAGGATGCTGTCGCGGACACCACCGCCGCGACAGATGACATCCTGTTGCGCCTGCAGATGACGGGCAAAGACAAATTCAGTTGGACCTTCATCTCGATCAGATTGTCAGTAGGAGATTCCGTCTATACTTGCGGTGTCGGAACATCCGATGATTGTAGTATAGATCAACAAGCAGGAGATGTTTCGACTGTGTGGGAGCCTGCTGAATTCATTTTGTTGAAAGAAAATGGAGTCGACATCTGTGGTGCATCTACTTGCCCACTGAGGATTTCTGTCAATCACTATGGCTTGGCAGTTGCAGGCACACCGAGCGTACTCATCATGGGAGCAGATGTTCCGGAAGAGGGAACGGGCGGCGGGTCGCCAGAATCATGTTCCGATGTATTCGCATACATCACTACTCAGAGTGACGTGTCACGCTATTCACAGTGCACTGACCTGGATGGAATCTACCTTCACCAAACCAGTGGAGTAACGGATGTCACCCTACCATATCTTGAGGCCGTATACGGGTACGTCTATTTCCACCAGAATGAAGATTTAGAGACCGTTTCATTCCCAAATCTTGAGGAGGTTGGTGAGTATGTCTATTTCCACCAGAATGTGGCTTTAGAAACCGTTTCGTTCCCCAATCTTGAGGAAGTGGACAGGTATGTCTATTTCCACGATAATGACAATCTCCAATCTATTGAAATGCAGAGCCTTCAACATGTTACGGGGTATCTGTACATCAATGGAAATGATGGTGCGACTGAACTTGATCTCACGATTTCACTGACAGCTGTGGATGACTATGTCTACATCTACAACAATCCAAGTTTGTGCGTACCTAACTTGGACTGGGATAGCATCTCTGATTCCGTTACCATGTCTGGGAACGGCGATTGCTGAACGTCAGGCGAAGGTGGCGTTCCATACCGGTCCGGTCAGCATCCAGGCGAACCACCACAGCGCCAGACAGAAGGCGAGGCAGCCCCACAGACGCGGCACCTCCTCATGCCCGAGATTGCCTAACATGCGCGCGATCGGACCGAGCATGGCTCCGATTCCCCTGAGGATGAGCACCATCAGTCCGGCCATCACGAGGAAGCCGACGAACTTGAGCAGTGCCAGCAGGATTCCCACCATGGAGGCGGCGGCCACGCTACCGACCCCCTGGGGAATCAGCAGCGGATGGGCGAACCAGGCGATCCACGCCACCCAGCCACCTAGCAGCACGTCGCGGTCGAACTCGATGCGGTGACGCCAGTTGCGGTAACCATGCGGCAACCGGCTGTGCACCAGTCCAGAGACCAACTTCAACTCCGGAATCTCCCCACGTATCGCAAGGCTCACCGACTGCCAACCCAGCCAGATGACCAGCCCCAGTTCCACGAATGACCACTGACCTCCGAGGAAGGGTGAGAGCAGCGCCACCGGCAACGCCCAGACCGCGAATCCAACTGCGCCTGCGCCGATGGTTCCGAACAGGCCAGCTCCAGGGATGAGCGGAGTGTCGGGCGGGTCGGTTCTCCTGAGGGGGAAGGACATCGACACCAGCGGCAGCAGCAGCAGGCTCGGCAGCAGCAGCGTGAACAACACGAACACCGACTGACCAGAACCCTTGGACGCATCTTCGGTGGCAGCGACGATGCTGTCCTGAGACATGGTTCCCGGCGACCATGACGAGATGAACCCGCCGGCGTCGATCACGACGACTCCATCAGCGATTCCCATCGGAAACTGCCGTGCTACATCTCCGCCTGCTTCGTCCATCAGCAGCGGCCACGAACTGTTCAGCAGCGCCGCGTACGAATCGACGTCCACCGCCCGCATCCCCTCTCCAGTCACGATCTGCGCGAACGCCACATCGTCACCGACCCGGCCCGAGGCGTTGTCGAAATCCCGTTTCTGCTGCTCGGCACCGGGCGAGCCGGCGTCGAACACTCCGAGCACGAGTGTGTGCTTGCCGTCGAAGAGGTCGGAGAGCGAGTGCGCCCCGCCGCCCTGGCTCGGATGTGACAGCAGCGAGAAGGACGGCGCCGCCGCCTCCTCGCGTGTCGACTGCGCCTCTAGTTCGGGCAGCGTGGAGGCCGGAATCATCACCAGCAGGGCCACCGCCAGCAGCAGCACCAGCGTTGGCCAAGGGAGTAATTGTTCGCGCATTCGCCAACTCATGAAGGCGACCATCGTCCCCAACGACATCGCCCAGAACCAGCCGGGACCGAGCAACGGGGTCGGCCCTGGCAACACCTCGAAGCGGTGTACTCCGATGATGTGGCATTTCTCGTTGATGTCTCCCGCATTGACCGTGATGCAGGTGTCGACCATGTATTTCCCCGGGGAGAGGGTGATGTTGCCCAGCCACGTGAGCGCGGTCCGGTTAGCCTCGACCACACGAGTGCCGTGCGGGATCTCGAAGTGCTCGATGTGCACGTCCTCGCTCGGCATCGAGGTAAGGTGCCTCCCACTACCCCAGTCATCGATTTCCACCAGGTCCAATATCTGCCAGTCGTAATCCTCAGCACCCCAAGGAGAGATGGGGATGAACTCGATGCGCGGAATCCCATTCACATCGGTCTTGGCGCTCAGTTCCGGTTGCAGCAGGTCACCTGTCAGTTCCACTCGACTCGGTGCGTGGTAGACACCCCACCACAGGCGGCCATCCTGGAAGCAGGCGTGGTTGACCTCGACGGTGAGCGTGATCACGTCACCTGGGCTGATGGTGAGGTTGACGTAGCTGGTGTTGGCGAAGAACTCATGCGGGTTCTCCCAGTTGGTGTCCAGCGCCACTCGGTCAGTGTCCTCCCCGTCGATGACCACGGCGTTCCCCACGTCCAGCCAAACCGTGAACGAGGTTCGTCCGCTGATGCCGAACGGATCCTGTGTGCTGCGGCAGAAGTCGTTGTCAGTTAGCAGCGAAGCGTACAGCCGCACGCTCGCTTCACCAGATACGGTGACAGTCTCAGTGGCCGGTGCGGAACTGATCTCAAGAACGGTACTGCTGCCGGAGTTGAACTGCACAAATCCCATCGGCTCGCCGGTGGCGATCGGATGAACTCGGTTGAGGCCGCTCGGCCCATCGGTTCCGTTGATGTAGAATCCATGGCTGGCCGGAAGTTCCCATGTGGTTCCAGCGCTGTCGGGGATGTCACTGCCGATCTGTGCTTCCACGGGGCTGGCAATCATCATCAGCAGCACCAGCAGGACGGACCCCGCCAGCAGGCCCCTCGTGCGTGCGCTGCCCCGCCCGCCTCGCTCGGCCCTCATGGGCCGAGGTTCTTGCCGCCGTCTATGAACACGACGCAATGAAGTCCATTCTGCTCAGGGTATCCAAAGGGTGAATTGTCCTCCGGACAGCCCCAGCATCGATGAGAGCGCAGTCCAGCACCTGCTATCCGCTTCGTGCGGCCATCATCTGCCTGCTCCTGCTCGCGTCCAGCTGGTCCCTGCTGGCTCCCTCGGTTGAAGCCCCTGAACCATCTGATGAGCAGTCGATCCATGTTGCCGCACGCAGCACCGGCGCTGGCCTTGACCCCGACCTCTCGTGGACCAACGTCAGCGGAGAGACAGGGCTCTGGCCCTACGGTGGAAATTACTTCTCGTGGGGAGATTACGACGCTGATGGCGACCAGGACCTGCTGGTCAACGGCGCCCGCCTGTTGGAGAACTCCGGCGCGCCCAACTACACCTTCACCGATGTGACCGGCGCGCGCGGCCTGCCGGGCGGCTACGGAACGGGAACCTGGGGAGACATCGACGACGACGGTGATCTGGACATCTTCCTCGGGGGCGGAAGCGTGGACGCCATCGTGCGCAACGAGGGCGCTCCTTGGTACAACTTCACCATCGATGCTGGCCGGACACAGGTGATCTCCAACTCCTTCCCGACCACCTCAGGGACCCTGCGCGACGTCAACAACGACGGCTGGCTCGACCTGTATGTGGCCAACGGCGAGAACTGGAACGATGGGAACCCTATCTACTACCGCGACTTCTTCTATCTCGGCGGCGCCAACGGATTCACGAATCGCAGCGACATGATACGCAGTGATGCGTTCTATACGCGCGGGGTCAGTTGGGGTGATGCCGATAGGGACGGCTGGTCCGACCTGTATGTCGGCAACTACAGGATTCTCCCGAACCGCTACTACAGGAACGACAACGGCACGCTTGACGCATTGTCAGCAGTGGGGGCCAACCCCGAGAACGACCTTGAGGGAATCCCGCGTTACTACAACACCCAAGGGCCCTATTGGGGGCACACCATCGGCTCGGCTTTCGGTGACCTGAACAACGACGGCTACCCTGAGATCGTGTCCGCCAACCTCGTTCACCTGTACCACGACTCCTCAGACATCCGCGGCCTCATCTGCGATGACTCGCACTTCTACACCCACGACCCGGTCGCTGATACCGACTGGCATGACTTCCGCCCCAACTCTGGAATCGACTTCAAGCCACGTGGGGGGTCAGGGACATACATCGGCGACGAACTCTACGCGGGAGTGGCACTCGGCGACGTGGACAACGACGGCGACCTCGACATGTGGCTGCCGCAGATCTATGATCTCGAATACGCCCGCGCGGAGATGTGGATCAACAACGGCGACTTCACCTTCACGAACCGGGCCAACGACTGGAGCCTCGATGTGGTCAACACCTACGGCAGCGCCTTCGTCGATTACGACAACGATGGCGACCTCGACCTGATCACCGGCGGCTCCGACGACCCGGGCAAGACCAGCGGCATTCACCTCTACCGCAATGACGGCCCCACCGGCGCACCCAACCACTGGCTAACTGTCGACGTGCGCGACGCGGACGGCGCTCCGGCGATCGGCGCCAACGTCGAACTCTGGAGGGGTGGCACATCCACGCAGTACCGCGAAGTAGCGGGCGGTGAGGGGCCGCACGGTTCGATGAGCGATGCCCGCGTGCACTTCGGACTCGCTACCGACTCGACTGCGGTCGACCTGCTCGTGAGCTGGCCGGCTGGTGAGATCCTGTGGCTGCGCAACATCAGCGCCGACCAGCAGGTCACGGCCATCCAGCCCACGCCGCTCATCAATCCGACCGATGTCACCTACGCTGTCAACACGAGTACCAGCGTGGAGGGAGATGATGTCACATTCACCATCCGCGCACCCAGCGGATGGAGCATCGAAGTGGATGTGGGCATGGAGGGTGTTGTGGATTGGAGCGCCCTCAACTTCAGCGGTCAACCACTGACCGAGGATGTCTCACTTCCGTTCGCCAACCAAGGGACGCGCACAGCCCGCCTGCTCGCATGGGACCCAGCCACCAATGAGGGTCGGAGATTCTCCGACGTGCACACGGTGACCAGTCGTCAGCCAGTAGCCAACATCACCTACCCTGAGGACATCGTTCCTGGGGCCAGCATCACCTTCAATGCCACAGAAACGGCTGATTCGGCTTACGACATGGCGCGCATGGAATATCGCTGGGAGTGGGACGACGGCTGGAACCGTGACTGGAGCACCAACGGGACATGGACGCGCAGTTTCCCCAACCCCGGTTGGCACAACCTCACGCTTTCAGTGCGTGATGAGGAGGGCCTGACCGACATGCTCCTCGTGCCGGTTGACGTGGCTGCCAAGGCTCCGCAGATATCGGTCGCGATGGACAGCGGATACGACATGGACGGGGTGGTCAGCCTGACCATCGATGTCGTTGCAGACGCCTCGAACGCGGGTGGACTCACCTACCGTTTCGACTGGGGAGACGGATCGGTCAGGGACTGGAATGCGGAAGGCTCTGCAGCCCACGTATGGAATGTCCCTGGTCCGTACACACTCAACTTCTCGGTACGCAACCAGTGGGGACAGCAGACCGACCTTGCGGAACAGGTCAACATCAGCAACCCGCCACCGACCATTGTCTGGACTGCGATTACGAACGAGGTGACTCTCGGAGATGAAGCGGTGTTCCAAGTGCAGATTGATGACACCACCAGCCACAGGAACAAACTCAGCCTCGAATGGACCATTGACGGCTTACCGCTGTTCCCAATGCCAGGGGCGACTGCCTTCCTGAGCTTCACTCAGGCGGGCAACCATACCGTTGCGGTGGAGGTCAGTGATGAAGCGGGGGCGACCGCCCGGGTCGAGACCGATGTCATAGTTGTCAACGATGCGCCAGCCAACTTGGAGGTGATCATCACCGATGGCATCCTGCACGACGATGATCTGTGGGTTGGCCCGGATACACAACTGCATTGGACGGTGAGCCCGACGGGTGATTGGCAGCAATTGTCGATCGAGGGCATCGGTTCAGGGGGGTCGATAGACTCGGATGTGGGAGTGTTCATCGACCTCTGGTCCGATTCTCGTCAGGAACGCCTCACTTACCAGGTGTCCATCCATTTACTGGAGATTCCCGGGGCATCTCAGGATGCGATCGCGTGTGCTGAGTGGGACCCGACGCCACCAGACCTGCCACCGAATGCAGAACTGATACTCGTCTGGCAGACGGAGTTCGGTTGGGCGACCGAGGAACCTCCATTGGCAACGGGAATCGAACCGAGCGAACTGAGCCTGGTGGTGACCTCAGGGGATGATTCGATCACGCTGGTCGGCCAGACCCCTTCGCTCACATTGAGTTCCAGCCCCAGTAACCTCTCCGAGGTCGAGCAACTCGCTGGTGAATGCGCTCTGCAACTATGGTTCGATGATGTCGAGGTGGCCGATGCTGCAGAAGCTGAGGATCGCATCGCCAACGCCAGCGTCGGCGGACATACGCTGCGTTGGCAGATCACGGATATGGCCTATCATTCCGTATCGGGCTCGATCACCATCACCATCGAAGGGCAGGATGACACGAGCCCCACTTCCTCCGGAGAAGGCGCATTCGAGATTCCGTGGATTGCGATTCTTGCTTTCCTAGGAATGATCCTGATGGGGTTGATCGTAGTCATGTTCGTTCCCCGACCACGCCGCACCTCAGACCGAGAATCGATGGCATCCGGCCGCGCAGCGGAACTTCCGCGCACCGATGCTGTAGCCAACTCACCCCACGGGGGAACTCGTTCCCTGTTCGAACAGAGAGTGGATATTCCGCCTTCCGATGCAGCCGATCCTGGCGCAGATTCTTCTATCCCGGAATCACCATCCGATGGAAGCGAAGATGAGCCAGGCGAACAGTGAGCCGAAGCCGATTGCAATCATGTTCACGTGCCCTTTGCCGATCAGGCCGCGGTTCTCGAGCAAGGCACCGAACAGGCTGTCGATCTGACAGCCGAGCCATCCGATTCCCGTGATTACCAGAAGCAGGGTCGCCCCGCCTTCGATACTGCCGACCTGTAGCCACCAGCCGAGCACGACCGACATGCTGGCGATGGACAACGCTCCAATCAGTGCGGCGAACTGACCGGTGGGACTCCAGCCACCGTTCGTCCCCGCAGGACAGCGTTGGCCTGTAGTGATCATTCGGACCCGATTATCGAGGCAGCCGAACTCGCTGGCGAACGTGTCCGCTGCTGCCACAGCCACACCGCAGGCGAACACAGGAAACAATCCGTTCCAATCTCCGGTGATGAATGCGCCCACGGCGACCAGACCGGGGATTCCGCCGTTGGCAACGACGTTCTGCCAGTGGCGCATGCCGTCCTTCGATTCAGCGAGGCCGCGTGCCGACTTCTCATCCCAGGACCAGCGGGTGGCCCAGTGGCCGCCGACAAGGAAGCCGAGTAGGATGAGCAACCATGTCCAGTGGCCAAGAGTTCCGACCATCACACCGAGAACTATCGCTGTCAGTGTTCCCGGCCCATCGAGGATTCTCTTCACCCCTGATACGATGGTCAGCACCGCTACCAGTGAGAGTGAGATGAGCAGGTTCAGCGAGTCAAATCCACCCGAGATACTGCCTACGTCGAGGGCGATCGCCTGGACGTTTTGCAATACCGTCTGCCACTGCATTTTCCGAGCCTGCCACCCAACGGGTGGAGACCACCCGCTCGAACCGGTTGATGAGTTCTCCCCTGACCAAGCACCGCGCCGCGCGCGATTCACGACGAACCGTCAGGAGCCGAACGCACAGAAACCAACAGCCCGCGGCCGAGCGTCAGGATGCCCATCACCAGCACCAAAGACCAGCAGAGTTGCACCACAATGACCACCGTGTCAGAACCTCCGCGTAGCGCCCATTCGAGGAAGGTGAGGCTCCCGTTCCAGAATGCGTGGCCCAACATTGCCAGTCCAAGGCCAATCAACGGGTGCTTCGGAAGAGGAATTCCCGTCCGGTGCTCATCACGTTCTATAGCATGTTCAAGTTGCGGCGGCGGCTCGTTGCCTCCCCTGTGTAGCAGTTTATTCACTAGGCCAATATCAATCTGTGAACCAGATGATTCCACCTCTGCCTGCTCAATGAACTGACCCGTCTTGGGGTCGACTAATTTCCATTCCGGGAGTTCCGGTTCGTCGGGTGTCACAATTTCCTGACTAGCGGTTGCCGCCCGCGCCCTCTGCGCTTGGTGCAGCATCAGCCAACCCATGCCCACACCTGTGAGACCCGTCCAGAAAGCGTGCCCGGGAATCGAGCCCAATCCGCGGATCAACGCGGTGAGAGTGAGCGAGACCGGACCCCCGAACATCGAGGAGAGAATGTATTGCAGATTCTCGAGCAAGGCGAAGCCCAAGCCCACGGTGAAGCCGACCTGGAAGCCGTGTCGCGGTGAGCGGATCTTGTGGCGGAACAACCACACGAACATTCCTTTGCACAACTCTTCGCCCACCGGTGCAGACACCACCGCGATCAGCGCCATCGTCTGGAAATCGGAGAGAGAATCCCATAGCAGCATCGGGAAGAACAACGAGTTGATTGTCAACGCCGGTATTGCCGCCAGCATCCCGCCGACCAGCCACGCCTCAGCGTCGCGTTGACGGGTGTGCACACCGATGTTGCGCGTCGAATGTGACCACCACGCGAGCACGGGAATCGAGAACCCGAACAGCCAGGCCGGAATGGCGATCAGCGCGAACAGCAGCAGCACGATCAGCGCCGCATCATCGGGCAGCGTCAGATAGAGCACGCTC
>Ga0310124_10001955_pt1 | contig 14321 bp, 6 predicted proteins | sample CB11b_AW_Bot5_MG_FD_203507 | JGI IMG/M metagenome (GOLD analysis project Ga0310124, IMG submission 203507) | Marine microbial communities from Western Arctic Ocean, Canada - CB11b_AW_Bot5 | ecosystem: Environmental > Aquatic > Marine > Oceanic | place: Canada: Western Arctic Ocean | collected...
CATATGTTGGGGCGCCAGTTCAATAACGCGATCGTAATCCTTTAATGCCTGCTGATGGTTGCCCAGGGTTTGATGCGCTATCGCCCGATTGTAGTAGGCCTGCATATATAAGGGGTCCAGTTCAATGGCTTTATCTAAATCCGCTATCGCCCGCTGGTAGTCGCCTGATCTCGAATGAACGACCGCTCGATTGCTATACGCCTCGGCAAATTCTGCATCCAGTTCAATGGCTTTGTCGCAATCCTTAAATGCTTGCGGATAGTCGCCTGATTTTTCATAGACCGCTCCCCGGTTGGAATACGCCTCGGCATATTCGGGATTCAGTTCAATGGCTCTATTGAATCGCGCCAGGGCTTTATCTAATTCCAGTGTATCCAGGTAACACGAGCCGATGGCGTTGATGACTTCAGGGTCATCGGGACCAAGCGAATCCGCAATCTCAAAATACCTGATCGCTTCGTCATACTTTCCAGTTTCTGCGTAACATTTAGCGAGATGCGTATTTGCTGTCGTATTACTCGGGTCACTGTTCAGGACGTCAATAAATCCAGCAACCGCCTGATCGATTAAACCTTCATTCGCCTGACGCGCTGCCAGGTCCAGCTTGCCAAGAATCTGAATCTGCTTTCTGGGCACCGGTTCTTCAGACTCAGTGGCAGTGCTGCCGATATACCCTAAACTCTCCAGCTTCCTTGCCGTCTCTTCGTCCATCGCCATACTGGTCCCTTTCACCGCCGGCGCGCTGGTCGCTGCCAGGAACGCATCCAGCCGGTGATCCAACTCCGTAACCACATCAATGTTGCTCCGGGCGAGATTGACCAGCTCCTGAGGGTCGTCTCTGATGTTATATAGTTCGGGGTCCGGCGACTGTATATATTTCCATTCCCTTGTGCGAAAGGAGCGGAGCTCACTCCAGTTATAGTGGAGTCTGGCATAGAGTGATTCGCTGTAGGCCGGGAGGTCGAGTGAGTCTATCCTGCCGTCGATCAAGCCGATGAGACTGTTACCTTGAACCGCCTCGTGCTTCTCCAGCTGCATGAAATCCAGAATAGTCGGCATAACATCAACCAAACGGACCTGTTCTTCTACAACTTTCCCCGCCGCGATCAGGCCCGGGCAGGCAAATATCAAGGGGACCTTTACAGTCGTATCATAGACAAAAACGGAGTGGCCGAATTCTTCGTGCTCGCCAAATCCCTCGGCATGATCGGCCACAAAAACTATCAGGGTGTTCTTGTCCAGCTCCAGCTCTTTCAGGCTGGCCAGCAGCACCCCTATGTGTTCATCTGTAAACGCTATCTCGCCATCATACGGATTGTCTTTGTAGATCTCCCGATAAGGGCTTGGTGGATTATATATATCGTGAGGATCGTAATAATGCACCCAGAGAAAAAAGTTGCGATCTTTTTTCTCTTTCAGCCATTCGACCGCAGCACCAGTAACTTCGTCGGCCGTCCGCTCGGCCTCCAGATGCGCTATTAACCGCTTGCCCGTTTCTTTTTGCATTTCGTCATCATAAATGGCAAACCCCTGGTCCAGCCCGAACCTGGAATCGAGGACGAAGGCACTGACAAACGCCGCGGTCGTATGGCCGTCTGCCTGTAACCGTTCCGCCAACGTAACCGCCGACGCGTCAAGGCGGTTTCGGCCATTTACCCTGACCGCGTTGAATTGCGGATAGGTCGATGTAAAAAGACTGACGTGCGAAGGGAGGGTAAGGGGAACTTGTGCGATCGCGTTTTGAAACATCGTCCCCTGTTCCGCTAAGCGATCGATATTGGGTGTCTTTATATGCTCATATCCGTAACAGCCCAGATGATCACTTCGCAAGGTATCGACAGTAATAACGAGCACATTCCCGGGTTTCCACGCCGGCGTCTGTTCCGGAGTGACGACAACCCATATCGCCAGAATCAGGACGATTAGTGCTGAGATAATACCGATCTTTTTGATATGTTTCATACTTCGCGATCACCCGTGGAGAGAATGTACACTATGCATGCCGGCTTGCGACGCCAGTAGTGGCACATCCGACAGCGGTTGGCGGCGTCATCGCGCGAATGCAGGCAGTTTGAGTGGCAGGTGGCTGATTTCGGGCACCAAAATCGACCTATGCTTAACCGTGACGCTCTATGGAATGCGGTGGCAGAACATCGCTCTGCCACCACACTCCATGCCTTCACACGAATCCTGGTACGAATCGAAAAAAACACGGAAGGATTTCCACTCCCTATACGCTATCTTCTAATGGCTCAACCGAAGGAGAAAACAGGTGCGGATATTCATCGGCGATAATGAGACGGCAGCGGTACTCGCAGCGGTCGAAGATCTGCAGACGGACCTCCGCGATGTGACAGGGGCGGTTCTGCCAGTCGCGTCCTATCACGGATATGCGGCGCATCCCGGCTTTGTCGTCTGCACGCTGAACCGCGGCGACGATCCGCTGGTACGGGAAAAGTACGCCGTCGATACCGGCTTCCTGGCGGGCAAGCGGGAAAGTTTCGTCATTCGCAAGTGCGGCGACACGGTCGTGATCATAGGCTCCGATATGCTCGGCACGGTGTTCGGCGTTTATCACGCCGCCGAGCACTTTGCCGGCATCGATCCATTGCGATTCTGGACAGAGATTTCGCCGGCAAAGAAATCATTGGCGGAAGTCCTCCGCCGAGCCGATGCGCCAGTCGATTTCGGGCCGCCCGCGATCCCGTTGCGGGGCTGGTTCGTCAACGACTACGATCTCATCCGGCAATGGGACTATGGCAGCCGACGATGGGCCTGCGATGTGGGCGATCTTGCAGGCGTCAAGCTGCGGTCTCCGCATCTCATCGGCAATCCCGCCACGTACGACGGGCTGATCGGTACGCTGCTGAGGCTGAAACAAAACCTGCTCGTCGCAGGAACGTATGTCTGCCCGCGGAACACGCTGTGGCGCGAGGTGATGCAGATGGCGGCGAGACGCGGGCTCTACAACACGACGCAGCATTTCCAACCACTGGGCTGCTGGCCGGTCTCCTTCGACCGATACTGGGAACAGAAGGGCCGGCCGCAGAAGTACAGCTGGCTGGAGAATCGCGAGGTACTGCTCGAGACATGGGACGCATTTGCGCAGAGCATGGCTTCTCTGCGGCCGGTCTGGCAGGTCGGATACCGGGGTCGGGACGACGCGCCGTTCTGGACGAGCGAGGAAGGAACTTCGGAAAGCCTGGCGGAGCGCGGTACGGTGATTTCCGAAGCCATCGCAGCCCAGGTCGAGATTGCGAAAAAGTACGATCCCGAGGCGATTTGCACCTATTTCCTCTGGGCCGAGGGCGACCCGCTCTATCGCAGCGGTCATCTGAAGCTGCCCGACGACGTAATCGTGGTCTACAGCGATTACGGACGCACCTCGATCATGAAGCAGGCCTTCTGGCAGCACGAACCCGGGAGCCGAAAGGCAAGCGGGATCTATTATCATCTGAGCTACTGGCCGGGCGCGACCAATCATATGGGCGTAGCGCCGGAGAAAATCGACTTCAACCTCCGCCATGCTTCTGCGAAATCCACGACGAATTATCTCCTGGTCAACGTCGGCAATGTGAGAGAACACCTCCTGGGCGGATGCGCCGTTGCGGAGATCTCAGTCAATGGGATTGATGCGTTCACGCCCAAAAACGCGATCGAAAATTGGTGTCGCGATCGATGGGGCGACGCAGACGGAGCCCGCGCCGCAAAGCTGTATCGCGAGTTCTTCAAACACCTGCCCGCAACGCCTGCCCCACATCGACTCGAAGATTTTCCCAAGCTGCTGAACGATGGATGCCTTCAGCTTCTCATCGCCGCAATACTGGATTTGATGATGAAGGGGGAGGTGTCCGATGCGGGATATCTGAACCCGGCCACCACGAAGTTGCTGAGACGCGCAAACTTGCCGGGGATCATGGACGAAGGCGACGAGCTGGACCGTGACGCGTTTACCGAGGACGACCCCGACGAGATGCTCTTCCCGCAGCTCGACGGCTTTCTCGATTTCGCGGCCGCAACGGCGCAACGCCTGACCGACGATATGGCCGGCATGCAACGCCAGGTCGACGAGCTCGCAGCAGCAATGAGTGGCGAGGGCAGCGGGCGATTCTTACGGTCGGATCTGGGCGCGCAGGCAGCTATGTTGAGTATGGTGGCCGGCATGTTGCGCAACGTCGCCCACGCAGCAAAGGCGCTCGCCCAATCTCAGCGCGCCGAGGCGAAGCGATTTTTGCAACAGGCGCTGGACGACACCGAGGCCGGCTTCACAAATTGGTTTGGCAAGTACGAGGGCCGATTCGAACAGTGGCCGGGTAGGGTGCTGTGCGTTGATCTCGAGGCAAAACTAGACCAGATCCGGCAGATCCTGAATGATTCAGGGTAGTCAAGAAGGACTACCGACTCGCGACCGGCAGGCCCGGTCGTTTACGGGTTTAATTCACGTTGATTCACGGTTCAAAGCCCCTTTGCGTCGTGCAAACTACCCAGACTGATTTCTTGCGTCCACCCCCGCGTCGTGTTACGTTTTTCAGACTGAGCAAACTTCTCCTTTCATCTTCTTCTTACAGGTCGACGCGACATGACAAATAACTACGCTGTGTTCTACAACGACGACGGATCTTCCATGGGCTGCGACGCGTTTGAGAGCCCTGTCGAGTCCCACCGGGAATGGGTGGATCGGGTTCTCGATCACATCGATGTGGATGTCTACACGCTTTCTCTCGCCCTGCCTGACATCGTCTTCTATCCGAGCGCAGCCGGAGAGACACTGGGCCAGCGATTCGCCCGGGTCGAAGACATTGAAAGCGAGCACTTGCGCGCCTGGTCACGGTGTGTCAGGGCACTGGATGCCCTCGGCACCGATCCAATCGCCGTCGTCGCGGAACACGTGCACGCCCGCGGTGCCGCCTTTTTCGCGGAAATTCGGATAAGCGATACCCACCACATGTCGGCGGATCTATCCTACCCGCTCTGTCCCCAGTTCAGTATGGATCATCCGGAGTGGCGAATCCAACGCAATGACACGCTGCCGGACGGCGTCGAGGAAATGGCGATGGACTATTCGTTTCCCGAAGTCCGTGCGCACCGGCTGGCAATCGTCCGGGAACTGGCAGCGCGGCCGGAGATCGACGGTTTTGAATTGAACTTCATTCGCTGGGGCAAGAACTTTATACGCGAGGAAGCATTCGACAAAGCACCTGTTATGACCGAGTTCATCGGCCAAATCCGCCAGATACTTGACGATGCTGCGGCGGCTCGGGGCAGCGCGAGACTGCCGCTGGCGATGCGCGTACCATCAACCGTAGCGGAGTGCCTGGCGGCCGGCCTTGACCCGGCGGCGTGGCTCGCCAACGGCTGTATGGATTATCTGATCGTCTCCGACTTCAACTACTCTGATCCGCAGCTCCCGGTCGAGGAATTCGCCACGATCACGGCAGGCACCGAGTGCAAACTTCTGGCGCAGATGGGAGACATGATCGGCGGCACCTGGCAAGGAAAACCGTCCATGAAGGACCGTGAGCGCGGCCTGGCGATCTTCGCGGACCACTACCACGGGCTGCTGAACACCGACGCCGAAGCGCGCGCCACCGCCTGCAACGCTTACGCCTGGGGTGCCGACGGTATTTCCTTCTGGAATATCTGCGTCAACATGGGCGACGTCGGCAGCTGGTGCGGGCCTGATCACCGGGCACGGATGCTCGGTTGGATGAACGCCGTTCGTGACATGAAAACGGCGCTCCAGGGACCACGCCACTATCACTACATGCCCCTGTACAAATGGCTTAACACGCCGCTGCGTAATTACGCGGTTAACCGGCAATATCACAGCCCGCTCGGTGGCCAACACTGCCGGATTCTCACATTTGATTCGGCGCAGAACGGCACACGACAGGTTTACCCGTTTCGCATGGCGGACGGCCGTAACGGCGAGGCGCTCACCGGCACACTGCGCTTTCCGATATTCAACCTTGCACTGGACGACGACATCACGATCGACATCAACGGCGAGCCCGTAGAAAACAGCTGTGTCCGTCGTCATGGCCGGCCAAGCACCGATCCGCCGGTTACGATCTTTGTGCTGGCGTTGGCCGATTGCCCGGCGTTTCGGGGGCATAACGAGCTGGGCCTCACCGTCAGCCGCGTCGAAGGCGATGGCGAATCGCCGTACATGGAGGAGCTCGAGGTGATTGTCGAGGACGACGCGACGTGACACATTACGTAGCGCTACGGGGAATCATATCACCATGACCACGAAAGAACTAGTCGCCCGCGTCCAGCAGCTCGACACGCCCATGTACAGTGCCGCTGACGTACGTCAGCGCCTTGGGATTTCGACGATGTCGCTGATGACAGACAGCGATCCGGAACTGCCGGTGAATGAAGCGTCGTTGAAGAAGATGGTCGAATCAGGCGTTCGCAAGATTGAAATTGGCGCCGACTTCGGGCCTTCCCATTTCCCATACCACGACGCGCAAGCCGTTACGGCGTTGCGGAGTTTCTATGCAGACAACGGGGCGGAGATCTATTCGGTGCACTCACCATACCGAGGCAATTTCGACGAGTGGGACTTTGACGATATCAGCAGATTGATCGAGGCGATGGCGGCAGTCGGCGCCAAGGTGTTGTTGCTGCATTTCGATGTCTGGGGCCGGGCCGCGTGGGAGCGCGGGCTCGAGACGATGCGCCGCCTGGCGGATATTTGTCGGCCTCATGGGATCTGGTTGTCAATCGAAACTGCCGAGGAGATGACCCACGATTCGAACTTCACCGACTGGTTCGACTTTCCGGAAGTAGGCGTCTGCTGCGACACAGGCCACGCCGGCGCTGCCTACGCGTCGTGGAACACGATGTCCGACTGGGGTTACGTTGCGCAAACACTGGCATCGGCAAACGGCAAGCTGAATCACCTGCACCTCTCCGATGTTTCGACTACGGCATTACCGAGGTACAATGGCGATACCGCGTTGAAACCGCGCCACGATCACTTTTCACCGGGCCGCGGATCAAGTATCTGGACGACAAAGTTCCAGTGCTTCAAAGCTATGGCGTACCCGGGCTGTTTCATCTTCGAAATATGGTCGGAGGACGACGAACGATTCGAACGGCTCGCGGAATTCCCGGAGCGTTTAGTCGCCGGCGAGCTGGGAAGAGGCGTAGTGTAATGTCGGAAAGCCACGGATTTCCGACATTATCTTCATATCCAAAACCCAAACCGCCAATTAACGTTAATTAACGGTTCGACAATCCGAGATTCAACATGACCAGAATAGCAGATCAGATCGCCATCCCACTGGAGCCTACCTCACGATCCATGGAAGCAGGGCGTGGTCCGGCGTTATTCGTCGGCGACCGCAAACAGTTGCTGCTCGACGACGATTTCATTGTCGAAACCGCAACGCATGTGCGCCGGGTTATGCATCAACCCGAGAAGCATCCCGACAACCCGCTGATCCTCGCGGAAGAGCCCTGGGAGTTGGGTCACTTCGGCATTAATGGTGGCACCGTGATGATCGACGACGGGCTCTTCCGCATGTGGTACCGGACGAGTTGGGACGCGTCCTGCTCCGATGCGGCAATGGCTTACGCGACCTCGACCGACGGTATTCACTGGGAGAAAAACAGCCTCGGTAAGGTCGAGTTTGAAGGCTCGACCGACAACAATCTGATTCTGCCACCGCACTTCCATGAGGACTGGGCCTGCCACGGCGCCAAGGTCATCAAGGACCCGCCCGAACGCGAACCGGATCCAGCGAAACGCTATAAGATCATGATCTTCGCATGCCGCCCCGGGTCGCCAAAGCCGCTGCGTGAGATAGACCCTGCCGTGGACCCTGCACGCTGGGGTTTCTTCGTTGCGTTCTCGCCCGATGGTCTCGATTGGAATTTGCGACCCGAGCCGGTGATCCTCGATTTCAAGAATCACTACGGCGGCTACAATTCCATTTTCTACGATTCGATGCTGGGGAAATATGTCGCCTACATGCAGCGACGCCCCGAACTGCATTTCGCGACGCCACGGTACCCTGTTAATCGGCGGTTCATCTCGCGCATGGAATCGGCGGACTTCATCAACTGGACGGACCCGAATTACCGTGCCTTCGGCCCCGACGAGCAAGATGAAATCGGACAGGACCTGTTCGAGCCCGAGCCGTTTCAGTACGAGGAAGCCGGATACGCCTACATCAACATGGCGCTCTGGCTGGATCTCTATCGTGATATGTGCGGTATGCGTCTGGCAACCAGCCGGGACAACCTGATCTGGCACTGGGCCGGCGACCGCCAGCCATTTATCCCGCACGGGCCGCCCGGCAGCTGGGACGCCAAGATGATCCACCCGCCCTTTATGCCGGCACTGGTCAAGGACGACGAAATCTTGATTTACTACAGCGCCAACGGCACCGCCGGCATGGCCGAGGGCAAGATCAGCCAGATTCCGCGACGGCGCGACGTCGGTCTCGCAAAGCTGCGGCTAGACGGGTTCATCTCGCTCGAGGCGGGTGTGAGCTGGGGGCAGGTGACGACCTGGCCGATCGTGTTCACCGGCTCGGCCCTCGAGCTTAACGTAAACAGCAAACGGTTGCTACCACCCGAACTGCAGGACTACGGTGTGCGCGTCGAAATCCTCGATCAGTATGGTAATGCCCACGAGGGTTACCGGTTCGAGGACTGCGATCCGATTCGCGTCGATGATGTTCGCCATCGGGTTACCTGGAAGGGCAGCGACGACGTGAGTAAGCTGGCCGGCGAACCGGTCAGGCTGCGCTTTCACATGGGTTTTGCGAGTTTGTATGCATTTCAGTTTAAGGAGTGATGGGAAAAATGGGAAAAATGGGAAAAATGGGAAAAATGGGACGTTGGGTCATCGCCTGCATTCTGGCACCAGCGGTGCTCGCGAAACCCGTCTCGCTGCCAGACGAGCTGCTCGAGCCGGACCTGGCGCAGCCGCTGCGGACCATCGATTCGAATGGCGTTTCGATAACCATCTACGCCGCGAAGAAAACCGAGCAGCCCGTCGCGCTGGAGGCGCGTGATCCAACGGTGTTCACTGCCGGCTCCGGGGACGCCCCGTATTACTACCCGCAGAACCCGACGGCGACGACAATCGAACTGCGAGCCGAAAGCAACTATTACGACCTGTCAAAGAGTAAGACGCTCGCGGTGCAGCTCGACGACCTGCAGCCAAATACGGTGTACTTCTATCGCGTTGCCGATTCCGTCGAGATCAACCGTTTCAAAACAACGCCGGCGCCCGGCGAATTCGCGCCGTTCCGTTTCGTGGTGATCGGTGACACGCAGGGCCCCTACGACCACGCCCGCGACAACCAGTTGAACAAAGACGAGCTGGTCATGGCGCCGTTTCCGGAGGCCAACCTCCCGGTCAACGCGCAGTTTAATCGAGTCACCGATTCGATTCGCCGCAGTAATGTGAAGCCGGATTTCGTAGCGCACGTCGGTGACATAGTCGAGGACGCGCGCTACTGGGTGCAGTGGTCACGGGAACAGTTCAGCGACCTCAAGTACCTGCTGACGATGGCGCCGGTGTATCCGATCATGGGCAATCACGAGTACCACGATCCCCGCTTCCACCGGTACTTCAATCTGCCGATCCCAGCGGAAGAGCACGCAGCGGATCCGGAGCGTCCGTTCTTCTCATACGATTGGGGCGATGCCCATTTCATCTTCCTCGACATGAACGGCGGCTGGTACACCATCTACGACATCGACGACGTACCGGAAGGAACCGGGACCTCCTACGACATCGACGGCCTGCCGCACTATTATGATGTCAAGCAAATCCGCGGCGGCAGCAGCTACGCGATCAACGACAACACTCTGAACCGACTGCGCGGCCATCTCGCCGATGATCAAATTGCCAGGCTGCAACCACTGAAAGGCAAGGAAGTGCCCCGCGCTACGCTGCAGCAGCAGCTACGCGACCTCGGCTTCAATGCAGACGAAGACCGGCAAATCCGGACCGCTGCGATCGAGTGCTACAAAAGCAACGTCGCTAATTGCCGCGTAGGGATAGCCGTCTACGGGAGTCCTGTGCAGGAAGCGCAGATCAAGTGGGTGCGGAAAGACCTCGAAGCAAACAAGGATAAGAAATACATCTTCGCATTCACCCATCATCCGCAGCTCTACGGGACATCCGAGAACAAGCAGTTCATCGAACTGTACGAACAATACCGGGTCTCCGCCACCTTCTCCGGGCACCTGCACCTGTACTCGCACCATCTTCGCAACGGCGTGCATTACTTTCAGTCGGGCGGCGGCAGCGATGAGACCTACACGGCACTCGTCGACAAGCAGCCGGACACTATTGTCATGCACCGCTATGGGTCGCAGTACATGGTTCTCGATGTTCGCGAGGACCACGCCATTGCTCTTGGTGTCGACGAGCGCAATCGTGTGTTCGAACGGACTGTAATCGCGCCGCGCGACGCACCCCCGGACTTTGTGCCGACCGCAACCTCCGCTGCTGATGAAGCGGGCCCGAAGAAGCTGATCAACCACGGCTGGGGTATTACCGATACCGCTTACCTCCGCGCCCACATTCGCGACATGGAAAAGGAGCCATTCGAAGGGCTCAGCTTCCGCCTGATGGGCTGGACGCCCGACGGCGGCGAGTACCAGGGGTACCACCCGATGACGAGCAAAAAATGGGAGCGCGGCTATTTCGATCAGGCCTTCGACGACCTCGAGCATACAGCCTTCGACACATTCACCGACAACTTCGTGAGCTTCTATCTCGGGGCCGACGAAGGGTTCGACCTTTTCAACGATGCCCACTGGGAAGCCACCCTGCATAACCTCGAAATTATCATCGACGCCGCGAAGCTTGCCAAATGCAAAGGCTTCATCATCGACCCGGAAAACTACGCCATGGCGACGTGGAAACTGGGCTCGAACGATCCCGCAGATTTCGACCGCACGTGCGCTGAGGTCCGGCGTCGCGGCCGGCAGTTCATTGAGTTTATCCAGACACGCATGCCCGACGCGACCTTGCTCTTTCTTTTTATGCCCAGCTACCTCGACAAATTCGGCGCACTCGACAGCGACGATCCGGACGCGATCCTGATCGGGCTCGAGTATGGACTGCTGCCGGCGTTTACGAATGGCATGCTCGATGGAATCGGACCGGACATCACTATCGTAGACGGCAGTGAAGCAACGTACAAAGCGCAGACCCCCGAGGACTTTGTTCGGCTCCGGCACGCCATGAAGGAAAAGGCACTGCACCTGATCGCGCCGGAAAACAGGGAGAAATACCGCCGGCAAGTGCAGGCCGGCCATGGGATCTGGCCGCTCAAAAGCTGCCGTGGCCGCTTCCCGGCGACCGACGAGGCGAAGCAGTGGGAGAAAGTTGTCTATCACGCGCTGGAGACCAGCGACGAATATGTGTGGTGCTACCATGAGTGCTGGTTCTGGTGGCCGGAACACCATCGCATGCTACCGCGTGGCGCCAACGAAGCGATCCTCAACGCCAAAGACCGGATCGCGGGCGTCGATCCGGAGACCCTGCGCGATCTGTCTATGGCGCCGGCAGCAGGCAAACAACTGAAGCTGTCGCGCGCGACGATTCCGGCACGGCCCACCAACGTCTCGGCTCCGACAATCGACGGGGAGCTCACCGATCCGGTCTGGCAGAGCGCTGTGCACCTGCCACGCTTCATCCGGCAAAAGCGCATGTACGCTCCCAGGCCGGACAGCGAAGCGTGGGTGACCTATGACGACGACAACTTGTACGTGGCCATCCTTTGCCACGAGCCACAGATGGACAAGCTCAGACCGGTCGGGGAGAGCCGAGACAGCCGCATTGACAATGGCGACTCCGTAGACCTGTTTCTTTCGACCAGCGCCGAGCCACTCCCTTTCTATCACTTTGTCGTCAACCCGAACAACGTGCAGGCAGATCTGCTGTCGGATATGCAGTGGGACCGGGTACAGGAAGATATGGCGGCTTACAACGGGAAGTGGCAGAGCGCCACGCAGAAGTACGACGATCGCTGGACAGTCGAGATCGCCCTGCCCTGGAGAGAGATTGGCCTCACGGCCCGGGCTGTGAACACCGAGCTCCGCGCCAACCTGACCAGAAGCCAGCGTGGCGCTGTGTACCAAAACAGCTCGTGGTCGCCGACGATCGCCAACGGCAACGAACCTTACAACTTCGGCACGTGGATTTTCGGACCGCCGGGATCCGCTGCTCAACAACCCGGAGGCGGCAGCCGCAGCCTCTGGATGAAGACGCCTGAAGCCAAGGAGGAATGAGGGAATGTCAGAACCATCACGGAACACGACGGACACACCGCGCTACGAAACACGCGGAATACACGAAAGCAGAAAAGCGGCGCTCGCATCGTAAGCTGTCGCCATCGGGAAGCGCGGGATTGACGGGTCACATGACTTTGCGTGAGTCGCGCCCGGGCCGGTGAAAAGCTCGGGCTTGACGGTCCCGGAGCTCGCGTCCAACTGCGCAAAAAATCGGTGACAGCTCACCGCGTCGATTCGCGGATCAACAGAACCGATGGCGACGAAGACGTGCCGCCCGGCGAGCGCCGGAATCAGCGCCTCGGCGTTAGCGCGCTGGACGATCGCGTTGTCCGCCGTCCCCGAGAATTCCCGCAACGCCGGCAGATACGTGACCGGCCAGTGCACAGCGGCAGCCACGATGCGAGGGTCGGCAGCCATGAGGTGCAGCGCCGCAATTCCGCCGCGCGACGTCCCGCTTACAACGATTGCTCCCTCAGTGATCGATCCCTGTTGCAGGCAAACGTCGATCAGCGCCGTGCCGGTTTCGCGAATCTCGGCAAACACATCTGTCCCGGCCCGGGCGGCAGCAGCCCAACCATCGAGGCCAGCGCCGTACTCGTTGACACGCGGGCCGTGATTAGGCAGGTCGAAGGTCGCGACGCGGTGTCCGGCTGCGAGGAATATTTCGGGAACAATGCGGAAGTACTCGCCATCCAGGCTCTGCTCACAGTCCGCGGCCAGATTGATCAACAGCCCGGCCCTCTCCGCCAGCTCTTTCGGGGTGCGCAATACACCACGACGCGGCTGATCCGCAATGTCGAAAGACAATGTTTGTTCGTCGTACGGCGTCATGGTTCACTCCGAAGTTGGAAAATTGGAGTGTTTGGAGTTATGGAGAATTGGAATGTAGACCAAGATGAATCTGACTGCGAATGCAGTTGCATAGACCGGAGAAACAACGAAGTTGAGTAATGGAGAATTGTGAATATCCGGAACAGAGTTCCCGCTCCGATACTCCAACACCCCGGCACTCCACCACTCCAATGCAAAACGACATCGTCGCAATGGCAGGCTACTGGGAGCCGACAGCTTTCATCGTCCGCGGTGGACGCGCGACGCGCGGCTTGGAGTCGGACCCCTACCCGTATTCCGAGGAACTGGCCGCCAAACTGGCGGACATCGGGATCAATCTCGTGGTCTGGCACTATTGCAAAGGACTAGGCATCGAAACGGAAGCGGAAGAGATGGGGCGCACCACCGCGTTCTTCCGCCATTGCGAGAATCATGGCATCACGAAGGGGGTTTACATCAACGCCGGCAGTGTCTTCGCCGACACCTTCTTCGCGGAGACCCCGGATGCGCGGGACTGGATTGCTCGCGATCAGTGGAATCAGCCGCAGCAGTACAGCGAGTATTATCGGGCCTACTTCCGGTGGCGCCTGTGCTCGGCCAATCCCGAAGTCGGTGCGTACGTCGGTAAGGCAGCTGTGCAAGCTGTCCGGGAGTCTGGGGCCCAGCACATTCATTTCGACAACAGCGCCCAGGTGCCCTGCTACTGCTCGAAATGCCGCGACGGCTTTCCGCAGCGCCTCCTTGAGCAGTACCCGCCTGCCCGCCATAGCCCAAGAGGCGACACCCCCGAACCGCTAACCCCGAACCCGGAACGTTCAACCTTCAAAGACCGCTTCGGGTACGACTATCGTGGCGCTTTCGAGCTGCCGCGCGGCACGGCGCGCATGCCGATAGACACGATGCCTGCCGCGCACGAGCCGGGGCTGTACGAGTGGGTACGCTACCGGCAGCAACAATCCGAATCCACGCTGAAGACAGCCTGCGACATGATCCGTGAAGCGTCTCCGAGTGCCACGATCGGCTGGAACATCGCGCTCGATCACGGGGAGTTTTCCGGGCTCGTCTGGGGCCTTGACCCGGAATCCTCGTACCGTTGCGGCACAGACTATTTTTTCAGCGAGGATGCCAACTATGCCGGCATCGAAGACGGCCGACTGATCAGCCACATCCGCACGTACAAATACGGACGCGCCATGAACAACCGCGCCCTCATCCAT
>Ga0310124_10001956_pt1 | contig 14315 bp, 9 predicted proteins | sample CB11b_AW_Bot5_MG_FD_203507 | JGI IMG/M metagenome (GOLD analysis project Ga0310124, IMG submission 203507) | Marine microbial communities from Western Arctic Ocean, Canada - CB11b_AW_Bot5 | ecosystem: Environmental > Aquatic > Marine > Oceanic | place: Canada: Western Arctic Ocean | collected...
ACCACAGTCTGGAACTTGGTTATCTCGTCAAGCGCATGTCCATGGAATATGACTTCGGCGAGAAGGAACAGAACTGGGTCAACATCGACACTGAAGGTTTCCATAACGCCCTCTATTTCCAGGACAACTGGTCGCTATCGCAACGTCTCAGAATTCAACCGGGTCTGCGCTTCAACCACTTCTCCAATGGTGGGTATACCGGTCTCTCACCCCGGCTGGCCATTCGTTATCAACTGGGGCTCAACACCTATCTGAAAGCCGCGTCCGGTGTCTACCACCAGTATATCTTCCGCCTGGCTCGTGAATTCCAGGGCATCTCGCTGTTGTCCAATGTCTGGGCCCTGGCCGATTCCACGGCTGATCCGAGTCGCTCCATACACTATGTGGCCGGTGTCGAGACCAAGCTGGCCCAGATGGACGTCGACGTCGAGGTGTACTACAAAGACTATGTCGGTTTGTACGAGTTGAACTATGACGAGCAGGAATCGATCGAGATTGGCGACATCCTCCGCCGCGGAGACGGCCAGGCCTACGGCTTTGACATACTGTTGCGCAAGCGGGCGGGACGGCAGACGGGCTGGATTGCCTTGAACACGGGACTCACGGAACGAACCATCGATGGACTCAATCTCGATGCCCAGGACCAACCGCAAACCTATCGCTCCAAGTTCGATCGACGGATTACGCTGCACATCATTCACTCCTGGCGTCTCGGCAAACACTGGACGATCAATTCACGCTTCACTCGTGCCAGCGGCCAACCGTACACGCAGGTCTTTGGTTCCGGTGAAGTCGAACTACCCTCCGGTCTAAGCTGGGCCTTCCAGGAAAAGGGCGAGTTGAATGGCGTACGCCTACCACACTATCAGCGACTCGACACCTCGTTGGCCCGCAGATTCCTCTTCGTCAGCTGGGAGATGAAGGTATACCTGCAGGTCGTCAACATGAGAAACCACAAGAACGTGTTCAATTATTATTGGACCGATGGCAAGGCGCGGAAGCGAAAACCGGGTACTCGCAAGGCACTTTCCATGCTGCCCTTCCTGCCAAGTATCGGCATCGACTTCTCCTTCTGAGGCGGCTGTGAAGAGATCACGACACACGCGCGCCATTGCCGGCCATGTCTCAATCCTGCTTCTGCTCATCCTGCTGCACGGGGCCTGCAGCAAACCGAGTGAGGTGGAGGACCAGCCACAAACTCTGTATGTGGAAGCCTTTCTCTCTCCGGGGGTCGATGCCGAGATCCGCTTGCAGGAGACGATCCCCCCCGAACGGTATTACGAGGGGCTCACCATTCCCGTCTCCAACGCACACGTCACCCTCCGTGCCGATGATCACAGCGTAACTCTGTCGGAGCAAGGCAGTGAGGCAGGGACCTACAACGTGTCGCACAACATCATGCCCATCGAAGAGGGTCAGACCTACCACCTGACCGCGACCCATGGCGAGCGCCAACTTCGTGCCCACACCACCGTGCCTCTGCGAGCCAAGGTGACCCGCGTCGATGGCGACACCCTCGGTTACCTGCAGAGATATGCTGACGCATTTGGTGACCTGCTGCATCCGGGGCAGTTCTTCTGGGACCGCAGTCCCAGCGCCGCCGGTTATGTCATCATCGTCGAGGCGGAGTGGGTCTCCACCCTAGGCGCGGAAGCCGAACCACTGACGGCCGATCTCGACAGCGTCATCGCCAGACGCCAACGTCTCGATGGTTTGGTCAGCGAAGACTCCCTCGTCGTTCTCGATCGACGTATCGGCGAACTGGAAGCGTATTTTGCGCGCCACATCTCCCTCGAAGGCCCGGACGGGCGCACCGCGCAGTGGTTGCGAGACCGCGATCAACAGGACTGGGATCAGATCGCGGAAGAAGCCAATAGTCGTGGCGAGTTCTGGCGTCACCAACGGGACGAACTCTATTGGGGACGCGTCGTCGACTATTGGATTCCCGCCGATAGCTTGCGCTCCGATTTCTGGTGGTTTGGTGTGCGCTTTACCGGCGACTACCGTATCACCTTGCAGGCGGCAGACACCAACTACTTCGATTATTACACAACCGCTTTCAACGGCCAGTCCGGCGCCGATGGTGACGGCGGACCCATCTTTCACGTCGACGGTGGCCTCGGTGTCTTCGGCAGCTACAGTGCCGAAAGTTTCACCCTCTTCGCCCGTCGCCAGGACTAAAGATCGTAACAAGAAGTGAAGTCGGTGGATGGCGTCGTTCCTTAACCCCTGAAGAAAAGGATTGGACCAATGCGCGTCATGACCTGTAACGTGCGCACATCGCTGGCAAACGACGGCGACGATCACTGGGCTCGGCGACGCGATTTCTGTCTCAACGTGATTCGTGCCCAGTCGGCGGATCTGCTCGGATTCCAGGAACTACAGCGTGATCAGTACGATGATCTGCGCCTGGGACTGCCCGAATACACGGCGTGGGGTATGGTGGACGAACCGCACACGACCAGCCCGGTAAACGCCATCCTATTTCGCACGAGTCGTTTCAGCCTGTTGTCGCAAGGCGGGTTCTGGTTGTCAGAGACTCCCCACGTCACTGGATCGAGCTCATGGGACAGCGCCTGCGTACGACTCGCCAACTGGGTACGCCTGCGTGATCGTGAGACAGGAGTCGATTTCCGCTACGTCAACACCCACCTCGATCATGTGGGTCAGACGGCACGCGAAGAACAGGCGCGACTCATCGTCGAGGATGCCGCCGCATACCCCGCCCGCTACCCGCAGTTGCTGACGGGTGACATGAACTGTGATGGTGCGAATGCCGCGTTGGAGCGGTTCCGCCAGGGCGGCTGGAAGGACACTCATGCAGCCCTGCACGGCGACACAAATCCTGACACATTTCACGGGTTCCGAGGTGCCGACGACGATGGTTCATCAGGAAAGATCGATTGGATATTCGCCCGCGGCCCCGTGACACCAACGGCATCGCAGATCATCCGCGAAGAGCAGAACGGCCACTACATGAGCGATCACGACTTCGTCTGGGCAGATGTGAAGTTGAACACCGCGGAATAACGAGGGCCGGGGGTAGAGATGGCAAAGCGCTTGGACTCGTTGATTTCAGCGATCGTGCAGATCAGACAGCCCGTAGCAATTCGCTTGCGAATTGCGGGGCGAGGCGCCTGGACCTCGTCATTTATGATTCACCGATCAGCGGTGCCGATCGGCGCCGCCAGGCAAGAGAGAGCGTAGCGATCGCTTGCGATCGCGTGGCGAGGCGCTTGAACCCTCGTTATCTGTAAATAACCGAGTAGCGCCGTCAGCCGCCCGACATAGCAGGCAGAAAATGCACCTCGCTGGCGGCACTCACCTTGCGACGCAGCCCCTCGGCAGAGATCTCGCCGTCGACGGAGACGGCGATATCAGCACGGACGCGGTCCTGTTCGGCATCGATGATGCGCTGCCGAAAACCGGGGTACTCAGCCTCCAACGCTTCGATGACCTGGCGTACTGTTTCGCCACTCACCTCGACCTGCGCGGCGCCCCCCGTCAGCTTGTCACGCCACGGTGCCGGTACCCAGACGGTAGGCACACTCTCAGCCGGCGGCGACGGAGGTCGGATTCGAGGCTGACAAGGCGGTGAAGATGCGATCAGGGCGCATGGGCAGTTCGACCAGATCCACGCCGACGGCATTCTTGATCGCCGCCGAGAGCGCTGCCGGCGGCGGTGCGATGGACGCCTCGCCGACGCCACGCACACCGTACGGATGGCCTGGATTTGGCACCTCCACAATGATCGTCTCAATCATCGGTAGATCGAGACAGGTGGGGATACGATAATCGAGGAATGTCGAGTTTGCCATCCGCCCTTCGTCGGTGTAACTGTATTCTTCATTGAGTCCCCAGCCGATGCCCTGCACACTACCACCCTGCATCTGGCCTTCGACATAACTGGGATGGATGGCCTTGCCTGCGTCCTGCACCGCCGTAAATCGCAGAATGCCGACTTTCCCCGTGTCAGGATCAACCTCGATGTCGGCGATGTTTGCCGAGAATGAGCCACCGACACCGGCTGCCGGATCCACGGAGCCCTGGCCGACGACGGGACCACCGGTGTCATCAATCTTCCCTGCCAACTCCTTGAAGCCGATCCTCTTGCTGCCATCTTTGGTCCGGAAGGAGCCATCTTCATATTCGACCTGGTCGGCATCGATCTCCCAGACCAGTGCCGCCCGCACCACCATTTGTGCCTTTACATCCTGCGCGGCTTCGTATGCCGCCCAACCTGTGGCATAGGTGACGCGACTGCCGCCTGTGACATCCGTATACCCGACAGTACTGGTATCGCCAACACTCGGGTTGATATCCGAGGCTGCCAGTCCCAGGGTCTCAGCAAATTGCATGGCAATCGATGTGCGTGTGCCGCCGATGTCGGTGGAACCCTCTACCAACTGCACCGTGCCATCGGTATTGACACTTGCCGTGACCGAGGATTTAAGCCCCACATTGAACCAATAACCAAGGGCCACACCACGACCTCTGTTCGGTCCCTCGAGTGCCGACTTGTAATGCTCGGAGTCACGCACGACCTCGAGACACTCTTTCGCACCAATACGAGGGTAGACGACTCCATCCGATCGTCTGGTCCCTTCCACGGCGATGTTGTCGAGGCGGAACTGCACGGGATCCTTGCCCAGTTTTACCGCCAGTTCGTCCATCACCTTCTCCACGGCAAAAGCAACGTGCGTGGACCCCGGTGCGCGGTAGGCGAATGACCTGGGCTTGTTGACGACGACATCGAAGCTGTCCACCAAGGCGTTGGGAAAATCGTAGCAGGCAAAGACGCACATCGCCGCCGCCCCTACGGGACAACCGGGATAGGCACCGGACTCGAAGGCGATCCAAGCCTGGCCGGCAATGAGCTTGCCCGCTGCATCCACACCGATCTTCACCCGCACGCAGGAACCCGGAGTCGGACCGGTGCCCTCGAAGGTGTCGGCTCGCGTCATGACAATCTTCACCGGCTGTCCCGTTTTTTTCGACAGCATGGCCGCAGCGGGCTCGACGTAACTGGGAATCTTGCCACCGAATCCACCGCCGATCTCGGTGGGAATCACGCGTACACGGCCCACGGCCAGACCGAGGATGGCAGCGATCTGCTTCTGTGCCGTGAAGGCCCCCTGGGTGCTCGTCCAGATCGTCAGGGAGCCATCCTGACTCCACTGAGCGGTGCCATTGTGCGGCTCGATATACCCTTGATGTACGGTGGCGGTATGGACTTCGGTTTCGGCAGTCAGACTGGCCTGAGCGAACCCCGCCTCCACGTCACCGAGTTCGTCACGCATCTGCGCGGCGATATTGCTCTGCTTCCCCGTATCCTCGCCAAAAACGTGGGTCGTCATCCCATCATGTATTTGCGGCGCATCCGGCTTCATCGAAGTCAGCACATCGACTGCAGGAGGGAGTACCTCATAATCGATTTCGATCAGCGACAATGCCTCCTCGGCCACATGCAGACTCGTCGCCGCCACAGCAGCCACGGCGTGCCCGCGGTAAAGAGCCTTGTCGGTGGCCAGCACATTGTCGCGCAGGTATTTGATCCGCGCCGGCCCCTCCCCAAGATCGATCATCTCGTCGGTAGCAACGGGCGTCGGCAGGTCGGCACCAGTCACAACCGAGCGCACGCCGGGAAGAGCGGCTGCCTTGCTCGTATCGATGGAACGGATGCGGGCGTGCGCATGAGGACTACGCAACACCTGGCCGTAAAGCAGACCCGGTAACTGCACATCGGCGCCATAGACAGCGCGTCCTGTCACCTTGTCGACGCCGTCATGGCGGATGGGCCGTGTGCCCAGAACCTTGTAACTACGGTCACCAAAGTCGCGAATTTGGCCATTGCCGGATGTGGTCATGACTTGCGGCTCCATTGGCTATTGATGCAAAGAGCGCCGGACCCGTGTGCGGGATCCGGCGCCGATGTCACGAGCAACTGTGGACTGGTGTCCGGGCACGCACTAAGGGGTCAACTCCCCTGGTCGGCGGCATCGAGTACTGCACGTACGATCTTGTCATAGCCCGTGCAGCGGCACAGGTTTCCAGCAAGCCAGTGGCGTACTTCATGCTCCGTAGGATTGGGCTTGGCGTCGAGCAGGGCTTTGCTGGCCACCAGAAAACCGGGCGTGCAGATTCCGCACTGCAGGCTGGCATGCTCGAGAAACTTGCTCTGCAGCGGATGCAGACCATCCGCTCCAGCGATCCCCTCGACGGTGACGATCTGTTTACCCTCAGCCTCGACGGCCAGTACCAGACAGGAGTCGACGAGGACCCCGTCGAGTGTGACCGAACAGGCGCCGCAGTTGCCGTCGTTGCAGCCTTCTTTCGTACCGGTGAAACCGAGATCCTCGCGCAGCACCTCCAGCAGACTCTGGCGCGCTTCGCACAGAAACTCCTGAGGATCCCCGTTGATCGTGCAGGAAACGTGAATCTTGCTCATCTGGAAATCTTTCCCATCCTTCTACGACAACGTGTAAACGGGGTGACCATTCTCTTGCACTGCGTTGGGCACGTACTGCCCACGAGCACGCTTCACAGCACCGATCAAAGCACGCTTCGTCAACACACCCACGAGGTGGGTGCGATATTCGGCAGGACCGCGCATATCTGAGATCGGTGTGGCGACCGCCTTGGCCGCCTCGCCAGCGGCAAGGATACTCTCCTCGCTCACAGGCTGTCCCTGGAGACCATCACCGGCATCCCGTGCAAAGATCGGTGTGGGACCCACCGCAGCGAGTGCGATCCGCGCACTCTTGAATGTCTGGTTCTTGCCCCGACCGCCGAGTTCGACATAAGCACCGACGCCGACGACGGCGATATCCATCTCGTTGCGGGGGATAAACCGCAGGTAGTGAGCTCCGGAGTTGGTCTTGTTCTGCGGAATCTGCAAACAGACCAGGATCTCGCCCGGTTGTAAAGCATTGCGACCGGGTGCGGTGCAGAACTCTTCGACGGGTATTTTGCGTTTGCCATCTGGGCCCTGCACCTCTGCGGTGGCACCGTAGGCGATCAACGTTGGGATCGTGTCGGCACTGGGCGAAGCATTACAAAGGTTACCGCCCAATGTGGCCCGGCCCTGGATCTGGATGCCGCCGATGATCATGGCGGAATCGACGATAGCGGGGAAGCGCTCTACTACCTCTGCGTCCTTGTATATACGATGGCAGGGTACGGCGGCACCGATACGCAGCCCCTTGCGCGCACTGAAGCTCAATTCGTTGAGTTCGGCGATTTTTTTGACGTCGACGACGCGTTCAGGCTGAAACCGGCGGCCCCGCAACTGCACGATCAAGTCGGTTCCGCCTGCCAGGACCCGTGCGTCCTCGCCCTTTTCCGCCAGCAATTTCACCGCTTCACGCAATGTCTGCGGGGTGGTGTATTCGAAGTCCTTCAAACCATCAACTCCCTCTCTACTCAGTCCTGGCAACGGCCGGTCATGTTGGTGTGGGGCGGAAAGATACCCGGTGCGCAGGGGCTGTCAACCTGCGTTAAATTCCTTGGCACGTGTCCGCGTATTCGCTTTCTGGGCGAAGTCGTGGCATTGGCGCGGGGTACCCGTCGCAGACGGGTCGGTAAAACAAGGCGCGCGAGTGAAGCTGAATCGGTGCGGTTATCGGCGCGGGCGCAACGCAGTAGAGTGGTGTCAAGAGCTCGTCCAGCCCAAAATGGGATACGCGAACACGCGCCTTGAGTGTTGCGCTTGAAGGAACCAACCCTAACTTCGTTGACACACTTCGATCATACGTTCGTTTTAATTTCCTATTGACCTGACCTGACTTGATGCCTAATCAAGAGACCCCAAATCGCCTGCTGGATGCCGCGGAGAACCTCTTCGCCCAACATGGGCTGGAAGGTACCTCCCTGCGAGCGATTACCACCGAGGCCGGGGCCAACCTGGCGGCGGTCAATTATCACTTCCAGTCGAAAGAGGGACTGATCGCCGCCGTTTTCCAGCGGCGGATCGAACCACTCAACAAAGAACGGCTGCGTCTGTTGGACGAGGCCCTTGCCGTAGCGGCCCCGAAACCGCCCTCTCTGGAAACCATCCTTCAGGCATTCCTGGCGCCAGCTCTACTGATGCGAGTTGCACTCGAACCGGGCGGGGTCCATTGCATGCGCCTTTTGGGGCGGGTTTTCTCCGAACCCAGTGAGATCAAGGTGCAGGTACTGGGTCAGTTCCGCCCGACGATGGAACGTTTCCTCGAGGCCCTGGCCCTGGTTCTGCCGGACCTACCCCATCCGGAGCTTCTCTGGCGGCTGCACTTCCTCATCGGCAGCATGGCCCACACTTGTGCCGCTGGAGATCTGATTCAGGTGATGTCGTCGGGTGCTTGCGATGCGGATGATGTAGAAGGCATTCTGCGCCGCCTCACCAGCTACGCAGCGGCTGGTTTCCGTGCACCGATTACAGAACCCGAATCCCACCAAGGGATGATGAAATGAATGGTTGGAGAATGTTACCACTGTCGGTTGCGCTGTGGGCCTGTGCCTCAGCGCCAGCGCCCCGGCCGGCGCCGTTACCGACACCCACAGGCTGGATGGTTGCAGCAGACAGTGCCGATGTTGAGGATCGGTGGTGGTTGGGCTTCGACGACACCCTCGCCGTGCACTTGGTGCAGGAGGCGCTTGCACACAATCAGACAATTCGGATCGCGGCGGCCAATGTAGCCGCCTCCCGCGCCCAGGCAAGGATTGCCGGTGCAGCACAGAAACCACAGGTATCGGCAACCGGCTCGGCTTCGCGTTCGAAGCGCAGTTTCATCGGTTTTCCCATTCCCGGAGCCGCATCGCAGGTGCAGTCTACGACCTCGACGTCCTTGTCGACGGATGTCGCTGTCGGTTGGGAACTCGATCTGTGGGGCCGGTTGCGCTCCGCCCACTCGGCATCCCTCGCCGACCTGCAAGCCGTCGAGGCGGATTGGCGAGCGGCGCGATTGTCGCTGATCGCACAGACCCTGCGCAGCTACTTCGCCTGCGTCGAAGCCCAGCGCCAGGTAGATCTGGCGCAGGCTACGGTTGCCAGTTACCAGATATCCAACCAGCAGGTACAGTCCCGTTACGAACGAGGACTACGACCGACCTTGGACTTGCTTTTGTCACGGGCCAGTCTGTCCTCGGCCGAATCGAGTCTGCACGAGAGACGCCGGCAGTTGGACGCAGCGACAAGGCAACTCGAGGTCCTCGTCGGTCGTTATCCAGCAGGTGCGCTGCAACCGGCGACAACCATGCCATCCCTGCAACAGTCGGTCCCCGCTGGACTGCCGGCGGCGCTCATCGGCCGACGCCCTGACCTGGCCGCCGCCGAACGACGACTTGCTGCGACCCACGCCCGTGTACACGAGGCCCGCAAGTCACTGTATCCCCGCATCAGCTTGACCGCCTCTGGCGGCCGCTCGAGCGACGAGCTGGCGGATTTGCTCGACGGCGACTTTGGCATCTGGAACCTCGTCGGCAATCTGTCCCAACCCCTGTTCCAGGGTGGACGCCTGCGTGCCGGCATCGAGCTGGCCAAAGCCAACGCCGACCGCGCCCTGCTCACCTATGCGCTGACGGCCTTGCGCGCGTACGCCGAGGTCGAGAGTGGCCTCGCCGCCGAGGGCTTTCTCGCCCAGCAGGAGGCGGCGCTGACGGCGGCATCGCGAGAATCGAGTGATGCCCGTCTGCTGGCCGAACAACGATATGCCAAGGGACTGACAGACCTGCTCACCCTGTTGACGGCACAGCGCACGGCATTCGATGCCGACAGTCGCCTGCTCACGGTACAGCGGCAACGCCTCGATACGCGCATCGACCTGCACCTGGCCCTCGGTGGCGAGTTCACACCCACTGTGGAGTCCCATCTGGCCAAGGAAGACACCCCATGAAGAGACAACTTCTCAAGTTTCTACCCCTTATCATTCTCGTCATTGGTGCGGGTGTCTTCCTGGTGCTCGTGGCGTCAGGCCGAGCACCCGAGCACCGCGTCATGCCGGATTACGGCCCTCTGGTGGAAACCCTCGCCGCACCGACGCAGACAGTTCAAGTCATCGTCGAGGCACAGGGTTCGGTCCAGGCCTCCGAAGAAATCGACCTGGTGCCACAGGTTTCGGGTGTCATCGTGTGGAAAACGACGCAGATGGAGGTGGGAGGATTCTTTGCTCGGGGTGAGGTCCTTCTCCATATCGATCCACGCGATTACGAACTCGCCGTTACCGGCTCCGAAGCGGCTGTCGCTCGCGCCCGCTACCAGCTTGATCTGGCAGTGGAAGAAGCCGCTGTGGCCCGCCAGGAGTGGGAGATGGTGCGCCAGCATCGTGAACTCGAGGCGGAACCGAATGATCTCGTGCTGCGCTTGCCGCAGGTACGGGCCGCCGAAGCCGAGTTGCTCGCCGCCGAAGCGGGACTCGCCGAGGCCAGACTGCGACTGGGGCGCACGCAGATCGTCGCCCCTTTCGACGGACGGGTCCGTGCCAGCTCTCTGGACGTAGGCCAGTATGTGGTGGCCAACCAGCCCGTATCTCGGATCTATAGTATCGAACAGGCGGAGATCGTCGTCGCCGTACTGGGGCAGGACATGGAGTGGTTGACAATTCCGCAGCGATTGCCCGACCTGCCGATGCCCCTGTCGATGGAGCAGACGGCAACGGATATCCAACAGCCAGTAGCCATGGGCGAGGGTCCGCCGGCTGCGGCGCCACTCACGGCAGCGCCCCGGGCTCGCGTACACACCGAGTTTGCCGGTCGACGACATACCTGGGAAGGATTTATCTCCAGGTCGTTGGCCGAACTGGACGCTCGCAGCCGCATGCTCGGCCTGGTCATCGAAGTGGACGCACCGTATGCGGCAGGGGTCAATCATGACACGCCGTTGTTGGTTGGCATGTTCGTAGACGTTGAAATTCTTGGTTCCACAGTCGACGAGGTACGCGTCCTGCCCCGTGTTGCCTTGCATGAGGGAGATGTGGTCTGGGTCGCCCAGCGTGATGGAACTCTGGACATGCGGCACGCCCAGGTCGTGCGTGTGCGCGATGAGGAGGTTCTGGTGCGCCTGGATCTGGCCGACGACGAACGCATCGTGATCTCACAACTCGGCGGTGCGACACAAGGCATGAAGATCCGCGCGCTGGACGAGGAGTCACCATTATGAAAGCACCGATTGGGTGGATGGCGCGCAATCATGTCGCCGCCAATCTCCTCATGGGTTTCCTCGTACTGAGTGGGTTGCTGACACTCGTCGGTACGAAGAAGGAGACCTTTCCGGAATTTTCGCTCGATGTGATTCAGGTGCAGATCCCCTATCTCGGCGCCAGCCCGGCGGAAGTTGAGGTCGGTGTCGTGAGCCGTATCGAAGAGCGACTCATCGGCATCGAGGGCATCGATCGTGTTACCTCGACGGCTGCCGAGGGCATGGCCTCGATCCGCCTTGAACTGCAACTGGGCGCCCATGTCGAGCAGGTCCTGGAAGATGTAAAGAATGAAGTCGACCGAATCGAGACGCTGCCGGTTGAGACCGAAAAACCGGTGATCAGCGAGTTGCTGCGGCGCAACCGGGTGATCGACGTCGTGCTCTATGGCAACGTCTCGGAAAAGGCTTTGAAGGTCGCCGCCGAGCGCGTCCGCGACGACCTGCGTAGCGAACCCGGAATCTCGCAGGTGGAACTCACCGGCATTCGTCCCGACGAGATCTCGATCGAGGTCTCCGAGAGAACCCTGCGCGAGCATGGCCTGAGCTTGGCGCAGGTGACGGATGCGGTGCGTCGAGCCAGCGCCAACCTGCCCGGCGGCAGTGTCAAAAGCGAGGAGGGCGAGATCCTGATCCGCACGCAGGGGCTGAAGTACAGCGGTCTGGAGTACGAGGAGATCGTCGTCAGCACCCAGGCGAATGGCAGCGAGTTGCGCATTGCCGATATAGCTCAGGTTATCGATGGCTTCGAGGACACGGACCTGATCAGCCGTTTCAACGGTAAGCCAGCGGCGGTTGTCCAGGTCTATCGCATCGGCGAACAGAGCGCTCTGCAAGTCGCCGAGACGGTACATGCCTACCTCACCGGTGTCACCCAACGGGGCAGCCTGCCGGCGGGGATCGATATCGGCTATTCGCGTGATGACACCAAAATTCTCAACAGCCGCATCGATCTGCTGCTACGCAATGCCCGACTCGGCATCATCCTGGTATTCATCTGCCTCAGTCTGTTTCTCGACCTGCGGCTGGCATTCTGGGTGATGATGGGCATCCCCATCTCCTTCCTCGGCAGCTTCGTGCTGATGCAGCCCTTCGATGCGTCGATCAATATGCTGTCACTATTCGCCTTTATCGTCGCCTTGGGTATGGTGGTCGATGACGCCATCATCGTCGGTGAAAACATCTACGCACAGCGCGAGCGAGGGAGCGGATTCGTTCGTGCCGCCGTCGACGGCACCCTTGAAGTCGGCACGCCGGTGGTCTTTTCGATTCTGACCTCCATCGCCGCCTTCACACCTCTGTTCTTCGTCGATGGCATGATGGGAAAGTTTATGGGTGTCATTCCCGTCATCGTCATCGCCGTATTGCTGCTGTCGCTCATCGAATCGCTGTTCATCCTACCCGCCCACCTGTCTTCCAAGGGCAGCCTGACCTTTATCGGCGTCGTCTCCGCTGTCGCCTTTCTTTCCATGTTCACCTTCGGCGGTTCCGTAAGCACTTTGCAGGCAGCCATGATCGCTGCTTTGCTGTTGGTCTTCGTCCTGTTCCATAACCGGCTCACGGCGTGGTTCACATCGCAGTTGCGCCACTTCATCGATCATCAGTACACCAACACCCTGCGACTCGCCCTGAATCATCCGGGATCGACCGTCGCCGTAGGCGTCACCATCCTGCTGATCACCGTCGGCTGGATTGCCGGTGGCCACACCAAATTCGTCTTCATGCCGCAGATTGAATCCGACTATGTGACGATCAGCATCGGCATGCCCGTGGGTACGACGGCAAGACAGAGCGAGGCGATCGTCAAAAAGGTCGAGAGCGCCGCCCTCGAGGTCCGCGATGAATACGATGCTTTGGCTGCTGCCGATTCACCTTCGCTGTTCCGCAACGTCTTCAGTTTCGTCGGCGCTCAGCCATTGGCAGGGGCTACGCGTATGGGAGCCAACGGCTCGGGCAGTAGTGCGCACCTGGCAGAGGTCGGTATCGAACTGTTACCATCGGAAGAGCGGGACGTGGGCAGTGATGAAATCGCCAGGCGCATACGCGAAACCGTTGGCGAGCTGGCTGGCCCCGAATCGATCACATTCACCTCGTCGCTGTTCTCCGCGGGCAACGACATCGAGATGCAGCTGGCGTCGAAGGACTTCGACCAATTGCTGCAAGCCGTCGAACGGCTCAAGGCAGAGATCGGCGGATACCCTGGAACAAGCGACATCCAGGACAGTTTCCAGGAGGGCAAGGTGGAGATGAAACTTGCCCTGAAGGAACGAGCCCGAAGTCTGGGCCTGACGTTGACCGATCTGGGCAGACAGGTGCGCGAGGGCTTCTATGGGGCTCAGGCACTGCGGGTGCAACGGGGGCGGGACGATGTGCGCGTCATGGTTCGTTATCCGGAAGCGGAGCGGCGTTCCTTGACCAACATCGAACAGATGCGGATCCGCACACCCGACGGCACCCAGGTTCCATTTTCAGAGGTCGCCGAGGTATCGGTGGGGCGTGGGTACGCCAACATCCAACGGGCGGACGGGCATCGCGTCGTCTCCGTCAGCGCCGATGTCGATGAGAAGGCGGCGAATCCGGACGAGATCAACGCCGACCTGGGCGACCGCTTCCTGCCGACATTGCAGCAGGACTATCCGGGCCTGTCCTACAGCTACGAAGGCCAGGAGCGTGAGCGACAGGACTCGTTCGACAGTCTCGGCCGCGGGTTCGTCGTCGCCTTGTTTGTCATATATGCACTGCTGGCGATCCCCTTCCGGTCCTATACGCAGCCTCTCGTCGTCATGCTCGCCATCCCCTTCAGCATGGTCGGTGCCGTCTGGGGACATGTGCTGATGGGTCTCGACCTGGCATTGTTGAGCATGTTCGGCATCGTCGCCCTTTCTGGCGTCGTCGTCAACGACTCCCTCGTGCTGCTCAGTTTCTACAATCAACTACTCGGTGCAGGCATGGAGCGGCGGGAGGCCCTGGTCGAAGCCGGCAAGCAACGCTTCCGGGCCATTCTGCTCACCTCTTTGACGACATTCTTCGGCCTCCTGCCGATGATCCTCGAACGCAGCGTACAGGCTCAGTTCCTCATCCCCATGGCGGTCAGTCTCGGCTTCGGCATTCTCTTCGCTACGGCGATCATCCTGATCGGCGTGCC
>Ga0310124_10001957_pt1 | contig 14299 bp, 19 predicted proteins | sample CB11b_AW_Bot5_MG_FD_203507 | JGI IMG/M metagenome (GOLD analysis project Ga0310124, IMG submission 203507) | Marine microbial communities from Western Arctic Ocean, Canada - CB11b_AW_Bot5 | ecosystem: Environmental > Aquatic > Marine > Oceanic | place: Canada: Western Arctic Ocean | collected...
TGACTTTTACCGCTTCTATGAGGTTGGGAGCAATAAAATCGGCGCCGAACCTATTTGAGGAATTGGCGGCATGAGGTACTGAATGCTTGGATAATTTATCGTCTAGTAAAATAGTCCTGGCCCCTGCTGCAACGCCCGCCTTGACATCAATTGGGCCAGAACCCACCACCCAAGATTTGGAAAGGTCGATCTGAAGATCTTCTTTGGCGGCCATGAGCATGCCAGGCTTTGGTTTCCTCCACGGATGATTCTTGCGATATTTCTTGACCCTTCCACCCGGTTCATACGGGCAATAGTAGAACCGGTCGACGGTTGCGCCTCTCGTGCGCCGAATGGCATGGTTGAGATGGGCATGTCCTGCTATGATGTCCTGTTCAGCATAATGTCCGTCGGCGATAGCAGGTTCATTCGTGACGACAACAATTTTATACCCCAAGCCACGTAGTGATGCGATCGCTGAGGCAGCACCATGAATCAGGCCGTTACCTGACGGTTTATCGCCATTCGACGCATTGCACGTAATCGTTCCTTCGCGATCAAGAAATATGGCTTCGGACATTCGTACCAATATAGTAAAGGTTATTGTTCGGTGCAGTTGGCTTTGCAATGGGACTGTACAAGATGAATGGCTTGGTCGACCGCCTGATCAAGATCCTTGTTGACAATAAAGGCATCATAAATTTCACACGATCTGGCACGTGCGATCTCATCCTTGGCCTTCTTGAATCGACCCTGAATGGTATTTTCGTCTTCACGCGCCCGGTTGTGTAGACGTTTCAGGAGGACCTGTTCATCTGGTGGGAGCACAAAGATGGCAAATGCGCCATTGGTATTCGATTTGATCTGAATGGCGCCTTCGACGTCAATTTCCAGAATCATCAACTTTCCCTGCGAAATCGCATCAAGTACCGGCTTTCTTGGTGTTCCGTAAGCATGTCCAAATACCTCGGCGTATTCGAGTAGCTCGTCACCGTCACACATCTGGTTGAATTTGTCCTCATCAATGAAATGATAGTCGACCCCTTCGGTGTCAGCGGGTGTTTGGGGGCGTGTTGTCACCGAAACGCTCAGCATGCCACCCAATTGGTGGTGAACGCGGCGGGTAATGGTCGTTTTCCCCACACCGGAGGGACCTGAAATGATTAATAGCAGTCCAGATGCAGTCATGGCAACCTGCCATCCCCTCCTATGATCATCAATTAAAGCGAGTCAGCTTGATGTTTGGCCCCACTGACCAGATACAAAACGGCCATTCGGACAGCCAAGCCATGGCTGACCTGGGAGAGAATCACGCTATTGGGGCCGTCAGCAACTTGCGAGTCCAATTCAATCCCACGATTGATGGGGCCAGGGTGCATAACCACCACATCGGGCTTGGCGCGGGCTAGACGTTTGGTGGTCAGTCCAAAGAAGGTTGCGTATTCACGCACGCTGGGAAAGGCTTGACTGGTTAGCCTTTCAAACTGAATGCGGAGCATATTGAGTACATCGACGCGGTCCAAAACGTCGTCAAGGCTGTAGCTCAACTCACAGCCCAAGTCGGCAAATGTGCGTGGTAGAAGAGTTGGTGGTCCCACTAAGACAACCGTAGCTCCTAGTTTGAGCAGGCCGTAGAGGTTCGATCGGGCTACACGACTGTGGGCAATGTCACCAACGATTGCCACGGTGATACCCGTCAGATCAAAATCAGTGCGACCAAGCTGTCGTGCTATCGTGAAGATGTCGAGCAGACCTTGTGTGGGATGTTCGTGTTGACCATCGCCTGCATTAACGACACTGCAATTTACGGCCCGAGACAATTGAACAGCTGCTCCACTTAACGGATGGCGACAGACAATTGCATCAATACCCATTGCCTCAATATTACGCCCGGTGTCCCGTAAAGTTTCGCCCTTCGAAATACTTGAACCTTTACCCGATAAATCAATCACGTCGGCAGACAATCGACTTGCAGCCAACGTGAAGCTAGAGCGTGTTCTCGTTGAGTCCTCCATGAATAGGTTTGCTACCACTTTGCCACGTAATGCTGGTACCTTCTTGACACTACGTGTGCTTACTTCCAGGAAACCTACTGCAGTCTGAAGTGCGAAGAGAATATCCGCTGCACTGAGGTCTTGCAGGCCCAGCAAGTGCTTGTGGGGCCAGCAATAGGGTTCTGGGGTCTTGCTCATGAAATACTCACTTGCGGATCGCTTGAACAGACAACAATTCCGTCTTCGGGGTCGGTCGGTTGTAACATGACCTCCACGCGGTTGTCGGAGGCAAGTCCAAGACCGCTGTCATCCTGTGCGAGATCGAATGCCACGTAGTCAGGCCGGATCGGTAACTCGCGTCCACCACGATCTACCAGCACGGCTAGCCAGACTCTTCGTGGACGTCCCAAATCCATTAATGACTGAAGTGCGGCCCGTACTGACCGGCCGGTCATCAGTACATCATCTACGAGTACAACTTGCATCCGGTCAATAGCAAACGGGATTTCAGTTGTACGAACGATTGGTTGCATCCCAATCTCGGAAAGGTCATCGCGATAGAGCGTAATATCGAGTACGCCAATGTGATCGAAGTTGAGACGACCTGCAAGGCGCTGTGCTAGTAGATCACCACGACTGCGGATTCCGACTATGGCCCAGGGATCCGTAGTGCCTGACATGTCTTGTTTGATCGCATCAGCAAGCTGATCAATAAGCATGCTGACACGCTGTGCGTCTGCTATTTGTCGCATGTAGGGGAAATAGTAGCTCAGATGAGCCAAGGGGCAAATAGAGGGGGCTTTTTGTCCCTCATTCTGTATCCTGGATGACTAGGCGCTGGTCCGCAACAAGAATGATTGGCAGGGTCGATTCATCCCGAATTCCGCTGTGTAAATCAGTTACACGGACCTTCAGGAAGAACCGGCCGACGGATAGGTTGGATGGTAGCCGGATCAGCTGGCGGACAAAGAAATCTCGACGGAGGTTCTTTGATGCATCCGTCACTTGCTCGGGTGGTTGACGCCACACCATTTGGCCATCATGGTCCGTGTAGAGCTCGATTTCCTGCTCAAGTTTTACTTGATTGATCCCATTATCGGATGTGACTGTCTTGAAATGGTCAAGCTCAACATAAATGAGCATGGGGTTTTCCCGCCCAGCTACAAATCGATTGGAGGGGAACTCTTCGTAAACACCCCATCCTCCAACGCTTTTGACAAGTTTTGTGGTCAGGATTCGAATCTGTGATGAACCGTCAAAATCCTTTGATCGATTGACCAGCCATGCTTTGTCGATGGTCAGATTTTCGTCAACTGTGGCCCGGAAAATAGACTGGATCAATTTCTGGTAACGCTCAACACGTTTTTTCTCTTTGGTATCCAACGTGGCAATGGCTGCTGTTCCCAACTGATCTCGAGAGTCAATCAGGTTCAAAGTAGCCAGCAGGATGGCCCTGGTTGCCGGTTCACGGTCCCCGTAAGCAATTTCCTGCCTCAGGAGCTCCAGAAGCTTGTGTTGGTCAAGATGTGCCACCGGTGCCGAATGGGCGTTACGCATAAGGTCCTGTGGGGGGTTGGTGATCTGCGGTGTCGTCAAAATTGGATGAGGCTTACGCTGAGCACGCGAGTCAACCCATTGAACCTGTACCACTGTCTGATCCAGTTCTGCTTCACCTTGGATGTCGGTTGCCATCCGGGTGGTGTACTGTGACGCATGATCCTGCACCTTGCGGGGTTGCACATCCAGGGAATGTCCTGGCTGGGAATCGGGTATTGCCCCAGAGAGGATCTGGTTTTCGGAATTACCAGTGGCTGTGGTATGGCTTGGCGCAGATGGTGTATTACAAGAAACCAGAAGTGATAGCAGAAATACAAGGCCGCATCGGACAAAATCCTCAGCCATAAGACAAGAGGTTGAGGGTACAAGTGCCTTGGGTGGATGGTTTATAATGGGGTAAAAATGCATCAAGGCCTCCGGCCTTACGGCGAACTTGTGTTCGCAGGGCCCATCCATGGGCTGCTGATTCGCTATCGTGATCCAAATATTACATCGTCTAAAGCCGCGCAGAAACATTCATTGTTTATCATTGACCCGCCCAATCCTCGCTTGGCACGTGCATCGTAGCTGACGACTCGATTAAGGAGGTTGGCTGCCGACGCATCGCTGAGTTTGGCAAGTGCCTTTGAAAACTTGAGCTGTCGCAGCCCCCATAGTTTTAAACGGCTGGCCATCTGGCGGTCGGAAAGGCCCTGGCGTTTCATCATCAGGCCAAGATTCAAATTCCGTACGGTGTCAGCAAGGAAATAAGCCACTAAGACATCGGCTTGGCGGGCAACCCCGACCAGTTCATGGATTTTTTCGATCGCCTGGCCTGCCGATGCGGGACCTGACGCGATTGCATCGAGCAATGCCTCACCAACTGCCCATGCCTGGTCGTTGCTGGCACGCCCGACGGTTTGTCGGATTAAATCGATCTCGATCCGTTCGCCATCATCCACAAGGAGTGCAAGCTTGGCCAACTCGGTATCCAATCGTCCCAGCTCGGTGCCCAACAGATCGATCATCAGGTCAGCGCCGTTTTCATCGAGCCGGCGGTTGTGCCGCTCGGACGCAATTTTCTGTAAGCAGGTTTTAAGCGCAGGCCGCTTCAATGATTCACATTTGATGATTTGGCCAACCTTCTGAATCAATTTATCCAAATTGCTCTTGTACCACCGGTTGCAGCGCAATACGAGTGTGCCATGGTCAACCGGTTTCTTTGCATAACGTTCCAGTGCCGCTCGATGTGCAGTTACGAATCGATCCGCATCGTCTACAACAACGATCTTAAACTGCTGCATGAGTCCAAAACTACGCAACTCATCAAGCACCTCCGCCAATCCGCATGTGGCTCCCTCAAACCGAATGATGTCGACTGCACCATGGGCCTTCTTCGCAACGTTCTGGAGCTGCCCCATTGCCTCGCGGCGGAGTGCGTCTTCCGGGCCATACACGGCCAGAATCCGCGGGCAGCTGTTGGGTGTTTGCGTTGCTAGGGAGGTTCGGTGTGCCATGGCTAACTGGTAGTTTGTCGACGAAGGCAGGATAGGTCACGGTTGCCGGGTCCCGCCTGCCCAGAGGGGGTTTGGTACGTGTCGCCAGTTGGTTGGCTAGGGTTTTGTGTATCGAGGTGTTGAGCCCGGTGCATTAATTGGCCAAAGTTCATTTGCGGGTTGCGCAGAGTTACGCCTGTATTAGGGATCTACCCCCGCAGACGATTTGCGAAGACAGCAAGGACCGACCTTGGCAATTCAGGGGTATTTATTTGGCAGCGAGGAGTACAGAGCCGTAAATTTGTTAGTTTCGGTTCATGGGCACTATTCGTCTTTCTGCAACGTTTCCGTAGAGGATTCAGCTTCTTCGGCTTCTGGTGGTGACGGATCTTCGGCCTCTTCAGGTGATGGTTCTTCGACGACAGAAGCCGTTTGGTCGCGTCGTTGTTGCGCGGCATATTCCATCCGTCGATCGGCCTTATCGCGGCGTCTCGAATAAGCGCCTGAGACCTGTGGCCCTTCTTCGGATCCTACGAGTTGCAGGACACATAGATCCGAACCATCACCGATGCGGTGAGTACCCAAACGCACTATGCGTGTATAGCCTCCTGGTCGATCAGCGTATCGCGGGGCAATCTCATCGAACAGTTTTTTCACCACTCGTGGCGCAGAGACCACTTCACCGTATCGATTACGAACCACATCTGGGTCATCCTCGTGAGCGATTAGATACGGATCACCAATGGCCTGTAACACTCGGCGGCGTGATGCCAAATCGCCCTTCCGCGCTGATGAAATCAGCTTTTCCACAAAGGGTTTGACACTCTTGGCCTTTGGGATGGTTGTCGTTACCTGACCGTGGGTCAATAGCGAGATCGCCAGATTGCGCCGCATTGCGGTACGGTGCTCGGTATCACGCCCTAGTTTATACCCAGCAACACGATGTCTCATCGTCTGCACTCCTCGGCGTTATGTCACGAGATGTCGGGTGGTGGTTCCGACATCTCCTGCTCTAGGTCGGTTGGTAACTCCATGCCCAACTCCAAGCTCATATCAGATAGTTTACGCTTGACCTCGCGCAGGGAGGTCTTTCCAAAGGATCGAACTCTCAGCAGGTCGGCCTCAGAGTGGCTTACCAGTTCGCCAACCGTCTTGAGTTTGGCGGATTCGAGGCAATTATTCGCCCGCACCGACAGGTCCAGGTCGTCGACGGACATTCGTAGTTTGCTGAGCAATTCCTCGTCGGCCCGGGCTGCTGCTGAAGCGGTCTCACTTGCGGTTGCGTCACCCAATTCAAAGTACTGCACAAACGGATTTAAGTGCTTACGAAGAATCTTGGCTGCTTCAACCATTGCTATGTCCGGTGCGACCGTTCCGTTGGTCCACACCTCCAATGTCAGCTTGTCGTAGTTGGTCTTCTGGCCAACACGCGTGTTCTCTACGTTGTATCGCACTCTGGTTACTGGAGAATAGATTGCATCGACGGGGATCACGCCAACTTCCTGATCTTCAGTCGTTTCATATTGCTCCGATGCAGGTACGTAACCGCGTCCCTTTTGCACAACGAATTCCATATCGAATTCGACCTCTTTGGTGAGTGTCGCCAATATCAGATCTTTATTGTGAATTGTGATTGAGGTGTCAGCCTCGATCAGTTCGCAGGTGACCTCACCAGGCCCCTCGGCAAAAAGACGCATAGTCATGCTTTCTTCACCTTCAAGCGACACAACCATGTTTTTGACATTAAGGACAATGTCTGTCACGTCCTCCATCACGCCCGTGAGGCTCGTGAATTCGTGTGGTGCTCCTTTCACCTTGATTCCCGTTACAGCAGAACCTTCCAAACTTGATAGTAGGATTCGGCGTAAGCTATTACCAACAGTGGTCCCAAAGCCACGCTCAAAAGGTTCGACCACGAACTTTCCATAGTTGTCACCGTTCAGGTCGTGATCAGGGGTGATTCGATTGGGCAATTCCAATCCGCGCCATCTGATACGCATCGTCATGCTCCAAAAACCTCAGCAGTGTTTTAAAGTCACTCACATTCGCTGGGCCTTATCGTCCAGATGCCACACTGCTGAGAATGGTGGCTGGACTTCTGTACCCAAACGATATTTTGATCTTGAACTTAAGGGCAATATCTCTTGCGGTGTACGTTAGGGTCCAAAGTATCTACTAGGTGGTCAGTAATCAGACGCGGCGTTTCTTTTTTGGCCGACAACCATTGTGTGGTATGGGAGTATGGTCCTCGACGGCGGTTACACGCAAGCCAGCTGATTGTAATGCTGTGACGGCTGATTCCCGGCCACTTCCAGGCCCCTTGACGTGAACCTCGATCTCTTGGACGCCGAACTTCTTCGCCTTGCTGGCGGCATCTTCTGCGGCCCGCGTTGCGGCAAAGGGGGTGCTTTTACGCGAACCTTTAAAACCGGTGCCCGCCGATCCCCAACACAATGTTTCACCATTGATGTCCGTAATCGTTACATAAGTATTATTGAATGTGGCCTTGATGTGCGCAATGCCACGTCGCACATTTCGTCGAACTTTTCGCTTATTTTTAGCCATGAACATACCTTGCTATGAGGTGACAGATCGATCCGTCACCATGAATTGCCACTTACTTTAAGTGCGTTTATTTCAGTTCCTTGACGCCCTTCTTCCCTGCAACTGTCTTGCGGCGTCCCTTGCGGGTACGTGCGTTGGTCTTGGTTCGTTGGCCGCGACACGGCAATCCGCGACGATGTCGTTCGCCTCGATAACATCGGATGTCACGTATCCGGGTAATGTTCTGGGCAATTTGGCGCCGCAATACACCTTCAACTAGGTAATTGTTGTCAATGATTGTGCTGATCTGTGCCAACTGATCTTCGGTAAGCTGACTTGCCCGCATCTGGCCATCGATGCCTGCTTCTTTCAGGATTATCTCGGAATTAGCCGGGCCAACACCATAGATGTAACGCAGTGCAAAGCGAATGGGTTTGTCTGGAATGTCGGTGCCGGCAATTCGTGGCATGGTTAGTTCCTAAGTTATCAAAGGTGCGGGCGGCGGTCCCCATGAGGATACAACCGCACCTGTCTAGGCGTTTTGGTCACCCCTGCTTCTGCTTATGTTTGGGGTTGGTGCAGATTACCCGTACCACACCCTTGCGTCGAATAATTTTGCATTTTTCACAAATTCGCTTAACACTACTTCGAACTTTCATAGCAGACCTCTATATTCTGCGACACATTGCTCTTTGTTTAATGCCGGTACGTAATACGGCCTTTCGTCAGGTCGTAAGGGCTAATATCGACGGTGACCCGATCGCCGGGGAGAATGCGGATGTAATGCATACGCATTTTTCCGGAGATATGGGCTATGATTTCGTGGTTATTTTCTAACCGAACCCTAAACATCGCGTTGGGCAGGGATTCGAGTACCTCACCATCAATCTGTAATTTTTCCTCTTTCGCCAAAAGCTATCACCTTCCATCCGTAAGCACATCAGCACCCGTGGCAGTCACGGCAATCGTATGTTCGTAATGGGCGGAGGGTTGACCGTCCCCCGTTTTTACGGTCCAGCCGTCGTCGAGTGTGACCACTTCCTTGCAGCCAAGATTGCACATCGGTTCAACCGCCAAGACCATACCCTCTCGTAATGTGATGTCGTTGGTCAAGATCTCACGCCCCACATAATTAGGTATCTTGGGATCCTCATGCATTGCTTGACCTATTCCATGCCCTACAAAGTCACGGACAACACTCATTCCTGCATTCTCAGCATACGCCTGCATTAGCCGGGCGATTTGGGTCCATAGTCGCCCCGGTTTAATGTTTTCAATCGCAAGTTGCAGCACGTGTTCAGTCACGGTACACAGTTTGCGAGTCGCGACTCGTACGTTGCCAACTAGTACGGTGGTTGCCGAGTCGCCACACCAGCCATTTACTTCAACGCCGCAATCAATCCCGACGATGTCCCCATCGCGGATCTGCGTATCGTCGGCTATTCCGTGGACCACGCACTCATTGAGGCTGATACACAGATTCGCCGGAAAACCTTCGCCTGGACGGTATGTGGGGTAGTTCTTGAACAACCCGCGTCCGCCTTCAGCTTCAATCTTTTGTTGAGCTGCTTCGTCAATCTGGCTCGGTGTTACCCCGGGTTTACACATCGAACGGCACTGCTCTAATACCCTATGGACAACGCGACCAGCGGTCCTCATCTTCTCGATTTCTTCTTGCGTCTTTAGCCGTATGCCCATCCGCAGTTGTCCACATTGCCTAATGCCCTTTGTTTAGTTGTTCGACCACGTCGATAATACCTGATCGTACAGAAAATTATTCAGGAAGGCAAAAAGCGTTGTTGAGGTGCCTCCACGTAATATAAATTATTGTCATGTTTGGGATTATCTTGCTCCACGGCTGCCACGAATCCGTTTGGATAAAAATCCATCATAGTTTCGCATCATCATTGATGCTTCAATTCGGGTGACGAAATCGAGCATGACACTCACGACAATCAACAGGCCCGTGCCGCCTAGGAACATGGTGATCGAGAGGTCGATGCCTCCCCAAGTCGCAACCACCATGGGAATCACCGCAATGATAGCAAGAAACCCAGCCCCGACGTATGTGATTCGTTCCATGACGGTCTCGAGATACTCCGCAGTTCGTGGGCCTGGTCGCAGGCCGGGAATAAAACTGCCATGATCCCGCAGGTTTGTAGCCATTTCCTTGGGCTGAAATTGGACTGACGTCCAAAAGTAAGCAAAGAAGTAGATAAGAGCGATGTAGGACAGGATGTATAGATAGCCCTGGCTGTTGGCGAACGAGTTATTGAGAAAGATCAGCCACCGTTGATCATAGGTCTGGGCAAGCCAGCCAAGAATTAAAGTTGGAAACATCATAAATGCGCTGGCGAAAATAATGGGCATCACTCCACCATGGTTCACCCGTAGTGGCAAGTAGCTTTTTTGCCCACCATAAACGCGTCGCCCACGTGTATGCTTGGCCTGTTGGATTGGGATTCGTCGCTGGCCCTGCGTGATTAGAATCGCACCGGCCACGACCGCCACAAATGACACTGCCAAGAAGATAACCTTCATTGGCCCATAGGTGCCTTCAGCGCCGCTAACCGAGAAGTTGCTTATTACCTGTCCCACCGCCTCTGGCATTCGCACGACAATACCTGCGGTAATGATCAGTGAGGCGCCATTGCCAATTCCGTATTTATCAATTTGCTCACCCAGCCACATCAAAAATACGGTACCCGCAGTCATGCCCAAAACACCACAGGCCCAAAAGACCCACGATCCCTCATAGGATGGATATACGGCTCCAATGGTCCCTTGGATATTAGCCAACCAGAAGGATGCCTGGATGATACAAAGCCCAACGGTAGCGTATCGTGTGTACTCCTGGATTTTCTGACGCCCTGCCGGACCTTCCTTCTGCAATTCCTGTAGGCTTGGCACAACGGTTGCCAGTAGCTGAAAGATAATCGAAGCTGAAATATAAGGCATGATTCCCAACCCAAAGATCGTAGATTGGCTAAATGTGCCACCGGTGAAGATCTGTACGAAAGCCAGTAATTCACCAACAGCGCCTCCGGAGGATCTTTCCGCCCATTCACGTAGTGCGTCTTGATTGACGCCGGGTAAAGCAATAAAAAAGCCAATGCGATAGATCGCCAACATGCTCATTGTAAATAGAAGCTTCGTACGAAGTTCGGTGATCTTCCACAGGTTGATAAAAGCTCGGAGCATGTGGTTGTTAGGTTCTTGGGCTATTGGTGTCGGGAAAATTGACTCAATGTCACATACAAGGGGCGCTTATACAGAGCAAAACGCGATCAAGACTCAACGGACGTTGATCCGCCGGCCTCGGATATTTTCTTGGCCGCAGAGTCACTAAATGCTGAAGCGGTGACCGTGATTTTCTTGGATAGATCACCATTGCCTAGGATTTTGACCGGTTTGTTCACATTGGCGATCAGCCCGGCATCTGCTAACGCCTGTGGGTCTACCGTTGCGCCATCCTCAAAGCGGGAGTCCAGCCCGCCCGTATTGACAATCTGATAGATCTTTCGAAACCGTGCATTGTTGAATCCACGTTTGGGTAGTCGGCGAAATAGCGGCATCTGCCCCCCCGCTGCTGCAGGACGGATTGAACCACTCCATCCTGATCGCGAACGCGCACCCTTGTGCCCCCGACCTGCGGTTTTACCGTGTCCTGAGCCGACACCACGACCAATTCGCTTGCGCTTCTTGTACCGCCCGACTTTGGTGGTGATCTCGTGAATCATCATGGCGATGGGCTCTCCGGGGATGCGGGGGTATCGGAAGGTTTCGGCGCTGTGGGTTCATTATCGCCAGCTGTATCAAGAACCTCGCCCTCGGCAGTCGATGGCGATTTTCCGGCTTCCTTTGGTTTCTTGTCACCGCCTTTTTTGGGTTTCGATTTTGCAGGTGTTGGTTTGGCCGGTGCAGGGACGGCAATGTTTTTGGGTGCAAAACGGCGGCCTGCATCCAACCGCTCTTCAACTTCCGTCTTGCCGATATCTACCTGGCGAATCGCCTCAATCTGTTCCTTAGTACGCAGTTGAGATAACCCCGCGAAAGCTGCTTGCACTAGATTTTTCGCATTGTTGGAGCCAAAAGACTTGGTTAAGCAGTCACGAACACCGACTAATTCGAGCACCGCTCGCACCGTTGCACCGGCAATTACACCTGTTCCGGGACCTGCCGGTAGTAGTTTGACAACGGATGCGCCGTATCTGGATGTGATGGCGTGTGGCAAGGTTCCTTCTTGGAGGGTGACTGTTTTCAAGCTCTTCCTGGCCACCTTTTGGGCCTTTTCGATAGCAGCCGGTACGCCTGGTGCTTTGCCGTAGCCAATGCCAACGCTGCCTTGGCGATCACCAACAACAACCAATGCGCCAAAGTTAAACCGGCGTCCACCTTTGACGACGGTTGCGGTTCGATAGATCTTCACCGTCGTCGATTCAAGAGCATGACCTTCTTTAGTTATTACTTCTGCCATGTTTCCATCCAAGGCCCTAGGGGGCCAGCTGTTTTTCGTTCTGCCAGGAATTGACGTAGAGTCCTGAGCCCAAAGTTAAAACTTGAGTCCCCCTTCACGCGCCGCTTCAGCAAGAGCCTGTACTCGGCCGTGATAGCGATACCCATTGCGATCAAGTGCCACACACGTAATGCCTGCTTCTTTTGCCCGCTGTGCCAAGACTGTTCCTATCTGTTGGGCGGCATCTTTGTTCCCGCCATTGGGCAGTTTGGCTGTGCGACTATCAGCCGCAACCAATGTCCTACCGCCAGTATCGTCTATCAGCTGTGCATAAACATGCTTAATGCTGCGAAAGACAGTAAGCCGTGGTTGATCAGCTGTGCCAATCACCAGTTTCCGAATGCCGATTTTACGGCGTTTTCGGCGAACTGTTTTAAGCTTGTTTCTTTTCATGGGATCACTGTTATTGTAGGTTCGAAATATTTAGGCCAGCGTATTGATTAAGCTCCGCCAGCAGCAAAGGCCTTTCCTTGCTTGCGTACGACGTGTTCGTCGGTGTACTTGATTCCTTTGCCGTTGTACGGTTCCGGTGGGCGGTGTTTTCGAATCTGGGCGGCAACCTCTCCTACTGCCTGCTTGTCGGCGCCACTGACTTTGATCCGATTGGCGTTCACTTCGACTTGTACTCCGGCGACAATCTCAACCTCACGGGTGTCGGCGTATCCCACATTAAGTTTCACCTTTGTGCCCTCCACCTGCGCTGACCACCCGACACCCACGATTTCAAGTTCCTTGGAAAATCCCTTGGAAACACCTTCGACCATGTTGTTAATCAATGCCCGCGTCAACCCATGCAAGGCCCGTCCTTGGCGGTTAGTGTCATCGGCTTCGACCACGATGGCATTGATCTGGTCGTCCAGACGAACCTGGACTTTGGGGTTACAACTCAGAAAAAGCCGGTTGGAACCTGACTCGACAGTCACGTCCTGGCCGTTGATGTTGACCTTGACGCCACCGGGCAACGGCACTGGTTTTTTTCCAATTCGGGACATTGGTTACTCGTTCTTAGTCTTTCATTCCACCGTGCAAAGCAACTCGCCCCCAACACGGATTTCGCGGGCTTGGCGATTGCTTAATACGCCACACGGTGTACTTATAATTGCAATACCCAGGCCTCCCAGGGGCTGTGGGATTTCTCGAAGTTTCTTATAAACACGGCAACTGGGTTTGCTTTCGCGCTTAATAGAATGAATGGCCGGCTCTCCGTTTGAGCCATATCGCAGTTGAATACGCAAAATACCCTGTCGGGCATCATCGATTACCGCAAAATTATCGATATAGCCTTCCTTCTTGAGTACGGCTGCAATTCCAGAGCAAATCTTGCTATTTCGGCAGTCAACACGCGGCGCTTGATTACGCACGGCGTTACGAATCCGAGTAAGCATATCTGCGATCGTGTCGCTTAGTGCCATCAGTACTGCCCCCCACCTGCGCACGGTACGAATGACAAAACCACTTTGGCATTTTGATTGATCACCACCATTACCAAGACGCCTTTCGCATGCCAGGGATTTTTCCTTCTAACGCCAACTCGCGAAGCATAATACGAGATATCTTGAATTTTCGATAAACGCCACGACTTCGGCCGGTTAACGCACAAAGGTTACGGAACCGTGTCGGACTAGCGTTGCGCGGCAAGCGGGCCAGTGCCGCGTAGTCGCCTTGCTTTTTGAGTTCGTGACGACGGTCGGCATATTTAGCCACGCATCGTTCCACGTGTTTCATCCGTTCAATCGTTGATTTCGACGCCATGGTTACTCCAATCAGCGGTTGTGGCGACTGCTCCACCCGACTTGCCGCAACTAATCTTCATCCCTCTCAAAAGGTAATCCGATCTCACGCAAAACAAACTGAGATCGCTCATCAGTACTATTACGAAAAACAAGGTTGATGTTCATCCCGTGTGTGAATTTAACCGAGGCCATATTGATCTCAGGAAAAACACCCTGTTCAGTGACGCCAAAGCAGTAATTTCCACGGCCATCAAAGCTTGTCAGCCGCAAACCACGAAAGTCCTTGATCCGTGGGATGCACATCGAAATGAGCCGATCCAGAAACTCCCACATACGGTTTCCGCGAAGCGTGGTCATTGCCCCTATTTCATATCCCTGGCGGATATTGAAGTTGGAAACCGATTTTTTGGCCTTCTTCATTAACGCGCGTTGGCCACAAATCAATGCCATGTCATCCAGAACCTGTTCCTTGGCCCCGACGTTAAGCTTTGTTCCTTCCAA
>Ga0310124_10001960_pt1 | contig 14276 bp, 14 predicted proteins | sample CB11b_AW_Bot5_MG_FD_203507 | JGI IMG/M metagenome (GOLD analysis project Ga0310124, IMG submission 203507) | Marine microbial communities from Western Arctic Ocean, Canada - CB11b_AW_Bot5 | ecosystem: Environmental > Aquatic > Marine > Oceanic | place: Canada: Western Arctic Ocean | collected...
AGGGCCCATTGGATTGAAGAATTTCGTCGCAATCACCTGGTCGCGGCGACGACCCTTGAGGATATTGCCCAGATACTGCTCTGAGCGACTGTCGGCATACGAGTTGGCCGTGTCGAAGAAATTGATCCCTGAGTCGATGGCGAGATCCACCATCTTACGCGATTCCTCTTCGTCGGCGCTGTGGCCAAAGGTCATCGTTCCCAGACACAACTCCGAAACCTTGAGCCCTGTGCGTCCCATGCGGCGGTATTCCATGTCACTCTCTCCTGTCTGTTTTCTGGTAAGATACCGCGCACCGGTCCTGTCTCCAATCGGTCGGTCCCCTATCTTGGGTCCTCATGGATGACATCTCAACCGATCCCCTGGCACCGCTGAAAACTTGTGAATTGCACGTCCACATGGGCGGTTGCTTCTCCGTTGACGATCTGATCGAACTTGCTGCCCCGTATTATCGCGACATCGACTGGTCCATATTTGTCGATGCCTTCGACATGGCCTACGGCCTGCGTCCCGATCCATCTGAGTGGTTCGCACGAGTGGTTGCCGGCGACTCGTCCGGCATCGATGCCATACGCAGGCACTTCATCTTCACCGAAGAGGACGGTCCGGATTTTTCGCGTTTCCAGGCGAAGTTCAATCTGCTCATCGCCATCATCAGACATTACATCCAGCACATACCCGATGGTGAACTCGAGGGACCACGTCGGGCGTTGGACCGCCATCGTATCGAGGGGGTACGATACGTCGAGATGCGATCCAATGCACCCGACACCGGCGACCCCGAGGGTTTCGTCCGCTTCCACCGCCTTACCGCACAGCTTTCAATCGACGCCTGTACGGACGGATTTATCGCTCGTTACGTGCCCTCCCTGCCGCGTTCGGCAGCTATGCCTGCATATCTCGAGTTGCGCCAGTTACTGGATGACAAACCGGATCTCCATGAGGGCATCGTCGGTGTCGATTTCTGCAACGTGGAAGAAGGGTTCCCCCCGCGTAGCGCTGCCGACGTGGTTCGCCGCATACACGACGACAACGCGGCGAATCCGGCACACGCCCTCGAGATCCTCTATCACGTGGGCGAGATCTACTTCGACAAATCCCTGGAAAGCGCCGTGCGCTGGTGCCACGAAGCGGCCGAACTCGGCGCGCGCCGTCTCGGCCACTGCACCGCCCTGGGCCTCGACCCGGTGGTGGCGGCAGGCCGACGAGGCGGCTCTCATGTCCGCGAGAAGGTCTCCGAGCGCCTCGACCAGATCGACTACGATCTGACCCATCACAAGGGGCTGGAGGACGCTGGCGTAGAAATCGATACCGCCGCTCTGGCAGTCGAACGTGAGCAACTGAGGGGCAGCAGTCCTGACCAGCTACTGCATCGGCCGTACGACGATCACCGCCTCGAGCAGGTCATCCACCGTCAGGACTACGCGCTGCGCGAGATCACCCGTATCGGCGCCGTCATCGAATCCTGCCCGAGCTCAAATCTTCGACTCGGCAGCGTACCCAGCCCTGAATTACACCCCGTGCACCGTTTCATCCAGTCCGACGTCGATCTCGTCATCGGTGCCGATGACCCGGGCATTTTCGACTCTCCCCTGCGGCGCGAGGTCGAATGGGTTGTAGAGACAACACACCTGACGCCACAGAGGCTGTTCGAGCGCCTCGGCGACCCCCTCAGCCACCGACTCGGTCGGTTGCGCCAAGGAGCTGCATCTTCATGAACGACCGTCCCCGCATCGGCCTGATCGGTTATGGATACATCGGCCAGTACATCTACGAACAGGTTACGACGCGACCCGAACTGGGGCTGGATATCGGCTTTGTCTACAATCGCAGCCGTGACAAGCTCTGCGCGCTGCCTGATGAACAGGTCCTCAAGCAACTCGCCGACTTTGCCAGCTACTCGGTAGATCTGATCGTCGAACTCGCCCACCCGGATATCACCCGGGAACAGGGCTGCAATTTCTTGCAGAGCACCGACTACATGCCACTGTCACTGACGGCCTTCGCCGACGCCGAACTGGAGGCCGCACTGCTGGCCACATCCGCAACAGCCGGCACACGCATCTTCGTCCCTCACGGCGCCGTCGTCGGTCTCGAAGCACTGGAGGAAGGCAGGGAACGTTGGCAAACCGTGACCATCGTCATGAAGAAACCGGTGCGCAGTTTCGACTTCTCCGCCGCCCCCCAGTTCGATCCTGAGAGCATGACGGCGGAGACCGTGCTCTACGATGGGCCCACGCGTGAGTTGTGCCCTCTGTTCCCACGCAACGTCAACTCCCATGCCGCCGTCGCCCTCGCCGGCATCGGTTTCGATCGCACACGCTCCGTCCTCGTCGCCGACCCCGCCCTCGACCGGTCCATCATCGAACTCGACGCCGAGGGGGATGGTGTGGAGGTGAAGATCTGGCGCGCCAATCCAATGCAGGGCGTCAGCGGTGTCATGACCCTGCTGTCGACACTTGCCAGCATCGGCCGCGCCCGGGCGGTACAACCCGGTTTTCGGGTTTGCTGATGTTGCGCGCCGAAGTAACAAAGCGTGAAGCGCTCGTCCCTTCTCCCGGACCGGGCATCGGCGTCTTGGGAGGCAGTTATTACACCGAAAAAACCGGAGGGCGGCTGATCAGCATCCACAGCCTGACGAGTCGTTCCGACACCGTCGACGCTGCCTTCTTGCGCTCCTCCGAAGACAATGGTCGCACCTGGAGTGATCCTACACCGTGGGCGATGAAATTCGACCACGCCGATGGTACGGGTCGCCGCCATCCTCGTGGTGGCTATGTCGACCCCGTGAGTGGTCGCTATGTCAGTGTCTGGACGGAGGGAGTCTTACCCAGCGATGACCCACTGGAAGGGATGCGCAACTGGGCCCTGCACTACTCGGTCTCCGTCGATGGGGGTCGCACGCTTCTTGTCGACGAGCAGATCGTTCACGAAGGCAAGCAATACGACGCCACCCACCACCTGCCCGGTGTCGTCAAAGGCGGCAACTGTGTCATGATCGGTGATCTCGGGCAACGACCGCTGACACTCAGCGACGGTCTCTTGATGATCCCGGTGCAGAGCACACCAGCCGGTGCCGACGGTGTCTACGTCAATCCTGGAGCCGGTTATACCTACACCGACTGCCTGATGTTGCTGGGCAGGTGGGACGGCGACCATCTCAGATGGACCTGCTCGGAGCGCATCGTCGGTGAGCCTGAGCGGACGACACGAGGACTCATCGAACCGACAATCGCCGAGTTGGCAGACGGCTCGATCCTGATGGTGATGCGTGGCAGCAACGATGTGCGCCCTGATCTGCCAGCGCACAAGTGGATGACACGATCTCACGATGGCGGACTGACCTGGAGCAAAGCCATACCGTGGACCTACGACGACGGCGTCCCTTTCCATTCGCCGAGCTCCTGTTCTCAACTGATCCTGCACTCCGATGGGCGCCTGCTCTGGATGGGCAACCTGAATGCGCAGAATTCACGCGGCAATCGGCCCCGCTACCCCATCATCCTCGGGGAGGTGGATCTGGATTCAGGCCTGCTCGTGCGCGACTCGGTGACGGCCATCGACGATCGCCGCGAGAGCGAGAGTGATCAGTTGACGCTGTCGAATTTTTACACGCGGGAGGATCGAGAGACGGGCGATCTGCTGCTGCACATGCCACGTTTTTTTGCCAACGGTCGGGAACCTGGATTCAGTGCCGACTTGCTGCTACAACGAATCGCCTTGACCTGAGGGCACAGCGCGGTGGAACTCGCTAGGACAACAACTCGTCCAGGTTGGGAAATAGCGGTCGTTGGAAGTCACGGCATACTTCGCGACCGTGGAAGACACGATCCATAAAGGCCAACAGGGCTGCGTAATCGTCGACCTGATGCGAGTGGCCGCCCTCGCGAAAGGCCCAACCCACAGCGTCAGGTGAGCCGAGAAAATCGTACACTCGGCGCGCCACCTGACAGGAGGCATACGATCCAGGCGGGCTGGCGCCGGGGTCTTCATACGCCTCGGTTACCAGCAAGTGCCTGGGTGCTACCAATGCGTGCAGGTAGTGTTGCTCGTATGGCAACTCACCGTCTCGATCCCGATGCGCGGCGAAGTCCTTGCCAAACCAGAAGATGTTACCGGAACGGAAGAAGCTCGCCACGACCTCCGCCTTTTCCGTCTTGCGATGATTGGGTGCGCTGCCACCGGTACCCGAATCGTTGGGATTGGTCATGGCGATCCGTTCATCCATCGCCCCTGCCAGTAACGTCGTCTTGCCACCACGGGAGTGTCCGGTGATAGCGATCTGATCGGCGCGTACTACATCGATCGTCGACAACGCGTCCACACATCTGTGGTAACCCCACGCCCACGCCGACAACACACCGAAGTCGCCATGGGGCAACAATCGATAGAGTCCGGTATCGCGATAGTTGTCCTTGTTGTCCGCCGCCAGCGCGGTACGATCAAAGGAGGCAGCGATGTTGCCTGCCGCCACGACGCGGGCGACGATATCGTCGTTGAAGTAGCGCCAGCAACCGTCCCCGTCGAGTACTACGGGTTTCGGCCCCTCCCCACGGGGAATCCACAGATACATGGGAAAGCAGATCTCCCCTTCGGCGAGCACCACTCGGATCTCGTACGTGCGAAAGTCGATCTCCGTACCACGGATACCGCTGCCACAGCGCAACACCGTCGTCGTCGACAACGGTGGTGGCGGCATGCCGCCATACTCGTGGGGAATGATCGCGTTGCGCATCTCGTCACGCCGCCGGGACCAATCCGCCGGCGTAACCGGCACGCCATCGTCAGATGTGAGAGGATCGTACGATTCGTTGCTCATGAATAATCCTCCAGATCGATCTCGCCTGTAGCGATCTTCTGCAACGTCTTGGAAAAGAGTTGATGCTCCTGGATCAGTACGCGGGCGCCGAGTGTGTCAGGCGTATCATCTGCCTGCACTGGCACCCGTGCCTGCGCCAACACAGGCCCATTGTCATAGACCTCATCGACAATGTGCACCGTTGCGCCACTCTCCGCATCCCCGGCTGCAAGCACCGCCTCGTGGACTCGCTTCCCGTAAAATCCCTGGCCACCGTGACGTGGCAGCAGACCGGGGTGAATGTTGAGGATACGACCGCGAAAGGCGGTCAACGTCCGCACTCCCAGAAGCTTCATGTAACCGGCCAGGCAGACAACCTGCACTTCGTGCCGTTGCAGAGCGTCGCAGATGGCGACATCGAGGGCTCTGGGATCTGCATGTGTGAGGCTGCTCAGGTGATAGCAGGCAATGCCCGCCTCGCGCGCCCTGGTGAGTGCGCCAGACTTTGAATTGTTGCCGATCACCACCCGGGCGCTGGCGCTGAGACGGCCTTCATGACAGGCGTCGAGGATGGCTTGCATGTTCGAGCCCCCCCCAGAGGCGAGAAAGCCAAGACGCAATTCGGCCATCAGAAATCGAACTCATCGATGTTCTGGGCGGTAAATCGCATGGGCGGCCCCAGCAGGACCTCGCCCTCCCGCACGCGTACCTCCCCCAGTCGACCGGCTGCCAACTGCTGCGCCAGGACCCCCTTCTTGGCCAGCGTCGCCGCCGCATGCACCGTGAGGTATCCAAGGTCCACAGGATTCCACAACAGCACCGTTTCCACCGTGCCATCATGCACGTACGACTTCATGCCATTCGGTGTCGCCAAGCCAACGACGGCGATCTCGCCTGCCCGACCACTCTGGCGCACTGCTTCGGCAGCACCGGGGAAGGCGACCGAGGTGATGGCGAACAGCCCTCGCAGCCCTGGATGAGCCTTCATCAGATCCTGCGAAACCTGGAACGCTAATTGTTGGTCCTCCTGCGATGGCCGTATGGTGACGATATACATTTCTGGCCAGGCCTCAAGCACCCGCGCCCGCATCGCCTCCATCCACAGATTCTGATTGGCCGCCGTCAGCGAACCGGTGATGATGGCCACCTCTCCGGCACGGCCGATCTGCCGCGCCATCTCATCCACCAATGCTGTGCCCACACCCTCGTAGGTCGCCTGGTTGACGAAGGCATCCCGACTGTCAGCATCGGAGTCGGAATCCCAGGTGAGCACCCGGATGCCACGCTCGCGTGCCCGACGCAGGGTTGGTGCCAGAGCATGGGGGTCGTTTGGGGATACGGCAGATCGCATCGAGTCGTTGCGCGATCCAGCTGTCCAGCATCTGCGCTTGGCACGTGACGTCCGCCGTGATCGGTCCGTCCCAGACCAACTCGACACCCAATTCCGCAGCCGCTTCCCGTGCGCCCTTTTCATTGGCATTGAAATAGTCGATACCGACGAGCTTGGGCATCATGCCGATACGCAGAACGCCGGCATCTTCAGTCTCAGATGCCGCGCACCCAGTCAGGATGAAACTGGCGATAGCCGCCACACAACGAAGAATTTGAGACCTCGATAGCGCACCGATCATGTTGCCGTTATCTCTCTGCTGTCGCCAGACAGACGCTGATTGAGAATGGCCGTCGCCACGAGTACGACGCCGGCGAGCATGGCCTGCCAGACGGATGACACGCCGAGCAGGGTCAGACCATTGCGCAGGGTGCCGAGCAGGAGTACAGCAAGAAATGTGCCCCACAGGCTGCCCCGACCACCGGTGATTGGCGTACCCCCGAGCACGACGGCGGTGATCACCTCGAGTTCGAAGCCCATCCCCGCATCCGCCTTTGCCGTCGATACGCGGGCCGTGAATATAAGGGCCGCCACGGCGCTCGACAGGCCGGTCAGGATGTAGAGCAGCGTCTGTACCCGAACGACGGGCAGGGCGGCGAAGCGTGCCGCTCGCTCGTTGTCACCGATGGCACGCAGCCTGCGCCAGTCGATACTGCCCAACGCGGTGCGGGGATAACCGTGGCGAACCGCCAGATTCTCGGCGATGGTGAGATCTGGCAACAGATGGGAGTGCTGATGGACTACGGCAATACGCCCCGCACACCGAGGTGACCAGCGCAGGACCCCGGCGTCTGGGCGCACGGTACCGGCAAGAATGCCGATCAGGGTCGACTTGCCGGCCCCATTCTCACCGACCAGGGCGTGGATCCGGCCCGCATGCAGATCCAGATCGACACCCGCCAGCGCCTGCACGCCATCGTAGCTGCGACTCAGTCCTGAGAGGGCCAGCAGTGGCACCGGTTCGACGGACGCCTCCTGATGCCTATTTTCAGGGCCTTGCATGCATCCCCATCAGCCAAAACGAGGTCAAGCGTGGATTGTCCCGTCACCGACAGCGACATCGAGTTCTACCAACAGAACGGTTTTATGCGGTACAAGGGTTTCTTCTTCAAACAGGAAATGGACCGACTCCGCGCCGCCATCGACGACGCCATCACCTCGCACCGTGACCGAATTCTCGGTGCCGAAGATGGCGGTCGTTCGTCCGAGGACTACGAGCGTGTCTTCAATCAGATGGTCAACCTCTGGGTCGACAACCCCGAAGCAAAGCAGTTTGCTTTCTCGGAACGACTCGCGGAAACGGGACGACGGCTGTGCGGTGCACGAAATGTGCGCATCTATCACGACCACGCCATGGTCAAACCCGCGGGCCAGCAAAGCAAGGAGACGAACTGTCACCAGGATGCACCATACTGGCCGATGGACCCGGTGGGTTCCTTGTCAGCCTGGATCGCAGTAGATGATGTCACCATAGACAATGGCTGTCTGCACTTCACGCCAGGGTCACACAAGTTTGGCAAACTCGAGCCGATCAAGTTGGGTGTCGAGGGGGAGAGTATCGTCGACAAGATGCGCGAAAAGGGCCACGATGTCGCCGAACCGGTTGCCATGGAAATGGAAGCCGGCGGCGTTACCTTCCATCATGGCTGCAACTTCCACTACGCCAATGCCAACAGCACGGACCATCCAAGGCGCGCCTTCGCCGTGATCTTTATTCCGGACTTCGTCACGTTCACCGGGGGCAGAGAAGCGGCCGGTGCGGGTGATGAGATGACGGCAGGTGCACCATGGGATCACCCCGCACACCCGATTCTGGCAGGGGAGGCCTAAACCAATGTCATACAGATTCGTCTTTCTACCCCCGGTAAATGACAACCACCGGCGGTGGGCAGAAAGTGTCCGTGCCGAAGTCGGCGACATCGACATCCTGTTTGCCGAGTCACGGGAGCAGGCCCTGACCGAACTCGCCGAAGCAAGGGCCGCTTTCGGCACGCTCGATGCCGAATTGCTGGCGGCGGCACCGGCTCTCGAGTGGCTGGCAGCTCCCGCCGCTGGCCCACATCCGGGGTTCTACTTCCCGGAACTGGTCACCTCCAACGTGATCGTCACCAATCAACGGGGCATCTACAACGACCACATCGCGGTTCACATCATGGCTTTTGTCCTTGCCTTCGCTCGCGGTCTGCAGCAGCTGCTGCCACAACAGGTCGCCGGCGTCTGGGCCAAGGGCGGTGAAGGTTCGGCAACGACGATGTTTCTGCCGGAGACAACGGCACTCGTCATCGGCGTCGGCGGCATCGGCGGCGAGACGGCGAGGCATCTGGCGCACTTCGGCATGCACGTGATCGGCATAGACCCGCGGGTGCCGGAACCGCCCGCAGGCGTCCATGAACTCTATCGTCCCGACGTCCTCGACGAGCAGATCAGCCGCGCGGATTTCGTCATCATGACGGCGCCACAGACGCCGGCCACCGAGGGTTTGATGAATGCGGGACGGCTGGCGAAGATGAAAAAGTCAGCGGTGCTCATCAATATCGGCCGTGGTGTCAACGTCAAACTCGATGATCTGGCGGATGCACTCTACGATGGTACGATCGGTGGAGCAGCGCTGGATGTTTTCGAAATCGAGCCACTACCAGAAAATCATCGCCTGTGGCAGGCACCCAACTTCCTGATGACACCGCACATGGCAGCGGCAGGACCCTATCTAGACGAGCGACGCAGAGAGTTGTTGGTAGAAAACTGCCGCCGCCTGCGGGCTGGCGAAGAACTGAAGAACATCGTCGACAAGGAGAATTGGTTCTAACCCTCAGGCGAGCCAGGCGTCCAGGTTCTCGGCGACGAAGGCATCGTCATTGAGATGTGGATAGGCGGCGTAGACCCGGTCGATTTCTTCGGCCTGGCCGTCAGACAGGCACTCATCCGGATTGAGGCAGCGGATCGAGGTCAGCAAGCCCTGGCGTCGCAACACCTCATGGATACCGGCGATGCAACCGGCAAAGCCATTGGCGACGTCGAAGAGGGCCGCATTCGTATCGGTCACTTCGATGGCCCGCGTCAGGATCGCTGCCGGCACATCGGCGCCGGCGCTGATCTGGCGGCAATCTTCAAGTAGTTCCACTGCCTTCCTGGTCCACACCGCCCAATGACCGAGGAGCCCGCCGACAAAACGCAACGGCACGGAGGATCCATCGGCGGCGGCGACACGATGCTCGGTAATCAGATCGAGGACGATGTTGTCGTCGTTGCCGGTATAGAGGCTGACCTCTTCGGCACGACCGGCGGCGGCGACACCGCGCAACACGTCCAGTGTCTGATAACGATTGAAGGGGGCGATCTTGATGGCCACTACGTCATCGATCTCGGCAAAACGCCGCCAGAAGTCGAATCCCAGCAGGCGGCCACCTACCGCGGGCTGGAGGTAGAAACCGATCACGGGTAGTACATCAGCAACAGCCCTGCAGTGGTCGATCAGTTCGTCATCTGTCGCCTTCTTCAGGGCTGCCAGACTCAGCAACACTGCGTCGTAGCCGACCTCGCGGGCCAGTTCGGCTTCAGCTACCGCTTGTGACGTGACACCGACAACACCGGCAATTTGCACAAACCTATCCCCGGGCTGGCGTTCGCCGACAACACCCGCAGCCAACTCGAGGACGGGGCGATACAGACCGACGTCGCGGATCTCGAATTGAGTGGTATGCACGCCCACCGCCAGGCCCCCGGCGCCGGCGTCGATATAGTACCGGCTCAGGGCACGCTGCCGTCGCTCGTCGATACGAGCCGACTCGTCGAGAGCCAACGGCTGCGCCGGGATCACCAAGCCCGCTCGCAACGCACCACGCACCCGCGCCGTATGTGTGGCGTCGACCATCAGGCCTGGCCACCAACGATGAGCAACCAGCCACTTGCCTTCGTCGGCTTCGACACCTTCCACTGCTTCAACTCCGCACCCCACTTCTTCTCGGCCCGCTCGCAGACCTCGTCGAATGGCGGGCGTCCAGGATCGGCAAGAATGACCTGATCGACACCGGCCTTCATCGCACGATTCACCAGCTTTGACAGTGGGTCGATCAACTCGTCCCAGAAGCAGATGTCCCCGCCGACCATCAGATTGGTTTGCCTCAGATGCGGTTTTTCCAAATTCTCGAACCGCGTCATGCGCGTCTGGATGGTCACTTCGTTGACCTCGGCGTGCAGGTGCAGGTAGGGAAAGACCTTGTCGTCGGCATCGACACCAACCACCTGTGCGCCCCACTTCTTGGCACAGTAGATCCCCAATAACCCCCAACCACAGCCCACCTCCATGACCTTCGACCCCTCCTTGATGCCCTGGCGGTCGAGATAGTCCATGATCAGAAAGCTCGAGTTCCAGACCTTGTCGCCATGGATCTCGGGCTCGTGTTCTTTCTTCATCGCCCGAATGCGGCTGTGATTCGATTTCAGGATCGTCACGCCGTATGCCGTGCGCGTCGTCGTCTTGGTGCCTTTGTCCTTTTTCTTGCCCATATCTCAACCGGGAGAGAGATTAACCTCTAGCTGTGCTGGAGTGCGCAAAACCTAAGGAATCCACCTATGGCAGCAACCGAAGGCAAGGTTCGCGTCGGTGTATATGGCTGTGGCGGTTGGGCTCGCCGCACCCACATCCCGAATCTTCTCAAGCTCGACGCGGAGATCGTCGCCCTGTGCGACCTCAACCTTGAAGCGGCGCAAGAGGCTGCCGACAAATTCGGCATCGATTCCTGTTACAGTGACGGTCATGAAATGATCGCCGCACAGTCCCTCGACGTGCTCTACTCCTGTGTCCCCGCCTACGCACGCACCGATGTCGAAGCAGCGGCAGCTCGCGCCGGCATCCACCTGTTTTCGGAGAAGCCCCAGTCGACCAGCATGAGAGTCGCCCGCGACATCGCCGACGCCGTCGACACCGGCGGGGGACTGAGCACGGTCTGTTTCCGCGAGCGCTACCGGCCGCTGTTTCAGGAGGCGAAGAGACGCCTTGCGGACAAATCCCTCGTGCATGCCCGGTTTCAGAGTTTCGGTGGCCTCGCCGAAAAACGCGAGCGCGGTCAGCGCGGATTGACAGGCTGGAACCACTGGATGGAGAAGGCCGGAAGTCGCGCCTTCGACTGGGGGGTCCATGCCGTTGACTATCTGCGCTTCATGACCGGTCTCGATGTCGCCACGTCGCAAGCCTTCTACCACGCTCCGAGAGCGTATCGCAAGCCACTATCCTCTTCATTCAATCTCGTCTTTGCCACCGGTGCGACAGCGATCTTGTCCTTTGTCTCCAATGGCACCGTGCCCCCTTCGGAGCCGTGGTTTACGCTGTTCTACGAGGGTGGATACCTGTCCTTATTCGGCTACGAGCGCATCGAAGAAAATGGCGAGGTTGTGTACGAGGCAGAGGAGTTCGACCCCTGGTTTGAGCAGGACCGCGTTTTCGTCGATGCCGTGCGCACCGGCGACGGCAGTGCACTACTGAATGATTATGCCGATGGATTGAAGTCGCTGGCACCGGTACTGGCAGGCTGGTCCTCGTCGTCACGAGGCGGCCGACCCGTAGAGGTCGCCGCCTTCGCCGCGGCCTGATCGACCTCTTGCTCACTCCGATACGGACGCGTTGGTCCGCCCCCGGCGGCTACCGCGAGTTCCTCGCCATCGCCTTCCCCATGATCCTGAGTACGGCGAGTTGGAGTGTCCAGCACTTCGTCGATCGCATGTTTCTCACCTGGTATTCGACCGACGCTCTCGCTGCCTCACTGCCGGCAGGTATGACCAATTTCATTTTCGTCAGCCTGTTTCTGGGGGCGACGGGCTACGTCAATACCTTCGTCGCCCAGTATGTCGGCGCCGGGCGACCCGAGCGGGTGGGTCCATCCATATGGCAAGGCGTGTATCTGTCCGTCATCAGTGTCGTCGCCGGCCTGCTGGTGACACTGCTCGCCTCGCCCATATTTGAGTTGGTCGGTCACGACGCCGAAGTGCGTGCCAACGAGATCGACTACTTCCGCATCCTGTGCTACGGTATGGGCCCGCTGATCCTGTCGACGGCCCTGTCCTGCTTCTACAGCGGTCGGGGCCAGACCTGGCCCGTTCTGGGTGTCAGCGTCGCCTCCGTCGGTTTTAATATCGTCGTCGATTACGCCCTCATCTTCGGCCACTGGGGTGCACCCGAGATGGGCATCCGTGGCGCCGCCTGGGCGACCAACGGGAGTGCGGTTTTTGCCGTTTTGCTCTACGTATTGCTGCTGGCCCGTCCCTCCAACCGACGCAGGTTCGCCCTCCTTTCGGGTTGGCGCTTTGACCACGCGTTATTCGGCCGATTGCTCCGCTTCGGAGGACCGAGTGGCGTCAACTTCATGCTCGATATCATGTCTTTCACACTTTTTATCCTCATCGTCGGGCGGATCGGCAAACTCGAGCTGACGGCGACCAACCTCGCCTTCAACATCAACAGCCTGGCTTTCATGCCCCTCATCGGCGCCGGCATCGGTCTGTCGACCATGGTCGGCCAGCGCCTCGGTGCGGATGACCCGGATGCGGCCGAATATTGCACTGTGACAGGCCTGCATCTCGCCCTGGGTTATATGGGTCTCATGGCACTGGCCTACGTGCTGCTGCCCGACCTGTTCCTCATGCCATACGGTATCGGTGCGCAGGGGCCGGAATTTGGCCCCGCCCGTGACCTGGCGCGTAAGCTGTTGCGTTTCGTCGCTTTCTACTGTGTGTTCGATGCGGGTTTCATGATGCTGACGGCCGCCCTCAAGGGCGCCGGGGACACGCGCTACGTGATGTACGCTTCCATTCTGCTGGCTCTAGGCATCATGGTCGTACCTCCTCTTATCGCCGTCGAACTGTTCGACGCTAGCGTATTTGTCGTCTGGATCTTCATCTGCGCATTCCTGGCGGCGGGATGCGGCACATTCTATCTGCGCTTCCGGGGTGGCAAGTGGCGGAGCATGCGTGTGATTGAGCCTTGACACAACTGTGCTGGGGCATCGATCTGGGGGGTACCAAGATCGAAGGTGTTGTGTTGCCGGGCAGTGACTCGACGGAGCCGATCTGCCGCCTGCGCGTACCCACCGAGCGGGATGAAGGCTACGAACATGTGCGACACAACATCGTCATCCTCGTCGATCGCCTGACCCACGAGGTGGGTGAACGACCGGAGGCCATCGGCTGTGGCACGCCAGGGGTGCTCGACCCGCACACGAACAGGCTGAAAAATTCCAACACGACCTGTCTCATAGGTCAGCCGCTACAGCGCGACCTCGCCGCCGATCTCGGCTGTCGGGTCGAACTGGCGAACGACGCCAACTGCTTCGCCCTCGCCGAAGCCCGCCTCGGCGCCGGTCGCGGCGCGGCGACCGTCTTCGGTATCATCCTCGGTACTGGTGTCGGTGGCGGTGTCGTCGTCGACGGGCGCACCCTGTATGGCGGCCAGGGCATCGGAGGAGAATGGGGACACATCGTGCTGGACCCGGAAGGGCGGGACTGTTACTGCGGCCGTCGTGGCTGCGTGGAGACATTTCTGTCAGGTCCCCACCTCGAGGCCTTCTACAAGGAAAGGACAGGTCAATCGCTCCCCCTCGCCGACATCGCTGAGCGGGCTGTCACCGGAGGGGATGCTGCCGCTGGCGAGACCATCGACCGCCTGGTAGAATGGTTCGGCCGTGGTGTCGGCACGGTGATCAACATCCTCGACCCCCACCTCGTCGTCCTCGGCGGCGGCGTCAGCAACATCGACGCCCTCTACACCCGAGGTGTCGAGGCGCTGGCCCCGTGGGTTTTCAACGACACGGTACACACCCGCATCGTGCGCAACGAACTCGGCGACTCCGCCGGCGTCTTCGGCGCCGCCATGCTGGTCGCCTAGACTGAGTCACCCATTCACGCCGATCCACGCCGACGAAATTCAGCCTCTCCGTAGAAATCGCGCAGCGATTTCGGTTGGTCGGCGTTAGAACACCGGAATCAGTGAATCAGCCTTCACGCCGACGAAATTCAGCCATCAGCTCTTCATTCGGTGGATAGGTCCCGACGAGCGACGCCCCGGCGCGGATCCTCTCCAGAATGAACTCCTCTTTT
>Ga0310124_10001963_pt1 | contig 14267 bp, 16 predicted proteins | sample CB11b_AW_Bot5_MG_FD_203507 | JGI IMG/M metagenome (GOLD analysis project Ga0310124, IMG submission 203507) | Marine microbial communities from Western Arctic Ocean, Canada - CB11b_AW_Bot5 | ecosystem: Environmental > Aquatic > Marine > Oceanic | place: Canada: Western Arctic Ocean | collected...
CCTTGAGCAAGTCATCGCGGTAAACAGTGGGAAGGGCCGCCAATTCGGCCGCCGTAGGGGTGAGATAAGGCTCGTCGCCGGCAATATCTGACATGCTCCGCTATTCCGCTGCCTGATAGTCATCGGGAAAATATTTTTGCACGAACTTGCTATCGTGGTTGTAGGTGTAGCAGGTGTTCAACATACTGGCAGGCAGGCGCCTGGGCGCGGTCCCCTCGCCATCCCTGCTATCCTCAGCCTCGCCCATAGGCGCCCGTTCGGTCCAGATAGCCTGCATGGCCGTGGTCGCCATTTGCGCCAGCATTTCCACCAGATGGGTGCAGCCGCGGCCATGGCCCACCCGTTCGCGCACCATGCGGTTCCAGCCCGGACCGATCCGCAGACCCGCCAGGGCCCCAAAATTCGGCGCCACCAGATGACAAATACCATGAGCGCCCACGTCCAGCTTAGCCTCGGCCGATTGCACCACCATGTCCCGATTGATGATCAGGCGCAGCCAAAGATCATGCACCGGCTCGCCGGCAGCGCGGTGGGAATCGAGGAGGTGATGGGAGAATGGTTTGATATCAAGAATATGACCCTCCACATCGACCAGGCCATCGGTGCGCTGATAAGCGGCGATGGATATGCTGCGGTTATGAATTTGTTCCCGTTCGGTAGCTTGGGAAAGCGGCATGGGACGGCCTCCAAAATATTTTTGCCTCGTTGCGTTGCGATTACCGCGACGGCGAGCGGAAGGCAAGCCGGCAAAGGCTGTACGCGGCGCCCGCGCCCCTGTAAACAATACGGTCAAGCATTGGGGGTATGGGCGCCATGGGTTCAACAGCACGCGGCGGTAAAGACGATCCCTACGGCTGGGTAATGGTATTCGTCGGCTTTTCCCTGATGACCATGAGTTTTGGCGGCCTTGGCGCTGTCGGGGTTTTTCTGAAACCGATCGCCGCGGAATTCGGCTGGTCGCGGGGCGGCATCGCCTTAGGCTATACCACCGCCGCATTTTCAGCGGCGGTGTTTGGCATGCTCTGGGGCTTTCTCGCCGACCGCAATCCGACCCGGCGCTTTACGCTGATGGGCGCCCTAGCCATCGCCATCTCGATGCTGTTGTTGAGTCAGATCACGGCGCAGTGGCAGTATTATCTTTCCTTTTTCATCTTCGGCGCTTTCGGCCATGGCGCCCTGGCAAGCACGATGTGGGCCAATATCGGCCAATGGTTTACCCGCCACATGGGCCTGGCCCTGGGCATCGGACTGGCGGGCGGCGCTTTTGGCCAGGCGGTGGTCCCCCTCGCCTCCCGCTTTCTGATCTCCGCCTACGACTGGCGGACCGCTTACCTGGTGCTGGCCGCGGTCTATCTGGTGCTCGGTCTGGCGATCGCCGCATTGACCCGCGACCCGCCGGCGAAGCGGGCCCGTCTGGCAGCGGTCCGTGAAACGGAGGCCAAAAGTACTCCCTGGTCTCTGGGCGGGGCCCGCCATGCCGTGACCTGGTTCAGCCTGGCCGTGATATTTTGCTGTACCTGCATGTCCCTGGCGGTCGTACACGTTGTCCCCATGCTATCGGACCGCGGTTTCCGACCGGAGATCGCCGCCGGCGCCCTGACCACACTGATGCTGGTCGGGGTTTTGGGGCGCATGAGCGCCGGCATGATTTGTGACCTGATAGGACCCATACGCACCTATGCCCTGATGTCTCTGGGCCAGACCCTGCTGGTCATCTGGTTCCCCCATATCGAGACCCTGCTTGGCGTCTACCTATTGGCCGGGCTGTTCGGTTTTGCTTTCTCGGGCGTCATGGCGTCCATGGTGATCTGCGTCAACGTTGCGGCGCCGGCCGGAGTTGCGGCGCGCGCTTGGTCCATCGTATCGTTCTTCGCCTGGATCGGCATGGGTACGGGCAGCTACATGGGCGGTCTGCTGTTCGACCTGACGGGTGGCTATACCTGGGCCTACGCCTTCGCCGCCGCCATGGGCATCGTCAATCTGGTGATCCTTGCCCTGTTCTACATCAGCCGCAGCAAGCAACAACCAGCACTGGCGACCGGATAACCTTACGCGTTGCGCGAGGCATCCAGGTCCAGGGGATAGACCGGGCGGCGCAGGTTCTTGAAGGGGAAGGCGGCGTAATCCGAACTGCACACACCGGGGCCGGCGACCAGGACTACGTGTTTGGCGATGGGGTCGAAACCCGCCCGGAAATGCTGTCGGGATTTTATCAAGACGTAGCGCTTGGCCGCCGGATCGATGCCCGCGTGGGTGAAACAACCCGTATCGAAGGGCTCGTGGCGCCTTTCGGAGACCACAATATCGACGCTGCCCGTGCGCAGCACTGCCGTGCGGCCCATATTCATGGGACTGCCCGTGGCCATGGGCCCCGTCACCACGAAACGACCATCGGTGATACAGCGCACGGTGCCTGAGACCGGAATGGGCCGGCCGGGTAAAGCCATGGCAGGGCTGTCGGTCTTGCCGCCCAACTGCAGGGTAACTTCCGCACCGACGCCGGCATCGATCATCCGGGCAACGCTGTCGGGATCCCAGATTGGCCCCGCCGCCATGTCCTCGAAGCCCAGACGAAGAACCTCTTCCAGGATCTCCATATTGTCCTGAGGGCCGCCGGCGCCGCAATTGTCGCCATGATCCACCAGGATCACCGGCCCGTCATCCAGCGCCTTGGCCCGCGTCAACGAGGTTGCGACCGGTTCTATCTCGAACACGAAATCCGCGCGCCGGTTCCAGGCCTGCTCCATCAATTCATCCAGCAAACCGCCGGCGGCAACGCCATCGCCATCGCCGACCACCACGGCGCCCAGACCCACATGGGGAATATCCGCCAGGGGGAAGCCGCCAAAGACCGAAGCGTTTAGGACTTCGCCCCCTGTCTCCGCGCTCATGGCCCGGTTCATGATATCCTTCATGGGCTGGTCCAGCGGTGTTTGGCGCAGCATATGGGTCAGCATGGGCAGCGAGTGCCACAGCATCACGGGGTTTACCTCGCCAGCGAGGGTCCGGATCAGGGTCTCGCCCGCGCGGCGCCCGGTTTCTGCCATGTCGATGTGGGGATAGGTGCAATAGCCAGTAATCACGGTGGCGTTGGCGATCATCACCGCGGACAGGTTGGTATGGAAGTCCAAGGCCACGGCGATAGGTATTTCGGGCGCGACGGCGCGGATACGGCGCAGCAATTCACCCTCGCCGTCGTCATGCACTTCGGTCACCATGGCGCCATGCAGATCCAGCATGACGCCGTCACAGCCCCGCCCCACGGCATCGCAGATGGACGTGGCCATCTCGTCGAAGGCGGCCTGGTCTACCGCGCCGGAGGGATGGGCGTTGGCGATCAAGGGCACTACATATTCGGCCCCTTCCCGCTCGGCAATATCAATGTAGGCTGCGATGGGGTTGTTGGTGCCCCGATAAACATTAATCGCCGCCTTACCTGATTTCGGGCCAAACGCCTTCAGTAGCGTGGGCAATGGCGAAAAAGTGTTGGTTTCATGCCGCATTGTAGCCAGGACCAGTCGCATCACGGATACCTCATATTACGAGAATTTAGCGCCGCCTTTGCGGCGGCACGCCATCGTCGCTGACCAGATGGCAGGCCACGGCATGGCCTTTGTGAATAGCACGCAGGGGCGGTGTCTCGGCGACACAAATGGCCTCCGAAAAGGGACAGCGGGAGGCGAAGCGGCAACCGGGCGGCAAATCAATCGGGTTGGGTGGATCGCCTTGAAGACGGATGCGGTCCGATCTGTCGCGCAGCGCCGGATCAGCGGAGAGTACCGCCGATAAAAGCGCCCAGGTATAGGGATGCAAAGGCTCTTTAAATAAGGAGATGCGGTCAGCCTGCTCCACCACTTTGCCCAAGTACATCACCGCGATCTCGTCGCACATATACTGCACCACGCCCAGGTCGTGGGAAATGAACAGATAAGTCAGGCCGAATTCTTCCTGCAATGCCCGCAACAGGTTCAGGATCTGCGCCTGGATCGCCACGTCTAGGGCCGAGACCGGCTCGTCACAAACCACCAGCTTGGGCTGCGTCGCCAAGGCGCGGGCGACGCCAATACGTTGCCGCTGACCGCCGGAGAACTGATGCGGGAAAAGCGCCTGTTGCTCGGGTCGCAGACCGACTTTCTTGAACAGATCGGAGACGCGGGCGTCACGCTCGCCGGGATCTCCTATATTCATCAGGTTCATGGGTTCGCGGACAATGGCGCCGGCCCGAACGCGGGGGTTGAGGGAAGAGTAGGGGTCTTGGAAAATAACCTGCATATGCCGGCGGGCGCGCCTCAGCTCCTCCCCCTGCAGACGGTCCAGGCGCTGGTCCCCCAAGGTTATTGCCCCGGAAGTGATCGGTACCAGGCGCATGACGGCAAGAGCCGTCGTGGTTTTTCCCGAACCACTCTCACCCACAATACCGAAAGTCTTTCCCTTGGTTATCTTCAGATCAATGCCATCAACTGCATAGACAAAAGACTTGGCCGTGGATAGAGAACGTTTCTTAATGGGGAAGTAGACCTTCAAATTTTCTATCGAAAGCAGGGTATCTTTACTCATATCAAGGCCCGTTGTTTTCGATAAGCCAGCAAGATACCCTGTGGCCTTCGCCGACAACCGATTGAGGCGGCATTTCTAATCTGCATTTCTCCAGAGCCTTGACACAGCGCGGAGCAAAAGGACAGCCCTGTCCAAGCTTTGTCAGCGGCGGCACCACGCCCGGAATTTCCGTAAGAGGCAGTCGTTCCCCACTGAGATCCGCATTCAAATGTGGGACGCAGCCGATCAGGCCGGAGGTATAGGGATGTCTCGGATTGGTGAGAATTTCGTCGACCGGTCCCTCCTCCACCTTGCGGCCGGCGTACATCACTACCACCCGCTGGGCCATCTCCGAGATAGCACCCATGTCATGGGTGATCAGCACTATCGCGGCACCGGTTTTGTCCTGTAGATCTTTTAAAAGATCAAAGATCTGCGCTTGCACCGTAACATCTAATGCAGTGGTCGGTTCGTCAGCGATCAACAGTCGGGGCTCGCACGCAAGCGCCATCGCGATCATGACCCTTTGGCGCATCCCGCCGGACATTTGATGCGGATATTCATGCGCCCGGACCTCCGGCACCGCTATGCCCACGGCGTCAAGCATTTCAACCGCCCGCCGCCAAGCCTCGTGCTTACTGCAGCCTTCATGCAGCAGAATGGTTTCAACGATTTGATCGCCAACTGAAAAAACCGGATTCAGGCTGGTCATCGGCTCCTGGAAAATCATTGAAATCGCATTGCCACGCACTTCGCGCATGCGCTTCTCACTTACTTGCAAAAGATCCTCGCCCTGCAAACAGATTGTGCCCTTGGCGATCCGCCCAGGCGGCACCGGAACCAGGCGCATGATTGACAAGGCGGTCATAGTTTTGCCGCAGCCGCTTTCGCCAACGATCCCCAGAATCTCACCTGAGTATAAGGAAATATCGAGGCCGTCGATGACCGTCGCTACTCCATCGCGGGTATCAAACTCAACTCGAAGGTCCTCGATTTCCAACAGCGGATCTGCCATCGACTATCGTTCCCTCAACTTTGGGTTGGTAGCATCGTTCAGGCCGTCGCCGATCAAGCTGACGGCCAGGACCGTTAGGAATATAAAAATGCCGGGTATAGTTACCGTCCACCAAGCGTCCATCAGGTAATCGCGGCTTGATCCGATCATGAAACCCCAACTCATGACATTGGGATCGGCTAAACCAAGGAAACTCAGACCGGCCTCAAACAATATGGCGCCGCCGACAGCCAGGGTCGCCTGCACCACCAGAGACGGCATCGCATTGGGCAAGATCACAAACCAGATTATGCGCCGGTCACTGGAGCTTATGGAACGGGCCGCCTTAATATAGTCGAGCGAACGTATGCGGAGAAATTCGGACCGTGCCAGCCGGGCGACTGCCGTCCAACTGACCACGCCGATGGCGATGGCGACGGTAGCGATCGATGGTCTGAACAGCGCAACGATAACCATCGCAAATAATAACGTCGGCAGAACTTGGAAAAACTCCGTGATCCGCATCAGCACTTCATCAACCCAGCCGCCGTAATAGCCAGCCAACGACCCGACCGAAAGACCGATAATCACCGCTAAAAACGCAGCCGAAGCCCCGACCGCCAGTGTGGCGCCGCCACCGTGTACGATGCCCGCCAATATATCACGACCAAGATAATCGGTTCCGAAGGGGGCGTTTTCCGTACCCGGAGGCGACAGGGGCGCCCATACGAGATCAAAGGGATCAATAGTATAGAAAAATGGCATCACTAGGGTCAAAACTAAAATCCCTAGCAACAGGATTAAACCAGCCACCGCCGCCTTGTTGCGCACAAACATGCGGGCCGCTTCACGCAAGGGGTGCTCTATATCAGAGATTTCGATATCTGCTTCAAACGATGCAGAAGCGGCTTGGTTTTGGCTGTTGTCTATTACACCCATGCCATTGCGCCCCTAATCATTCCTTGCTGCCTAGGCGAACGCGTGGGTCGATCAGATTGTAGGTCAGGTCGGTCAGAAGATTGAAAACCACCACCACCGCGGCAGAGAAAAAAAGAATGCCCAGGATGGTTGGCCCGTCGCGGCGCAAAATGGCTTCCAACGCCAGAGTGCCGAGGCCCGGCCAGGTGAATACTGCCTCCACCAACACCGCGCCAGACAAAATTTGTGCAAATTGTAGGCCAGCGATGGTAACAATTGGAATTAAGGCGTTTCGCAGGGCGTGCTTGTAAACCACGACACGTTCGCTCAATCCCTTGGCCCGCGCGGTGCGGACATAGTCGGATCCCAAGACATCCAACATACTTGCCCGCGAAAGCCGGCTGTAAAATGCCAGATAAATCAACGCCAAGGTCACCACCGGCAAGACCATGTGATGCAGCACATCGAGATAATAATCGATACTGCCCGGTTCCAGGCCGGGGGTCGCCATTCCGGCCGGTGGAAACACAGGTATGAACGAGGCGAAGGCGATCAGGAACATGAGCCCGGTCCAAAACACCGGTGCTGAAAACCCGACCAACGCCAGCACTGTGATGAAATGGCTGAAGGCGCTGTTTGGGCGGCGCGCCGCGATGACGCCAAATATTGTGCCAATTACTAGCGCCAAGGACAATGCTGTAATGACCAGCAATAGGGTCTGTGGCAACGCATCCCAGATCAACGTGGCAACCGGTATATCATAAAAAAAGGAGTGGCCTAAGTCACCTTGCAGAATTTTTAATACATAAAGCGCCAATTGCTCATAAAGCGGCTTATCCAAGCCATATTCCGCACGGATCTCCGCGATTATTTCGGGAGTGATGCCGCCCATTTCGCCGGCGATGGTATCGACAATGTCACCGGGCGCGATATGGATTAAAAGAAAATTTAGAATGACGACGGCCAAGATCAACACTGCCGCGTTGATTATCCGCTTAACGGCAATAATTGCAAAATTAGCCATGCTGCCTACCCGTCGCCCTCGGTGCTGGCGCCATCCATTTGCGCCCCGCCACTAACCCGTTTTCGGCCAGCTCGCGTGTATCGGTGACAAAGCGCCGACCGGGCCGGAAGCCGAGCGGAGACTCGACCCCGGCCCGATGGGAAAGCGGTTTTCCCTACGGTTCCTATTTCAGCTTGTAAATCCGGTCTAAGGGATGGGCTGTACCCCATACTGTGTCCGGTACGCCGCTGACGGTTTTGTTGTTAAAGACCGAGTGATAGGCGATAACATTCACAGGATAGACCGGCAAATCGCGGGCCAGGATCTTCTGGAACTTTACATAGTGGCTCTTGCGCTTGGCCTGATCCAATTCGACACCGGCCTTGGCCAGTATGGCGTCCACTTCGGAGTTGGCATAGTTCTGGGTATTTGACCAAATCACGCCCTTCTTTATGTTGTCGCTCAGGTAGGTCCGGTGCACGCCGATCACCGGGTCACCCCAGTTGAACGGTACATCCATGGTCATGTCAAAGTCCCAATTGCGCACATAGTTAGCCCAGGTGGGGAAGTCAGGCGACACTCTGACGACCACATTGATGCCAATTTTCTTCAATGCCGGCTTCAAATATTCAGCGATCGCCTTTTGGTTCTCGTCAATTGACGCCGATGGCAGATAATCCACCTTGAGGGTGAAACGCATGCCATCGTCGCCCTTTTTATATCCAGCGTCGTCAAGGATCTTGTTGGCCTTTGGAAGGTCAACATCATAGTGCTCGACATCGGAAGTGTAATAAGGCGTACCAGGTACGATAGGGCCGGTAGATGGCTTGGAAAAGCCGCCGTGCAGCACCTTGGTGACGAAATTGCGGTCGACCGCATAGGCGATGGCTTGACGCACCCGCACATCGGAAAGCTGCTCCTGCTTCAGATTGAAGGCAATCCAATTGTTCGGACCGATGGCGACATAATGGTCCGAAGTCACCGTTAGATTTTTCGATTTTTTCAATCTCGCTAGAGTTCGACTGGAGCTGCTCCAGTGCATCATGTCAGCCTTGCCCTGTTCCATGGCAATGACCTGGCTTGCCAACTGGCCAAAATTCTGGAACACAATCTTGTCGAGATACGGTCCTTCCATAAAATAATTGTTGTTGCGCTCCAATATGATGTGTTCACGCCGCTTGAACGCTGCCAGCCTGAAAGGGCCGGAACCAACCACGTCTTTGGTGTTGCGCGGGTGCTTTTTGATATTCTGGCCGTCGCCATAGACGTGCTTTGGAATGATTGATGAAAGCGGTGCGGTCAAGGCCAGCATTAGCGCCGGATGGGCCTGTTTCAGGCGCAGAACGACCCTATGAGGAGTTGGCGTTTCCACTTCCTGCAATGGTGCGAACATCGCCTTAAAGGGGTGATTGTCGCGGTTAGCCTTGAGTGAAAAAGCCACGTCGGCGGATGTGATGTCATGACCATCGTGGAATTTTGCGCCCTTTCGCAAATTCAGAGTGACCGATCGGCCATCGTCCGAGACCTTCCAATCTGTTGCTAGATAGGGATGGGTTTTGAATTGCCCGTCAAGCCGCAACAGCGTCGCGAACAATTGTGCGCCCGGCACCATGGTGGCGACGCCCGATTGCACAGCTGCGTTGAAGTGGCGGGGATTTGCCCCATCCACGATTGTAAGTGTGCCACCCCTTTTTTGATCCGCCGCTTGCGCAGTATTTACCACTGCACCGACGAAGGTCAGTGCGGCAACAAGTTTAGCACCGGAAATAAAAAACCATTTCTTTTGCATGACCGCCCCCATAAGTTTACTCAGATTGTGTCGAAACCTACAGTTTGATTGCCCTCAACGCAATCGCTGTAAGTTTCCTGAAAGCGGCTATTTTCCTCGCCCTTAGAATTTTTCCGTCAGAATATTTCTTTCCCATCCGGTTTTCACACACACCCACTAGGGGTAGATTGAGTGAGCAAAATGGATGGTAATCCATGGGCGCACTTTAGCGTGAAGACCTGCCCTTTCCGCAGTCGCTTCCGGAGTTTCAGCGGCTTTCCCCTAATGATGTGAGGTGTGCCGCTTACTCGGAAAGAGCTCGCTGGGGAGACGGGTTTATCTGTCGCGGTGCCATGCCGTCGGCGAGCCCTTCCGCATCACCAGTCGCCCTAGTATCCTGAGCTGCCGCAAGTGCCGCCGCGACACGGGCTTGACGGTTGGAGTGTATATTCCAGTCCCGGCAAGCGGGGGTTGAACACTTTGCCGCTGCCGAATGTGGCGACCCAGAGGTTGCCGAGGACCATCTGCCGATAATACATCTCGTCTTCGCCAGTCTTAAAACGTGGCTCATCGGCATCCATCACGGTGTCAGCCACCAGCATCTCCAAGCCTACCTTAATGAGTTCACGTTCTGCTTTAACAGGCGCTTCTATCCATTCAACGAATTCCGCTCCTTGCTCGGCATCGCTGGCGACGGCAGCGCTCCGACCTTCGAAGAACACAATTCGGGGAAATGGGAGCGCCCTACTATGTTGTAGGTATGTGCGTTAACCGGATGGGAAAGAAATATTTGTGTAAAAATACTACGACGAAGTCATACCCTGGGCAATTGCCTGTTACGGGACTGCAAAAATTGCTCTAGCCTGTCAGACAAATAACCTAAGCGGAGACAGACATGGCAATCGACATCGCACCTGACGATCAACAATTGGCTGGCAAGGTCGCTATCGTGAGCGGGGCTGGCGCGCTTGAGGGCGGCATCGGCAATGGCCGCGCCGCCGCCATTCTGCTGGCCCGGGCCGGGGCCAGAATTCTGGCGGTGGACAAGGATCTGGAGCGGGCAGCGGAGACCGCCCAGATGATCGTGGCGGAAGGCGGCAAGGCCTTGGCCCATGCCGCCGACATGACGGAGGAGGCCGATGCCAAGGCCACCGCCGAACTGGCCATGGAAAAATTCGGCCGGGTCGATGTGCTGGATAACAACGTCGGCATCGGCAGTTCTGGCACCGTGGTCGACGAAGTGGTGGAAGTTTGGGAGCGGGTCATGCGCGTCAACGTGCAGTCCATGTTCCTCGCCGCAAAATTCGCGGTGCCAGCCATGCTTGCCAGCGGGGCGGGAGGCGCCATCGTCAACGTCTCCTCCATCTCGGCCTTGCGGCCGCGGGGCTTGACGGCTTATTCCGCCTCCAAAGGCGCGGTGATCGCACTCACCCGGGCCATGGCTATAGATCATGCCGCGGATGGTATCCGGGCCAATTGTATCGCGCCGGGGCCGGTTTATACCCCCATGGTATATGGCCGGGGCATGTCGGAGGCAGCCCGCGCGCTGCGGCGCACCGCCTCGCCCCTGGGCATCGAGGGCACGGGCTGGGACATCGGCAATGCGGTGGTCTTTCTGTCTTCTGCCCGGGCCCGCTATATCACCGGACAAACCCTTGTGGTCGATGGCGGCATCACCGTCTCCGGCCCCGCCCGTGACCCCAACGCGTAACCTATACGGAGATAGCCCCAACATGGCACGCATCCCCTATCTCGATGTCGAGGACCTAGCCGAGGCAGACCGCGATCTGTTGAAGCGGCCCATAAATCTGCACCGCGCCCTGGTCAACAGTCCCGGCGGCGCGCGCAACTTTGGCCATATGGGCAGCTATATCCGGTTTGGTTCAAAACTGGATCCGCGGCTGCGTGAACTGGCCATTCTGCAAGTCGGCTATCTGGCCAAGAGCGAATATGAATACAGCCACCACATCAAGATCGGCCGGGGTTTCGGCGTTACCGACGACGACATCCGCGCTATGATCACCGAAACCGAGGGCCGCAACAGCGGCCTGCCCCGCCTGGACCGAGCCGTCCTGCGCGCGGCCCGGGAAATGACCGAAGACGGCAAGATCTCCGACGACACCTTTGCCAAGCTGGAAGAGGCCCTGAGCCCCGAACTGCTGGTCGACCTAACCATCGTCATCGCCTTCTACAACGCCGTGGTCCGCCTGCTGGGCAGCCTGGAAATCGACGTGGAAGACAGCTACGCCCCGTTTTTGGAGGAATTCCCCCTGCCGTGAGGGTAATAGCGGGACGCAACTCGAGAGGAGATACCTAAATGGCGGGCGCGATGATGGCGGCGTGGTTGGATATTGCGCCGGAGGTGGAGGCCGAATTCGCCGATTGGTATTTCCGCGAACATGTGCCCGAACGGGTGACGTTGCCGGGCTTCCTCGCGGGCCGGCGCTACACCGCCCCCGGTGATGGGCCGAACAAATACCTGGCCCTCTATGAGGCCACCGGGAAAGCGGTCTTCGCCAGCGACGCCTACCGCGCGCGCCTGGAGCAGCCAACCCCGTGGACCACCAAGATCATGCCTCACTTCCGTAACTTCGCGCGTTCGGTGTTCGACGTGCGGTTGGAGCTGGGCAGCCAGTATGGCGGCGCCCTCGCCACCGTCCGCTATGCCGACGGCTCCGGCCTGGCCGGATGGCTCGAGGGCGAAGCCCTGCCAGCCCTGGCGGCGCGGTCCGGGATCTGCCGGGTCCGTTTACTGGAGGCCGATGAGGAACAAAGCCGGCCGAAGACACGCGAGGCGGGGATGCGCGACGGCGCCGGCGGCAATGCCTGGGCGCCCTGGACCATCTGCATCGAGAGTATTGGCATGGCATGGCTGCGCCCGGCGGTCGCCGAATTATTACCCGGTCATACGCTTGTCGAACGCGGCGCCACGGCTATCACGACAGGCTACTACGATCTGGTTTTTGGCATGGAGCACCGTGTATAATCGTCACCGGCATTACTTAACAGGATAGGTCAAATGACGTCATCAAAGCCATTTACCGTGGAACCCCTGGCCGCAACCTTTGGTGCGGTCATAACCGGGGTGAAATTGACGGATCTGCCCGAGGACGATTTTTCGGCCCTCTATGATGCCTGGCTGGAATATGCGCTGTTGGTTTTTCCCGGTCAGAATCTAAGCAATGACGAACAGATTGCCTTTGCCAGGCGCTTTGGCGAACTGGAGTTTGATCTGGCGCCCTTAAGCAATGTTAAGGACGACGGCAGCCTACGCACCAACGATGACGATGATATGGTCAAAATTCTCAAAGGCAATATGAGTTGGCATTGCGATAGCACCTATATGCCGGTGCAAGCCAAGGGCGCCGTGTTCACCGCGCATGTCGTGCCTGGCAAAGGCGGCGAAACCGGCTGGGCGGACATGCGCGCCGCTTACCGGGAACTAGACGCGGATACGCGGGAGCGGATCAGCGATTTGTCGGCCTATCACTCGCTCTATCACAGTCAGAAGAAATTCGGACAGACCAAAGAAAAAGACAGCGAATATTTCGGCTATGGGTTTTTCGGCCAGGACCCGCCTTTGCGTCCCCTGGTAAAAATCCATCCGGAAACCAACCGGCCATCGCTGACCATTGGCCGCCATGCCTACGGCATACCCGGCATGGACGCGAACGAGTCGCAAAAACTGTTGCAGGATCTTGTGGATTTTGCCTGTCAGCCCCCGCGCGTCTATCATCATAGTTGGACGCCCGGCGAGGCCGTCCTTTGGGATAACCGGTGCCTTATGCATCAGGCCTGCCCTTGGGACATGAACGAACCCCGCATAATGTATCATTCGCGTATAGCCGGCGATCAGGAAAGCGAATTTGCCGCCCACGCTTAACCTGACGAACCGGAATTGAAGTAGGTGGTACTATTACCGCCGGCCGGCGAGTGCCGCATACACGCCTAGCCCCAAATAGAGGCTGCCACTCATATAGCGTGGTATCGGCCCCTGTATCACGCGCCCGCCAAGCCAATGGCGCAGGCTGCCGGCCAACAAGGCGTATGCGCTATCGGTTACCAACGCCAAGCCAACATAAATCAGCCCGAGCAGCAATAATTGCGGCGCGATGGGCCCCAGGTCCGGATCCACAAACTGTGGCAGAAAGGCGGGAAAGAACACCGCTATCTTCGGATTGAAAACACTAATGACCACGCCATCCAGCATGAGGCGATATAACGGCAGTGGCCTTGGGGTTTCCATGCTGGTCGTTGGGCAGCGGGCAAATAGGGTGCGTAGCCCCAGATAGATCAAATAGCCAGCACCCAATGCCTTTACGATGTCAAAGGCCGTTGCCGAGGTGAGCAGAATAGCTGAGAGCCCGACAGCCGGCGCGACGCCCCTGACCGACACTGCGAGCCACAATATAGAGTACGCCAGGCCCGGGGATCAGCAGGACGACGAGCGCCGCGGCAACAAATTCCAATAGTAACGCGCCACTTGGCATGCCCGTTTCCTCAAACGATAGCAGTCATGGCGCCATGTTCTTCTTTCGTAATTCCGCCAAGGCAGCCTCTGTCTTGGCCAGATGGCCAAGGCCCATGCCGTTCAGGACGTGATCGGCCTTGGTGTATTGAATATTGACGTAGGTGGTGATCTCGACACGGTTGCCCCAGGGGTCGAGAAAGTCAAGAAACCGGCTATCCAAAAACTCAACGCCCATCCCTTCGAGGCATTGACGCGCCAAATCCTTGTCGTCCACCGCGATGCCGAAGTGCCGGCCCTCATCAGGCACTTGGCTGCGTCCCCGGGCGAAGTTAATAAACTGATCACCGAAATAAATGAATGCCGCCATGGCGCTGCAGCTCTGTATCTCAAAATCGATGAAACCACCGTAAAAGGCCAATGCCTGGTCGATGTCGCCAACCTCCAGGGCGACATGATTGATGCCGACCGCTTTGGCTTTCTTCCCAGTCCCACCCGTTGTCATCGCGATCTCTCCTCAGCTATGCCGGCACCAAGATTACCCTATTCCGCGGCCTGCGGCTCCGGGAGCGCCTCCCGT
>Ga0310124_10001964_pt1 | contig 14262 bp, 11 predicted proteins | sample CB11b_AW_Bot5_MG_FD_203507 | JGI IMG/M metagenome (GOLD analysis project Ga0310124, IMG submission 203507) | Marine microbial communities from Western Arctic Ocean, Canada - CB11b_AW_Bot5 | ecosystem: Environmental > Aquatic > Marine > Oceanic | place: Canada: Western Arctic Ocean | collected...
CGGCGTCTCCGAGCGCCCCCAGGTGGTTGCTGGCTCACAGTTGATTCGCCCCGTCGAAGCCCATGGCCTGTCGCTGATCTCCATGGGCTTGCTTGTCGAGCCCGGCGTCCCCGTCATCTGGCGTGGCCCCATGCTGGCAAAGATGGTCAACCAGTTCCTGTTCTCCGTGGAATGGGGCGAACTCGACATCTTGCTGCTGGACCTGCCACCAGGTACGGGGGATGTGCAGCTAACCCTAACGCAGATGGCACCCCTCACGGGCGCCCTCATCGTCACCACATCATCGACGCTGGCTCTGGAAGATGTCGGACGGGGAGTGCAGATGTTTCGCCAGACTGAAGTGCCCATCCTCGGCCTCATCGAAAACATGTCGACCTTCCTCTGTGATTCATGTGGCACCGAAAGTCACCCCTTCGGACATGGTGGAGGTGCTGCCGCGGCAGCCTCCCTCGAGATCCCCTTCCTCGGTGAGGTCCCCCTAGACCCCGCTGTGCGCAGTGGCGCCGATGATGGCACACCCGCCTTCCTCTCTCACCCCGAGTCCCCCGCCAGCCTGGCGATTGGCAGCATTGGCAAGAGCCTGCTCGAGCGACTGCCATGACCACCGCGGCCATGAGGCGGGGGCACGGTCCGTGGGACTCAACATCAGCCTGCCCTTCGAGCAGGAGTCAAATCCTTACATCAGTGACGAACTCAATCTCGAGTTTCACTATTTCTTTATGCGCAAGTTGTGGTTCGTAGATGGCCATCGGCGGCGTCGCCTTCCCCGGTGGATTCGGCACCCTCGACGAACTGGCCGAACTGCTCACCCTGATCCAGACCGGCCGCAGTCAGCCCATTCTATGGTTCAGAATTTTGGGACGATCAGTCCGGAAGAGGCCTTCGGCTGTTTGAAAGAACAGATGGAGCCTCTGCTCCAGGACCACGGGCAGACTTCTACCGACTGATGAAGTCCGATCTCGACTGACTCTGGTTTCCGGCCGCGTCTCGCAGGGTCAGCACGAGATGGTGAACCCCCGGAGCCAGCGGCTGATCGGCGACAGCCCACACCCGCTCTGCCTCCGGATCGTATTCCGAGATCAGTCGTAGCCCGTCCAATTCAAGGACCACATCCTCTTCCCGCTTGATGCCAGAGCCGGCGTCGGCGACGTCAGCGCTGAAGGTGACGTCCCCATCGACGACGATGCCACTTTCTGGTTGGAGATTGTCGATGGTTGGTGGCAGCAAGTCCTGCATCAGCGCAAAACGGCCGAAGGCGCGGATCCGCGTGCTCAGCGTTCCCGTATCCCCATCCTCATCTGCCCCGAGAAAGACCCATTTCCCCTTGCCGCCATCTACATAGAGCCCAAGGCGCTGCGCCTCCCCCGCAGGGGTCCGCATCGAGATCCGCGCCCATTCATCGAAAGCTGCATCGGCGGGACCGATCTCACAGCCCAGACCGGTCGGTCGCAACCCCGAGGCGGGATCGACCGTCAGAGCGTCAGAGGTGAGTCGTGTTGCCTGCGGATACAGGACCTCGAAAGCGGAACCGGCGGCCAGGTGCAACACCACGTCACCACCAAGCAGAGGGATGTCCTGTGCTTGCCCGGGTCGGGCTGCCATTGCCGACAGCACCAGGCGGCCCCGCCCCATGCCTCCGTCCGTGGCGACGGCGGAGATCTCAACGACGGCACTGTCCGCCATACTCTCATCCAGCGGAAAGACCCCCGAGAAGACGCCCGGGGATTCCTCCTGTAAATGCAGCTCGGGTTCGCCGACGATACGCGGTCCCTGGTGCAGCGGCCGTGGCGACTGCACCCGCAGCAGCACGTGACGTGAGCGGGGAATCGCGCTGATCTCGAGTTGAAACGGTTCGGGATCCGGGACAGGCCTCGGCACCGCCAGCGTCCGTGTCTGACGATTGCCGACGGCATCGCGCACGGTCAGCGACCAGGCCGCCACATCTGCCCCGGCAGGTAGCGCCCACGTGAAGGGACCAGCGCCAACGGCGATCGTCCCCTCTACGACCGTGCCCACTTTGCCAACAGCACCGATCACCACCGCCAGGCGCTCGTCATCCCTGTCGGTGACATCTGCCTCGAGAAACCAGTCCCCGTGAGCCTTCGTAAGTCTGGCATCGATGATCTTTGGTGGTGCCGTCACATCGAGCCGCAAACGGACCTCCGTCTCGTTGCCTGTCACGTCCTGTGCCCACACGACGACCTCGTGGGTACCAGATGGCAGACCTTCTCTTCCCCCCGCCAACAACGACCCGTCTGTTTCAGGTCTGTCTGTCGTGTAGAAACTCAGGCGATTGCCGGGCCGACGGAACAGGGCACTAAAAGACCCCTTTGCAGAGCTGGGCCGAAGGCGGTCGAGGGCGACGAGATGGCCATCGTCCCAGGAGATACGCTCGTACGTCGATGTCAGGATCGTCTCACCGTCGACGCGCAGGCCCTGGCGCCAGACGGCCACCTTGTTCGGCGCCAGATCCGCACGATCATGGCTGTCCACGGCGAGCCCCACCCGACCCCAGACCCGCACCGACCGGCCTGCCACGAAGCCCTCGCCATCCTTGGAAGGGTGCACGGGGATCGCCACAGCTTCATAGCCTCCGTCGATGCGAGTGGACGCCGACAATGGCACCACGAGCAAACGCCGCAGCGTCGGCGGTGTCGTGTCGGGCACCGGACCCAGGCCTTGTTGCAGTGGATTCAAGGGGATGTTGTCAGCATCACGGATCTCGAGATGCAGATGCGGAGCACCCGCACCAGACTGCCCTGTGCGGGCGATGATCTGTCCCCGCCGTACCGGGATCTCGCCCTCCTCCAGCCACAACTGCACCGAATACCGCCGCGACGCCCGTTGCTTAAGCCTGACGCGGTCCTGTGCGGGCTCGAAGAATCCTTCCAGGTGGGCGTAGACGGCGATTCTCCCGTCTGCCAGCCGCTGATACAGCGCCCGGCCATACCCCCAAGGAGAGGTCCTTACGCGTTGGATCCAGCCGTCGGCCACCGCGCGCACCGCATACCCCGTCTTCCCCCACGTCTTCAGATCGATGCCGGCGTGAAAAGCGGTCGCCCGTGTCTCACCGAATGTTGACGACAAGGCCGGTTGCAGCTCCAGCGGCCAGAGCAAGGACGCCGGTTGTGCAACACTCGGACCTACTTGCAGGCCGAGCAGCAGCAGCAGGGCTGCCGCAGGCCTCACGAGGTGCCATTCGGAAATACCCGCAGTTCGACTCGCCCACCCTCCGTGACCGAAACGAAATGATTGGGCTCCTCCGTCCACGCTCCCGTATTCAGATAACGCAGACCATCCCGTTCCAACTCCATGGGTGCATGCGTATGCCCACACGTGACGGCGCCGTACCCCTGGCGACGAGCGGCATCGATGGCACGGCGGGCGACATGTTCGTTGAGCACGCGATACAACAGCCCAAAGCGTTTTGCATAACTGGCGACATGGATATCTGGAAATCCCAGACGAATTCGCAGTCGGTGGAGTTTCCTGAAGAGCAACCTGAACAGACGGGAATTCGGCATGACCCTGTCCAGCTGATCTCCGTGCAGCACCAGCAGCTTGTCATCGACCAGCCATTGACGGACAAACTCGATGCGGCCGTGGTCGGGGAGGATGAAACTATCGTCGTGGTTGCCGTGGACCCAGACGACGGGGCGTTTGTGCGATTCATCTACGAGACGACGTACGACGGCCTCGTGATCGGCGCTCAGTGGATCACCCGGCTCATCGAGGGTGTCCCCATTGAGGACGAGACGTGCCTTGGCGGGCAGCTCGTCGAGAAAACGGACAAAATTCTCCCGACGGAAGTAGGCGCTTCCGAGGTGGAGGTCGCTGACGATGTAGGTGTCGCCGTCGGCCGCCAAGGCGGTTCAGTTCCCTTGCAGAATTTGGGCGGGTAGGTTAGTTCAACCAATCACACGCGGGTTGGTCAGCTGTCACCGGTCGAACGTAAAGGGCAGTACATCATATCTAACATCGCCACATCCTTACGAGATAGCAAAGAGGAAGTCGACGTCGATTCTCGACTTGAGGCACTCCTTCAGCACCTGCAACGTCTGCTGCCTCATCCGGCGCAGACCCAGCCCTTCCGCGACGCCATGCTCACCGAACCTGGTGTCGATGTGCGCATCAACGGCTTGCATCCCGTTGCCAGCCGTTTTGCCGAAGCTCTGCGCCCCTTATGCGAACCCGTCTCCTGGTGTCACGATGCACTGCGCCTGGCACCAGAGCTGGCGGCCATCGTCAGTCACAGCCTCGAATACCGTGTGGGCGCGCTCTACATGCAGGCCAAGGCGACCACTCTCGCCGTAGAGGCCCTCGACCCGCAGCCTGGCGAATTCGTCCTCGACCTGGCGGCGGCACCCGGCGGCAAAGCCACCCAGATCGCCACCGCCATGGGCAACACGGGGCTGCTCGTCGCCAACGAACCCCGTCAGAAGCGCCTGGCTGCCCTGGTGGGCAATCTCGAGCGGTGTGGCGCTTACAACACGCTGGTGACGTCGATCTCCGGCGCCAAGCTGGCACGCTCCTTCCACAACCTCTTCGATCGTGTGCTGCTGGACGCGCCCTGCTCCGGCGACGGAATTCTCTGTAAGGACCGGCACATGCTGAGCTTCTGGTCGCCGGAGGATGCGCAGAAAAAGTGCACCCTGCAGATCGGACTGCTGCGTGCCGCATTCCATACACTGCGCCCCGGCGGTCGGCTTGTGTACTCCACCTGCAGTCTGTCCACGGAAGAAAACGAAGATGTCCTGCTCGGCCTGCTCAAACGTTACAAGGGCCTCGTGCAGATCCAGGCTGTGACACAGGTGCAGGACGGGGGCCTGGCGTCAGAGATCGGCGCCCAATATCCAGCCCTCCTCTCCGGGTGCAGCCGGGTCTGGCCACATCTGCACGCCACCGAGGGTGCATTCGTCGCCGTCGTCGGCAAACTTGGCGAAACCGAGTGGGATTGGGTCGAGCCGGATCCCCACCCACTGCTTCGACGCAGCCCCATTGCCGTAGACGCAGATCCAGACGACTGGTCCCAGCGACTCAAAGAGCGCTGGGACTTCGAACCGGAGATCCCCGCCGGCTACGAACTGGTCCCCCAGGGCCGGCAACTGCACTTGCGCTCCGCCGAAGCCGCTCAGTTGCTCGAACGGCCCTGGTATGTGCGCGCCGGCATGCGTGTCGCCACGCTGCACAAGGGGCACTACTTCCTCTCACAACAGGCCGTAGCCTTGTGGGGGGAGCAGGCCCATCAGCGCCGTCTCGATGTGGACTGGTCCCAGACGCAGTCTCTGTTCGCCGGGGAGCCCTGTGCGGTATCCTCCCCGAATCTGACGGGGGAGGTCATCTGTTTCCATGACGACATCCCGCTCTGCAGAGCGGTCGTCTCCAGTGGCGGCGACAGCATCGAGGGCAACGTGCCGAAAGTTGCTCGCACCAACCAGCTCACCAGACTGTTGCCGTGAGGCGAATTGTCTTCGTTCTGGCGCTGCTTGCCACGCCCTGTTTCGGTGATGGTCAGCTGCCCGTATTTCAAAAGGGCATGACCTTCACCCACGGTTACCGCCCCCGGAACAACCTGCTCTCCGATGCTTCCAAAGCTGCCCTCAGACATTTGCGCGACAAGGTTCATGCCGAGTGGATCGCTATCAATCCGTTCTCCTATCAACGCACCATCGGCGACCCCAGTCTCTACTTCGGCGACGACCCACCGGACTCACACTTGATCCACGCCATCCATCAGGCCCACGAGTTGGGCCTGGGCGTTATGCTGAAACCGCACATCTGGTTGCGTCAGAGAGATGACGATGCCTGGCGTGGCAAGATCGGCATGGCCAACGAAGAGGACTGGCGACTCTGGTTCGAGAACTATGCCCGCTTCATCCTGCACTACGCTCGGATCGCAGAGCGCGAGCAGGTGGATATCTTCTGCGTCGGCGTGGAATTGGCCCAAACCATGAAGGAACGTGAGCAGGACTGGCGTGTGTTGATCGCCGAGATTCGCCAGGTCTATGACGGCCCCCTCACCTACGCCGCCAATTGGTGGGGGGAGTACGACGAGATCGAGATCTGGGATGCCCTCGATTATGTCGGTGTCAACGCCTTCTTCCCCCTGAGCGAAGATTCCGACCCCGATCTGCAGGCTCTTCGCACCGGGGCGCACCAGGTCGCCGATCAGGTCGAACTCGTCCACAAGCAGACCGGTCTTCCCGTGCTGTTCACCGAAGTCGGTTACAAGTCCGTACGTGGCAGCACGGTAAAGCCCTGGGAGTGGGTGCGACGCTTCGAACCCGCCGTCGATCTGCAGCTGCAGTCTCGCGCCTATCAGGCGGTGCTGGAGGTCCTCTGGCAACGCCCCTGGTTCTATGGCATGTATTGGTGGAAGTGGCACAGTGACATGAATCAGGGCGGCCCCTCGGACGGTGACTTTACCCCCCGTGGCAAACCCGCCGAACAGATCCTTTCCGACTGGTACAGACGGCCTTTGCCGGAGTAATCGCAGTACGGGAAGACTTTTCTTCCCCCCTCGGAACGACTTTCCCCCGCCTGTTCTGCTGTGATTTTCCCGTTTCAGACTCAGGGTCGATATGTAGCTATCGACACCGTCTACTCATCTACATCCTGTGGTCCATGCTAAGCTGGAAAACATGGTATCATATAGATTCTTATTGCATTACGAATTTTCTAACGTGTTGATTTTTCAGCGGTTATCATATCCGTTGAAATTCCTGGCACAGCCGTTGCAAGGGGTCATGGTGAACACTCCTTCATGGCCCGGAGCCGAGGGCATTCTCTTCCCTCTCCCAAGCAATCGGCTGTCTGTCTCTCCTCGCACAGATAGCGGACCTCGGCTCCGGACTCCATATCAGCACAAATCTTTCACGGACGGAGGACGATCGATGATCGGCACGAGATGGTATTGCGGTTTGCTCACAGAATTGCCCGCCGACAGTCGTCGACGCCTGTCCGCGGAACTGCGGCGAAGTATTCGCTCCGGTAGCCTGCTGACCCGGCGGGCCTGGCGCACGGCAATTAGCGAGGCCATGTACGGGTGAGTTAGCTGGTCGGCGACCCCCTCCCCGGGATCGTCGGTTCGTGCCCTGTGCAGATCCAGCGCGCGCGGCGACCCTCTCCCCGGGATCGTCGTGCGTTGCTGGTTCGTTATCTACTGCGGTCCCGTCCAGGGCTCGAACAGTTCGTGATCCACCCCTAGAAGACTCAATGCCCTGCCGGCGATAAAGTCCCCGAGATCATCGAAACTCTTCGGCTTCTGATAAAATGCCGGCATCGCCGGCAACACGGCGGCCCCCGCCTCGGCAACAGTCACCATGTTGCGTAGTTGAATCAGATTCATCGGCGTCTCCCGTATGACCAGCACCAGGGGCCGACGCTCCTTCAGTGTTACATCCGCCGACCGCTCGATCAGATTTGACGACGTACCATGTGCGATGGCGGCCAGACTCTTCGCCGAGCAGGGCACCACGACCATGCCACTCACCGGCGATGACCCCGAAGAGATTGCCCGCGTCAGATCGTTGACGCCATGCTCCTCGAGCGTACCGGCTCTTATTTCGTCCCCCGTCGTCCGCGCCAGAAAGTCGAGAATCGACTCGTTGTCCGGCTCCCAACCCAGTTCTTCATGCATCACATACCGGCCATACTTCGACAGCACGAGATGCACGTGATTCCCAGCGGCGAGCATAGCCCGCATCGTCCGCGTCGCATAGATCGCACCACTGGCGCCCGTCACGGCGACAATGAATGACTTGGTATCGCTCACCGTTCACTCACGTAGAAGCACCTTCATCCAGCGCCTGGCGTCCGGCGTCGAGGAGCCGGATGATCTCGTCCACATCATACACGCAGCCTCCCCACGTTCCACCTCCTGCCCGCTGCAGCGCCGCCCACAGCCGTGTGTCCTCTGGCAGGTCCGCATCCGGCGCCAGATCCGGCCGCGCCTCTCGTGCCGCCAGGACCCTCGCCCCTTCGTCAGCGTCGAATGACCGATCCCCCTCGCCGACCAGATTGATCTGTCCCTTCAAGTTGCGCGTATCGACGACGACCTCGATCACGTCCCCATCGAGGATGCGACCTATCGGTCCCCCGGCAAGTGCTTCCGGGCCCAGATGGCCAATACACGGACCACTGGAGAAGCCGGAGAATCGTGCGTCCGTCAGCAACGCCACATCCTTGCCGAAATCACAGTATTTCAACGCGATCGTCACCTGGGCGATCTCTTCCATGCCGGTGCCCATGGGCCCGATCGACAACAGCACGAGCACATCTCCGGCGCGGATCTCGTTTCCTTTGATCGCCGCCATCGCCGCCTTTTCCGAGGTGAATACCCGCGCTGGGCCCCGCAGCGAATAGACCCCGTCCTCGTCGAGCATATCCGCGGCGATCGCCGTCGCCTTCACCACCGACCCCTCCGGCGCCAGATTCCCCGTGGGGAAACAGACCGTACTCGTCATGCCCTTCGCCCGTGCCGCTTCCGGCCCCATGATGACGTCATCCGCGTCGACATTATCCTGCGCTTTCAGGATCTCGCGGAATCGACGCCGCCGTTCACTGCCCTCCCACCACGCCAGATTCTCTCCCAGAGACTGCCCGGTCGCTGTCATCGCATCCAGCTTCAACAAACCCATAGCACGCAGATGCAGCATCACCTCAGGCACCCCACCGGCCAGAAAGGCACGTACCGTGACGTGGTATTGTGGGCCATTCGGTAACACGTCGACGATGCGGGGCACCTGTCGATTGATACGATCCCAGTCGTCGACCACAGGGCGCCTTAAGCCCGCGGCATGCGCGATAGCCGGCACATGCAGCAGCAGATTCGTCGAACCACCGAAGGCGGCGTGTACCACCATGGCGTTGTGGATCGCATCGTCGGTGATGATATCCCGCGACCGGATCCCGGCTTGTTCCAGCGCGACGATGGCCCGCCCAGAGCGGACTGCCATGTCGCGCCACACCGGTTCTCCTGATGGCGCCAGCGCCGCGTGTGTTAATGTCAGTCCCAGGGCTTCAGAGACTACCTGCGCCGTCGCCGCCGTACCGAGAAACTGGCAGCCCCCTCCTGGCGAAGCGCAGGCACGGCAGCCCATGTCGTTGATCTCGCCAATCGTGATCTCCCCATGGGCGAGACGGGAGCCAACGGACTGAATCTTGCCGGCATCCTCGCCCTGCTCCGGAGGCAACGTCACACCGCCAGGCAAGATGATCACCGGCAGATCCGGACACCCCGCCAGCGCGATGAGCAAAGCCGGCAACCCCTTGTCACACGTGCCCACACCGATGACACCACGGCGTCGCGGCAGAGAACGGATCAGACGCCGCATGACGATCGCCGCATCGTTGCGATACGGCAGACTGTCGAACATGCCCGTCGTGCCCTGGGAACGGCCATCACACGGATCGGAACAGTAGGCGGCATATGGGATCCCACCGAGGCGGGTCACCTCTCGTGCCGCCGCTTCCATGAGCAAACCCACTTCCCAATGCCCTGTGTGATAACCCAGCGCGATGGGCGTACCATCGGGGGCACGAATGCCACCCAGGGTGCTGATCACGAGAAATTCGGTTCGCCCCAGGTGTGCCGGATTCCAGCCCATGCCCGCATTCTGGCTGAAGGCGAAGATGTCCCCACTCGGAGAAGAGATGACGAGTTCTTCGTCCAGCGGCAGTTCGCCTGAGGGACCAGTGGCACGCGAGCGCACGGAATAGACGTCGGCGTCGGCGTCTTCCGTGGCAGGCAGAATCTGACCGATGTCGATGGCGTCCGTCATCCCAGCCACAGTATATCGGCCAAGATGAAGATAAAAAAAGCGACACTCACAAGACTGTTCATGGTCATGAAAGCCATGTTCACTTTCGTCAGATCCTGGGGGGAGACGAGTCTGTGTTCGTAGACGAGCAGACTCGTGATGGCGGCGACACCAATGAAGTAGACGGCCTGCAACCCGGCACTGAAACCGAGCGCCACCATGAATAGTACGGCGAGCAGGTGCATGACACGCGCCAGTCTCAGGGCACCCACCAGGCCGAAGCGCACGGGGATCGAATAGAGGCCGGCTTTGCGGTCAAAGTCATGGTCCTGACAGGAATACAAAATGTCGAAACCCGCCACCCAGGACATAACCGACAGGCCGAGTAGAATCGGAGGCAGGTCGAATCGCCCCGTCACGGCAATCCAGGCGCCGAGTGGCGCCAACGCCAGAGCCAATCCGAGCACAAGATGAGACGCCCAGGTGAATCGTTTTGTGTAGGAATAGGCGAAGACGACGGCGAGGGCGACGGGGGACAGCAGCAGACACAGTCGATTCAACTGCCACGCAGCGCCCACGAGAGCCACCGCTGACAGAAGGACAAACAGTATCACCGCCAGCACGGACAGGGCACCTGTGGGCAACTCCCGCTGTGCGGTACGTGGATTGTCGGCATCGATGCGACGATCTACGAGACGGTTGAAACCCATCGCCGCCGAACGCGCCGCCACCATGGCAACGACGATCCATGCCACCTGAACCGGGCGGATGCCATGCGTCGCTGCCGCCAGCGCTGCACCACTGAGCGCAAAAGGCAGGGCGAAGATACTGTGCGAGAACTTGATCATCCGGCCATACAGCAGCACCGGTGACAGTCTGTTCATGAGGAGCCGAGCCTGTCAGTAAAATCGCAGCGGCGGAATATCTGTGATGATGCCCAGCTGATGGGCGAGGCGGTAAAATTCCTGCAGCCCCGCCTTCTGCTGCGCGCCGAGATCGTAGCAGATGTGGTCCCGCAGGTACCGTTCGTACAGTTCCACCGAGCCCGCACGCTCACGCTGAAAGGCGGCGGCGATCTCGGGCAGATGCTGCTCCCCCTCCTGGCGCGCCTGCTGCAACCGGGCAACCTGTGTGGCTGTCAGTGCCCCTTCAGCTCCGGCCCAGAATGCGAACACGAATGGGTACCCGGTAAAATCGTGCCATTCATGCCCGAGGTCCAGACTGTGGCGTCCAGCCTCCTCGGTGGCCGTCTCGACCAAGGGCAACACAGGGTCACCGATGAGCAGAGCGGCGTCGGCGACGTGCAACATATGATCGAGATCGGGTGGTGCCGGGACGAATTCGGCGGTCATGTCGTACTTCGCCTGCAACAGCACCTGCAACAACACCACCGACGTCCGTGAACTCGTGTCTGCTGCAATCCGCCGCACGTCGGCCAATTCGCCACGAAAAAACAGGCGGACCGTGAGGACCTCGCCGATTGCGCCAATCGCAAGATCGGGCACGATGTGGTCTCCCCCTCGACGGGCATATTCGATCACCGGAATCAGACCGACATCGATGCCTCCCGCCGCAAGAGTATCAGCGCAGGCTGAGGGCAAGTCGTAGACGAGTTCGAAAGCCCCCCCTTCCTCTTCTTCGAGGCCATAGGTCAGGGGACGGGTATTAAGAAAGCTGACAGCCCCCAGGCGGGAGCGCCGCCCATTCATGAAGCGGCGGCCTGCGCCTGGGCCTTAACATTGTGCAAGGCATCGAGCTGCGGCGCGGTGGCAACCATCTCGTACCGAGTGTTGCGCCTTCTCGCTTCGTACCCCGCATCCTCGATCAGGCGCAACATGTGAGTTAGATCCATATCGCTCATGTGACTCGTGCCGGCGGCGCTGACGACATTCTCCTCCAGCATCGTGCTGCCAAAATCGTCCACCCCATACCCCAGACTGACCTGCGCGATCTTCGGCCCCTGTGTCACCCACGACGCCTGCAAGTGATCGATATTGTCGAGAAACAGCCGACTCACGGCGACGGTGCGCAGATGATCGAAACCCGTCGCCTTCATGCCATTCCAGCGTTCGGGATCGGCGCCGAGGTCGGTGGCATCCGGCTGGAAATTCCACATGATAAATGCCGTGAAGCCGCCCTTCTCGTCCTGCACGTCGCGGATATGCTGCAGGTGTTCGATGCGCTGATCGATCGTCTCCACATGGCCATACATCATCGTCGCCGTCGTCCGCATGCCGAGACCATGGGCAATCCGGTGCACGTCCAGCCACTCCTGTGTGCGATCCTTGCGAAAACCGATCACGTCGCGCACGTCATCGTTGAGGATCTCCGCACCCGCCCCCGGGATCGAGTCGAGCCCGGCATCGCGTAGCCGCTCAATCGTTTCAGCAAGGGGCAACTTCGACAGTTTGGCGATATAGATGATCTCCGTCGCCGACAGGCAATGTTGCTGCACGGAGGGGTAGTGCTCTCGGATCGTCGAAAACAGGCGCTCGTAATAGTCGAGTCTCAGTTTGGGGTTAAGGCCGCCCTGCATAAGGATCTCATTCGACTTCGGCTCCTGCCCGCCAAAGGCAACGAGCTCATCGATCTTGCCGAGGATCTCCTCGTCGGGCAACGTGTAGCCCTCGTCCGAACCAGGCGCCCGATAGAAGGCACAGAAGTCGCACTTCACCCAGCAGACATTCGTGTAGTTGATATTACGACCCACATTGTAGGTCACCACCGACGCAGGATGTTTCCGCCGCCGCACCGCATTGGCAAGCATGCCCAGCTCCGCCACATTCGGATGCGCAAACAACCGTCGCGCATCGTCAAAACTCAGGCGTTCACCAAGAGAAACCTTTTCTGCGATATCTTGAATCATTGTCTACGGTTGAATCCCCGCTCAAGAGTTTCGCTTGCGAAACTCGAAAACACAGCGGGGCGCAGCCCCGATGTGTCGATATCCTGAATCATCGTTACGCAGCGTCGGTCATGTGTGTTGTGGCGGCCGGAACTAAGTTGTAGAGACTGTCACGTTCCACCGGCTCGCGCCCTGCCTCAACGATGCGATCGAGCAGATCCTTCTGCGTCAGCCGCTGCTGTGTCGCCTCGAAGTTCTTGCGCGTAATCTCATAATCCATCACGGTGCCATCGAGATCATTGGCGCCATACCAGAGAGCGACCTGAGAGATGTCGATGGTATTCATGATCCAGAAGGTCTTGATGTGGGGAAAATTGTCCAGCATCAGACGACCGATGGCGACCTCGCGCAAATCGAGTTGACCTGTAGGACCGGGCAAGTGGTCGATTTCGGTGCGCTCCGGATGAAAGGACAGCGGGATATAGGTCAGGAACCCACCTGTCTCATCCTGTACTTCCCGCAGCCGTGTCAGGTGGTAGACCTTCTCCTCGGTGTTTTCCACGTGGCCGTAGAGCATGGTCGCATTCGACGGCAAGCCACTTCGATGCGCGGCAGCGGCGATTTCGAGCCAGTCTTCGCTGTCCGCTTTGGTCCAGAACAGATCTTCGTGGACCCGCTCGGAAAAGACCTCCGCACCGCCACCAGGGATGGACTCCAGCCCGGCTGCCCGTAGATCGGCAAACACCTCTTCCAGAGTTTTTTTTGCGATACGCTGAATCTGCGCGATCTCGATCATCGTGAAGGCCTTCAAGTGGGCCTCCGGCCGCGCCTGTTTCATGGCCAGCAGCAGATCGAGATAGTACTGATACGGCAATTTCGGATTCACACCCCCCACCATGTGGATCTCCGTGATCGGCACATCGGCATACTCACGCACCCGGGCGGCGGCCTGCTCCGGTTCCAGTACGTAGCCGCGATCATCCTTCGGCTTTACGTAAAAGGAGCAGAATTTGCAGAGCTTGTTGCAGACATTGGTGTAGTTGACGTGCTGATTGCGCACGTAGTAGGTCGTGTCCCCATGACGCCCCTCTCGCACGAGATTGGCCAGATATCCGAGGGCGGGCAGGTCCGGGCAGCCATACAGACGCAGACCATCGTCGGCGGACAACCGTTGTCCGTCGACGACCTTCTTGTGAATGTCCGTCAGGCCGGCCCGTTCCAGCTGTTGGTCGAAGATCAAATGGCATGTCCGGGAAAAGCGAGATTCAGGAGAAGAGCGTTGCCGAGGAAGGTATTCTGCCCCTGTGGGAGCGTCAACGCCGTATCCCCTGGTAGACGGCGCTGATCCCCAGGGTGAGCGACACGTGCCGGTTGTCCGTAAACCCAGCCTCCACCAGCAGCTGCAGAAACGCCTCCCCCTGGGGGAATGTGCCCACAGAGTGGGGCAGATAGGCGTATGCCTTGCGATTGCCGGAGATCCACCCTCCAACCCGAGGCAACACGTGTTTGAAGTAGAATCGGTAACACTGGCGGAAACCGAATGCCGTGGGCTCGGCGAAATCGAGGATGAGCAGTTCGCCACCTGGGCGCAGCACACGCCGAGCCTCCGCCAACCCCGCCGGGATGTGACCGAAGTTGCGCACACCGAAGGCGGCG
>Ga0310124_10001973_pt1 | contig 14223 bp, 10 predicted proteins | sample CB11b_AW_Bot5_MG_FD_203507 | JGI IMG/M metagenome (GOLD analysis project Ga0310124, IMG submission 203507) | Marine microbial communities from Western Arctic Ocean, Canada - CB11b_AW_Bot5 | ecosystem: Environmental > Aquatic > Marine > Oceanic | place: Canada: Western Arctic Ocean | collected...
CCCCACTGCGCAATCCGCTCGCCCGTGGCATCACGAGCAGGCCAAACTCCCGATGAGCCGCTGCCCTGGTGAGAAATTCGGAGTTAGGGTCATTGCCTTTCCTCCTGCCTCATGTCCAAGACATTCCGTAACTCGACCGGGGAACCAAGGCATTCCGTCGCTCGCTCATCGCTCGCGACGGGGCGTTAGGTTTCTTCCCGTCTCACCGGGCTCAAAAAAATGAATGCGGTCGAGGTCGAGATAGAACGGGACGTCGGTGTCGGCCACCAATCCGCTGTGGGCATCGACGCGGGCGACAATGTGCGCGTGGTTCGACGTGGACAGGTAGAGATCCATCTTGTCGCCCAGCGGCTCAATGACGTTGATCGTCATCCGGATCACGTTGTCGGGCGCCGCGAACCGCCCGACCGCTTCGTTCCCGATCGCTTCGGGCCGCACGCCCAGCACGATCGGGCGGTCTGCATACGCGGAGATTTCATCGGTCACCCGTCCGGGCACACGAATGCGGGCCGTGCCCTCGTTGAACCACAACGCACCGTCTTCGGCCCGGACGACTCCGTCGAAGAAGTTCATCGGCGGCGTCCCGACGAATCCAGCCACGAAACGGTTCACCGGCTCACGGTAGGTCTCCAGCGGCGCCTGGCACTGCTGGATGACGCCGTCCTTCATCACGACCACGCGGTCTCCGAGGGTCATTGCCTCCTCCTGGTCGTGCGTCACGTAGACCGTCGTCGTTCGCAGCCGCCGGTGCAGTCGCTTGAGTTCGGCGCGCATCTCCACACGGAGCTTGGCGTCCAGGTTCGACAGCGGCTCATCAAAAAGAAAACACTTGGGCTCGCGGACGATGGCACGCCCTACGGCGACGCGCTGCCGCTGCCCGCCCGACAACGCCTTCGGCTTACGCTCGAGCAGGTCTGCGATCCCGAGAATCGACGCGGCTTCGCGGACTTTATGATCAATCTCTCGCCGCGGGACCTTGCGGAGCTTCAGGCCGAACGCCATGTTCTTGTACACCGTCATGTGCGGGTACAGGGCGTAATTCTGGAAGACCATCGCGATGTCGCGGTCCTTCGGCGCCACGTCGTTGACCACGCGGTCACCGATGCGGATGGTGCCGCGGGTGATCTGCTCGAGTCCCGCGATCATGCGCAATGTGGTTGACTTGCCGCAACCCGATGGCCCGACTAGCACCAGGAATTCCGCGTCCGCGACGTCAAGGTCGAAGCCGTCAACAGCCGTCACGCCGCCTGGATAGATCTTGACGACTTCATTGAGTGTGACAGTAGCCATAAAAGCTTGGCGGCGCGTCGAAAAGCCTTGTACGACCGCTCCGAAGCAACCAAACAACTAATCATTGTAGCGTGCCAATGCAGCAGCGATGAAAAACGAATGGCCCTACAGTTCGTGGCCCTACTCACCTGGCGATCGCGCCATTCCATATTAATGTGCGTTTCTGTTCTGTCATATTCACGGAATCCAAGTCTAAGATAGAGAGCAAACGCGCGATTCTTCACTAATACTCGGAGTCTGACTGGCAGCGCTTGCTGCCCGGCTCTCTCGGTCACCTACCGAAGGAAGGCGGAACCTATGCCCTGACCTTGAAATAGAGGATGCACCACCAATTCGTGAACATAGATGTCGTCTTCACGATCCTCTATGGTCGTGTATCCGCAGTGATGTCCCTCCGCTAGAAGAATCGCGAACTGCGAGCGACACCATTTTTTCTCGAAGAACTGATCCTGTTTGGCCTCATCACACGATCCAAACTGAGCAATGACCACCTCGCGATAGCCCAGGTGATGGCCTCCCGCGCAAAATGTCTGTCGTCGTCAGTAGCCAGACGGGTCGTGATCTGCATTCAAGACATGTGCGGTGATCCAGTCGCCGCCGAAGGTGCCGACTTCGTCGCGCCGACCAGTTCGTCATTGGTCTTGAATCGCTCGAGCGCTTTGAGCAACTGCTCGATCTGCATCACCGGTTTCATGTTGCCCAGGCGGCGGCGCAGGGCGGTCATGGTGGTCAGTTCGGCGTCGGTGAGCAGCAGGTGTTCCTTCCTGGTGCCGCTTGCGGCAAGATCGATCGCCGGGAAGATGCGCCGCTCGGCGATCTGACGGTCGAGGATCAGCTCCATGTTGCCGGTGCCCTTGAACTCCTCGAAGATCACCTGATCGCCACGGCTTCCGGTGTCCACCAGTGCGGTGGCAATTATCGTGATCGAGCCGCCCTCTTCGAAGCGCCGCGCGGCGCCAAACAACTGCTTGGGGATGGCCAGGGCGCCAGAATCGACGCCGCCGGACAGCGTCCGCCCCGTGTTGACCAGGCCCGGCGCCGTGTTGAACGCGCGGCCGATGCGTGTCAGCGAGTCGAGCACGATCACCACGTCCTTATTCTGCTCGGCCATCCGTTTGGCACGGTCAATCGCAAGCATCGAAAGGAATACGTGCTTTTCGGCCGGATGATCGTTTGAAGAAGCCAGCACTTCGCACGGCACGTTGCGCCGGAAATCCGTGACCTCTTCAGGGCGCTCATCGATCAACAACGCGATGACCGTCGCGTCCGGATGGTTCTTTCTGATTCCGATGGCAATGTTCTGAAGCAGCGTCGTCTTCCCGGCCTTCGGCGGCGAGACGATCATGCCGCGCTGGCCGTAGCCGATCGGGCAGAACAGGTCGATGAATCGGCACGCGGAGGGACAGCCGGGATACTCGAGCTTCAATCGCGGCTGGGGATCGATCGTGGTCAGGTCCTCGAACCGCCGCTGCTCGAGCATCTTCGCGTAATCCTGCGGATCGCGACCCTCGATCGACACGATGTCCGTCACGTAGCGTGCGCTTGGATCGATCGCCTTCACAGCGGGCTGTGCCTTCCTTTTCTTCTTCTTCTTCTTTCCACCCGACCTCCCTTCCGGTCGGCCGGACGGCCTCCCATTGGGGCCTACGTGCGGACCGAGGCGAACGGTGACCTCCATCCCCGCTCGAAGCTTGAAACGCTCGATCAGTTCGGGCCGAAGCAGGGGGTCGCGCGGCGTCACGACTAGTGTCTGATCGAGTTGGCGCAGACGCCCTGTCTGGCTGTTGTAGACTTCCAGGATTCCGGTGTTCGGTTCGCTCATCGTGTAACCGATATGCAGTTTGTCGAGCCGCGGTACCCGGGAGACTTTCCCAGGTGGGCATCCCTCGGGAGGGGGGGGTCTACCCCTCGGGGTCCTTCAAAGAGTCATATAGAGAACCGATGCCGATGCGACGTCGGACATCCGCGATCTCATCCGCTTCACATGCCGATGGTCTGCCACGACGGGCGCTTGCAGATCGCCACTTTCCCTCTGATTCGGCCCTCGCCAGGGACCGAGCAAGCAACCTGACCAACCCGTTATCGCTGTGGCCCTATTCGGTGCCCCCAAGGAGAAAAGACTAGCCGGATGTCGCTATCTGGGGGGAGGCGCCCAATTTTTACCACGATCCGGCCAGCAAATCAAGGGCACATGGAATAAATCGGCGATTTGACCCCCCTCAGTACAGATCGGGATTGAAAAAATTGGCCCGGTCAGGCCGACGATGCCCGTCCGTCTGGGACCGAGAGTGTACCAGACTGGCCCACATTTGTCACGAGTTTCACCGCCCGCTGGTATCCTCCTGCGTCCGATCCGTCCTCGATCCGCCGCGGCGGACCTACGGTGGATCGCGTGTGCGTCCTTGCCAGCGGACGAATCTGCCGCGCCGGTGTATACGCTGTCAAAGTCCGCGGATTGAAGGTCGCGCCTCAAGAACCAATGCCGCTGGTCTTTGCACCACCGAGCGGCGAAACCCGTGACAAATGCGGGCCAGGACCGGCCTGTCTCACACCTGGCGATGGCCCGTGTCGCGGGGTCGCCACGCCACCAGGTGGCGCGCCGAGATTGAGTCCGTACGGGTCTACCATCAGAATACGTCAGCGGCCGTTTGAATCCAGGAATGCAACCACAGACAGGATGGAACCGCGGATGACCCCCCTGATCGTGTACTGCGTGCTGATTCTCAGCGTTTCGCTCGCCGGCGGGTGGGTGCCTCTGATGATCCGCCTCACGCACGCGCGAATGGAGATGGCGGTCAGCCTCGTGGCCGGGTTCATGCTGGGAGTCGGCGTGCTGCACATGCTGCCGCACGGACTGCATGCAGTGGCCAGCGTCAACACGGTCATGCTCTGCCTGCTGTTCGGATTTCTCGTGATGTTTTTCATCGAACGCTTTTTCTGTTTTCATCACCATGACGTTCCGGCCGACGACGGGTCGGACCGGACGAACCACGGCGGCCACGGCCACGATCACACGCTTTCCTGGACCGGTGCGGCGATTGGTTTGACGCTACACAGCCTGATCGCCGGGATCGCCCTGGCCGCGAGCATGCGAAGCGAAAGCGCACAAGGCGACCCCGGCGGCCCGGCCGGCCTGGCGGTGTTTCTCGTGATCCTGCTGCACAAGCCGTTCGATTCGCTCACCATCGGCACGCTCATGGCGGTGGGCGGGGAGACACCGACCCGGCGGCACCTGGTCAACGGCCTTTTCGCCCTCGCTGTCCCGGTCGGAGCCGTCCTTTTTCACGTCGGCGTCGACGTGGCCGCCGGTGCGCCGCACTACGTGACCGGGTGCGCGCTGGCGTTTTCGGCCGGTACCTTCCTGTGCATCTCGACAAGTGACCTGTTACCCGAACTACAGTTTCACACGCACGATCGCGTAAAACTCTCCGTCATGTTGCTGCTGGGGCTGGTTCTCGCCTGGACCGTCGCCCGGATCGAGCAAGGTCAGCACAGGCAGGAGGACGGTCTCGAGCGGACCGTGCCGTCGCAGGTTCATGAGCATTGATTGCAGCATACGCGCCTGCGGGCACGTAAGATGCTCCCATGGTCGTGAGCCAATCACCCCCCTCGACCGAACCCGACACCGTCCGCACGGTGGCCTTCGTCAACCTCGGCTGCGCCAAGAACCTGGTCGACAGCGAGAAGATGCTGGGTCTGCTCGCCGAGGACGGCCTGATCCTCACCGACGATGAGGCGCAGGCCGACGCGATCGTGATCAATACCTGTGGCTTTCTGGAGGCGTCGAAGACCGAGTCGCTGGCCGAGATCGAACGGGCAGCGAAGTTCAAGACCACAGGGTGCTGCAAACGGCTGGTCGTCGCAGGTTGCCTGGTACAGCGCCACCGTGCCAGGATGCTCCACTGGTGCCCGGATATCGACGCGATCATCGGCGTGTTCGACCGCGACCGCGTCGTCCAGGCCGTCCGCGGCGGGCGCGCGAAGCAGATCGATCCGACCCAGGACGGCCCGATCTATTCGAGCATCGCCGCCAACGCGACGGTCGCGGCGAGTCGGCGCGGTGTGACTGCCACGGGCTACTACGAATCGGACACCGCGCGGCTGCGCCTGACACCACGGCACTACGCCTACCTTCGCATCAGCGAAGGGTGCAATCAGAACTGCGCGTTCTGCACGATCCCGTCGATCCGCGGCAAGATGCGCAGCAAGCCCGTCGGCGCCATCGTCCACGAGATGCGCGAGCTGATCGCTGACGGCGCGTTCGAGCTGATCCTCATCGGCCAGGACACCACGAGCTACGGGCAGGACATCGGGTACGAACCGGGCCTCGCCGGCCTGCTCGAGAAGCTCAACGGCGTGATCGCAGAAAGTCACGGCAACGCCTGGCTGCGGTTGATGTACGCGTACCCATCTTGTTTCACCGACGAGATGGTGGACGCAATCGCCGACCTGCCGCACGTGGTGAAGTACGTCGACATGCCGATTCAGCACATCAACGACACCGTGTTGCACCGCATGCGCCGCCACACGAGCCGGGCGCTGATCGAGGCGCTGCTGGGAAAGCTGCGCCGCCGAGCCGCCGATATGGCGATACGAACGACGCTGATCAGCGGATTCCCCGGCGAGACCGATGAGCAGCACGCCGAACTGGTCGCGTTCATCAAAGGCTTCGGCTTCGAGGCGATGGGCGTCTTCGCCTATTCGCCCGAACCGGACACGCCCGCGGGCAGCATGCACCACGCCGGCGAGGCCATCCCCGAATCCGTGGTCGAGTCCCGCATCGACGATTTGATGCGGGCCCAGCAGGAGATCGTCTTCGCCCGCAACCGGCGACTGGCCGAACACCGCGCCGAGTGCGACGTCCTGATCGACGCGCCCGCGTCCGATGACAATCCTCGCTGCGTCGGGCGCACGAGCCGCCAGGCCCCGAAGATCGACGGCGTCTGCGTCGTTGAGACGGCCGCCGAGCGATTCCCCGGTGAACTGGTACGTTGCCGCGTGATGGGTGCGGACGGTTATGACCTGGTCGTGAGCGACGAGAAAGCAGGGGAACAATAGAGCAGGAAAGTGGTCCTGCTCCATTTTCCTGATTTTCTACTCTCATGCTTTCTTGCTCTTTCTGCCATGAAGGCGCGGCAGCTCGAGAAACTCGGCATCCCCAGGCAGTTGACGCTGTTGGCCAAGTCGCTGGTCAAGGAGGCGCGAAACGCCGGGCAATCCCCCGATCAGGTGCGCCAACGCCTCAATGAAATCGTTACCAATCCGGTGGCGCACCGGCAGGACGCGCCGTTTGGGCCTCTGGCCGCGGCTCTGGGCCAGTGGCAACGGGCGGCGGACCGCATGCGCGAGGGCTTTACGCCGCGTGAGGAGCCGGCGCCGTGGCGCCAATGGGGCGACGATCTCGACGCGAACGCGATCGCACAGATGGACAATGCCTGCGCCCTGCCCGTCACCGTGCGCGGCGCCTTGATGCCCGACGCCCACCTCGGTTACGGCCTGCCCATCGGCGGTGTCCTGGCGACGGACAACGCCGTGATCCCGTACGCCGTGGGCGTCGACATCGCCTGTCGCATGAAGCTGACGGTTCTGGACCTCCCTCCCAAGGCTCTGGAGTCGCAGAACGATCGTCTCGTTCGCGCGATCGAAACCGAGACGCGCTTCGGCATGGGCGCCCATTTCGACGCGGGCAAGCGGCGCGACCACGATGTGATGGACGAGGACTGGAGCGTGACGGCGCTGACGCGTGGCCTCAAGGACAAGGCGCACGCGCAGCTCGGCACGAGCGGTTCTGGTAACCATTTCGTGGAGTTCGGGACCCTGTCGGTGGACGACGGCCCTGGTGCCTCGGCCATCGGGCTGCCGCAAACGGGCACCTACCTGGCGCTACTTTCTCACAGCGGCAGCCGCGGCCCGGGCAGCACCGTGGCCGGCCACTACAGCCGTCTGGCGATGAACCTGCAACCGCAACTGCCGCGACACCTGCAACATCTGGCGTGGCTCGACATGGAATCCGACGAGGGTCAAAGCTACTGGGCCGCGATGCAGTTGATGGGACGGTACGCCGCGGCGAATCACGCGATGATCCATCGCTACATCGCTCGCCACCTGGGGGCACGCGTCCTCGCGGACATCGAGAACCATCACAATTTCGCGTGGCGCGAAACCCATGACGGTCGCACGGTGATCGTCCACCGCAAGGGGGCCACGCCCGCGGGTTTGGGCGTTGTCGGCATCATCCCGGGCTCGATGGCGTCGCCGGCGTACGTCGTTCGCGGCCGTGGATCGATGGGGTCGATGTACTCCGCCGCGCACGGCGCCGGGCGCGTCATGTCGCGCCGCAAGGCCCGGATGACCTATCGCTGGCCGGCCGTGCGCGACCTGCTGAAACAACGTGGCGTGCAACTGATCAGCGCCGGGCTCGACGAGGTTCCATTCGTCTACAAGGACATCGACACGGTGATGGGCCATCAGCGCGACCTGGTGGAAACCGTCGCTCGCTTCGACCCGAAACTGGTCAAGATGGCCCCCGAAGGCGAGAAGCCGGAGGACTGACGCTGCCGACACAGTGATTCTGTCTGACGCTACACTGCGTACCGAACGGCTGACTGCCGATGGAATTCAAGGGGCTTTGATATGAGCGGACCCATCATTTTCCTGATCGTCGCCGTCGTCGTGATCCTGCTGCTGATTTTCTGGGTCGTGGGGATCTACAACCGCCTGGTCTCGCTGAAGAACCGTTACATGAACGGCTTCGCCCAGATCGAGGTGCAGCTCAAGCGGCGCTACGACCTGATCCCCAATCTGGTCGAGACGGCGAAGGGTTACCTCAAGCACGAGCGCGAGACGCTCGAGGCCGTGATTCAGGCACGGAACCAGGCTTCCAGCGGGCTGGAGCGCGCCGCCGCCGACCCCGGGAACGCCGAGGCGATGCGCGGGCTGATGGGCGCCGAGGGCGCCCTGGGCAGCGCCCTGGGACGGCTCTTCGCCCTGTCCGAAGCCTACCCCGATCTAAAAGCCAACCAGAACATGATGCAGCTCAGCGAGGAACTGACCACGACCGAAAACAAAATTTCCTTCGCCCGTCAGGCCTACAACGACGGCGTGATGGTCTACAACACGTACAGGCAGAGTTTCCCACCGATCGCCGTCGCGGGAATGTTCGGCCACGGCCAGGACGCGACGCTCCTCGAATTCGACAGCGCAGCGATCGCGGAGGCGCCCAAGGTTTCGTTCTGAATACGCATGAAGGGAAAGAGGACATTCTACTTTTTGAAGACGGACGAAAAAGCGGAATTCCGATTCGTATCCAAAAAATAGAATGTCCCCTTTTCCTGTGTGGCTTGACATTCATGTCCGAGTCGAACGCAATGCCAAGCTGCGAGACCGCGTATGGAACCCAACGATCGAACCCGGCGCGGCGCCGCCCTCCTCGAGCAGATGCTCGGCCCGCAGCAGGCCGAAGAAACGCGCCGGGCCTGGGCCCAGGTGTCGCCAGATTTCGAGAAGTACGTCGTCGAGTTTCTCGCCGGCGAGATCTGGTCGCGAGACGGTCTGGACCTTCGAAGCAAAAGTCTCGTCACCATCGCGGCCCTGGCGGCCCTGGGGCGTCCAAAGGCTCTAGAACTGAACCTGAAAATGGCGATCAACAACGGCGCGACACAGAAAGAGGTGGTCGAAACACTGCTGCAGATCGCGCCCTACGCCGGTTTCCCGGCATGCTGGGAGGCGATGGCGATTGCACGGCGGGTGTTTGACGAGGATCGTGGCTGATCAAGCGCGAATGCGCATCATCTGGTTGCCCCCTCGTTGAAACTCATAGCCCACACGTTCGATCGTGACTTGATGCCCACATTCCTGCAGACTGCGCGTCACCGACGCCACATGTCTTGACGGCACGCTGCCCAGGGCGAGTAGTGGAAATATTCGAACTTCCCTGGCGACTCGACTCATCTCTCGAACTCAAGAAACATGGAACTCCTCAGTCAATTGATCCGTGTATAAGAACAGGTAGTGGGAGCACACTGCCAGATCAAATTCTGCGTCAACGAATGGTAGATCGGGAAGTTCTGCCTCGACGTAGCGTCCTTCCCATAGCCCGATGTTGAAATCGTCGAGAAACTAGCCCATCGCGCGCATTCGCGCCTGGCCAAGGGCGTCAACGGATGGAAAGTCATTCCAGATGAACTCGTGCTGATTGCGGCGAGCGTTCTCGATGATCTCCGGATAGGCGGCGTCGATACGACTCTTGATTTCAGCTGCGCTGAATTGATAAAGAGGGTCAATCGATGTGACTGAAGAGCCTCTAGACGTCGCCTCTGCGTTAAAACTCGACGGCCCATCGGCGCAGCCAAGTATCCGTCCGCGAAGATCGATGTCGCAGATCGCAAACATCCGTTCGTACTCCGCGAACGAGCGCCCCCATGGGACGACCTTGCTGAGCGTAGATGACATGTCCTGAGATTATCATACAAGGCGCACTGACAAGCCACTAGCAGGACGCTGCAAAACCCCGGATTCTGGCGTTCGCCCAAGAATCTCCAATTTAAAACTACCGCTCTCGCTTCGCAGATCGAGCCCAAACGTGTTGAAGGCAAAACTTTTTTAAATCTCAGGTACACGTTTTTGCGCCGACCGAGTTTTGCAGCGTCCTGCTAGCCCGCATTTCTCACGAGTTTTTCCGCTCGGTGATGTAAAGGCCGGTGGTGTTTGTATTTGAGGCGGGGTCTTCGATACTCGGCCGGTGACAGCGCGCACACCAACGCGGCAGGTTCGTTCGCTGGCGAGGATGCACACGCGATCCTCCGCAGGCGTAGCTGAATAGTACGTCGAGGATGGATCGCACGGAGGACGAAGCCAGCGAGCGAAGCCGCCCTCTGGGCGGTGAAACTGGTGAGAAATGCGGGCTCGCCCCCAGCCGATGGCCATTCCCCGTTGTCGTGGTCGCCCACCATGCCATTTCGGGCATCTTGACTCAACCGCCCGACGCCTGCGCCATCTCACGTTCCAGATTCACCCTCTGCGCATGGCACCAGAGCATCAGGTTAACCGCGAGGCGGCGGGCGGAGTCGACGTCGTAGCCCAGAACGTCCCAGTGTCGCGTTCCGAGCATGCCGAGTGTCAGGTCCTCTCGCGAGATGATGATGGCGGGCCGGCCGTCGAAATGGAACGCGGCCAGGCGCGGGCGGCTGCGAACCGAGAGAACGGCCGTCGCCCGCCGACGGTAGCTCACACGGCCGATCCGATCGGCGCCCTCGAGACCTTCGCCCGAGATAATTGGACTTTGTTTCGACAGGGGCACGGCGGCGGTGCCCAACCGATCCGCAAACTGTCGCTCGACTTTCGTGGCAAAGTCGCCGCGGCCGCCGACGGTCTCGACCAGGACCGTCCCGCCGCCGCGGGCATATCGTTCGATGGCGGCCAACTCCAATTCGGCCAGATGCACCGAATCGATCCCGGCCAGGTGCGCCAGCGCGGGCCCGTCGCGGTTCGTGGCCAGCGATTCCAACTCGATGTCCGCCGTCCGCACGTTCAGGCCGGTCCGGTTAAACAGACGATTCGCGGTCTGTTCCCACGCGGCGGCTTCGGGCAGCCACTCGCCGTCGTATCGCAACCGCCCGAGAAGCGCGTGCCCCGTCGTCGGGCGTCTGATCCGATGTTCGAAGCTGCTCGCCAACCGCCCCGGTATTCGACCGCGGTCGGTGACGTAGACAAACAGGTTGGTCGCCAACGGCCACGGCCCGAACCCGCCACGGCGAACCCCGGACTGGAGACTCGCCGACCAGTCGCCTTCGACCAGGATGATCAACTCGCGCACACCGTTGGAGACTCCATGGATCGGACCGGTGCGATCCACGTCCAGTCGATGCAGCGAAGTGAAAATCGGGTGGGCGTCATCGAGTGGTCGCATCCGGAAACGCGGAAACAGGCGCAGCGCCAGTCTGCGGATCGAAGCGCTGAACTGAGTCGATCCGCCGACAGGATTGGCCAGCAGGATCCCGCCAAGATCCAGATACCGTTGCAGACGCCGCTGCTGGTCCGCGTTCAGCTCCACCGCGTCGGACGAAGTCAAATAGAGGACGGGTGCATTGACCCAGAGTTCCGGCGCCGTGTCGACGGAAACCACCTTCCAGTTCAGTTCGCGCTCGGCAACGTCGCTCAGATATGACGTCATGGAGTGGACGTCGTCGGGCCGGATGTTCCATCGCAGACCGGGGACGGCCACCTTGCCGACCCAGACCGGGTAGTTCCCGCGGCTGAGAAACATCAGCGCAAACGCGGTCTGCCACGGTTGCCTGCCGACGCTGCCCTGGTCGCTGCGACCGTCATCCGTGACCTGCTGGTCCAGGATGTAGCGGGCGCCGACCCGGTACCAGTCCTCGCCACCGATTTCCCCCATGCCGCCGGCAAGCGCCACGCGCTCGATGCTCACCAGGTAGTAGTAGTTCCAGCTTCCGAACGGCGGGTTGCGCGGACCGTCGAAATTCCGGTTCAGCCACACATGGCCACGGTCGATTGCGCTGACCAGCGGTTCGGGAATCGCCTTTGCCCGACCGTAGCGTTGCTGTCGGCAGATGATCAGAGCGGTCAGGCCCGCCGCAGTCATGGAGCCCGTCGGGTCGGCAGTGTGGTTGTAGTCCCAGCCGCCGTTCGCCTGCTGGCCGCCGATGAAATGAGCCTGCAGCGCCTGCCAGATCGTGTCCGGAACGGCCACGCCCCGTTTTGCTGCCTCCCACAGTCCGAGCGTTCCATATTGCGTGACGCTGTTGTCGATGCGCGAGGACTTGTGGCGCTGGTAATCGAACGTTCCGAACTGGTGCTGCTTCGCGGTGTCCATCAACCACTTCGCATCGCGCAGAAGCCAGGGATGGAACTCGTCGGGCAATGCGGACCAGACGTGGGTCCGAACCGACACTGCGTAGGTGCTCATCGTTTCCGGATTCCTTGACTCCTCTTTCATGAAATCCTTCAACCGATTGATCGCACGCGAAAGTCGCGGGTTCTGGTGGCTTTCGCCGGCCAGCAGCAGAGACAGAACAACCAGCGCCGTCTGGCCGCCGCTGTGACTCGCGGCGATCGACTTGGATTCCCAATCACCCGTCTTGTTCTGAACCGCGTACAGGTATCGTTTCATCCCCTCGATACTCGCGGCGATCTGCGACTCGGTGACTGACGCCGGCGCATCGAAAGCAACGCACAGAACCAGCAACATCGCTGCAAAGTGACTGCGAGGCATCACATTGAAATGGTATCGCGGGTTGGAGGCCGGGGAGGGGTGCCCCGAAGTCAGCGAGCGACACCACCCCTTGGGCGGTGAAACTCGTGAGAAATCCGCTCTATACGGCCTCGGCGGGTGGGGGCGAGGCGCGTCGCACCAGCTGGCCGATCGCCAGATCCAGGCGATCGCGCACCCGCGCCATCGAATCGGGTCGATCGTTGACGGTGGTTTCGATGCACTGCATCACTAGGGCCGACAGGGCCGCGGGAACGTCGGGACGTACCTGGATTGGCGGCGCGGTCGGTTCCGGTTCGGTCTGCTCGCCACCGCCGATCCCCTTGGGAATCATCGTCGTGATGTGGCTGCCGGTGAGCAGCCAGTACATGGTCGCGCCGAGGTTGAATACGTCCGTGCGCGGTGTGATCGCCTTGCGACGCACCTGCTCGGGAGCAATGTAGTCCGGCGTACCCTGGATGCGCTGCTTGACCGTCCCGATCTGGCAGCTCTGGCCAAAGTCAATGATCTTGACGCTCCAGTCGTCAGTCACAATGATGTTGTTGGGCTTGATGTCCGCGTGGACATAACCCCCCTCGTGCATCGATTCCAGGCCGTCAGCGATCTTGCCGCAGATCTGGCACATCTGGATCAGGTCCGTTGGCCGTTGATGCTCCAGCGTCACGCCGTCGACCATCTCCATGAGCACGAACACTTCGACCACACGAAGCAACTGACGCTGGCGGATCATCTTGTAGCAGCGACGCAGAGACGGATGATTCAGCTGGCTGGCTACTTTGTGCTCCAGGATCGCCTGGTCGAGAAATCGTTGGTCTTTCGCCTTTTCCTTGACGACGTGCTTCAGCGCGTAGAGCTGACCGCGCCGGTCCTTGACGGCATAGATCGTGCTCCGCGCTCCCTCGCCAAGCGTGGCCACGACGTCGTACCCCAGATTTTCGTGCAAACGGTCCATGTCGCTGAAACGTATGATGTTATGAATGTAGGCCGCCCGAAGGACCTGGCCGTCTGCGTGCATGACGCCCACCGGATACGAAGCATTGCAGTTTAGGCTATAGGACGCTCTGACTCAAGGTTTGATATCGCCGACAACCGCTGTTTTCGGCGATTGCAGCCCGTAAGTTGTGATTGAGACAGCCGGATTTCGAACTCGGTGGCCCGGCCACCGCGCGGGGCTGGCACCCTCTCGACACTCGCTCAGTGTCGATGCGACAACAGAAGACCACGCACCCTCTCGGCCGGGAAGTGGGTCACGCCACCCCAATTGGCCTCGGGATCAACCGCGGGATTGAGGTAACGGTCGGTTGGCAGGCGAATCTCGTCAGAGGGGATCCCGAGTCTGGTCTGGAGCAGCTGAACCAGCCTGACGAGCCGGTCTATCTGGGCCGATGTCGGTGCCTGCCGTTGAAAGTCGCCGATCACGCAGATGCCGATCGCATGCTCGTTGAACCACTGCGAACCGTCGCCAATGCTGTGGGCACCGCGGATCTGGCCGCGCCAGCGCGGACCGCGTTCGATCCGGCCGTCCTCCCCGCCCGACGCATTGTTGATGACAAAGTGGTATCCCAGGCCATCGCGGCCCAGGCGGCGATGAGCGCGATCGATTGTCTTGGCTGAACCGACCAGCGAACCGCTGTCATGGATGACAATCGCCCGCCACCGGCCGGCCTCCACATCGACACGCGTGTCGAACAGCATGTCGTCGG
>Ga0310124_10001975_pt1 | contig 14218 bp, 7 predicted proteins | sample CB11b_AW_Bot5_MG_FD_203507 | JGI IMG/M metagenome (GOLD analysis project Ga0310124, IMG submission 203507) | Marine microbial communities from Western Arctic Ocean, Canada - CB11b_AW_Bot5 | ecosystem: Environmental > Aquatic > Marine > Oceanic | place: Canada: Western Arctic Ocean | collected...
CGTCCGGATCATCCACGAAGGTTCCCTGCTCGTGGTCGAAGCGGACCGGGCGAGGCCGGTGCACCTCGTTGCGAATGAAGCCCGGTGCCTGGTCCACCAGGTGCACCCGGTTGCGGAACCGGTCCTCAAAATCGATCTCGTGACCACTGGCCACGGGAATCCGGTTGGTGACAACGATCATCGGGGCAACTTCCTTCCGGGGTCAGGTTATTCCTGGGCGGCCTGCAACCGCACGAGTGCGTCGGCCAATGCGCGGCGAGATCGGTCCAGGTCGCCCGGTTTCAGTTGGCAGAAGTACTCGAGCCAACGCTGGCCGATCGACTCGAAGCGTGCCTTACGGACCCCGCGTGCCGCCTCCAGCGCGGCGGCCAGTTGCGACGGCGGATCGGGCTGCTTCAATCGACCCACGGCGGTGGCGATGGCCCGATCGAGTGCTTCGAGATAGCGGACATCGTCGATCCCGGCACGGTGAGCCTCCCAGGCCAGCGTCGGGATCGGCTGTCCGAACTCGTCGGGATACGACACCTTGTGCGCCGGCTTGTCGGGATCGTAGAGACCATTGCCGGGAAAATCCTGGTAGGCCCAGGGACTCGAACCCAGGTACCCGCAACGGGTGTTGTAGAGCCCGGTCAGCGCCCGGTACGGCAGTGGAAAGGCGGTTGCCGTGACCCAGTAGGAAATGGGGCGAAATCCCTTCTTGCGGGCGTACATCACCTCGGCGTTGTCCGGCCCGCCGAAGACGTAGATGTTGTAGACCGGGCGATCGATGAAGTCTCGAGTGGCCAGTTGTGCCGTCTTGCTGTTGATCGCCGTGAACATGTGCAACCCCGTGGCACGACGCCGCTGGGCCTCCTTGCGGCAACGCTCGATCGCAGCCGGCTCGGTCGGTTCATCAACCCCGTAATAGAACAGGTCGCTGAACCCCATTTTCTTGGCCGCCGCCACCTGCTGGGCCGCGTTCCCGTCGGGCCAGTGCATCAGGCACGGTGCCCTGGTCATCCCCGCCTGACGGGCCAGGCCCAGCGTCGAGAACCCCGAGTACAGCGTGGCGGCATTCAGTCCATGACGCACCTGGTCCTGCAACTCGGCCAGGTATCGGGCCTCGCTGACGTGATGAACCTTCTTCGGATTGGTCGTCTGGTTCCGGTGATAGATCCCATAGTACCCCTCGGCCGCCTTCAACGTGATCGGCAGCACATCGAGAACCACCTCCAGCCGCCTCCTGGCAGTGCCACCGAAAATGACCTCGCCACGGTAGGGCCCCGGCGGCGAGCCGTCGGGCACATGCACGGTCAACCAGAACTGGCGGCTTTCGTGAGCCGGGACTCCGGTCACGCATCGCTCGCCTCCGAATCCACCCTGCCGACCCTTGGGCGGCAACGTCGTGCGATCGTCCCGCAACAGGATCTCGGGAGTCAGCATGCGGACCTGGCTGGGCCGGAACAACGAGTTCCTCCGCTCGCGGACATGAACCACCCGCACGTCGATGTCGTCGGTTTCCAGCACCACCCCGCCCGGCCCCTCGAGCCGCGACAGCGAAACGGTCAATTCAGGGATGTCCCGGATGGCACGGATCGCAAACGTCCCGTTGATGTACTGGTTGGCCGCACCCCACATCCGCAGCCGGTCAAACGGTCGTTTGTCTTTCCCGTCGGGCAGCCAGTCGTAGAGAGTCCCTGCAAAGCCGATGACCGGGCCGACGACAAAGCCACTTGCGGCGGCCCGCTCGGCCAGGTGCGAATCGTCGCGGTAGGCCCGTGGTGCCCGCAGGCGGGGCTTGGTAAGCGGCTCGGGCAACTTGTCCCTGGTCGGAACCAGTTTCGCGTCGGTGGTGAACGCCACGGCGTCGAACATGCCTTTATCGACGTCGAGATCGACGTGATGCATGCCGGCGGTCACCGAGATCCTGCCCGAGTGCCGCCAGACAAACCGACCGCCGCCACTGCCTCCACGACCGCCCACCAGCGGGCGTTCATCCACCGAGACGGCCACCGTGCCATAGCCCCCGTAATTCCGGACCCAGACGTGGTACTCGGCCTGCCGCGGAAACTTGGCGATCCAGGTCAGGCGTCCCGAGTTGCCGGCCGAACACCAGGCGGCATGGCGACCCAGAGGCCGGGTGCCACCATAACTCGCCTGCAGCGGATAGAAGCCCCAGGCGGGCATCAACTGGTCGGCCGTCACCCAAAAGGTGGTCGCGGACGGCTGCCCCGCCACCGCTTCTGGTCCCGGTCCCAACGAGGCGGTAACCAGCCAGAGACCGACGAGAATCACGGACCGCAGTTCCGTTGGGAAAACCGCCATCGTCAAAGTCCTCGAGCTAGCAGGGTAACCGACGCGGAGTGCAACGCGAGGGACCGACGACGGCACTCCGACCGGGATTCGAACCTTTGCCGGATTCCTCAGGAAATGCAACAGTCCCACCATCCGACGCCCCCGACCGCGGACATCGACGACTCTTGACCTCCACTCCACACCGGACTATCCCTGATCGAAGATTGTTGATTACCGGCCGCCCCGACCGGCTGCGAGATCTCGTCTTCCCGGGTACCAGGGATCCCGCAGTGCATCGAATCACCTTTCGCTGTTGGTTGCTGCCGAGCATCGTGTTCTGCTCGCTGTGGATCACGCCCGTTGCAGCGTCTGATCCGCTGCCCTCCTGGAACGAAGGCCTCACCAAACGGCAGATCATCGAGTTTGTCCACTCGGTGACCGCCCCCGGGGGACCGCACTTCGTGCCGGTCTCGCAGCGGATCGCCACGTTCGATAACGACGGGACACTCTGGTCAGAACAGCCGGCCTACTTCCAACTGCAATTCTCGATTCACCGGACCAGGCAACTGGCCGGCAGCTATCCTGAATGGAAAAACACTCAGCCGTTTCAGGCGGCCCTCGAGAACGACCTGGTCGCGCTGACTTCCGGAAATTACAGGGGATTCCTGGCCCTGACGGCCGCCACCTGTGGCAACCTGACCGTCAGCGAACTGCACAGCGAGGTCGCCGCGTGGCTGAAGTCGTCTCGACATCCGAGATTCAAGCGACCCTACACCGACCTGGTGTTTCAGCCGATGCTCGAGTTGCTGGCCTACCTCAAGGGCAACCACTTCAGCAGCTACATCGTCTCGGGAGGCGATCTCGAGTTCATGCGCGCCTGGGCCCCGCGGGTTTACGGGATTCCGCCCGAGCGGATCATCGGCAGTCGCCTGAAGACGCAGGCGATCAAGCGGGACGGTAAGCCGGCCTTGCTGAGGTTGCCGGAATTCGAGTTCTTCAACAACGCCTCGGGCAAGCCGATCAGCATCCGCAAGGTCATCGGTCGACGGCCGATCGCAGCCTTCGGCAATTCCGACGGCGACCTGCAGATGCTCGAATGGACCACCACGGGCAGCAGCCAGCGGCTGGGAGTCATCATCCGCCACACCGACGCCCAGCGCGAGTGGTCCTACGACCGGAAGTCACTGATCGGCCACCTCGACAAGGCACTCGACAAGGCCGCCATGAACAAGTGGACCGTGGTCGACATGAAACGGGACTGGAGAGTGATCTACCCGTTCCAGCTCAAGCGGTAGCAGTCTTCACTCGAAGATGACTAGAAAATCACTGATCAGTCGAGAGTTGAGCCGGGAGACTTCATGAACTTTCTTAAGACGTTCCGATCCGCCGGTCTGCTGACGATTTTCGTCTTACTGACGTGCACGGCCGAAGCGGCAGACAAGCGGTTCGCCCTGATCGCTCCGGGCTCGCCGCTGCCTCGCGTCGTATCCGGTCCGCGGCCTCTCGAACGAGACGCGGCCAGGGACCTCTGCGATTATCTCTCTCGCATCACCCGCCGCAGCATCTCGGTTTCCGACCAGGCGGACCAGGCCCCGATCGTGATCCACGTCGGCCGCGACAAGTTTGTCGAGAAGCATGTTCCGAGGATCGAGAGGATGCGGGCCGATGGCTACGTGATCCAATGCATCGAGCAGGGCAAGAGCGTACACCTGGTCCTCGCTGGCAAGGCGGACCGCGCCGCGCAGTGGGCTGTCGAGAAATTCCTGGCCGATCACTGCGGCGTCCGCTGGCTGTTTCCCGACTCGGTCCACGGCGAAGTGGTGCCCCAGCGAACAACCATCACGCTGGATCGTCAGCTCTCACAGACCATCCAACCCGACTTCGTCAATCGCTCCAACTGTGGGATGTACTTTTTCACGCCCCCGCGCAAGCTGCTTCGGCTCGGGCCTTATGGTGACGGTCAATACGGCAACCACGCCATTCAGCACATCTTTTCCGGTAAGCAGTTCGAGGAGCATCCCGAGTGGTTTGCGCTGTTTGGCGGCAAGCGGCAATGGTGGAGTTACGGGAACGGCTGGCAGATCTGCACAACCCATCCCGGCACAGTGGATCGCGCGGTCGAGTACATCGATGAGTTCTTCAAGCGACGCCCGCAGGCCCCGGTTGTCTCGGTCGGCCAAAACGACGGCAATGGCTGGTGCGAATGCGAACGCTGCCGGAAACTCGTCAACTCGGTCCAACCGGCCTACTCACTGACCGAGCGGTGGTTTCTGTGGGTGAACCGGGTCGCGAGCGAGGTGGGCAAGAAGCACCCGGGCAAGTGGGTCGAAGCGATGGCCTACGCCAACACCTCGACCCCACCACGCTTCAAGCTCGAACCCAATGTCGCCGTCACCAAGACATTCGTCCTGGACAGCGAGTTCAAGCAGGCCGAGCAATGGAAGACCGTCTGCCGCTCGGTCAACCTCTATTCCTACATGTACGGCTCCTCGTTCCTGGGTTTTCGGCACTATCCGCGTGCCGCTCAACAGTTCCTCAAGTGGGGCCACGACGAGCTGAGAGCCCTGTCGCACATCACCGAATGTGGAGGTGACTGGACCTTCGACGGTCCCAAGTACCACTACATCCAGGCGCTACAGTGGGACGTGAACGCCGACATCAATCGCATCATGGACCGGTTCTGTGTGGCCTCGTATGGCCCGGCCGCGGCCAGGCCCATGCGAGACTTCTGGGACCGGCTCGAAGCCGTCTACGAGCGACGTCCACCCGGCCCCTATGGCAGACTCCGCAAGGACTGGCTGTTCTACCAGTGGGTCTCGTGGAACAAAGACTCCTATGTCCAACCCAACGACGAACTCCTGGGATACACCCGCGAGGACATCGAATTCCTCGACCGCTGCGTCTCCACCGCCACACGCCTGGCCGCCGGGGACTCAGCCGGGGCCAAGTTTCGCCTGGCCCGGATGGCCGAAGCCTGGCAGTTTCAGCGCAGCCTCCTGGTCAGCTTCCTCGAATTCTACCCGGCCTCCCTGGACATCACCGTCACATCCGAGAACCAACGACAAGCAGTTCTCAAACGCGCCCGCCTTGTCAGCACGATCCAGGAACAACGTTCAACCAGCCTGGCACAAATGCGGTCCCACCCCAGCATCAATCCAAGAACCAGGAGTACCGGGTTCTGGGCGTACGGATCAGCCCTCTCGATCTTCAGCCACGAAAATGCGCTGCTGGATGAACTCTGTTCGGCGGCAACCCGCTTCCATCTCAAGACTCACGGAACCCAGGCCGCCCGAGAATTCTGGCAGAGCGTGAGGCGATCTGACGCTCTGCATGACGCGGCCCGGACACAGTTGGCTCTCCTCGGAAACAAGCTCCCAAACAGGCTCGGCAACCAGCTGGTCAACGGCAACTTCGAATCCGGAGACCTGGAGGGCTGGACGGTCGAGAATGGCCAGCAGGGAGTCACCCGAGACCAGGTCCGCAGCGGCAGCTTCGCAGCCGTCTCGAAGCTCGGTGGACCAGCCACCCTGTCTCAAGAGATCCCAGTCATCCCATTCGAACGCTACCGCCTGACCGCATGGGGCCGGTCCAAGAACCCGCCACCCGAGACATCCGTCCCCATGGAAGTCGCGGTCGAGTTTTTCGACGGCAAGAAGAAGATCGATGCCCCATCGACTCGTTGCATGCTGCGAACACTCGATCCCGCCGACGGCTGGGCTCGGCTGCGATTGACCGTTTCGGTACCGGCCCGTGCCGACTCGGCCGTCATCTCGCTCAGGCGGAGTTTCAATGGCGTGACGATGTGGGATGACGTCGTGCTGGAGAGAATCCGAGCGGGCCTGCCGATCCGGCACGGGCGGCTTGCCGACACCTTCGATGGTGGCCGGCTTGACCGGGCCCGGTGGACTCGCATGCCCCCGCAGGGCGGAGTCCTCGCGCCGCCGACAAGAGGCGGATCACTCGAAATGGATGCCGATGACGTCTACCCGGTCATCTCGATTGCCAAGTTCAATGACCTGATCAAGCACCGGGGACCCGGCCGCTATCGCCTGAGACTACACACCACGGCGGCACCGCCGCTCGAGGGACGACCCGGCAGTGCCTCGTTCAGTCTCACCAATTCGCAGACTCCCGTTTCCAGGATGTTGTGGTACCTCTATTTCAGCGGTCCCGGCCGGACACAACCCATGCTCTCGTGTTTCAACGACCAGGCCGGAGTGCGGACATTCACGTCGTCGTGGACCATCAAGCACATGGCCAATCGGGGACGTGACATCTGGTGCACGATGTACTTCGACCCAACCGAGGTGACCGTATTCGCCTCGGCCGACGGTTACGACGAATCCGAGAAATCCCTGGTCTGCCGGTACAAGCACGGCCTGTCCAACATGACCACCAACGGCTCGATCCACCTGGGTCTCTTTGGCGGGCGCTACAGGGTGGACGAAATCCAGCTGATTCGCCGCCAACCTCACAATCGCTGATCACGCATGATCCAAGTCGATCCAAGTCGATCCAAGTCGATCCAAGTCGATCCAAGTCGATCCAAGTCGATCCAAGTCGATCCAAGTCGATCCAAGTCGATCCGAGTCGATCCGAGTCGATCAGAACTCGACCTGGTCGCTGCCCTTGAGCCCCAGCATCTTTCGAGTCTCCTCGGGCGTGGCGATCTCCAGCGACAGCTCCTCGAGAATGTGCCGGATCTTGGCCACCTGGTCGGCGTTGGTTTCAGCGAGCACTCCGCGAGACAGGTAGAGGTTGTCTTCGAGCCCGACTCGCACGTGGCTGCCGCGGATCGCGCCGGTGGTGACGAAGTTCGTCTGGTGGCGACCGGCGGCGAGAATCGACCAGTGGTAGTCCGAGCCGAACAGCTTGTCGGCGATCAGCCGCATGTGGTCGAGGTTTTCGAGATCGGGGCCGATGCCGCCGAGCACGCCAAAGATGGTCTGCACAAAGAACGGTGGTTCGGCCAGTCCGCGGTCGATGACGTGGGCCAGGTTGTAGAGATGCCCGACGTCGTAGCACTCGTATTCGAACCTCGTGCCACACCCCTTCCCCAGCCGCTCGAGAATCGCCTCGATGTCGGCAAACGTATTGCGGAAGATGCCTCCGCGAGTGTTCTCCAGGTAGACCGGTTCCCAATCGTGCTTCCAGTCCGAGAAGCGGTCCAGGGCGGGGAACAGGCCGAAATTCATCGAGCCCATGTTCAGCGAACTCATCTCCGGTGCCAGCGCCAGGGGACCCTCGAGCCGCTGGTCAATCGTCATGTTGTGCCCGCCGCCGGTGGTCACATTGATGACGGCGTCACAGTCTTGCTTGATCCGGGGCAGGAATTGCCCGAAGACCTCCGGATCCGGCGTCGGCCGGCCGTCCTGAGGATCGCGGGCATGCAGGTGCAGGATACTCGCCCCGGCCTCGGCCGCCCCCACGGCGTGCTCGGCCACCTCGTCGGGCGTCACCGGCAGATAGGGCGACATGCTGGGCGTGTGAATCGACCCGGTCACGGCACACGTGATGATGACCTTGCGGGCACTCATGCCTGGATACTCTCTTCGTCCGTGACGCCCACCGCAGCGTGCGACTTGATCTGTGACACTACTTGCTCTTCAAGTAGTACGGCCGGGTACTGAAGACCTGCGGATCGTCGGGATCGACGGTGATGACCAGCCCGGCCACGTTGGGCGAACCGAACACCTCGATGCGGGTGAATCCCAGGAACGTCTTGCCGCTGACGTCCTTGAAGGGCTTGTCGATGCGGTAGTAGTGCGAGTCGCCGTGGATGCAGACCACCGGGCGATGGTACCCCGACAGGAAGCCTCGCAGCGAACCCAGGAAGTCCTTGAACCCCTCGCCGAGACCCGTTTCGAAACCCGGGTTGGCGTGGATCACCACCGCGACGCCGCGAACGTCGGACTTGGCCGCCTCGACGTAGCTCTCCTTCAGAAACGCCAGGTTGGCGGCATTTCGCTCGGTGAATTCCTTCATCGAAGGTGGATGGTCGGGCTTGTAGTTGTTTCCACTGCCGACGACATGCACCACGACAAACAGTACACCGGCTTTCTTGAAGCGGTAATTCTCGATGTACTTCGCGTACTGCTTGTGACGGGACTGCCGGATGACTCCGAGCTTGTCGAGCCGCAGCACCTTCTTGTCGGCAAAGAACAGCTTCCGCAGGTTGGCCAGCCGCTCGAGAGGGTCGTCTCCCTCGACAACACAATCGGTCCACTCGTTGTCGCCGGGGGTGTAGATCACCGGCTTGGGGTACTTGCCAAAGAGGTCACGAATGCTCTGGGCGGCCGAGTCGGTACAGGGGATCCCGCCGGCCTGGATGTCACCCACGTGCATCAGAAACTCGAAGTCTTCCTGCTCGGACTGTTTCACCAGCCTGTTGAACAGCGGCACCTGGGCGGCCGAGTACGGCAGGTCGCCGACTGCCAGGAATCGAAATGCACGATCCTCGGCGTCGGCCCGGCCCGGCAGCAGGCACATGGAGACGAGAAGCAGGCGAGCCGGAATTGAGATCTTCATCGGGGCAGCCCTTGTCGGAACAGGCTTCGGCGGTGCAGCCGCAACCACGCCGCCGGGTCTCCCGGCTGCGGTAGGCGGCCGGTCATCACAACAGGCCGCGGTCGTGATTGCAACCAACGCAGAACCGCCCGCGACGGCCGCAATTTCAGGCGGAGCGGCCAGGCATGACCGAGCCGACGGTGCTACTTGAGAATGTTGAAGACGTCCGAAAAGTCATCGGTCCATGCCGGGCCCGGTTGCTTCGGAGTGATCTCGATCCAGGGAAGCCCCGATCCGGTGTCGAGCAGGGCCCCGAGATGTGCTGCGTCACGGGCCATCACCGCGTACAGCGTCGGTTCCCGGCCGGTCGATGCCAGGTCGGTGGGCACAAACTGGTCACGACAGATCCAGCACCGCGAGCCCGAATCCGCAGCCAGGTTGCCCAGCACCGGACCCAGGCTCACATGAGGATTACTGATGTGAAACACCAGGAAGCCCTCGGGGTCCAGCTTCCGGAAATACAACGTGATGGCCTCGCGTGTGAGCAGGTGGACCGGGATCACGTCGGAACTGAAGGCGTCCAGGATGATCATGCCAAACGACTGGTCTTCGGCCCGGGTCAACATCACCCGGCCATCGCCCAACACGATGTCGTAGGCGTCCGGCTCGCTGTCGCTGAGATAGGTGAACAGCCGAGGCGACTCGGCGATCCGCTTGATGGCCGGATCGATCTCGTAAAACGTGAAGTGCTGGCCCGGCTCGCGATAACTGACAATCGTCCCGGTCCCCAGCCCCACGACGGCAATCCTCGGCTTGGCATACTCTCCGCTGAATTCCTGGAACACACGGCCCAGGGGGCCGGCCCGGTGGAAGTAGGCAAGAGGCTCGCGGCGGCGTGAGTCTTCAAACGACTGCATGCCGTGCATCGTTCTGCCGTGGTGCAGTTCGTGGAACCCGGTGTCTCGATCTCGCAGCACACGGTGGACTCCGAAAAAGGTCCGCTCGGCGTGCAGGACCGACTTCTGGTCCTGCAGCACATCCCCGAACTCCTGCACCAGCAGCACCAGGCCGACTCCCAGAGCAAACAGCAGGACGCGACGCCGTGCCAAGAAGCCCAGCACCACCAGCGGAACCGCCAGCACCACGGCGTCCATCAGCGATCCACGAACGGCGGCAAACAGTACGACCGCCCCCACGAACAAACCCTCGGGAAGCCAGTCCCACCCCCGCGGCTTACGGTCCTCGCCCCGGGACTGGAAGCGACACAGCAGCAGGCAGGCCAGCAGCAACGTCAGCGGATACTCCCAGAAGGACGGAAAGACCAGCGGTGCCACGAGCGAATTGAAGACGCCACCACACAGCCCACCGACGGCCATCCAGACGTAAAAGGCGGTCAAGCGTGTCGTGTCGGGTCTGCGACGGGCCAGTTCACCATGGAAGACCATCGCCCCCACGAAGAACACCGCCAGGTGCTTGACCATCTCCTGCACCAGGGAATCGCTTCGTAGAAAAAGCAGGACCAGGACTGTGATCGGAAAGGCCCGCAGCATCCACACGTGCAAGACCCCGGCCCATCGTGAAAACGCCAGGATGTAGGTCAGCAGGTAGATCGACAGAGGGACCACCCAGAGCATCGGGTTGGGCACCAGGTCGCCGGTGACTTTCGTGGTGACGGCCAACAGCCAGCTGGCAGGCACAAATGACAAGAGGACCCACATTCTTCGAGACGGAATCGGCCCGGACCGAGACGAGTCAGACGCCGCGACGGGGACCGAGAGATTCGCGTGGGTCTGCTGCCGCCACACCATGGCACCGCAGGCCAGGGTCAGGGACACCACCACGCCATAACCCCAGGCCCACAGATGGCTCTGCCAGACCAGCGACACGTTGGGCTCGAGCAAGATCGGATAACTCAGCAACGCCACCATGCTGCCCAGGTTGCTGGCGGAATACAGGAAGTAGGGGTCAGCGGAAAGCGGATGCCCACTGGCAACAAACCACTTCTGCAGCAACGGCGTCGTCGTGCACACGGCAAAGACGGGCGCCCCCAGCGAGACTCCCAGGATCGCCAGCAACCTGAGGACCGGATCACCATCCTCCATCGGCTGCCGCAAAATGATCGGCAGGCACATCAGGGGCAGCAGGATCACGACTGAATGCAGGATCAACTGCCGGCGCGGTGACAGGAACTGTGAGCTGACATGGACATACAGGTAACCGGCCAGCAACACGCCCTGGAAGAAAAAGAGACACGAATTCCACACCGCGGGAGCACCGCCCAGGGACGGCAGGACCAGCCTGGCAAACATCGGCTGGACCGAGAACAGCAACGCTGCACTCAGAAAAATCGCCGCCGTGTAAACTGCCAATGCCATTTCAGATTACTTCAACTCAATGCCGTCTCGGCTGTCGGTCCGACCGACAAGACTCACCCACACCAACCCACTGACTCGAGGCTGAATGACCTTCAGAATCGGCCAGTGTACCCTGATAGTCTTTTCAAGCCCTTCCAGCCAGCACTCACGTCACATTGCCGGACGGCTGGGGCCGTACTGTGCCTCGACGCACATGACCGATGAAAACCCTCTCGAGCATCATCTGCATCCTGGCAGCCTGTGGCGAACTGGCACTCGAGGGTTTCGGCGACCGCTGTCGCAATTCTCCGGAACTCCACCACCGGCCGGTGCGTCAGATGGGCGACGCGAAGATGTGTGCCCAATCTTCTGCTCGATGGAACACGCGCCATGAAGGCCTCCGCCCTGCTCGCGACCGGTTTGCTCGTATTCATGTCCGTCGGTCAAGTCACCCAGGCCGACGCGCCGGATTGGCACCTGCACGTGTCCCTGGTCGACGGCTCGCGGTTGATCGGAGTCCCGAAGGCCACGTCGCTGAAGGTCGACCTGCCCTTCGGTGAATTGGACATTCCGTTCAAACGGATTCGACGCGTCGAGTACCGAGACGCGGGCAAGACGATTCACATCGAGCTGACCAATGACGACGTCCTGACCGGCAAGAACCGTCTGGGAGCTATGCAACTGGAGACGATTTTCGGCCGCGTCACCCCGCAACCTGGGCACTGCAAGTCCTTCGACATGTCTCCGACTTGCCGTACGACAGTCGCTCAGTGGCTCTTGAAACGCTCCTTGCGACGATCGTCCGAGGGCGTGATGTAAACCACCATGCCTCGGAGCGGTTTTTCTCGCCCATAGCCGGAAGACTTGATGGCGTCACGGAGCTTGACATCCACCCACGACTTCGGAGCTGATCCGTAGAAGATGACGGCTACTTGTCGATTGCAGTACGAAATTCGAACGAGTACAGCCGCGGAGACTCGCGACCCTTCGCCAGATGGAAGCGGATCTGGAAAGACGCTTTCGGGACATCGGCGAGGCTCCGTTTGCCCCAGCGGACCCGGTGAGCGAGGGAGTCGCTGGTCATGGGAGTGCATTCTTCGCGAGAGAATCCCGGAAGCGGCTGGCCGGATCTGGAGCCGATCAATTCAACCTCAATGTGGCTGCCGTCTGCACAAGACGCGTTGACGTGCAGTTCGGCAGCACCGCCTCGGACGGCCGGAATCGTCGTGACGCTTCCCTGGTCCCGTCCGTCCTCCAGGCTCAGGTGCGTGAATCCGTCCAGACGCACTGTCGCCAAACCGCAGGCCCGCTCTCCTTCAATCCGTTTCGTTCTGCTGAACCGGTAGCCCGAGTAGTAGAGCTTGATCTCGTCCTCGTCGATGAGTGGCACGGATGGTGCGATCGAGTCCGAATCCCATTGGCCGGGAGCGCCTCGTCGAATCACCTCAGCTCCGGGTTCGATATAGCTGAAGTTCTCTCCGTCCCGGCTCATTGCCAGTTCGATGGTCATCTCATGAGCACTGCGCTGGTACTGGTACAGAGCCAGGTAGTACTGGTGATACTTCCAAACGACCACGTCGTGAATCTGCTCGAGCTTGCCGTTTCTCACGACAGGGCGGGCTCGAGCCCATGCATCGAAGACCGGGTTGCGAGGATCGGCAGTCCACTCGATTGCGTCAGAGCTGTAACCATAGCCCCCGCCGCGTCGGTCGTTGTTGAGGCCGAGGAAACCATAGGCCTTGTACTTTCTGGCGGGATCCGATTCATCCGGATCATGAAACATGGCCTGCGGCGAGAATGATGACGGCATCCCGCCCGGGTAACGGATACCGCCGCGACTCGCCTCGCGCCAGCGAAGTCCGTCGGAGGACGTCCAGAGCGTCCAGGTCTGCTCGTCGACGACTTCGGCAGCAGCCCCTCGCTTCCGCGTGGGCCGACCGCCGGTCCACGTCAGGAACTTATACCGACGGCTCGGATCCGGATCGGCGGCATCGATGTGCATTCCCGTGGGGACAATGGGGCGGAAGATGGGCGTTGCCGGCAGCCCAGCCACGATGTTTGTATGGTCGTTCGCTCCGAAGGACGACAGGCCCAGCGGTTTCTTCTTGAAGTGAATGCCGTCGGTGCTCTCCGCGTATCCCACTCGAACGTACGGAACGGGCCCGCTCTTGGGCCATTCTGAACCAGGTTCTCGATGCAGACCGGAATACCATGCCCGGTAAACACCGCCCTGCCTGACCACCGCGACGTTTGCGGCACCCTGGGAGTCGAAGTCGTTCCGACGCCCACCGGCAATCACCGGAGCGGCCCGCTTGCGCGCCGTGTTGACTCTCAGTTTGACGCCGTCGATGTGCTGGACCTCCTTCAGATCCAGGAAGAGAACCTTGTTGCCCGTGTCGGAGGTGAGCGAAGGGACAGCAAGCACATGAAACGTGGCGTCGGGAAACTGACTGCGATGTCCGATTGTGAGTCCAATCGAGGACTTGGCTGGGCCGAGCCCGTGTTCCACGCCAAGCCAGTCGATCGACAAGTGGTTGTCTTCAAGTCGAGCGGTGTTCCGTGTCAGCCAGTAGCCATTGAGGATCGGGCTCCAGCGTGTGCCCAGCCAGCGCGAGTAAAAGACGTGCTGACGTGTCGAATCGATGAAGAACATCCAGGGCACGCCATGCTGATCCACGATCAGCCTCGGCGAGTGGACCGTGTCCCAGGTCAGTCGGCTGTCGAGATCAGTCAGCGGGTGCGACTGGCGGACCTTGTCTTGGGTGTTCAGGAACGTGTACTTCAGGGAATCGCCCGATTCGTGTACAGCGAGAACCCTCCTGGCCCTCATCTCGGCGAGAGCCGGCCTGTTTCCGATGAGACTCCGTTCGAGCCGCCATTCTCTGTCAGTGTCCAGTTCGGCAACCCTGCCTCGCAGGTAATGAGTGCCTCCAGTGGTGTCGCCGCACGCCACGTGGAAGAAAACCCCGTCTCGGGAAATGAGCAGCGAAGGGGGATACAACTTCTTTCCACGACCGAGTACGTACGACCGCCATGCTCCATCGCGGAGTGTCCCCAGGTGCACGGTCACTTCCGACTCCTTC
>Ga0310124_10001976_pt1 | contig 14213 bp, 11 predicted proteins | sample CB11b_AW_Bot5_MG_FD_203507 | JGI IMG/M metagenome (GOLD analysis project Ga0310124, IMG submission 203507) | Marine microbial communities from Western Arctic Ocean, Canada - CB11b_AW_Bot5 | ecosystem: Environmental > Aquatic > Marine > Oceanic | place: Canada: Western Arctic Ocean | collected...
AAAGAATTACCCCTTTGAGACCAACCACAGTGTATGTAATTCATTCCCATCCAATTACCTTAGTGTTAATTTTAACATGGAGGTATTTAATTTATGAATCAAATTTCGTATCTTTTTATGATTTTTTTTATCATTTAATATTGAATCTCCTAATGGGATGATTCAAATCCAATAACAGTATGTTTCAATGCGATCGCATAATACCGTTGTAATTTCAATGTTCCAGCGAACAGAAAGACTAAATAACTTATTGATAATTTCAGAAAAATTAAATTATGAGTACAACGAACTTTACCTTAAACGTCAACAGTAAAGAATATACTGTTGACGTAGAGCCCGAAACGCCATTGCTTTGGGTTATACGAGAATATATTGGTTTGACAGGTACCAAATATGGCTGTGGGCTTGCTGTCTGTGGCGCCTGTACGGTACATATAAACGGAGAACCTATGCGCTCGTGCGTACTTCCCGTTAGTGGCGCCGTTGGTTCGAAAATCACAACTATTGAAGGAATTTCTGAAGATGGAAATCACCCCATGCAAGAAGCTTGGATAAAAGAGCAGGTGCCGCAATGTGGATACTGCCAGTCAGGGCAAATTATGCAGGCTGTTTCCTTATTAAATAAAAACAGTGATCCATCAAGGGAAGAAATCAAATCTCATATGAACGGAATCATTTGCCGTTGCGGAACATACAATAGGATCATTAAAGCGGTTGAACGCGTAACCGAGGAAAATAAATAGCGATGGAAAATAAAGAATCAAAAATTTCAAGAAGAAAATTCGTAAAAATAGCAGGAGGTATCACTTTTCTCGTAACGGGTTATCCATTATGGGCAAGGTATATGTATAAGGAAGGCATTGAGACGAGTATAGAGAAAGAGATTAGTGCCTGGGTGCAAATTAGTACTGATGGCGAGGTTAGAATATTCAACCCTGTTGCGGAAATGGGACAAGGATCTATGACAGCATTGGCCGTTTTGGTTGCCGAAGAAATGGATGCGGATTGGTCGAAAGTTAAAATTGAATATTCTCCAATTGACCCGAAAATATACGGCAGAAGTTGGGGCGGAGGCCGGGGAGGCGGGTCTATGATGACCGTTGGCAGCCAAGCCATAAGAGGATATTATGAAAACCTTCGGCATGCAGGAGCGCAGGCAAGATATGTTTTATTAAAGGCCGTTTCCGAAAAATGGAAGATTCCAACAAACGATCTGTCATCTGCTAACGGTTATATTCAATCTAAACAACTAAATAAGAAAATATCGTTCGGAGAAATAGCCTCATTTAAAGATATTGAAATTGAAATACCCGAGATTCCCGTGGATCAATGGAAAAAACCGGAAGATTTCAAGTTGATAGGCAAATATGTTGAACGGTATGATATCCCTGAAAAAGTTAACGGGAACGCAGTGTACTCTATTGATGTGAGGCTTCCGAATATGGTATATGCCTTTATTTCAAGAAGTCCAGTCCACGGAGCAAAACCAACCCTAACAAATCTTAATGAGTTGAAAGAATCTGCAGGTTTTGTCGATGTGGTTGAATTTGATCATGGTATTGGCGTTGTTGCCGAAACTGTTCAACAAGGGTTCGCCCTAAAGAAAAAAATGAAAATAAATTGGAGCAAAGGTTCAACTGCCGAAACGCATACCAGCGCCAAAGCTTATAGCGAGTATGAAAAGATCGCCGATAATCCGAATGAAAACTGGAAAGTAATCAATGATAAAGGAGATGCGTCAAAATCGCTAGCTCAATTAAAAAAGACCTATGAAGCCGATTATAAAAACGATTATGCCTACCACGCTCAAATGGAACCCTTAAACGCGGTGGCTTCAATATCCAACGACGGAACAAGTGCAGATGTTTGGGTAGGAACTCAGTCTGCAGCCGGGGCAAAAAATACAGCGGTCAAAACGCTCGGCATTGCCCCCTCAAATGTAACTATCCACAGGTGTTATTTAGGAGGTGGGTTCGGAAGAAGATCAATGTCAGATTATGTTCATGAGACCTGTATGATTGCCGGAAAAATTAAACGGCCTACTAAACTCATTTGGACTAGGGAAGATGATTTAAGATATGGCGCCTTTAGGCCCATGTCTTTGCAAAGATTAAGAGCCGGTTTGAATGTTAGAGGCAATTTGAAAGTATGGCAACATTCTATAATTGGCACTGGCGGAAATCTTATGACAAGTGGCGCTTCAACCGATTATTACACTTTCGAAGATCAACAAATTCAAATGAAAAGCGTAGATCATGGTATTAGAACCAAACATTGGAGAGCCGTTGGCCATGGTTCCACCAAGTTTGCAATTGAGGCTTTTATCAATGAAATTGCTATCGATCAGCAAAAAGACCCTTTAGATATTCGTAGGGAATTGATGAGAAATCACCCAAGGGCGCTTAATGTACTTAACCGAGTTGCAGAAAGGTCAAATTGGGGAAGCGTAACGCCGGAAGGAAGAGCCAGGGGAATTTCATTTGCCGAGCGTAGTGGCTCGCTGGTTGGTGGTGTTTGTGAAATTTCAGTTAACTCTAATAGTGGATTGATAAAAGTTCATAAAATTTGGGCCGTTTTAGATGCAGGAATAGTTGTTCAGCCCGATAATGCTTTGGCGCAAATGGAAGGGTCCATTATTTTCGGCATTAGTAGTGCACTTAAAGAAAGCATTTCAATAAAGAATGGTGAGGTACAGGAATCAAATTATCACGATTATAATGTCTTAAGGATGACCGATGTTCCGGATATACTTGACATTGACATGATAACATCTAACGAATCACCGGCAGGAATTGGTGAAGCTGGCTTACCATGGGTGCCAGGGGCAATTGCGGGTGCATTTTTAAAATTAACGGGCAAAAAAATGCGTCATATACCCTTTACCAAGGAAAGGGTTCTTGAAGTATTGGGTTCATAATTTTTGTGAATTAAAATATTTTTAAAATGATACGCGAGTTTAAACGAATTTTTCAGCAGGCAATAATCAACCAAGGGAGAACATCAAAAGTGAGTTGGCAGCCTAGATCATTTAGATGGTTCATCCCATAGAATTCCTGGGTCCGGATGCTTATTTTAAATTCGCGTAATAAAATTAAATCTGCTTTAATTTGATAAAACTATAGAATTTCTCCATTATATAGCCCTGTAGGTCTAGACATCAATGCTAAACTTGCCAGTGAAATAGCGATAAGTATTTTGGTGAGGTTATTGATCATTTTAGAGACGGCAATGCTGTTGAAAAGATGCCTGTCCATGAAGTACAATCAGTAAAAATAATTCAAGAAATAACTTCGGCTAATGATAAATTTACTGAGAAATATTATATCAATCCAGTCTGTCTAGTACCAGTCTCTAAAAAGAACCCGAAACATATTGTGGAATATGCAGGAGAAAAAGTGTATTTCTGTTGTGATGGATGTAAAGTAAGTTTTGAAAAGAATCCTTCGCAGTATCTTAGTAAAAGTAAATAGATAATAATAATTCGGTGTCTAATTCAGTGAGTCGAAGAAATGTAATTTTATAAAAAACTGTAATACAGGTAATTAAAAACAAGGTTCCGTTCACCTCTTCCTCCGCTTCTAAAATTACTCCACATCCAATAGAAAACAAAAACCCCTAATCAAGCCAAACGGCCATTTCGCCAGTATTTCTGTGCGCCCAGGCATAATAAGGTATTAATAACACCGGTTTTTGGTTTAGATGATCTTTTGTTGTTCCCTTTAGAGTTCCTGTACCGTTAAATAAGTTGTCATCAAAGACAAAATTGAACATACCTTCCTTGCTCACTTCAAGACCTAAAACCCCATCGGGATTATCCGCTTCCTCGGCGCAATAGACCAAAGGTCCGCGTTCAAAAGCTGTTTTACCCTTATTGGCCTTTACTTTATCGTTGGCAAACACTCTTCTAACTGCCATCTTAAATTCTATCTCGATGGTATCTTCAGCTTTCCAATCTCTTTCTTCAAATCGGATATAACCGTCCGATACATTTACCTCTCTCTTTCTTCCGTTTACACTTAATTTAATTTCCGTCGCTGATTGTTTAAGATAAGCATACAGGTCGCCAGGCATTACTTCGTTTCTTGCCCAACCGGGTACACGAATATTTAATTTAGCGTTGACGGGTTTGGCGTTATCAAATCGAAATACCACCTTACCATCCCAAGGATAATTGGTTTTTTGCTCGATTTTAAGTGATTCCCCGTTGACTTTAAATTCGGCTGCATTGCCTATAAACAAATTGATAAAGACATCTTTTCCTCGGGTTGCATAGATGTAACCAGGAAGGGAGGGTAATATCCGAACAACATTCACAGGACAGCAAGAACAATCAAACCAGGGAGAACGCCCACATACTCCACGGTTGAATTTAAAGACACCATCTGATTCTAGTGGATTGGGATAGAAAAAAGTGTTTCCTTCAAAGGAAATTCCGGAGAGAAATCCATTGTAAAGGGTTCGCTCAAAAACATCCATGTACTTTACGTCTCCCTGCAGGAGGAATAGACGATGATTCCAAAGCATTAATGCGATGGCCGCACAGGTCTCTGTATAAGCTGTTGCATTGGGAAGTTCATAATCGGGGCCAAAGCCTTCATGCATGGGTTCAGCACCAATACCACCGGTTAAATAAATCTTCCGTTCCACAATATTCCGCCAAATTTTGTTAAGCGCTCTATCGTATTTTTTGGTTTTGATAATCGCTGCGATGTCAGTTGCCCCAGCATAAAAATATCCCGCTCTGACAGCATGTCCCACGGCCTCCTCCTGTTGTTCGAAAGGCTTATGATCCTGAGAGTATTCTCCATAGAGTTCGCGTTCTTCACCATTACCGCGTTGCTCCACAAAGAATTTGGCAAGGTTAAGGTATTTTTTGTTGCCTGTAACCCTGTAAAGTTTTACAAGCCCGATTTCAATTTCTTGATGGCCCGGTACTCCCATATTTTTTCCTGGGCCAAAAACACGATCAATCAGATCGGCATTTTTAATGGCTACATCCAGAAGAGTCCTTTCTCCGGTGGCCTGAAAATGGGCTACTGCAGCTTCATACATATGCCCTACATTGTACAACTCGTGGTATATGGCCAGGTTAGTCCAACGTTCAGCACCCCCTTTGTCGGCAGCCTTGTCCGGGTCTATAGTACGATTGGTATATAAATAGCCATCGTCCTCCTGTGCGGCAGTGATCTTAAAAATTACGTCATCCAGATATTTTTTCAAATCGGAATCAGGATGAACCTGGAGAGAATAGCTGGCGCCTTCAATGATTTTAAATACATCGGAATCATTAAAGAAAATTCCTTCAAAAGGTCCTTCCTCCAGTCCGCCTGCTTTGGCAAAATTACTAATGCGTCCAGTCTTTTCGCTCATTTTAAAGGTATAGGGAAGGGTTATCTTTCGGTTGGTTTCCAGGCGTTGTTGCCAAAAATTATCCCGGATCATAACCTGGGTAAATGGTACCGGAGAGATGGGATAGTCCTCTTCCAAAATTTTGACTTTTAAAGAATTGTCATTACAACCAAACAGAGTGACAAGCAGTATAAATGCTCCTAAATTTCTTATATTTCTTTTTAAGTTCATGGGCTTTAGTTTTCTTTTTGTTGAATATCTATATCTTTTACCATTGGTCCAAAAATGAAATAAGACAATACATTGATGTAAAAAAACTCATTGGACACAGTTATGGACACTGTTCAAAACTACAAAATTTGCTAAATATTAATAGGTTTTTTTATCAAAAAATACAGCAGAAATAGCAGTATTTCAAACAATTTTACCAATTACAAAAAAGGTTTAAGTCCCTCTTCCTCTAAAAGAAAATTCCCTAATATATTTATAAACAATGTGTTAGGATTTTTTGATTTTAATATTTGTAAAATCATTGTACCGGCCAGTGATATTTTACCTAATAAAAAGCTGAAAAAAGTCTCAGAAGTAATTTTAATTTCTTTTAAGTCAATTAATTTTTTATAATTTGATTGCATGCATGTGATCTCTCAATATGGAATCAGAACTCCTAAGTAAATTAATTCCTGTTATTTTTCTTATAGTTATAGGAGGGCTAGAAGCTCTAGGAGAGATTATATATTAATGACAAACGTAGCAAAAATAATTTTACAATAGAGTTGCTTTCTCTGGCTATTTTGCCAACTTTTATTCAACCAGGAATATTTATATTTTGTTTTTGGTTTTTAGATTTTTCTATTCCTTTCTTGAAAAATTACTTCATAAATCTTTCTGTGTTTTGGTAAATAATAGCTTTCTTAATATTCGATGATTTAACTCAATATTGGTGGCATAGATTTTCACATCAAAATAAAATTATGTGGAAACTACACAGGCCACATCATGTAACTGAAGAAATGGGAGTATTAGTCACATATAGAAATGCAACTTTATATTATGCACTTATGCCTGGTATCTGGCTCTCTGCAATATTAGTTTACATAGGAATGGGATATGTATATTTGTTTTATTTACCCATAAAGCTTATTGTTATTTTATCAGCCCACAGTGAGACTAAATGGGATAGATTTTTATACCAATCTAAATGGATGCATCCTATAGCATGCGTTATTGAAAGAACTATTTCAACACCTGCCACTCATTTTGCTCATCATGGATTGACTAGAGAAAATGGAATAAGTAACCCCAATGGAAACTATGGAAATTTATTTTTTTTATGGGATATAATATTTGGAACTGCTAAAATAACAAGAAAATATCCTGAAAAATTTGGAGCATGGAATTTAATGAAAGAGCTATGGTATGTTCAGCTCATGTTTCCATTTATCAAATCAAAAAATTCAAAAAGTGAATTGAATTCACTAATCACAAAAAATGATTATAACCCTTCAATAGATTTTAAAAATTTTAAAAACCAGAAGTAAATCTATTAACATTTATATACTATCATAATATTAAAATTTACCACAATTCTAGTGTTCTTTTTATATATAACAAATTTTTTTACAAGAAGTTATCATAAAAGATTGAATATTTTTCATACTTTTATTTAAATGGAAAAACACTTCTCAACTTTTCAAATTATAACAGCAATTATAGTTGTCTTTATCTTTTATCTTTTTATTTTTATTTTCTGATTAGTTGAAGTTCTTTATTTAAGATTATTTAGTTTCTAACGCTTTAATTGCTTCTTAAATAGTAGACCTTGTTTCAATTTTTTATAAAAAAACTACTATTTTAGTGATGAAACTAAACTTCTTTTTTATGAAATCTTTTGGGATCAAACTCTCCTTATACGTCAATTATTTTGTCTTTGCTATACTCCTAAACAGTGTTGGAATTGTAATCCTTAAAGCCATCAGTCAATATGGTGTTGGACAAGTTGAAGCTAGTCTTTTAGAGGCCTATAAAGACTTGCCTATTGCTATCGTATCGTTTATCATTGCATCTTTTTTACCAAGAATAGGTTATAAAAAAGCCATGTTGGGAGCTTTAACCTTGGTGGCTTTTGCCTGTTTATATATGTATTACGGAAATTCATTTTTTGCTGCAAAGGTTTTATTCGCAGTGGTTGGAGCCGCTTTCGCTTTAATCAAAGTTTCGGTTTACACCTGTATTGGTTTAGTAACCCAAAACGAAAAAGAACACAGTAGTTTAATGAGTAGTATTGAAGGGGTCTTTATGTTTGGAATTGCCTTGGCTTACTTCCTTTTTCCAGCTTTCAATATCGAAGGCAATCCAGAAGCATGGCTTAGGGTATATTGGGTTTTAGCTGGACTATCTGTGTTTTCGTTTATCTTACTTTTAAAAGCCCCTTTTGAAGAAGGGCAAGAAATTCCAGGTGCCGATTTAATAGACGACTTCAGACAGATGTTTGCTTTGATTACTAAAATTTTGGTCTTGGTGTTTGTATCGGCAGCCTTTTTATTTGTAATGGTAGAACAAGGAATCATGACTTGGCTCCCTACTTTTAATAAAGAAGTGTTGGCTTTATCCGAAAATGTATCCATAATGATGGCCAGTATTTTTGCAGTTTCTTTGGGCGTAGGTCGTTTAATTGCAGGTTATTTATCGCAACGATACTCTTGGTTTTATATCGTTGGCGGATGCATCCTTTTGGCTGTTGTTATGATCGTGTTTGTTTTACCCAAAACAGTTGCTATTGGAGTAATTAGTAATGGGGTAAACTTATTAGAAGAGGTTCCTTTGTTAGCGTATGCCTTTCCTTTAGTTGGTTTATTCATATCCCCTATTTACCCTCTATTAAACTCAGCGGTATTGAGTGCATTACCTAAGAAACTCCATAGTCCCATGACAGGATTAATCATTGTTTTTTCTGCCCTTGGAGGAACGCTAGGCTCCCGTGCTATGGGCTATTTATTTGCTGGAATTGGACCTGCAGAAGGTTTCTATTATACACTTATTCCAATCGGGATGTTGTTTTTAGCTTTACTTCTATTGCGCAATCTAACTCAAAAATAAAATGCAATTTAAATGAAGTTACCACTACCTCCTAATGTTATTTTTGAAGAACTTTTCGAAGACTTACATGCAAGTCGAATTTGGCCTGATGGGAAAATGATTTCCGACGCTATTCCTTTAACTACTCCAGAAAAAATAGTACACCTATATCGAGAAGAAAAAAATCATAAAGAATTCAACTTGAAAGCTTTTTTTGAACTTTATTTTAGGCCCAACCCTTCAAAATCTATCGCTTTTGAAAGCGACCTCAATCGACCCATAAAAAAACATATAGAATTGTTGTGGAAGGTGCTTACTCGAGAAAAAGATGAGGTAGTTGAAGGTAGCTCGCTACTCCCCTTACCCCATCCATACATTGTCCCTGGAGGGCGTTTTAATGAGATTTATTATTGGGATAGCTATTTTACCATGTTGGGGCTACAAAAAAGTGGAGAGGTAGAGATGATTGAACACATGGTCAATAATTTTTCTCATTTAATCGACACCGTAGGATTTATTCCAAACGGAAATCGAAGTTACTTTCTGGGAAGATCACAACCACCGTTCTACAGTTTAATGGTTGCGCTTTTAGCAGAAGAAAAAGGGGATGAGGTGTTTACTACCTATCATAAGTTTTTGGAGAAAGAATATACTTTTTGGATGCAAGGCACTGAACAACTTTCAAAAAAAGGAGATGCCTTTGAACATGTAGTTCAGGGAACTGATCTTGTCCTCAATCGTTATTTCGATCAATACCAAGAAGCGCGTGCAGAAATGTACCAAACGGATCTGGATGATGCCAAGCATAGCACTCAACCGGAACAACAATTATTTGGCCATCTCCGTGCTTCCTGCGAATCAGGTTGGGATTTCAGTTCTCGTTGGTTTAAAGATCCTAATGACTTACACAGCATTTATACTTCCGACATTGTTCCAGTAGATTTAAATTGTTTACTCTATCATTTGGAAACAGTATTAGCAAAAGCCTATCGTCTTTCAGGAAATATAGCCCAAGAACAGCACTATCAACTTTTAGCTGAAAAAAGAAAAACAGCAATTCAATCCCTTTTTTGGGAAGATAAAAATCAATTTTTCCATGACCTGCATCGAGTATCTCAAACTCCTACTCCAGCAGTTACTTTAGCAGGAATTTTTCCTCTATTTTTTGGTGTTGCATCGAAGGAACAAGCTGCCGCCTGTGCCAAACGTATTGAACAAGAATTCTTACGAGACGGAGGAGTGGTTACTACTGGAAATAATACCGGTCAGCAGTGGGACGCACCAAATGGCTGGGCACCCTTGCAGTGGACTACTATTAAGGGATTGCATCAGTATGGCTATCACAGTTTAACAAAGACCATAGCCCAGAGGTGGATCGACTTGAATACGCAAGTGTATCATCGGACTGGAAGATTATTAGAAAAATATAATGTTGAAGACACTACACTTCTGAGCGAAGGTGGAGAATATGCTGTTCAAGACGGCTTTGGCTGGACCAATGGTGTCTTATTAAAATTGTTATCTGAAATTGAATCCTACTAAACAAAACAAACAAGAGCCTCTTCCTCCGCAATTATGTCTACAAGCCCCTATAATCATTAGGAATTTCTTTTTTAGGGGATCAAAAAGGGAAACATTTAGAAGAATAGTCCTACTCTATTAAAATTCGCATCATTGCTTTAGCGGATTCTTCACCAATCAATTGAATTCGATCTCGTGGCGTATCGTCTCCTATTTCATAGGTAACCCCTACGGCATTGTGTCCATAAAGAAACCAACCTTTAGAGACTGGCTTGTTACTATTACTTGACTTTTCATTGACTTTATAATCTGGAATGTGCTGTTCTAAAGCTGAAAACCACTTTGGTAAAAACTCTGGCATTGCTGTTGATTTTCTTTCTTTATTAGTGTAAAAAATATCATAATAGGTGGAGTGAAAGTCTAGTCCCAATACAAGTTTTGAATTATTTTTATTAACCACCTTTGTAATGTAGTCGACTGTGGTTTGTATTTCAGGTTGATGATAAAAAGCCCAATCCCTATTAGTATCTACACCCCCAGCGTTGTGCCTCCAGTGTCCTAGATCAACCCCATCTGGATTCATGAGCGGAAAAGCTAAAATTCTATAGTGCTCCAAAAAACCTGTTGTCAATTCATTTTCTTCGAGTATAGTGCTCAAAAAAGCTTGAAACGCAAAATACCCAGTCACTTCGGGGGGATGTTGACGGGTTAATAAAACAAGTACCGGTTTGTTTTTGGGTAAACCTTTATAAATATCCAAAACTCTAAAGGGTTGCTTTAATTTAGTTTTGCCGATTATCTTAGATCTTACAAAACTTTCTTTCCCTTGAATCAATTGATTTACCCAAGTATAAACATCACTACTAGCATGTAATTCTTGGCCCGAAACAATTTTGGGTATTCCATTAATCTTCAGTTTCAATGAACTAAAATTCTCATCAAATTGAAAAACAAGAGAGTCGGCAACCGTCCAGATTCCATCTGATTTAATTTTAGGAATATACCGATGTTTATATTCCTTAGAATACTTAAATCTTAGTAGAATCTCTTTGGGTGAAGAACCCCAAACCTTGAAAGCGTAAAAAGGACTAGGATTGATTGGTTCATTTTCGGGTAAAATCGACATCACATAGGTGCTATCATTGAACTGATTAACAGTGTTTAATCGAGCTCCATCAAAATCATTAGAGAAGTATACACCAGCTTCAACAAATGCAAAAGTTTTCTTTTGTTGCAAACTTATAGGTTTACTTTTCGTGTCAACGGGTTGCTTAAAAAAAACTCTAGGTGCAGAAACACAGCTAACAGTTAAACTAAATGTTGCGGTAAATATTAAAAGAAAAAGAATCTTTGATTTCATATAATAAAGAAGAATAAATTTAAGCTAGTTTCTCTACTTGGGTGATTTAAATGAAACATGTGAATTGTTTCTATTAGCCAAATATATATTATTTAGCATTTTTAAAACAACAATAAAGCGAATTAATGTATATAACAACACAATACTACAAAAGGATGGATTTTTCTCTTCCTCCATTATTATGTCTTTAACCCCACCATATAATCATTAGAGGTTTATTTTTATAAGAAAAACGGATGGGATAAATATGGTATTAACTCATCACATGATTTAAGAAGGTTCTTTGTTTCACATTCAATAACCAATAGTGAATTAACACCATTTCAAATTGCACAAATAACAGGGCATAATATTAGGACAATGGAGAAGTTTTATATTAGAAGTAATATGAAAGAGAATTTTAATCACTTTAAGAGAATAACCCAAAAAGAGTTATTAAAAATCAAACCCAATTAAAATTTTATTAAACAAATTAAATTGAAATATTTGTTATTTTTAATATGATTATGAAGCGTAGAACTTTTATAAAAACAAATATTACTTTAACTGGTGGGTTACTTCTCCTTGGTCAACAAGCATGTAAATCTAAAAATAATCTTCTGCAGAATGTGGGCTTACAATTATTCTCTCTACCTAAAATGCTAAATAATGATTTGAGGGGTTCTTTAGAAATGATTTCTAAGATGGGGTATAAAAAATTAGAATTATATGGTCCTTTCCCTTTTAGTTCTGAGGATGCTTTAAAACAATGGGAGGCAATAACTCCTCAGTTAGGTTTTAGTGGAAGTGGGTTTTTTAATTACAATGTTTCTGAATTTAGTTCTTTATTAGAAGAATATAGTTTAAAAGCTAAGTCAGCTCATATAGATTTGGAAACCTTGCATTCCCGTATGCCACAAGTCGGTGAGGCTGCTAGGTCTTTGGCGTTAGAATGTGTTGGAATAGCATCTATCCCAGAAGAGAAAAGAACTACTTTGGATGACTATAAAAGTATGGCAGATGAATTTAATGTAATAGGTGAGCTAGCAAAAAAAGAAGGCTTAAAGTTTATTTATCATAATCATGGATATGGATTACAAGAGCAAGATGGTAAAGTACCGATGAAGTTGATTTTAGAAAATACAGATCCCGAATTAGTCTTTTTTGAGATGGATATATATTGGACTACTGCTGGTGGAGCTAGTCCTATAGAATACTTAAAGTCTTATCCAAAAAGATATATATGTATGCATTTAAAAGACATGTCCAAATTAGTTCGTTTTTCTAAAGATGGAGGTAATCCTCAACAGTGGATTGAATTGTTTCCTTATATGACCACTGTAGGTAATGGAATTCTCGATATTAAGAAAATAGTATATGAAGCCAAAAAAAGTGGTGTTAAACATTTTTTTGTAGAACAAGATATAGTAGAAAACCCTAATATCGCCTTGCAAGAAAGTATAGATTTTTTAAAAAATATTTAATTAATATTAATCAGTCTTTTTAAGTTAAAGAAAAATAAAGTGTACTTTGACAATGAGTTTACCTAATAGAAATTCAACACTATTTTTTCTTTTTAGTAATCATATACATGAATAAACAGAGGAAGGAAGAACTCAAAAATATATGAATATATAAAGGAAGAGGAATATGTTAGAGAGATTAAGAAACAACCATCTGTTAGTTGGTTTGAATATGTTGAGTTGATGAGTAAAAAAAATTAGAACTAAAGTTTGTTCTTTATAAAAACTTCTTTGCCTGATTTTTAAGCTTATTTAGCTTACTAACATAAACCGACAACTCCTCCTTTAACATTTTAAAAACTTTTATTGCTCCTGCTGTAGGAAGACCATCTCCACTTTCTACACTTTTTCTTAAATATGCCAATCTATTATTGACTCTAATAGGGAAATTTAGAGGGTCTTGACCGCTTTGATTCTTCACTTGATATATACTAGATTCTATCGTTTCAAGATCAGAAATTAATGATTTTACTTTTTTTAATTTAGAAGCAGAGTTTATTGGAAAAATTTTATTCAACTTTTCTTTGATCTCTCTGATTTCAATTACACTTCTATTGGCAAGATCAGTTTGCATCATTATATTCATGGCAAAATCAAATTGCATATTGATAACAGCATCTGAAACCTCTATTCTTGGATCTTTTCTAACCTCTAAAGCGGTTTCGAACAATTGATTATCTACGGTCAACTCAACTTTATATTTCCCTGGTGGAGCAATTGGTCCTAGTGTCGGTTTTGCAGACCAAATTATTATCCCTTCGAAATCTGTAGCGCCTGGATATCTCAGATTCCACTTGTAGTTATTCAATCCTGTGTTCATAGTTGGGTTTTTATTATCGGCTCCAAACCAAGAGGAAGCTTCATCTTTATCTGTCTTACCATCAACAATTCCTTCTTTTTCTAGAACAACCCTATTTTTATTATCAGTTATTTTAATCGATAAGTTTTGGGGTTTAGATGGAAGATAATATTTAATTACAGCATCTTGAACTCTCCTGGTTGCAAAATAAACATTGTATAAATATGGTTTCTCTTTGTCAACTTTAGACATTTCTCGAATGGGAGAAATATCATCAAGAACATAAACAGATCTTCCATGAGTTCCAATTACAAGGTCCTTTTCTGTAACAATCAAATCTGAAATTTGTGTGTCAGGTAAATTTAAACTTATAGATTCCCAGTTTTCACCATCATCATAAGATACCCAAACTTCATGTTCTCCACCAGCAAAGAGAAGTCCAGAAACATGTAAATCCTCCCTAATCACGTGAAGGAAATCGTCTTTTCTTATACCCTTTGTAATCTTAGTCCATGACTGACCATAATCATGGGTTTTCCATAGATAAGGTTTTCTATCATCCATTTGATATCTTTTGGCCGCTATGTAAATAGTCCCAGTTTTA
>Ga0310124_10001977_pt1 | contig 14212 bp, 10 predicted proteins | sample CB11b_AW_Bot5_MG_FD_203507 | JGI IMG/M metagenome (GOLD analysis project Ga0310124, IMG submission 203507) | Marine microbial communities from Western Arctic Ocean, Canada - CB11b_AW_Bot5 | ecosystem: Environmental > Aquatic > Marine > Oceanic | place: Canada: Western Arctic Ocean | collected...
AGAATGATGGCGGTGACGTTCGGGGCGATGGAAAACATGATGCCAATCGAGACCAGCGCAAACAGCGACATCCCGGAGAAATCAGTCCAGAATTCCAGGTATGCGACGAGTTCCCGGGTGTCTCCCCGCAGACGGCTGATCGCCTCGCCGGGAGAGCCCGGTAGTGTCCGCACGCCCGGGCCGCCCACGACCCACTCAATGCTATTGCGTCGAATCAGCGAATTGAGTTCAAGATCCACGGTAAACCGAACCCAGTTTCCCGCGGCCATGATCCCGACGCCTCCGATGCGAAGGCAAACGAGAATTGCCAGCAATGTCCAGGGGCCCAGTTGAACCGCCGCCTGGCCGGTGATGCTGTTGAACAACTCCCGGATCACAAGCCCGGCTCCCAGTGGCCACAAGTGAATGATCAACCACAGGGACGCACAGAGCGTGAAGTACCAGGGACGGTACTGAATCATTTTTCCAAGAATTCGGAGCGTGTTCATGAGAAGAGCACCTCTGGTCCTGTCCTGAGCAGTTCCGAAAACCTGGAGGACGGGTCGCGTTCAAGCTTTTCCCGCAAGTCGTATTCTCGAATACGTCCTTCTTCCAGCACCAGGATGTCGTCCGCGCGCCGCACCGTGGAAAGCCGGTGGGCAATGACGATGCCGGTGCGGTTTTTCAGAAGGCGGAGCCATGCGGTATGCAGTAACACCTCGGATGCCGGATCCAACCTTGACGATGGTTCGTCGAGGATGACAAGGCCTGGATCCTTCATGAAAACCCGGACGAACGCGAGTAGCTGGGCTTCTCCGGCCGACACACCTTGGCCTCCCGAATAGAGCATGGTATCCAGTCCGCCGGGCAGACGATCCAGCCATGTCCGGATTCCCAGTTGGCCCACGACGCCCTGAATTTTCTCATCTGAAATGTCCCGGTTGAAAAACGTAATGTTGTCGCGGACGGTACCGTGAAACAACTGAACATCCTGGGTGACCAATCCGATTCGATGCCGGAGATCGGAGATGTCGACGTCCTTGACGTCGTGACCGCCCACCCGGACGGCGCCTCGCTGCGCGTCGTACAGACGGAACAGCAGTCGGGTGATCGTGGTTTTACCGCTGCCGGTCTTACCGATGATGCCGAGCACCCGGCCCGGGGCCAGGTTCAGGGTGAAGTCCTGCAGAACCGGCACCGACTCCCGATACGCGAAGGTGGTGTGGTCGAATGCGACGGTCAGGGGGCCTTCGGGCAACGGTTTCCTGCCGTTTTCCGGCAGAGCGCTTCGCAAGTTCATGAGCTCTTTGATACGGGCAATACTGGCGCCGGCGTTCTGCAGATCCTGGAGCTGGCGGGTGAGCTGCATGACCGGCATCCGAAGCATTTCCGTGTAGATGTAAAAGAGAAAAACGGTTCCTATGGATATTGCAAAGGCGCGGTGCAGATAGACCCCGACGCCGATTGCCAAAACGTTGGCCAGGGCGAACAGGAGCATGAGGGCGAGGTAGATGCACGACCGAAGCATCCAGGCCTTTCGGCTCAGGTGAAAGTTGGCGTGATTCCTCCGATAGAACCGGTCCAGAACGTAGCCGCGGCCGCCGTTGGCCCGCAGGTCATCGAGAGCGGCCAGCTTTTCCTCCAGGAACCCGAAGAATTTCGCCCGGGCTTCCTGCTGCTGCTGAAACAGAGGCATGGCAAGATTGCGAAGTTTGATCAGCAGGTAGAAGGTCACCACGGCGAAGATGGCAAGACCTCCGCCGACGATGAGACTCTCCCTGACGAGTAGAGTGACAACGCCGACGCTCAGCAGGATGCTGCCGAGAATCTGGATCAGGAACTGGGAGAAAAAATTGGATAGATTGGTTACATCGCCGTCGATGCGCTCAATCAACTCTCCCGGGGTCCGGTCATTGTGAAACCCCATATCGAGGCGAATGCAGTGTCCCGCAAGATCCCGGCGCAGCTCATTGGTGGAGGACCAGCCTATGTCGGCGCCAAGATAGATGGCGCTGGCGGAGAACACCTGGTTGGCCACCGCGAGCACGAGGTAGGCTAGCGCGATCCATCCCAGCAGATCCAATTCGATGCCGGCCTGCGCGGAGTCGATGTAATAGCGCAGAAATTGTGGACCCGCCAGCTGGAGTCCGATACTGGTGAAGAGAGCAAAGGCGAGCAGGGTCGCTTTGATCCTGTGCGGTCGCAGGTACCGGTCCAGCAATCGGGCATATTCGAGAAAGTCCGTATGGGCTTTAACAGGCAAAACAATCGTGTCGACCAAGCTGGACGAAAGACGAGTCCTACGTCAGCGTGATGCCGCCGCCGGCACCGGGCATGGAGCCGGGATTGTCTATGGACGGGACGACGATTCTGGAGGCTTCCTGCCGCTGCATTTCGCGCGCTTCTTCAACCATCCGGTCCACCGCTTCCTTGACGGCTTCAGGGAATTTCTCGATGGCATCGGCAAGGGACTCCGCTTCGATGTGGGCCGTCACCGGGAGCACCCCGGCGCGGGACATCAGTTGAGTCTGCGCGACAAACTTTTTCTGCCGCGTCTCATCCACCGAGCCGTCGACCTTGACCGGAGTCAGCACCTGCATCGAAGCAGCTTTCAAGTCGGTGATCATCTCTTCGCGATACAAGCTGGTTTCGTCGACGGAGATGTTGTCCAGGTTGATTTTTTCTGCTTCGCTCATGACGGAATCCTTTGTGCCTGTAGATTAAAGTACGACTTTATACAGCATTCGGGCGTGCGGCGATAGTTTAATTTCGTAAACTAAGAATCTGGTGGCGCTTCGAGCGATGTGAGCCCACACTTGTTTGTGAGTACAGGGTTCGATATTCGAGATTTTCTGACGAACGGTTCCCTGACACCAATTCTGACTCTTAACGTTTGAAGAATCCGGCCCAGCCAGAGGCCCCACTGGTTCGTGATGCGCAAGATATTCTGATGCCTGTGACCCGACATTTTTTGGGATACGACCGGCCGCAGATTCAAGCGGTCTGCCGGTTTTTGCTGCCGGACCGGATCAGGACAGTGCCTGAGTTGGACCCCCTGTTGCTGGTCGTACCAACCCGGCGGGCGGGAAGAAGGATCCTGGAGTGCCTTTCTGGCGTTTGCGAGGAGCATGGAACCGGGTTGTTTCCACCATCGATCCGACTGCCGACGGAGTTGGTTCGGCTCGATACCTCCCTCCTCGCGTCCCCCGCGCTGGTGCTGGCGGCATGGGTACAGGTACTCCGAAATGCCGATTTGCGGAGGCTTTCGGCGCTCTTTCCCGATTGTCCACCAGATCAGGGGACTTCCTGGGCGCTTTATGTCGCGGATGTAATTCAACGGCTGCGCAGCGAACTTGCGGAAGGCGGGTTCCTGATTTGCGATATCGTGAAAGACGTAGGCGAAGATCTAACCGAACTAGACCGGTGGCGGAACCTGGCGAGCCTGGAGTCTGCTTACCTTTCGGTCATGGACCGGACCGGGCGAGTGGATCCGTGCACCGCGATGATCACCGCGGCAGCGGATCCGGTGTTGCCGCCCGGCATCCGGCAGATCGTGGTTGCCGGGGTCCCGGACTTGTCCCCGGTGGTCGCCCGATTCCTGATGCGGCTCGGCGATGAGCATTCGATCGACCTGCTCATCCACGCACCGGACTCTCTTGCGGATCTTTTCGATCGCTGGGGCCGTCCGATTCCCGGCGAGTGGGCCGGTCGAACCCTGGAGATCCCCGACGCATCCCGCCGTATCCGTCTGGCCGCGAACGAATCAGCACAGGCCGGCGCGGTGGTTCGGCTTCTTGACGATTCCGATCCCGAATGCAGCGTTGCCATCGGAGTTCCGGATGCCAACATTCTTTGCCCCCTGCGCGACGCGTTGGAGCGGTCGGGATACACGCCATTTGATCCGACCGGACGTGCTTTTCGGGACCATTCGCTCTTTCATCTTCTGGATGCGTGGCACGGGCTACTCTCCGTCGGGGACTACGCAGCACTCGCCCGGTTCATGAGGCACCCCGATTTCATCCGGTACTGCGAACAGCGGGATATCTGTGTTGCCTCCGTTCTTGAACAGCTGGATACCCTGCAGAATCAGCACCTCCCGGCGGGTCTTGATGAGGTAGTCCGCGTCCTCGATGACCACGAAGCGTATTGCGGTGAGACGGGGCGGGAGAACACGTATCCTGAACTGATCAAGGCCATCCGGCTCCTGCGTGATCGCCTGCACGATTTCGAAGAGATGCCCGGTGTCGAGTCGGTGAAGACCTTTCTCAAGGATGTGCTCGGAGATTTCGCCCCGGCACCTGATTCGATGGACGCCCAACTCTTCTCGGATGCCGCGGACCTGGTTCTGTCCGGCCTGGAGGACGTCTCCGAGGCCGAGCGGGCGAACCTGATCCAACCCGGGCAGGACGGGCTACGTTTGCTCATTCACTGCTTGAAAGATGCCGAAATGTTCGTCCGCCGGGTGGATGAGGAGCTTGTGCTGGAGGGTTGGCTTGAAGTGCCCTGGTCGGATGCCCAGTGGCTGATTCTCGCCGGGATGAATGACGAAGTCGTACCGTCGGGATTTCGGGGAGATCCATTTTTGCCTGATTCGCTTCGCAGCAAAATCGGCCTGAAACACGGCGAAGAACGTCTCGCACGCGACGCCTTTCTTCTCGCGGGCCTGATTGCATCGCGTCCTGATCCGGGCGGCGTGGCCATACTCTATGGAAAGACGACCCGGTCCGGAGATCCGCTCAAGCCGTCCCGGCTGCTTCTGCGATGTTCGGACGAAGAACTGTCCGGGCGTGCGCGGCAGCTTTTCGGCGAAGCGGAGGTTGCGCGTGATGACGTGCCGCCGTCTGTCTCATTTCCGCTGGATGTCCTTGCCGCCCTTGGCCCGGAGGACGCGGTCCATCAGGATTCCCTGCATGTCACCGCATTCGGGACGTACCTGGATTGTCCGTTCCGATACTATCTTTCGCACGTCCTCCGGATGCAGGAACTGGACGACCGCAAAATGGAATTGGATGCCCTGGACTTCGGCAACCTGGTTCACTATGCGCTCGAACAGTTGGGGCGATCCGAGGAACTGCGGGTCAGCACCGATGCCGAGAGAGTAGGGGCATTCCTTGCGGAGTCCGCGGAACGTTTCGCGTACGGCAGATACAGCTCACACCCGCCTTTGTCGGTGGAAATACAGCTTCGTTCCGCTACCGAGCGGCTTCGAAAGGCGGCGGAGGTGCATGTCGCCGAACTGGCGGCGGGGTGGGAGGTTCTCGATGTTGAACGGCGCGTGCTGGGCGAATTCGAGGGCTTGACCATCGTGGGGAAGATCGACCGGATTGACCGGCATCGAGTGACGGGCGCCTGCCGGTTACTCGACTACAAAACCTCCGAGACAGCCGAGCCCGCTGCCAAGGCGCATATCGGCCGGCGCGACCCGGAGAGTCGTCCCTACGCGAGCGTCACCGCGGACAAGAAACAGGGAACCTGGACCGGCCTCCAATTGCCCCTCTACCGGATGCTCCTGGAGCAGGATGGGTTTGGCGAAGGCGTGGGGATTGGCTACTTCAACCTTCCCAAGGCGGCGATGCAGACCGGCGTATCCATGTGGGAGAATTTCGACGAGAAGCTGGTCGACCGCGCCGGGCACTGCGCTCGCGGGGTGATCCGCGACATCAAGTCCGGCCGATTCTGGCCGCCGTGCGAGTCTGTAAAGTACGACAATTTTGAACGATTGTTTCCCTCGGCCTACGCGGCTTGCGTGGACGAGATTTCCCAGGCGAAGTTGATGCCCGGACAAGAAGGCGGTGCAGCGAGATGACCGTGGGCGAATCCGGAGAGCCGATAGTAGGGCATCTGTCCATTCCCGCATCGGCGGGTTCCGGCAAGACGTTCCGGCTCGCTCACCGGTACATCCAGCTTCTTGCGCTCGGGGAATCGCCGGAGCGCATTGCTGCCATGACCTTTTCCCGGAAAGCGGCGGGAGAGATTTTCGATACCATTGTAAAGCAACTCTGCAAGGCGGCTGAACGGAAGGAAGACGCAGAGGAAGTGTCCGGGCACGCGGACATTTTGAACCACGGACCCGGCGAATACCTGGCGCTGTTGCGGTCGCTGCTGGACTCCATGGATCGTCTTCACGTCGGAACGCTGGATCGTTTCGCGATTCGGATCGTGCAGTCCTTTCCCCTGGAATTGGGCATTACCATGGATTTCGAAGTGATGGAGACGGGCGGTTCGGTTGCCAGGGCCGCGAGAAATGAAGTGTTGCGGGGAATCCTCGAGCGGCGGAATCTGGACGCGTCGGCGCAGGAGGCATTTCTGCAATCCTTCAAGCAGGCCACGTTCGGTCAGGAACAAAAAAGCCTGGGCCGGTCCCTGGATCGTTTCGTGGATGATTTCCATGCTGAGTTCAGGGCGCTACCGGAGGAATCCGGATGGGGCGTAGGGGAGACGATATGGCCCGGTTCCTCCCCCTGGTTGAACCCGGTCAAAGACTTCGACGAATGCGGCCGGTTCCTGCGGGAGTTCACTGGCGCATCGGAATTTCCGGACCGGGTTGCGCAGAAGTGGGTTGAGTTTATCGATGAGGCGACCGCGTACCTGCCGGGTTCTCCCTGGGTCAACGCCATCAAATACATGATGGAAAGGCTCTTGCCGATCAGCGCGGAGCTACGAGAGGGTCATGCCACGGTGCGGCTGTTCACGACCGACTGCGCACTCAATGCGGAGGTGTGCCGGGCATGTCTTGGCCTCGTGACGCACGTGATGTGGTGTGAGATTCGAAAGAACCTGGAAACCACCAAGGGCATCTTCCAGATCCTCCAGAGATTCGAGGCAATCTACGATGAGCGGGTGCGGAAGCGGGGGAGGCTGACGTTCGACGATATCCAGTTTCTGCTGAGTCCGAACACCGCATCGGGCGGAGGAAAACCGCTGAGCGGTATTCCCGGGGAAGACAGGCTCTATATCGATTACCGTCTCGACGCCCAGCTTGACCACTGGCTGCTCGATGAGTTTCAGGACACCAGCGATCTTCAATGGAGCGTCCTGGAGAACCTGATCGATGAAGTAGTTCAGGATCCTTCCGGCCGGCGTACATTTTTCTATGTGGGGGACGTCAAGCAGGCGATCTATGGTTGGCGGGGAGGGAATGCCCGCCTGTTTGACCAGATCAAGAATCGATACCGGGAAACGATCGGCGAGGAATTCTTGAAGACGTCGTATCGCTCCTGCGCCCACGTTATCGATTGCGTCAACACCGTGTTCTCCTCGCTTCCCGCGGATCAGTTTTTGAAGGAAACGAGGGTCCGATGGGCGGAGGCATGGGAGGATCATGAGATTGCCGGGGGCAGCGTACCGGACAATGGTCACGTTTCGTTGCTCTCCCCCGCGGCGGAGACGGATCGGTTCGATGTAGCGGCCGGGATTGTGCGGGAGATCGATCCGGTTCGCCGCGGTCTCAGCCTTGCCCTGCTGGTCCGAACCAACGAAGAGGCCACGGACCTGGTCAAAGTTCTTCGGGGGAGTTGCGAAGGGATGCAGGTGGTTCACGAGGGGCATGCGGGGGTACTGGATAGCCCCGTAGTTACCGCACTGCTATCGCTTTTCAAGGTCGGCGCGCATCCCGGCGACGCTTTTGCGTGGAAGCACATCCTGATGACGCCCCTTGGCCGGATTGTTCAGGAGCGCGGATTGACGCGGGAAACCCTGCCGCAGGCAGTGTTAGGCCAGATTCACGCGACGGGTTACAGGGGCTTTTTTCGGGACTGGGGCGACGCGCTGGCGCAGGTCGTCCTGCTGGACGAATTTGGTCGTCGCCGGCTCGATGACCTCGTCGATGCTGCAGGTGAGTTTGACGCGGGTGGCACGAGGGATGCCGGCGCATTTCTGGATTTCATGGAAAGTTTTACGTTGCGGGAAGGGTCCTCGAAAAACGCGGTGCGAGTGATGACGATTCACCAGGCGAAAGGGCTGGGTTTTGATGTCGTCATCGTCCCGGCGCTGCAAGGGCGGCCCATTCGGGGCGGCGGCGGGGCAGGTGTCATCACCGCGTATGACGCCGAATCCGAGAGACCGGTGTGGACGCTACAGATGCCCCGGAAACTCGTGGCCGAGAGTGACGAAGTCCTGCGCAAAGAGCTCCAAAGGCACGAGGAGGAGAAAAGTTTCGAAGCGTTGTGTGTCCTGTATGTGGCGATGACCCGGGCGCGGCATGCAATGTACATGATTGTCGATCGTCCGAAGCCCACCTCCACCGCTTACCCATCGGCACAATTTCTCCTGGATCAGCTCGAGAAGCATGGCGTGGAAGGAGGCGACCCTCCGACCACCTTCGGAGACCAGCCCGCGCATTGTCATTTCGCGCGCGGCGAGTGGGGCTGGTACCTGTCTACATCGGAATTGGAGGCGGCCCCGGCGCATGAAGTCCAGGCGCCGGTGCGAAAGCGCGATGCGTCCGCGCGAGCGCGGCCTGCGCGCGCGGTGACCTGGCGCTCCGTGCCCGGGAACCCGTTCACGGACAGGGCGGCGGACAGACTGGAGCTCGGTTCCGCAATTCACAATCTTTTCGAACGGGTAGAGTGGCTGCCGGAAGCCAATCCGATACAGGCGATTGAATTGTGGAAGGAGACCGCGCCGTTCCCCGATGATGTCCGTGAAGCCGCGGCGAATCATTTTCGAACTGCCTGCGAGGCCAGGGCGGTCCAGGAATTGTTTGCGGAGCCGCCCGCGGGAGCGATCGTGTGGAGAGAGCGGGCATTCCTGGTCATGCTGGAGGAGGGGCTGGTGTCCGGTCGCTTCGATCGGGTCGTCGTGGATGCGGATGACGATGGCGTCGCGCGTCGCGCGTCGATCATAGATTTCAAAAGCGATTCGGTTGACGGTTCGGAAGACTTGTCGAGGCAAGCAGAGTCGCATCGCTCCCAGCTGCACCTCTATCGGCGCGCATTATCCAAGCTGCTTCCGCTGGAGGAGACGAAAATCGATTGTCTTGTCGTTTTTACCACGGTGGGCAAGGTGGTTGAAATTTATGCACTGCCTTGACTTCGTGCAGGGCTTTGAAGACAGTCTGCGCCGATGATAAGAACCAAGGTCATAGGCGCCGGCGGATACGGCGGAGTGGGGATTACGGAGTTGCTGCTGCAGCATCCGGAAGCGGATCTTGTCTGTTTCGTCGCCAAGAACGACGTGGGGATGAAGATGAGCGACCTCTATCCCCACCTGACGGGGTATTGTGATCTTCCCATCCTGTCGCCCGACAATCCCGATGCCGACGAGCCGGTCGACCTGACGATATTTGCGACGCCGGACGGCATCGCGATGTCTTCGGCGACGGAAGTATCGGCGCAGAAGAGCAGGATCATCGATTTCAGCGGCGATTTCAGATTCCCGTCGGCTTCCTGTTACCGCGAATATGCGAAGCGAATCGGGCGGGATGTAGAGCACAAGGCGCCGGACCTTCTCCCGAACACGGTGTACGGCCTGCCCGAATTGCGCCGGAAAGAGATCAACGAGAAAACCCCCGTCGTCGGTAATGCGGGATGTTTCGCGGTCAGTTGCATCCTGGGTCTTGCGCCGGCGGTGAAATACAAGCTGATCGAGCCCGATACGATTATCTGCGATGCCAAATCGGGGATTTCAGGGGCGGGCAAGAAGCCGAATCCCGCCTTTCATTTTCCTGCGCGATACGACCAGATCAACGCCTACCGGTTTTCCGGGCACCAGCACGTGGTGGAAATTGAGCAGGAGCTGAGTACGCTGGCGGGGTCCGAGATCGCGATCACGTTTACGCCCCAGGTGATTCCGGCCTGCCGCGGTATACTTTCGACGCTCTATGCGCGGCTGGGGGAAGGCGTGAATCTCGCCAAGGTGATGGATGCGTACAAAGTTTTCCATAAGGACAATTACTTCGTGCGGATTTTCGACAGGGATACCCCGATTGGAACGATGCATGTTCGGGGGTCGAACTACTGTTTTCTCACCGTAGATGTCGACGAGCGGACGAGCCGGCTGCGGGTCGTTTCGCACATCGACAACCTGGTAAAGGGGCAGGCCGGTAATGCAGTTCAGAACATGAACCTGATGTTCGGATTCGATGAAAAGGTCGGTCTGGACCGGCCCGGGCAGTATCCCTGAAGGAGAATTTTACTTCATTGGGTACACAATCCCGGTTATGATCCGAGACTGGGGAACTTGGGTTCGGTTTCATGGGGCGTGTGCCCGTTCATTGTGTGAGCCGGCCTTTCACAGGCGCAGGTACCCGAGCAAATCAACTACCAGGCCCGACTGGAAATCGACGGGCAATTCGTCACGACTCAGGGGTGGGGGTCATATTTCGCCTCTATGACATGAGTTCAAACGGCAACCTTCTCTGCGACGAAACCCAGACCGTGGATGTTGTGGAGGGCGTGTACGCCACCGACATCGGCGCTTCCAATGGCGTGCCCGGTTCACTGACCGCCACGATCGTCGGAAACTCGCAGGTATGGCTGGAGACGGAGGTGGACGGCCAGACCTTGTCGCCGCGGGAAACATTGCGGTGCACGACGGTGCCGAACTTTACTTCCTCAGCAATTCTGACTGGACCGGAACACAGATTCTCCTGGGGGATGGGACCTCCCAGCAAGTCGAAGCGTTCTTTACTTCGATCGGCGGGGGCGCCGGGATCCTGATCGGCGAGTTCGATGCGGCGCCGGACCGGATCTTTGAGGTCTTCAGCAGGGATGATCCAGTGGCGGGAACCTATCAATTGGTGACTGGTTTCGTAGGAACGGCGACGAGCGAATGGTTCACCGACGATACGTCGACCGGCTCGAACCGTGTCTACAATCTCGAAGTATCACCTTAACGTGGGCACGGGCATCCTGCCCGTGCCCCGCGTAAGAGAAGAGAAAAGAAGACCATGGAGTGAGTCAATCTCTCCGCGTGGTCCATTGTTTCTCCTTCCTTGCTCCGGCCACGGGCAGGATGCCCGTGTGCTACGGAATTCGAATGTTTTTCTCACTTCGACATTCGATATTGAAAATTCAATATTCGACATTTTCCGCGCAAACCGCTTTGGCTCCGCACACGGGTCGGATACCCGTGCCACGCGAAGACTCAGGTGTCCCGTGCAATGATGAATCGTGCGATTTCCACGAGGGGATCGGGATCGCCTGAAAGTGCATCCAGCTCTTTGATGGCGTTTTCTACGAGAGCATTGGCCATTTCGTTTGCCTTGGGAATACCGTGTATTCGGACGTAGGTGTTCTTGCCGCGCAGGTCGTCGCTACCCACGGGTTTGCCCAGCGTCGTTTCGTCGCTGGTAGCGTTGAGCACGTCGTCGGCAATCTGGAAGGCAAGCCCGATGTCGGCTCCGTACCGGGTCAAGGCATCGAGTTCCGCCGGTTTTCCACCGGCCTCGATACATCCGATTCGAACGGCGCCGCGAATCAGCATGGCTGTCTTATGAATATGGATGAACTGCAGGTCATCCTTTTCGAGGAGACTGCCTTCGCCCGCCAGATCCTCCACCTGCCCCGCAATCACGCCCCGGTTGCCCGCGGCCTGGGCCAGTTCGAGCACCAGTTGCGTGGGGAGGTAGGGGGAGGGCGCGGGGGTTTCCGCGATCCACTCGAACGCGAGTGTCAGCAGGGCGTCGCCGGCCAAAACGGCGTTGTCTTCTCCGAATTTCACATGGCAAGTGGGCATGCCCCGGCGCAGGTCGTCGTCGTCCATGCAGGGCAGGTCGTCGTGAATCAGGGTGTAGGTATGGAGAATCTCAAGTGCGCCGGCGCTGTGCATGACTTCATCAACGGATCCGCCGACGGCCTCCGCCGCGGCGATGCAGAGGGTGGGGCGGATGCGCTTGCCACCCGCCAGCGTGGAATATCGCATAGCTTCGTGGAGGGTGGAAGGACGCTCCCGCCCGGGAGGCAGATGCCGGTCCAGGAATCGGTTCACGAGATCGCGCCGCTCCTTGAGGTATGTCGTCAACTCGATCACTTACCTAGAATGGAAGAAGCAGATCGAACAATGAAGAACAATGTGCAGCAAAGCCCGGGATTCGTGAAAAATCAGCTTTCCCAACTCCGGCGGGTGCGCCACATTTGTTGTCGCCATGAAAAATTTCATTGTGACGTCCGTCGTGGGGAAAGACCGCCCCGGTTTCGTGAACCTGATTACCAGCCGAATTCGTGAAATCGGCGGAAATGTGGAGCTCCAGCGATCCACGCGGATGGCGGAGGAATTTGCCGCAATCATTCTGTTTTCTGTTGAAGGCGGAGATTCAGAAGTGGCGGCGGCAGTGGAGGCCGTGCAGGGAATCCGCGCTGAAGACACGCTCATTCATGCAAGATCGGCGGTAACCCAGGGCGGATCAGGCGGGGTGAGCGGGACCTCGGCGGAGTTGACTGCGGTGGGAGCCGATCAGCAGGGTATTATCGACGAAGTGACGCTGCTCCTCTTCAGGCGGCAAATCAACATCGAGTCGATGAATTACGACGTCGACAGCGCACCCATGACCGGCCAGAGCCTGTTTCGGATGGAGGCACGCCTAAGCATACCCGACAGTGTCGATATTGACGGTCTGAAGGACGAACTCCGCCAATTGGAGCTGGCCCTGAATTTTGACATCCTGTTCCGGCATCCGTCCGGCTAAAATCGACCTGGCGATCCCGCCCGCAAGGGGGGGATTCTAGGGGAAGGCCTGCCAGTACTCCGATGGGATGTCGTTTTTTTCCCGCCACCCGGTGTGGCCGTCGACGAACACAATATCCGCGCCCTTGTTATGACGATCAGCGACCTTTGCTTTTTTGGCTTCGTCGATGTAGACGGGGCGATCATCCGCCACATCTAAGATCAAAATTGTCGTGGATGGATTTGGGATCGTGTTCATTCGCAAAGCGCTCTTGTCCAGCTCCTTATTGGAGCCGAAGGAACTCTGCACATTCGCGCCGCCAGGTAATTTGTTATCTGACGGGCAGAGAAGCGTCGGGTTACAAATGCCGGGACCGCCTTGCGAGCTCGGCGACCAGGCGAGCCATGCGGGAGGTTTCCCGGCTACGGAATATCTGGCGGCGACCATGTGGACCCAGTTGCTCGTTGCCGGGTCTACTGCCTCGGGAAACTTATCGTCGTGTGCCTCGGCATGAAGTTGAAACGCGGTCCCGAGCTGCTTCAGGTTATTGATGCAGGTGGTCTGCTTTGCCTTTCCCAGGGCTGAGCGGACGGCCGGGACAAGCAGGGTGGTGAGGCCGAAGATGATCAGGATGACGATCAGCAGTTCGGTCAGGGTAAAACCGAATGTTTGCGCGTCGAATTTCGAGGGTTTCCCCTCGATTGGTTTCCGGCCGGTGCCGGAGGCTCTGCAAATCAGCATAATTGCCTCGCTCTCCATGATCTATAGGCTTCTACAAGAATACACGGAATGGGGGAATTGGGCAATTCGGGTTGCGGCCCCATTGGCTGGAATGAGGCCATAAAACTGGCGGGAGCGACGGGACTCGAACCCGCAACCACCGGATCGACAGTCCGGAACTCTAACCAATTGAGCTACGCCCCCGCCTGAAAATATGGCGTTAAAACCCGCTCACAATATCGTGGACGGGCTCCAATGCAAGCGGAAATCTTGAAAAAAGTTGAGGCTACCCGTCCGGGGTTTCCTTGGATTTCATGAGGTGGTCGATCACCAGGAACGCGGCCGCGGCCCGTTCGTTGCGTGAAAAGCCCTCTTCCAGGTACTTGATGGCTTGCCGAACGCGTTCTCCGCTTTCGCTTTCGCTCTCGGCCAGTTCGAAAGCGGACGTCATCTGGTACTGGTTGAAGCAGAACACAGATTCTCCGCCGGTCACATCTATGGGTTGAATCGCCATTAATCTTCAGGTTTCCCGTGATCGTCTAGGGAGGGCATCCCGTAGCACTGCGGTGTTTTCTATACGCCGAAGCTGGAACCACAGCCGCATGATTTAGAGGCGTTCGGGTTGCTGAAGCGAAAACCCGCCTGGATAAGATCATCGGAAAAATCGACCTGGAGCCCGTCAAGGAAAACGACGCTGGCGTTGTCTGCGACCACGCGAAGTCCATCCTGATTGTAGACGATCTCGTCACCTTCGCTCATGGCAGTGTCTACCGCGGCTGAATAGGTCATCCCGGAGCAACCGCCCGGAATAACCTTTATGCGCAGAAACTGTGAACTTCCAACGCCCACGCGGTTGAGTTCCACCAATGCTTTCTCGGAAACCGATATCTGTAAACCGGGCGTCTGTGT
>Ga0310124_10001984_pt1 | contig 14187 bp, 10 predicted proteins | sample CB11b_AW_Bot5_MG_FD_203507 | JGI IMG/M metagenome (GOLD analysis project Ga0310124, IMG submission 203507) | Marine microbial communities from Western Arctic Ocean, Canada - CB11b_AW_Bot5 | ecosystem: Environmental > Aquatic > Marine > Oceanic | place: Canada: Western Arctic Ocean | collected...
GAGCAAGTCGCGAAATCGGTCTGCATCGATAAAAAGCATGTACCCAGCATGCAACGCCTTGCCGTCGGTGCAGAACAAGAAAGCGCAACCCCCAGTAGCAACAGGGAGTTGCGCTCGTTGAAAAATGGTGGAGGCGGCGGGAATCGAACCCGCGTCCGAGAACAGGTCCTACGAGACCACTACGTGCGTAGTCAGTCTATGCTACGGCTTTCTCGTCCTCACCAGCTCCGACTGACAGGATCCGGATTGGACCAGTTCGAAGAATTTCGCCGGCCGTCCCTGAACAAGGCCGATCGGCTAGCCTGCTGTAGATGGCGTCAGCGTCCGCGTTACAGGCCCCACGGACGCCAACGGGCTACCTAAATTTCTTTAGGCGGCCAACGCATACGAGTTATCGTTGGCGTTTGATGTTTTTCCCGAGGCTTAACGAGGTTGTCGGGGACCTCGGCACGCGCTCTCGAATTCTCTCTCCCCGTCGAAGCCAGGTCGCCCCCACAGATCGATAAAATTCGTTTGCTTGAACTTCTGCCAATGTACCCGGCGCCAGAAACAATGTCAAAGTTAACCGGTCACCTCAGAACGCCTGGCCGATGGAGACGTACACCTCCGGCCGCTTCATGTCGCCACTCCAGCCCAGATCAAGGCGCAGGGGAATCCCAAAATCCCAACGCAGTCCACCACCATAACCGCTGGTCATGTCTCCCCACGACGCCTGGCTGACCCAGCGCCAGACGCCGGCGCGGTCCCAGAACAGGACGAAGCCGGCAGGACCGGCGGTGAAGCGCAGTTCGCTGCGTAACACAACGCCCCCACGGCCACCTCCTGCGGCCAGGATTGCATCACGCTCGACGCCACGCACCGAACCTTCACCACCGAACTTCTTCCAATACGCCTGCGGCAGATCGGACTCACGTCGTAACGTCCCGGTCATCACCCCCCGCACCGCCTGCGCCCAGATGATGCGTTCGCCCACACGCAGGTAATTCCTCGCCTCCACATCCCCGTCGAAAACCCTGTTGCGACTACCCCCCAGCTCGATGGCGTAGAGGGCCGCCGTGCGCACGAATGTGCCATGTGTCGGGGCGATCTGATTGTCCCGTGTGTCACGCTGGAAGTCGAGTTCGAAGTTCAACGCTCGCGCCTCGTTCGCCAGTAGCTCCACCCACGTGTCATCGATTGGAATTTTGTTGTCGTCGTATGCCAGGTTCCCACCACTGTCTAAATCATCCAGCGTCGCGGCCCCACCGTCTTTGAAGTCGATGACACGTCCAGCGATGGGACGATTGCGTGACTGCGTCCAGTTCATGGTCAGATTCGACGCGTATGCCAGCCCCCCTGACCGCTCCCAGCGACGGCTGAGGGCGGCATTCAATTTCCACAGACGCTCGACGGACGGATAGTCGTAGGTCGCCCGCGACAACTGCGCCGCCGTCTCCTCGGCGCCCAACTGCAGCTGCAACTCCTTGGCCCGTGAGTAATTGTTGATCAGCAGGTCGAATTGGCCCGCATCCTGCGGGTCGGCGAACACGCGTGTGTCACCCCATTCGTCGGTCACCCCCGCCGACAAGGTCAGATCCGCCGTCGAAGCCAACAGATCTCGCTCCGTCAAGAAAAAAGTCAGACCCTGCAACGGTTGCCCGAGATTGGCGTCTACACCGATGCGGTTGCCCCGTCCAAGGAAGTTGGCGTGCTGCACCCGCCCAGACACACCGGGCTCATTGTTGTTGACGAACAACCGACTGCGCAGCTGGATGAACTTGCGTTCCCGCAAGCGCAGGACGACGGGTTGCACGCTGTCTCCGGAGGCTCCCAGCGGTGTCGTCAATGTGACCGAACGAAACAGCCCAGTGCGCGAAAGGTTGTTCCGTGTGCGCCGCAGCTTCTCCGGATCGTAGAGCTCCCCTTCGCGGAAGGTGAGTTGTCGATCGAGCACCGAGCGTCGCGTCTGCAAGTCTGCATCGTCAATCGAGACATCTCCGAAATACATTCTGCGACCCGTCGTCACCTGGAAGGACACCGCTGCCTGCTGCCGACGCGAATCGAGCTGCACATCGTTGCTGACCTGCGCATGGGCGAAGCCCTCACTGTTCAACCAGACGAGCAGCTGGCGCTCATCGGCGATCACCTCGCCATAACGGAAGACCTCGTCCGGCCCCATCTGCAGCCGGCTCCGCAGGATCGCCGCCAGCAGACTGTCCTGTCCGGTGAACTCCAGATCCACAGCAGAGACCGTCCACTGACGTCCCGCATCCATCTTCAGGGTGATGTGCAGGCGCCCTTCGTCGTCCAGGGCGAAACGGCGGCGCACGATGTCGACATCCATGTAGCCACGGCTTCGATACAGATTTTCGATCATCGACAGATCTGCACGAAAGAATCGGCGTGCGAAGCGCTCCCCAACCTGGGTATGCATGGCCGCCCGTAGTTCCCGGTTGGTGATCGGTTTGGCGCCGAGATGGTCGATGCGGATTTCGACGACCTTCGGCGTCTCCAGATCGCGCAGATCGACGAGGCGTTGTGCCGCGGCTGCGGCAGCCCCAGAAACCAGCAACAGCCCCAGGCATGCGAAGACGCGTAACATCAGAATTCCCGACTCAGACCCAGTCCGAGCCCATACAACTGGTATTCGGAGTACGCACTGGCATCGATCGTCATCCATGACGTGATGCGATACTCCACCTCGAACTGCCCCCGTGACGCCTCCAGCGTATTGGCTTCGTAACGGACCCAAATCGGCACCGGCCAACTGAGAAATTTCCCGATACGCACGGCACTCTTGCCGACCGTGCCCAACGCCGTGCCAGAGGGCAACAACAGAAATTCGTCGATTCCGACTCGTTCCACCTGCCGACTCAGCAGCAGTTGACCTGCGGCGGTATACAGGGCGCTGGCGTAGTTGGCCGGTGTGGTCTGACCGAAGGCGAGCAGGTTGAGTACGGCACCATCCCCGTGACCTGGTGCCGTCAGCCGTGGCGCCGCACTACGCACCGGTCCGGCGAGGGTCATCGTCACCTCTACTTCCGGTTCGTTGCGATCATTTGGTTGCACCGTCGTCTTCGCTTCGAGATCGAGCTCGGGATCCAATAGAATCGGATCGTACATCAGATCGAGAATCGAATACGTCGGCAGCAGCTGATCGAGGACGATGCGTCCCCTGGAAAAGTCGAACTGTCGATTGAGAATGATCACCTGTCCGTCGGTGATCTCCAGTTCTCCCTGAAATCGAGGCTGGTAGAACGTGCCATACACTCGCGTCTGCCCCTCGAGTGTGATGTCGGACAACTCGCTGTGCGTCTGCAGACCATCGATATCGACGTAGAGGTCGAGGCTCGTATTCTCTAGAAATTCGTTCTGCAGTGCCGGTGGTGGTGGCACCGGGGGGGTCGTCAGATCGACGAGTTGGATATCCGCTTTGGGTTTATTGAGGCGCACATTGCCAGCCAGCAAGGAGCCTTGCCCTTGCCGGCGCAGCACCAGATCCAGATCGATCTCGGGCGCGTCGAAGACGTCATCATATTCATAGCGCACATTCTCGCCCGTCAGCTGCAACTGATAATCGGTGCGTCCTCCTGGAAGCAGGTCGTAGAATCCGTCCAACTGCAGACGGCCTTCGCCTCTGGTAGTGCGCCCCGAGAAACCGGCCAGCTCTGCATGTGCCCCCCCACCGTCACGATCACCGAAGTTGATTTCGCCCGCGGGAAATTCGTATCCAGGTTTGACATCGAGTAGAGCCAGCTGCAGCTCTTCGATCTCGATCCGTCCAGACAAGTGTGGATTCGTCAACAGCGAGTCCGCCGTCACGTCTATCCTGGCGATACCGGTAAGAGATGCCAGTTGCGGAATCTGGTCCAACATTGGCAACAGATCGAACCCGTTCGACTGGACCCTCATCGTCAACTCGTCCCACTTAGGCCAGACATTGACCGCCGGCGCCGACGCCGTCACACGCAGACTGTCCTCAACCAGACTCACCCACGTAGCACTCGCATTCCACTTCCGAGGCCGACCGAAAACCCGGGCCGACAGCTGGCCGAGTTCGTCCAGTTCGACCTCTGCGGTGGCATCGAGGGCGAGGGCACCGGACGTCCCCGTTAGATTCGCTTGTAGTGACAGTAGACCTGCTGGTAGAGAGACCCGACCGGGAATGGCACGAGCCACCGCCTCCAATTCGAGGTCCTCCGCGCGGATCATCATGCCACCACCGGCGCCGGCGAGCTGAGCCTCGATATGGATCACACCCGCCGGCTCGAACGCCTCGGTATCTCGTCGGAAGATCTCCACTGGCAGGTCAAACCCTTCCGTCGAACCCATGCCCCCGGACAGTTCCGCTCGCGATGGTTCCGCCAGGCGTAGTCGGACCCGATCGCGTGCCAGATCGAGCTCCCGCAGCACTAGCTGGCCGGAGAGATCACGCCAGTTGATTCCATGGAGCAGTTGCTTTGCCGGAAAGGTCAGACCAGCAGACAGACTCACCCTCAGATCGGTCGAATCGTCGAGTGCATACGTGGCGATCGTGGAAGCATCGAGTCTGTTCGCTTCAAGCCGAATGTGGGCTTGTTCCTGACCCGTCGATGCGCCGACTCGGAAGTCTGCATTCGGTGCCGACAGGTTGATGGTGAGTCCAGACCCGGTCTCTGTTGTCGCCGAAGGGACGCCGAGTTGCAAGGTCCCACGCAGGCTGTCGCTCAACTCGAGGGTGGCCGTCAGTTCCCCCAACTCTCGGCCACCCAGTGCCAGGGACTTCAGCCCTGCCCGCAGCTGCGCCCGCGGTTCCTCCGCACTGCCATAAACCGACAACCGCCCGGCGCCTTGCGCCGTGATTCCCTCGAGGTCTGCAGTATCAAAGGAGTCGATCCTCGCTGCGAAGTCGAGATGATCCGACGCCAGAACGCCGCCGAGGTGCACGGTTCCCAGGGGCGTCACCATCCGTGTCGTCGTCAGTCGCGCCTCGCCGTCGGTGTATTCTGCTGCAACACCCTCCGGCAGATTCATCTTCCAGCCGGAGAATTCGGCACGCGCACTGTCGAGTTCGACCTGCATGGCACCGGATGCCACGTGGCCGATTGGCGCGACGCCACGGAAGCGCCCCGTGAGACGAATCGAGTCTCTCCCATTCTCTCGGTAGATGATTGCATTCTGCAGCAGACCATCGACACTTGTCGTGCCGGACGTATCGATCACAGCGTGGAGCTCGAGGCCCGGTGCGCCAGCCTCGATGGAGGCGACGCCATCCACGAATCGTGTCGACAGCGTTGTCGGTCCAAGGCGCCAGCCCGCGATGCCGAGATCATCTACCCGCAACGACACCTCGCCACGCGCACCCAGTCCCAGCATGCCCTCAGCCGCAATCCGGCCATGTAGCTGGCCCGTTACCATCCGCGACAGGTGCGCCAGTGAGAGTCCACGAGAGGATGCCGTCAACGTATCCAGCTGACCCTTCGCAAGATCCATCCGAGCATGGGCCAGCACCTGACCACCATCGAGGACGAAACCCAGATCCAGATGCCGCCACGCGGAGAGGGTTACCTCCATCCTTACAGGTCCCGGCGGCTCGTCGCCAAAGGGCAGACGCGCAGTGGACAGTCCGACTACCAGTGTGTCGGTATGCAGCCTGCCCCTCACCGACAGGGGCCAGCTTCGACCCAACCACGGCGCCACATCCAGTTCACCTTGCAGTCGCAGATCGTGTTGCGTGCGGTCCAGGTCCCCCTCGACGTCGAGTGTCCCCACCTGGTCGCCGACGAGATGCGCCGTCAACCTATGGTCCTCAAGTTCGGCGTTGACGACAAGATCGATGGGATCCGGAGCGATACCGAGGACCTGAAATGCCTGCAGTTCGGTCCTCACATGAGGGTTGTCCACGTCCCCATGCAGCTCCACTCGTCCCTGAAGAATCCCCGCAAGCCTTTCGTTGGTGAGCCCCGTCAGGCCGATGCCATCGATGCGAGCGACAACATCAAGTCCCCCCGCTGACCTCCAGGTTGCACCCCCGGCAACATGCCCCCCTGCAACATCGACATCGAAGGAATCAGCACGCACCAACGCACTGTCGATACTTCCCGCCGCCTGCGCCTTCAGTGGACCGAGGGACGGGTGTGTTGCTTCTCCTTGAGCCGTGACCTGCAGCACAAGTGGCGCCAGCGAGCCCTGGACGCTGGCGTCGAGCCACAGTTGTTCGAGGCCATGAGTTGCACCTTCAATTATGAAGGACGACGAGATATCCAGTGTCGGCGCAAGCTCGACGACACCCGTACCCCGCAAGGTAGCCTGTGTCTCTCCCGCGACGGCACGGATGAAAGCCTCCTGCAGTTGCACGGTGGTGGTGGTGAGATGCCAGCGAGATCGCGCCGAGCCGCTGGCGATGGTGTGGGCGTCGGTCCTGATCGACCAGTTGCCGAGTGACAGATCCACCTCCGCCATTTGTTCTTCGGTGGGGGATAACCTCGCGTTGATGTCACTGGCCTCGATGACGCGATCGCCAGCACCGAACTCGAACGCACCCCCCACCACTACGACCACTGGCAGATTGGCGAGGGGCAGCTTCATCGTGTCTTGCTTGGTGGTGGCAGTCGACTCCTCTGTCGGTGTTTGCTGCCAACGCACGTGCGGCTTCTGCAGCTCCACCTCCCACGACCACGGTGCCAGGGAGAGCTCGGTGATCTCGATGTCCAGACCTTGTGTCTGCTGGCGCAGGTGCACGGACCGTAACACGGCGCGGGAGGCCAGGGCCCCACTGTGATCGCCAACCTCAAGTTCCCAACCACGTGTCTCCGCCGCCACGTCCACCGCCGCCGTGGCGAGCCAGACACCGACAGGCGTCAGACCCAACACGGCGAGGCCAACCAGAAGAGCGGCCAGGCTCACACGCCAGGCGATGGCGGGGCGGCTCACGGGAACATGCCCACGCAGCTCATCGTACTGCCGATTTCGTCAGTCGAAGGACTCCGCTGTATAGCGGGAAAAGGAGAGCGATGCTGACCAGTAGTTCCCCGGCAACCCCGCCTTGCGGCGTACCTCGTAGAGGAACCGCCGTGCATCCGGCAGCGACTCCCATACGGCAGGCAGCAACGTACCTCGTTGACTCCCCTCCTGTACGAGAAGGCCATCGATACCGGGACGAATATGTTCGAGCAGTTCCTCTTCGGATTTGGCTGGCAGCGGCTCAAGGGGGTTGAGAACGGAGATGTGCACATGCAGAGCGGCAAACTCCTCAGGGCGTAGTGGGTCGAAGCGCGGATCGCTGTTGGCCGCCGCCCAGGCGTTGTGTGCCACGTCGGCTACCAGAGGCCTGACCGCCTCGGAACTGCCGATGCAACCACGCAGCGCGTCATCCGCCATCCGCAGGGTGACAAAGCAGGCCCGCACTTCACGGAGCTGACCGGCATACTCGGCGACGTCCACCTCCAACGGCGTGCCCGCACGCAATCCTTCGTCGATGGACCTTCGCGCCACACCCAGCAGTGTGTGGCGCTCTTCGAAACTCAGTCGTTGTTCCAGGTCAACTGATGACATACGCACCATACCCGACGACTTCGTCGCGGCCTCCCGCCGTGTCTCCGGAGTTGCGCAGATCCACGGTACGAGCTGTCATTTTGCGACGAGCTGCTGCACTCAACACGGCCTGAATGGGCACGCGACCGCAGGCCCCCCCTTCGGGCAATCTCTGCGGCTCCAAACCCTCGATGGCAGCGGACGTATCCGCATCGAGTTGCCGCGCCGTGTCGTAGTCGTGGAAGTGACTCAGATCGGAACTGATGACGATCAATGTCTCGCTCGAGCCCCACAACTCATCCAGGACCTCTTCCACCTGCGCTGGGGTCGTTCTGCCAACGACAAATGGCACCAGACGAAAACCCTCGGGAAGGCACCGCTGCAGAAAAGGCAGTTGGACCTCGATTGCGTGTTCCTGCGTGTGCGCGGCATCGACGAGGGTTACAGACCGCAGAGAATCGGCACGCAACAGCGCATCGGTGTCGATGGCTACCGACCCGAGAGGCGTCTCAAAGGAGGAAGCAGTCGGCAGTGCCAGACCGCTGACAGGCCAACGATGGGCGGGCCCAAACATGACGACTCGATCGATGGCGGCACCGTGAACAGCGGCATACGCCGAGGCTGCGATAGGCCCGGAGTACGGATACCCCGCGTGTGGTACGATCAGAACTTTGGGTGGCGTACCGATAGAGACGCTGGCTGTCGCAGACGCCAGGTAGTCATCGACGATCCCTGCCAGAGCTGTGGGGTCATCAGGATAGAACGTGCCCGCCGCGATGGCAGGGCGCACAGCACTCACGGTCCTGTCTCCCAGAAATGATGCTTGGCGGCAAGCTCCCCTGTGCCTAGGGTACCGGAATGAGCACAGAGGGGCAAGAAACTTCGACGATACCGGGCCGTTACTGGCACCCCTTGGAGGACGGACGCCTGCAGTGCGACCTCTGTCCACGTTTCTGCAGGTTGCGTGACGGCCAACGTGGACTCTGTTTCGTCCGCGCCAGAGCTGGCGCGCAGATGGTGTTGACCACGTATGGCCGTTCGAGTGGTTTCTGCGTCGATCCCGTTGAAAAGAAACCACTGAACCACTTCCTGCCGGGCACACCGGTCCTGTCCTTCGGCACAGCGGGCTGCAACCTCACCTGCCATTTCTGCCAGAACTGGGACATCAGCAAATCCCGCGAAGTCGACACCCTCGCCGATGCCGCCTCCCCCGAGACGATCGCCAGAGCGGCCCACCACCTCGGATGTTCGAGCGTCGCCTTCACCTACAACGATCCCGTCATCTTTCTGGAGTACGCCGTCGACGTCGCCCACGCCTGCCACGAACTTGGGATCCGCACAGTGGCGGTGACAGCAGGAGAGATCTGTGCGGAGCCACGACACGAATTCTTCGAAGCCATGGATGCCGCCAACGTCGACCTGAAGGCCTTCACCGAACAGTTCTATCACAAGATCTGCGGTGGCAGCTTGGCGGCGGTGCTCGAAACACTGCAATATCTGGCCGACGAAACCGACGTCTGGTTCGAACTCACCAACCTGCTGATTCCGGGACAGAACGATACGGACGCCGAACTGGAGAAAATGACGTCCTGGATTGTCGAACACCTCGGCGCCAACGTCCCCATCCACTTCACCGCCTTCCACCCCGACTACCGCATGCTGGAAGTAGAGCCGACACCACCTGCAACCCTTTCACGCGCCCGCCGGATCGCCCACACGAATGGCATCCACCACGCCTACACCGGCAACGTCCACGACGAACAAGGCGGCACCACTACCTGCACAGACTGCAACCAACCCCTCATCGCCCGCGACTGGTACACCCTCACCCACTGGGCCCTTGACGAGCAGGGCGCGTGCACCAACTGCGGCACCCCCCTGGCAGGCATTTTCAACGGCCCCCCAGGAACCTGGGGTGCCCGCCGCCAACCCATACGCCTCGCCGATTTCCATTAGGAGCGTGACAGATTGTGATGCGATGTCGCTTAAGGCACGTCAGTCCCTCATCCCCTGGCGCAGAATGAGCAGACGCACGAGATGCATGACAGCCGTCGCCGTCGCCGCAACATAGGTCAGGGCAGCGGCATTGAGCACCTTCTTCGCATGCGCCGCCTCCGATGCCTGCAGATACTGACCATCCACCAGCTGCGCCATCGCCCGGGAACTCGCATTGAATTCCACTGGCAGTGTGATCAACTGAAAACCCACGACACCGGCGTAGAGCAAGATCCCGATATCGACCATCTGCGGTGACTGGAACATGAACCCAATGATGAACAACGGGAACGACGCCCAGGAGCCGATGTTGGCTACCGGTAGAAAGGTATGCCGCAGATTCAGGGCGAAATAACCGCCGGCATGCTGAATGGCATGCCCTACTTCGTGGGCCGCCACAGCCAGACCCGCCAGATGGTGGCCGCGGTAGATCCCCGAAGACAGACGCACCACTTTGACCCGCGGATCGTAGTGATCGGACAACGTGCCGCCCGTCTCCTCGACAGCGACATCGACGATACCATTTTCCCGCAACAGACGGCGCGCCGTCTCAGCCCCCGTGAGTCCCGCCGATGAGTCAATCAGACTGTACTTCTTATAGGCACGCTTGACCTTGCTTTGTGCATACAGAGCCAGTGCCATTGCCGGAAGCAACAGGACCATGGTCCCGTCAAAAAAGAATGGGAACACCGGAATCACCTCCAGAGTATGAACTGCTTGATGTCACCTGCCGGAATATACATCTGCAGTCGCAGCATGCGAGGCGGCGGTCACTCGTACCCGTAGGCAATCTCCGTGCCAATCCCATAGACGCCCAGAATTGGCAGCGGATCACATTGTCGTACAACGGTTTGGGTAGAATCGTGGGGCGCACCGTGGGACCTTGGGAGCCTGCCAGAGTGACATGCCGTCCTGCGCCGGTCCGGGTCAGACCTCCGGTGGACTACTCTCGTGGGGCGTGCCATCGACCTCCGAGGGCAGGCGGAGTGTCAGCGGCACGGCCACCCCGGCGGAGACAATCATCTGAAAAGCGGCCTCGACCGTCAGCGTCGTCGGACGGATTTCTTCACGAGGTACGATCAGCATAAAACCCGTCGTAGGATTCGGCGCCGTCGGCACGAAGATGCTGTGCGCCGGCGTACGACCATCCTCGAAAGGCACGTCCCCCGCAAGAAAACCAAGCGTCCAGAGCCCTTTTCGCGGGTATTCGAACAGCACGACCTGTTTAAACCCCGCCGAATCGGGCGACGTCATTGTCTCCATCAGCTTGCGCACCGGACTATAGATGGTGCGCACAACCGGCAGACGCTCCAGCGCCTTCCGCCCCTCCTGCAATACGCGACGCGTAAACACATTGGTCGTGATCGTGCCGACGACGAGCAGAATGAGAACGGTGAGCAGAAAACCAAAGCCCCGGTAATACCACTGAGGATCTTCCGGGATGCTGATAAAGGGCCGGATCAAAGGCCGAGAGAATTCTTCGGCCAGACTGAACAAAGTCCACAGCACCCACCCCGTGATCCACAAAGGCGCAATAACAGTAATCCCCGCCATCAGCTTCGTGCGCAGACGGCGAAATACGCCGTGCCGAGGTGACTCCGGCTTCAGCCCGTCACCCGGAGCGGGATTTTTGGGATTCGTATCGTCCAAGGGAGTATTGGCCCGCTGATCTGTAGAAAAAACGGGGCAAAAAGAAAAGAGGTTTTGAATACGTGCGGCCTTGCAACGTATCCACCACCCCCATCACTGTCAACAGAACTCAAGTGCAAGATTCGGCGCAGCCGAAGCGCGCTCGCACCCGCTTCCCGATCGCCGCCACCCCCAGAAACAACCCAAAGAAATTGACACTCCAACCCCGCTCCTCTAAACTCGCCCCACATGCCAGACCAAGCGATCCTCCTCCTCAGCGGCGGCATGGACTCCACCACCCTGCTGTATCACCTCCGGCAGACAATCCCTGAAACCCCACTCCACACAGTCAGCATCGACTACGCCCAACGACATCGTATCGAGCTGAATTTCGCCGCCCGACTCTCCCAACTCGCCGGTGCAAGCTCTCATCGGGTGCTCCCACTGGACCTGAAACAGATCGGCGGCAGCCCCCTCACCGATCCAGATCTCGATGTCCCCGCCGCGTCCGAACAGGCCCAGGTCACCACTGTCGTGCCATTTCGCAACATGCTCTTGGTCACCCTCGCCGCCGCCTGCGGCGAGAGACTGGGCGCCTTCGACATCTACCTGTCCCCGGTGCGCGATGACCATGAGGCTTACCGCGACTGCCGCCGTGAGTTTTACGACAGCCTCGAAGAAAGCCTGCGATTGGGAGCGACTCGAGACACGCCGTTCACCATCCACACACCCCTCGTGGATTACAGCAAGGCGGACGTCGTCGCCCTGGGCATGAAACTCGGCGTGCCGTATGAATTAACCCACACCTGTTACGCTGGCACGCGTCCAGCCTGTGGCGTATGCGACGCCTGCAGTGAGCGCCTGAATGCCTTCGGCGAGTTGCATGCAACCGACCCTCTGGACTACGAACAAAGGCCTGCGCTGTGAAAATCGAACGTATCGAGGCGCTGCACCTGCGACTACCTGAGGTAAAGGAGGTAGCCGACGGCACCCAGGACGTACTCATCGTGCGAGTGCACACCGACGACGGTCTCGTCGGTCTCGGCGAAATCGTGTCGTGCAGCTACGTCGGGCGCGCCGTCATCGAATCGCCACGCTCGGCGCCCTTCCGTCACGGCATCGCTGCCATCGTCACCGGGATGGACGTCGCGGATGTCGACGACATCGCGCAAGCGGTGGAGCACGGAACCGCGTGGTATGGACCCGGTGGCATCGCCCGCCACGCATACAGTGGCCTGGACATGGCGCTATGGGACCTGCGCGGCCAGGCTGCCGGGGTCCCGGTTCGCAGACTGCTGTCACCCGCCGCCGCTGATCGGGTGCCTGCCTACGCCAGCGTACTCTGGCCGGATCGGCCGGATCTAGTTGGCGACTCAGCCCGGGCCTTCGTCGATGCGGGCTACTTATACGTGAAATACGGTTGGTCCCCCATGGGGCCGGACCTGGACCTGGACGTGAAACTCGTCGCGGCGGCCCGTCGGGGACTTGGAGATGACGTGGGGCTGATGGTTGATGCCGGCAGGGCGTGGACGGCGGCAGAGGCCCTCAAACGCGCCGAACGCTTCGCCGAGTATGACCCCGTCTGGCTCGAAGAACCCCTGCATCCATACGACAATGCGGGCTACGCGGAGCTCTCTGCAGCTTCTCCGATACCGATCGCCGGCGGCGAAGCCATCACCTTACTGGCTGAATACGATGCTCTGCTGGCGACGGGCCTGCACTTTGTGCAACCGGATCTGGGTCGTGTAGGTGGCATCACCTACGCCCAGCGACTCGCCGCTGCGGCACAGGAACGAGGCTGCCGACCGGTGCCCCATGCCTTCGGCACGGGTGTTCTGCTGGCGGCATCGGCGCAATGGACGGCAGCGGGACCCGAACCACTCACCGAATTTACCCGCGCCCCCTCACCGTTGGCTCGCGACCTGGTCCATCACACGATGGACTTCCGCGACGGCCATCTGCACCTCGATGACACCCCCGGACTCGGTGTCACCCTCAACGACGACGTGATCCGCCAGTATCGCGTGGCCTGATCGCAACCGCCTACCCAGGAGCTGACCATGCCTTCCGTACGTGACACCTACAAGTTCGATGAACTCACCTGGCCCGAAATCAACGAAGCCGTGGAGATGGGCAAGATTCCCATTCTACCTACAGGTTCGGTGGAGCAGCACGGCCACCACCTCCCTCTCAAAGTCGACCACCTGTGTGCTGATGCGGTCGCCACGGAGGGGGCCCGCCTGCAGCCCGACAAGGCCCTCGTGTTACCACCGGTCAGTTATGGTTACGTCCATCATGTGATGGATTTTCCCGGCTCTTTGAACATCCATCACGAACACTTCATCCAATACTGCCTGGACATCACCAAGAGCCTCGCCTACCACGGTTTCAAGAAGATCATCATCGTCAACGGCCACGGGTCAAACCACAATCTGGTCGACACGGTGTCTCGACGCACGATCGTCGAAACCGACGCCAGCTGCTCGTTCTGCAGTTGGTGGCAGTTGCTGAAGGTCGACCCCGATTTCGACAAGCAGTGGCGCGAGAGTGTCTTTCCCGGTGGCTGCTCACACGCCGGGGAGTTGGAGACGTCCATGCTCATGCATCTGGCGCCGGAAAGCGTACGGACCGACAAGATCAAGAGTGAGATCGCCAAGACCAACAAACTCGGCTCCAAATACCTGTGGACCGACCTGTTCGGCAAAGGGGCGATAGGACTGGTGGAGTGGACGAGTCAGTATTCTGACACGGGGGTCATGGGCGAAGCGGAGAAGGCGACGGCCGAAAAAGGCCGGATCTGCTTCGAGGAGGCGTCGAAGAATCTGGCGGGTTGGATCGATGAGTACTACAACATGAAGATCGAGCCCCGCACGCGACACCAGAGCCAGGAACCGACATTCCCGCTCTCCTTTCCGACGGACTAGCAGCCGACGAGGAGCCGGACAACTCAGCCACCGGGCGTCAGAATTCCGTCATTCAGACTGTACTTCTTGCCGGTTTCGGGGCAGACGAAGTCCTTTCCATCTCCCAGAAGCACGAAACCCTCCTCACTCACCCAGCCCGCGTGGCGAC
>Ga0310124_10001985_pt1 | contig 14185 bp, 4 predicted proteins | sample CB11b_AW_Bot5_MG_FD_203507 | JGI IMG/M metagenome (GOLD analysis project Ga0310124, IMG submission 203507) | Marine microbial communities from Western Arctic Ocean, Canada - CB11b_AW_Bot5 | ecosystem: Environmental > Aquatic > Marine > Oceanic | place: Canada: Western Arctic Ocean | collected...
CATCGCCCGGGTTAAAACTTTCGTCCACCTTTCCTGTTTCAGCATCCAGAACAGCAATTGATGGGCTGTAATGCCCATCAACAAAGAGAAAATCCCCAACGATCACAACACGTCCGTCTGGCGTCAAAGTGGTTGCAAAAACAGGGCCGTCCGGGCCTTCACCCGGGTCAAAGGCCAAATCAAGAGATCCATCTTGGTTCAGCCTGGCAACGGAGTTTCGTTCCTCACCGGCCACCGCAAAAAAGTCCCCCACTACAACCACCTTGTTGTCAAGTTGGCTGAGTACATCAAACACATCCCCATCAACCTTCCCCGGTTCAAAACTTTCATCAATTGAACCGTCGCTGTTCAAACGGGCAATGCCGGAACGGGCAGATCCGTTATATGCGGTAAACCCGCCACCAATGACCGGGCGTGCGTCGAGCACAAATTCCTCGTTATCCCCAGATTCCACGTTGAAGAAACTCAGATCGATGGAATTGATATATCCATTTGCCCCCAACCCGGGATCAAAAGACTCGTCCAATTCACCTATTTGATCGATCCGGGCGATCCTGTTGCGGGGGGTGGCCCCCACCGCAGTGAAGTCCCCAACGGCGTACATCTTTTCCTGCTTCAGGAACTCAGCGGGATCCGCCGATTCCGGAATCATGGCAATGTCGTAGACATCATTGTTTATCGCCGGCACAAAGTCAGATTCAACTGCACCCGCTGGCTGATCGTCATCTTCAATGGTCACGATGGTCCAGTATTGGACACCCAACGCAGCCCCAGGCTTAAGCCACTTCTCCTCCTCGTCTCCATCTCCGTCTCCATCTCCGTCTCCATCTCCGTCTCCATCTCCGTCTCCGTCTCCCCCTCCTCCTCCACCGCCATCATCAGTATTCAAATCAACCTCCTCGTCCCTCGAATCACCCTCCATTTCGTAATCCTTGATATAGAGAACCACGATCAGGTCCTCGCTAAATTCCGCCAGTTCATCGTTGATCAACTGAATCTCAATATTCTTCGGTTCGAAATCCTCGGCAGGCCACTGCAAGGTGCCGGTGACCACATGAAAATCACGCATCACCCACTCATCATACAACGGGTGATTGAAGGAAGGCGTCAATACCCGGTCACCAGTGGGAGTCGCTATGTCCGAACCGGAACTGAGCAAGGTTTGAGGTAAACTAGACCTGGCATGCATTCCCTGGGCCGTGTCACCAAATTGTTGCCAACTCGTGGTCAACGCCAACGGACTAATACGAGGCTCATCGCCCGGTAAATATAAGTATTTCTCGGTCGAGTCGTAATCGTCTCCTGGATCGCCTGTCCAGGGGTTTGTCTTGGGGGTCTCATTAACCCAGTTCTCGCGGGCGTCATCGACAAGAAAGCCCCGGTTTGGCCCGACCATGTAACCCACCTCAACCTGCTCATCGCTTGGATACGAACGGTAAACTGGAATTTCTATAGTATTATCGCCCGCATCCTTCTCCGACTGGTCCTCGACGCCAAGAGACTCAGAAAAGCGATATCTGGCCCGGCCAAAACGGAACCCGATTCGACGGTGTTCAATCTCGGTACTGTCCGGCCATATCTCCTGGTCCCAGATGAGATCAACCTCTGGTCCCCCTACCACATCATTGATGCGAAGGGTCGCCGTTGCAAATTGTGGGTCCAAAACAGGCTGAACACTTTCTGGCTCACCCTCCGCCGCCCTGGGATTGGATAACACCAGTTCCGCCATTGTGAACGGATACGCCTCGCCATCAAAATTCGGTACTAATCGAACCGCAAAGGTCCGGCTCATTTCAAAGTCGCGAAACAACAATGTGCCACTGTTAGCAACAAAATCATCGCCGGCACTGGCTTTGACGCCTTGGACAAAATTTCGCTGAATTGTGTCAGGATATTCATCACCCTCAGGCAAGCGCCGATAATGGGTCACACCACCAATCTGCTGATCGCTAAGGTTGCCCCCACCTCGGACCTCGTAATCCACCAAGATCGCCCCTGTGGCCCCAAGACCTCGAGTCACCATGATTTCAACCCTGCCGTCCGATTCGGATGTGATGAATGCTGTTCGAGTAAAACCTAGCGCACCGGATTCATCCCCGTTGATTTCAACCCGTGTCTGTTTAAGGGCCCCAATAGTGGATCCCCCTTGCGGGTTTGTTAGGGTAAGGAACAGGGTTTCTTCCTCCTCAAGGAAGAAATCATTCTGAATGATGATATCGAATGACTTGGGATCGGAATCCCCATCGCTCCAGGAAAGGATTCCATTGGCGCCATCATAATCGGTCAGTGGGGTGGCGGTTCCCGGGGTAACGGTGTAATCAACGGAAATGGCCCCGGAACTGCCCCGCACCCGCATGACAGAAATGGTCACAGATCCCTCGTTTTCAGTTACCTGATAACTGCTTGCGGCAAACTGGACTGTTCCAGCCCCCTGCGCCCAGACATCTCCCGAGGCCAAGCTGAACGCCATCAAGGCGGCAACACGCAAGACCCATCTCTGGGTCACCCACCATACCAAGCTCGATAATTCAAATCTCATCATTCAAAAATGCTTGCAATCACCACTACGGAGCCACCGCCCGGTAAAAACGCGCGGCAGAGGTATTTAAAGGGATTTCCTTTTCCAGCAGCTTAACCCCCTCGGCGTCAATGAAAACGGAGTCCCATTTCTCCCAACTCGAAAAATCAGTTGAAACCTCGATATCGTAACGATGCCCCGAACGTCCCCATAGGCGCAGGCGGGCTGAATCCCCACTTTTTTCCAAGGCCAAGGAGGCCCCAGTTCGTAGCGGGAGGTCTATGTTGTCCAGCCAGACAGTGTCCTCACCAAAACTGTTGGCGAAGTCTTTCTGGTAACGCCACTCGAGCACATGGCTCCCCTGGGAAACATTGAAAGTATAATTGCCCCAACCCTGAATACCGGACCATTCCTCAATCTTCCTGTCGTCGATCAGAAAAATCAGCTTGTCCCAGGTTCGCTCGGTATAGACCTGCACCTCAAATTCCCCCTGCCCTGCAGTAAAGTCAGCCTCTAGAATCAAGGATGAGGTTTGTCCGTCGCTGATGGCACCTGACTGTGCCGCAAACTTACTACCCGAAGTGACCTTCGACTGGACAAACCAATCAGCATTCCCCGATGTCTTCCATTGCAAATGACCCAAGTCGCCGGTTTCAAAATTTTCAGTCAAACTGACCGAGCCAAAGTTGGCTACAATCTCGATATCCTCAGTTACCACCAGATCCAAAGGGTTGTCGCCTGAATGGATCGCACCCTGCCAGCCCTCGAAAAAGTTACCTCCATCAGGATTCACCTCCAACCGTGCCACCATGTCGTGTGCAAACAACGTGTGTTGCCCATTTTCGTCCGTAAAAGGTTGAGTCAAAGGCGAGACAAGTTTTCCACCGCTATCAACCGATACAGCCACACGGTGGACAATCCCAGCTTGAAACTCAGAAAGCAAACCGACCACGCCGCGGGTTCCACCAAAACCATCCACAGCAATATAAACGACCATCCCTTTCCTAAGTGCCTGGTCTATGCGACTCAATCCCGGATTGTCTTCAACCTCTTTAAGGGCGGCGTCTTCATCATTAAACGTCACTAAATTAAGGTTGTCCACTCGACTGCCCATATACATCCCCATTACCGTGTCAAAAGTGGCATTGATAGTACTTACAGAAAACAAGCCGTCGGCTGGAGCCGTGAAGCTGTACCAGATCGAACCCGCCCCCTCGTTGCCTGTGTGAAAAGGCTCCCCATTCTCACGCGTAGCCTTACTCGTGTTCTGCGAATTTGAGAGCCATATCGGGTGAAAAACCTCGATCTTGGACCCTTCATCAGGCGGTTCGTTGAAAACAAGAAACCGCTTATTTATTTCAGAGATGCTCACTGCATCCCCACCGACCTTGAGCTCGTCAATCGTAATGCTCACCTTGTCCAAGTCTGTTATCGCTTGGCTCACGCGGAACTGGGTTTGGTTTCCGTTTGCTACGAAATAATCCTGGTTGGCAGGGATGGCATTCACAAAGTGATCATTGGGCACCTCGGGTGCATGGTAATCAATGTAAAGCTTTTGCGGTTTGGATACATTCCCGGAGAAATCCAGGGCCGTAATCGTTAATTTATTCAAGCCATTTTTTAAAACCACCGGCATCCTCCATTTTTCACGACCTATGACACCGAAACCAGGCTGGTTTTCACGACCGATAAGAACCTCACGAATACCGGAGGAATTGGGTTGGGGATCCAACGCGATTCCTGTTACTTCGACCCGGTTTGTGGTCACAGCAATGCCGTTGGGCGGTGAGGTCACGCGAACGACCGGGAGAGTGAAGTCAGGCTCCCCGTTGACCTCGACCCGGAGACGAACATAGCCAAGCTCATCCTGGGTCAAGCCAGCGACACAAATCCTGTAGGTGCGGCCACTTTTACCATCCCAGGTAACATAATCCGGGCGCCTGTCAAAAATAGGACTGTTGTCAGTCAATTTGACGGCGCTCAGCAAACCTGTCCCCACATATACAGCGATAGTTGCATCAATGTCACACCCTGCAATATCTGCATACATCCTGCCGTCAACAGGAGGCGACCAGTTCCACCAAAGAGAACCAGCCTGATCAGGTGACTCGGCATGAGCAGGCTCATCGGCCTCAAGCGTGGCGAAGGTGTTGAAACCTTCCACGGTTCCACCAAAACCTGTAATTTTGGCCGCGTTACTGAAATGGTCATTGTCAGGAATTGGAACCACGTCATAGCGTATCACACGGATATACTCCTGTTTGTTTGGCGCAGTTATAATCAGGGTCATCTTGAGTTTCCCCCCCTTTTCGGGCAAATCAAAAACATTGGAATATATGTTGTCATCTGCGGTAACGTCCGGTGGATCTCCAGTATTGTTAAAGTAAAAATCACCAACCCGGTCCTCCTGCTGTACCAGGCCAACAACCACGGCATCCTTAACCGGCACTCCGTCAATGACGGTCACGAAAATGTTGGTCGAACTACCCGCCATTAGCATGGATCCTGACGGTGGTGAAATGGCAATCTGCATCATGCCATCAGGAACGCCAACACCGGCTGCCATACCTTCGACAGCTGAATAGGCATTAACCCGTCCGCTGGTCGCAATCAGACCATCAAACGAGGGCAGGACATCCACCGACTCAAGTAACTTCTCGCGGATCTGAAGAACAGACCAGTTAGGTGCAAGGCCCTGCATCAGTGCGATGACACCTGCCACATGGGGGCCCGCCATGCTGGTTCCATCATAAAATTCATATGAAGTATCTGAAGTTGAAACTGAGGAAAAAATGTCCACTCCGGGCGCCGCCAGATCGACCGTCTCCAAACCGTAATTGGTAAAGTTCGCAGGATCATCCCTATTGTCTGAAGCTGCAACAGCAATGACACATTCCAGATCAAAACCACTTGGCCAATCAGGTATCTGGTCGTTATCCATCGCTGAATTGCCCGAGGCACAGGAAAAAAGCATGCCGGCCTCTCCGCCTGCTTGGAATGCATCGTAAAGCGGAGGATTGGTTCCCGTCCCCCCCCAACTACAATTTGAAACAGTAGCACCTTCATCCACGGAAAACTCAACGGAAGTAATTGCTGCACTGGTAAACCCACCGCTACCAAACATCTTACAGGCCATAATCCTTACTTTCCACGCAACACCAACGTGAGGCTCCCCGTTGTTTGCCTCCGCACCCACAGTTCCTGCACAATGGGTACCGTGCCCCATCGGATCGTCAGGATCACCGTCACCATCAGAGGCATCAATTCCATGAACATTATCCACCCAACCATCACCGTCATCATCAACTCCGTTTCCCGGGATCTCGTCTTCATTGACCCACATCTGGTTCTTCAAATCCACATGAGTATAGCGAACACCGGTATCAATGATGGCTGCAATGATCTCTTTGTTCCCGGTGGTAACATTCCAAGCTTCCGCAGCATCTATATCAGCATCTTCGACTCCTCCAAATTGTCCATAATTAAGCAAACCCCACAATCTTCCATCGTGATAAGCCGCATCATCGGGCTCGGCATAAAGGGTGGCTGCCCGGTCTGGTTCCACATAGACAAACCATCCGCTCGACTTCAATTCCCCGATGCGCCTCTTCAAAAATCGCGCTGCATCCGCCTGCCCTATGTTGACAAGCGGCCCCGGTCGCACATCAACCAACAATAGTCCCGGCACAAGATGATACTTCCGCTTCACATTAAAACCCTTAGCCGCCATACGCCTTGTCACATCGTCAACCATGGCCGGATCACGCAAACGCGCCAAAATCTGCTCAGGATGAACCTTGACCCCATCCAAAGTCACAAATCTAGCTCCCGCATCCGGCTGGACCGCCGCCACACCGGCGACCATGGTCCAAACACCAAGAATCAAGCAGGCAAATCGGGCTAATTTAATAATCATTTCTTTCAAAAAAGTAGTAAAAAAATCCAAACATAAAAACGGGCTATTCTAAGAACACCACCCGGTAAAACCGCTTCAAAGAGGCCCTGCCCAACCGGTCCTGATATGTAACCTGTCGCACATCGGGACCTTCATAACGGTATTCCTTTAAAAGCTTCCATTCAGGTTCACCGAGATCGTCCTTGTACTCGACGTGATAGAGTGAACCGGGGGCACCCATCCATGTTATATTGATCTGGCCGAAATCCTTCTCCTGAACCGCTATACCGGTGATATCAGGCAAACCACCACCAAATGGAGTCAAATCAAATCCGTTGGCTGTTCCATCGCCGTCGGTGTCATCAAGTGTGCTCTGCCTAAACGCACGGTTCACTTGAATTGTTTTATCCAGCCCCAACATATAGAAGGGCATTGAACTGTTCGGGCCGGAAAATTCCTTCACCCAACGAAGCCGGCCCTCGTACATTCCATCAAGTTTTTGTTCAGGCAGGCTTGATGAGGCAAAATAAACATGAAAATTTTCAGATATATTGATGTTATCCAATCTCTTTTTAAGAATATCTCCCTTGTATAAGTCAGCCTCACTTAAACCCTTTAAATCCAGATAATCGACGTAAATTGCATTCAGCGAACCTTCACCTCCCCTGAAGGAAATTTGGCCCAAAATTTCATTTTGAAGGATAAAGTGCCCCACCGCCGTGTTGTCCTTGAATCCATCCGCTGAAGCACCACGATCTTCAGCCATCCAGTGAACAATGCGGTCGGTATAATTCGTGGCATTTACCAGTATGGTTGTGCCTAAAAGGTCACCCAACTCGGGTTTCCTTGCCAGGGTCAGATCATTCCAAACTTCAATATGGTTACGTGACCCTTCGCCCCCGTCGGTAAGGGTATCTGAATAATCGAACGTGAACGGCCCATGGGAGGTATTGGTTGCATAAAATAGCTTCGCGTTCTCACCGGAAAACTTCATCAGTGTGCGCGAGAAGGATTGTCCGTATTCCAGGATGGTATTCCTCGCGTTGATCTCCATGGCCTCATTGACATAAATATAACCTGAATTCTGGAATCTGTTTGCCTTCACATCCAGGGTGAAGGAGGAGTAGTTTCCATAGTTCAACCATGAATTGTAAGGCGTCTCCCTGTCATCCCCAAAATGAGCCGTCTCTGGTATCTCCAGGGTTCCATTGATGGTCATATGCATGAGGTCGGGTGCAACTGTCTTGTCCCAGTTGGATTGGCCGGTTTTGCCGCCGGTACCCAGCCTCAGGTAATTGTTGACCTCCAAATCCTTAACTCCATCCAAAAAAAGCAGTTCTGTTACCTTGATGGGATCCTCCAGCAGGACTCTTTCACTTCGCAGGGTCAAGTCATTAACCAGCACCTCATTGGTCGAGTTAAGAATCGCATCCACCGCAAGCAACGAGTAATGAACCGTGACACTTTGATCCGTTGGCTCACCCTGTGGATCTAAAATTTGCATCGTGTACTGATTTTGCCAGGCTGAACTGTAGGCCTCAATATGTCCGGTCATCCGCTCCACATGGGACTGCACTATATTGGTGATCACCAAAAGACCATTGGTCGAACCCAAATCAATGCTCAGATTCTGGCAATCGATTATCGCATTGGAGCTCCCAACCAGATGGTTGGCCTTGAGTACGACACCACCTTCGGCCCTTATTCTTGCGGAGGTCAGGTCAAGTGAATCGGCAAAAATCTTGATACGTCCAGGTTGATCAAGCTTGTTAGCCCCTGCAACATTCGGAACAGGAAGCTCGCTCAAGCCCATTTGGATATTCGTGATGGCGTTGTAAAGGTTTGGTGTTGGGTTATAGTTTGTGTCGGCACCAATCCCACTTACGGGCGGCCTTGAGCCAAACCCAAAGATATCCAGATCAGCCCTGGACATGATGTTCGTAATCCTGACACCATATACGGCCTGGTAATAGGTGGTGGGTGCTTGCGTTCCATAAAAATAAGTCCACGGTTTCAATGAGGAATTTGGTGACAAGGCATATTGAAACTCTGCCGGTTGATAGCGGGTGACTACATAACTAGCAGGTGTAGCTATATGGGTGTTCGGAACAGTTATGATATTGGTCATATGCCAATTCCATTTGGTTTCATCATTGGGCAATTCATCAATCAAATAAACGGTATTGATCTGCTCACCTCCCGTCACCACGTTGGTAAGACCTTGCTTTGTTTTGAATTCAACGATCGGATTGATATACCATTGCTCCGGATTCCAGTCCCCAGACCGATTCACTATTAACGGCCAAAACTTCGCGTCGAATTCAATGTTAGCGTCTCCACGATTTCGAACCATAACACCCTGGATTGAATGGTGCCACTCATCACCCAGAATATAAGTATACTCCGTAACATACGGGGTAAAAGTCTCTTCATAGTGCTGATTCCAACCATCCCAACCACTCGGAAACTGATATATAACGTGCCCCCCAAGCGGCTTGATATATTGGCCTATCATAGGATAGGCAGACCTTACCTCTGTAGCGTAATGTCTAACTGAATTTATTGACGCATAATCGCCAGAAGTGTCGGCATAGGCTGGATAAGTACCTAACACTGTACCGGGTGAAACAATATCCCAGTATACATCCGAAACACCAAAATCAGGGAAATAGTAACCTCCACCTCCAGGAGTGTTGCCAACCGCCGTATAGGCTCTTCTTCCCTGATAATCACCCCAAGCTCCCCAAAAAAGCCCATTGCCATCGGGGTCGTTGTAATAATCATAGGTCGATGCTGACCTGATCTCCAACCCGCCGCCGGAAAGATCCACTTCCTTCCCCTTCAACTCAAAAATACCGGCGGTGTCCGACGTGATCAAACCCCGGTTAACGATCTTGTCCGCACCAATGTTTATTCTGCCCGATACCAACGAGGGTGCAGCACTCTCAATGACCCCATCACCATTGTTCACAAAAACCTTCGCATTGACCGGTTCATAATCCCATTCACCCAACAGATTCTCAAAGGTTTGATAGTTCCTGAAATCTAAATCATCGTAGACCTTGAAAACGCCGTTGTTGGTGAAATATTTCGTATTATAAAAGTAGTAAGGCATATCCAGAGGGGAAACTGCCTCGAATGTACTTTCGTTAACCACCACCTCCGCATTGATGTGTGGCGAATTGGTCGTAAAAGTTCGGTTAACATAAACCGTCTGTTTTTTCGATGATGGCCCGGAATAGGGTACGCCACTTCGATCGGCACCCCCGAACAAGGTCGCCTTTCCGAGATTTGCCTTTTCAAGGGACAATAATTTCTGGGGCCCAGACCATGACTTGAATTCGAGTTCTCTCCCTTTGTAGATCCCCTTGACCACCTTGTCTGGCGCTTCCTTGCGGTATGGAGGACTCATGAACTGCTGTCCGAAGACACCTTGGCATGCGATAGATGCCAAAAGACAAACCTGCAACCCAAGTTTAAAACGGAACCTGTGTTGATATGTGTGAGAAATTATTTGCATCCTAATCGCCCTTAAAAATCATTGCTTCCAAATCCCGAATGGTTTGTCCCTTGGGAAAGACTATTGGCTCATCCATAGAGCCATTGAATGAACCCCAGGTCCAACCAGGTGTCATGTTTTCCTCGTTCAAGAACCTGTTGACGAGTGGCTCCCAGTGGGTTCCAAGCTTGTTGAACCCAATGACAAACCCGGAAGCCGGCGTGACAATATTGCCCGGCCCAAACAAACCGCTGACCTGAAAACCGTTGATCGCATTATTGTTCACAGATGCCGGCGGGGTGCTGACCGTTGCTATGGTTGCCGGCATATTTAATGCTGAAAAAATAATGTCCGGACGGGTGAAGAACTTGATGAAGGTACCGGTTTTTTTAACTCCATCGGCGACATAGTCGACCGTGTAATCGTAGGACGGCGTAATTGCATTGGTGAAACTTGCCGCACCACCCGCACCACCCGCTGCCCCACCCTGCAGTGTGAATGTGAAGGTCTGATCCTCCAGATTCGGGAACTTGTATTCATTGATAAATCGATCCGCAGAATAGTTAGTTGTCACCCAGGAGTCGGGTTGAAAATGCTTAAAGCGCATTTTTTCCACCCCACCCAATAATAGAACGTTTGTGGAATAAACAATCGGGTAGGCCAGATAAGCATGGTTGGTGCTCTGCCAGACCTCATCCTCCATCACACCCACGAAATTGGTCACTGCAGCGCCACCCGCGCCAAGACCACCACCCTGACCGGGCAACGCGCCACCCGGGTTGGCCAGATTGTTGGTCGGGGTGAGCAAGTTGGTCAGGGTATTGACCCTCTCAAACATCATATCCGTGAAATGATAGCCAACAAGATTGTTTGTGGTGGGCAGGATAATGATCTCTCCATGCGGGCATTCATCGTTCAGGACGGTGGTGGTGTAATTAGTGGTGGTGGGCACCGCGCCGATGACGCTCCAGAGCGGGGCGTTGGGCACGACCTCCCAGGAGCGGTGCAGCACCTCCGACTCGGCCGCTGGCACGTGGATGTTGGTAATCACGTTTCCAAAGATATAATCGTAACTTGGCTGAAACGTGCGATACTTGTTGGTGAGGTAAACCAGAGTGGCCGGTTGACCCACAGGGGTCCACGGAAAGTTGGTCAAATACGCGGTGAGATTGGTCGTCCAACCCATTTCCCAGGTCACGTTCGTCTTAAGGGTAACCAAAGGCGGGATGTTCATGTTGGTATACGCTGGGCCCCACCATTGATTTGTGAGAATGAATTGCTGGAACGCCGCCGGGGTGTTGGTTTTTGATTCCTTACAGAACCAACGAAGATCAATACTGAAGATCGCCGGGTTGGTGAGGTTCGGTTCATTGGTAACCACCTGATAGGTAAACGGAGGCAAGGGCTCCATGTTGAAATTGTCCTTTCGGTAAAGCTCCCGCAATCCGCCAATGTCATCACGGGTTGGAGCCACCAGAAACTTACCCTCTGCAAGCCTAGTGTCACGATGATCTGACGCACCAACAAGGGTGACCACCGGTTTCATCAAGTCGATCGGAAACGGAAGGGCATTTGTTCCTCCCACAATCACAAATGAAAGCAGGCTTCCGTTGACATACTTGCTAGGCATGCGGCTGATTGGATCAAAGTTGCGCAGGGTCACAGATCCAAATTCAAGCTGAAATGCGTTGTCCTCGGCATTACCCAAACCCATGAAACTGAACAACTCGGCCAAGGCGTAAGATTTGATGTCCAACAGTCGTGCATTGCCCGCCCGAGCATGATAACGGTCCGGCCGGGTCGGGAAATTCCACAAATTAGGAGACTTACGATCCACCGGCGGATAGTTTGTCTTGAGAGTGGAAACGTTCGGTATGGCATTCATCATTCGTATGGCGTTTTCCACTGCCACCACGCCATTGGATCCAAAGTAATTTAAAAAAGACTCATCGTAAGCATACGTCAACATCGGCGAATTCCACCGATACTCCTCACCGAGATTATTGGCAACCGCACGGTTCGTTCCATTTGCCAATGTAAACGCATACGCATTGGACGCTCCAAAAACGGCGATGCCACAAGCAAGTATTGCTTTCTTTAAATAATTAGACATTCCGCTATCGGATCCTCTTGATCCTGTAAAAATTCATGTTGTTAATCGCTCTCAGTGAGACACCGGCATTGCTCTCAACAGCCACCACTGGTGCACCCTCTGCTCGCCACTGAGTAACACCCGGCCCAAGACGGTCCACCTTTTCCAATTGATAAACCGAGCCCGGTTCGGCTTGCCAACTCAACCGCTGGCCCTGTTCCATGACCGTCAGCTCAAGCTTCAAGCTGCTGTCAGTATCGACCGGATCCGTGCCCGCCAAAAACTCGTTCATGTTGGTTGCACCATCACCATCAAAATCAGCAGATCCGGCTGGCCATTTCCTTGAATCACTACCGAAAAATGCCCTCTGCCAGTCATCAGGAAGCCCATCCTGGTTGAAATCGCGACCCCATGTCTTGTTGAACCCTAATGCAGACAATGGAGAACGACGCCCATCATTTAATTCATAAAGCACGCGAAACGCATATTCCCTGCCAGGCTGGAGTTGTCTCCATATGAAGAAGTTCCCGTTCACTGGTTTTGGGTCGGGGATATTATCGATAAAAACCTCGTAGTGGTTGACTCCCAGACCGGCCACTTCAGGCCAGGAAACCATCAACTCGTTTTCACTCAATGGATTCACAAAAACCACTGCGATCGGCTCCAGAGGCTTGGCTTCCGTGGATTCAATCTGAAAACGCTGACCCACCACATCCATTCCGGCATCGCCAGGCCCCGGGGTTGACCAAGTGACCAGCCATCTACCATTTGAATCGGCGGAAACATTGGGATGTAACTGCCCGGCAAAAGTCCTTGTGTTTACCTGAAATTCAGAATCACTAAACACTCCTGACTCGGTGATGAAACGCCCCACGACTGACTCACCTGAGCCGTCCTGTCCCAGACTGTTCCATACCAACAGCGCACCGGAATCACCACCCTGCAACCTCGGTGCAAACTGGTCCCCTTCAAGCTGTTTGTTCGCCTTAACCTGCTCCGACAAAGGCTTTAGAGCCAGATCAAAGGTCCTCAAGCTGACGTCCCATCTTGTCTTTTTGTTTTTGAGATCAACCTGCTCCCAAGCAATTATCAAGCGAGTACCTGCAACGCCCAAAACCGGATTTGCACTGATTCCCTTCTGGCTAACCACGATTTCATCGGTCAACGGCTGACCAACTGAATTAAACAGGCGGGCAATGATATCGATCGACTTTTCATCCTGCTGTTGATCCGATACCCAGACCGCTGCGATGCCACCATTTGGCAATGCCTGTAACTTGGCACCATACTGGTTGCCATCCCTGAATTGGTTGAGCCGGAACGGTTCAGTAAGTGAATCACCCGTTGGGGAATAGATCCTGGCCGAAAGCCCCTTGACATCCCCATCCACCAAGTAATCGGTCCAGGACACTGCAACGGTTCCATTTCTAAGCACGGCCAGCGCCGGGTCAGTTTGTTCGCCAGAATTTGCACCAGTTACAAATACCTCCTCGTTTGAAAATAACCCGCGACTACTGGCTGCCCTGAATTGTACTCGGCGAAAACCGGTTTCTCCTGCTTCCCAGACAAAGAAGGCGCCGCCTTCAGACAGAAGTCCCACTTGCGGCTTCTCCTGGTTCCCAAGCAATTTTGAATTGACGCGAAAAGGAGCACCCATGGGATTGGCGTTGGCATCCAGCATCAACGCGCTGACTCCCAAGCCAGATTCATCAGTGGCGTTATCATGCCAAACAAGATAGCCGCCGCTTGGTGAAATCGCGACGTGGGTCGCCAACTGATCACCGACGAGCCTGCCGGTCAGGTCAAACTCGGTGCCCTTGGCCTCGTAACGCAGGTCGGCCTTGGCGGTGCAGAGCCCCACCCCCGCGAGGCCAAGCGCGAAAGCCAAGCGCATTGTCTGTCCCTTGTAGTTCAAAATCATCATTCAAACAGGACGCCCTGCCGGGCCTCCCGCAAATCTTTCAAAAGCGTATTAAAACCCCACGTTTTGTAAAGCTTTTCCAGCCGGGCCGTGTCCTGGAATCCCCTGCGGAAATCGTCCAGTCCCGGCGCGCCCGGCAAATCCAGTTTCAGCGCCACGAGCGACTGGTTGCGGCGCACGACCGCCTCGGCGGCGGCGAGCGACTCGCGCTGCTTGTCGCGCCTGACCTCGGCCAATCGTCCGTAAATCCCGTCCACGGA
>Ga0310124_10001986_pt1 | contig 14182 bp, 10 predicted proteins | sample CB11b_AW_Bot5_MG_FD_203507 | JGI IMG/M metagenome (GOLD analysis project Ga0310124, IMG submission 203507) | Marine microbial communities from Western Arctic Ocean, Canada - CB11b_AW_Bot5 | ecosystem: Environmental > Aquatic > Marine > Oceanic | place: Canada: Western Arctic Ocean | collected...
TGGCGGTCGGCCGGTCGGATTCTTGATGCGAAACCGGATCGACTGTTTCCGAGCCTGGGCGAACCGTCTGATGATCCCGCAGAAGCAGTAGCGGCGCTGAAGCAGAATCTGGGACGGCTCGACGAAATCCAACCAGGTCTTCGGCGCGAGTTATGGGAGCCGGATGAAGACGACATCGAGGAGGTGCTTCCCCATCTGTACCGATCCAAGTACGCCAACGCACAGACCCATTTCTTGATTTCTGAATCGGGTAAGGTGCTGTCGATCGACTATGGCTACAACACGTCAGCTTATGCGTCTCCGGGGAAACAGCATCTTTCGAATCGGCGACCATTTTTGCACGGGATGGGAGGGCTGAAAAGACAATTCGGGGTGGACCGGATCGATACGGTGCTGGTGAGCCACTTCCACGACGATCACGTGAACGGGATCCCTATGCTGCAGAGGGTGTTCGGGTCGGAGGTTTGGGCGGGCGAGAATTTTGCGGATCTGTTGGAGGACCCGCCGCGGTATGACCGACCCTGTCTGTGGCACGAGTCCGCCCGCGTGCAGCGTCGGTTACCGCTGGGAATGCCGTTCGAGTGGGAGGGGATTCCGATCACGCTGCATCCAATGTCCGGACACACACGATTTTCGACCTTGATCTGTTTGGAGGTGGACGGAACACGGGTGGCGCATACTGGAGATCAGATTTTTTTCCGGGAGACGGAGGCGCCCTACAGTCCTGATGCGCGGCCGTTTACAAATCACGTCTACAAGAATGGACTGGATATCGGGTGTTACCGGGAGACGGTGGGCTATCTAAACTCGTTCAGGCCGGAGCTGGTCTTGACGGGACATACGCTGCCCTACCGGCCGGATGAGGCGTGGTATGGGATGATCGAAGGGGTCGCGGAAGCTTTTGACGAAGTGCACTTGAATCTGATGGCGTTGGGAGAAGAGGATGTGCATTTCGGAGCGGAGTCCCAGGGTGGAAAGTTGAAGCCGTACCAGGCTCACGTGCCCGAAGGGGGGACCGTTGGGTTCGAGGGTTGGATTCTGAATCCATTTCCGTCGGCGGAACAGGCGCGCATTGCACTCGTGGGGCCGGACGGATGGGAGGGTGAGGAAGTGGTGATAGACCTTGGACCCCGGGAACAGGCAGAGATTCAGATCGGGATCACGCCACCGGAAGGTACGGTGTGCCGGCGGCAACCGGTGGGGCTGGATCTGACGGTGGGAGATCGACCGTTCGGGCAGGTGGCGGAGGCGTTGGTGACAGTGGGGGGACCGCTGTTTTAATACGATGGGATTTGATGCAGAATCGGTTCAAGATCGCTCTCCCGTCTGGCGAAATGCGTAGAGGCTCGCATTCTGCAGGTAGAACTTCAGCCGGATTCGCTGGCCCTTCAATGTATCGAAGACCGCATCCTTCCACTTCATTCGCTGACAGACCGAGTCTCCGTCGAATAGAGCGGAGCAGACCCGCGCAAAGCCGGCGTGCTCGAATCCTTCCTCGTCGAGTACTGCGACCGACACGTGACCGCCCCGAGCGGAGGCGTTGATCTCCAGATCGCCTCCCGCGCACTCGAACGGCAAGGTCACCAGACTGCCCCCATCGGCTCCAGCATCGACAGATACGAATCCGTCGAGGCGCAGCTTGGCCAGACAGATGGGTCCACTGCGACCGGTCCGCCCGTGCTCTGCCGCACTGGGTGAGTAGTAGAACCAGAGCTCATCATCCACGATCAACGGCGTGTTCGCCATATAGATCTCACCCGCGTCGATGCTGTTGGGCGGGCCGTTCGGCATGAACGTGGCTCGGCCCGCCGTTCTGTTCCAGTGGATGCCGTCCCGGCTGTCGGCGAGCTGGACATCGATCTTGCCGAAGAACGAGATCTGTCTTTCCTCGGGCGGTGTGTGATAGATGTAGAGCAGGCCGATGTAATGATCCTCGTAGGTGAAGACCGGCATGCCATAGAACTCGGTGCCCGGCGGGTCGTCGTCGTCGGGAACGAGCATGTCTTCCGGATCGGTCCAGCGGTTGAAGTCGTCGCTGACGGATCGCCCGATTCGGCGGGTCATGTTTCCCTCGTGCAAGGAGGGACGTGCATAGGCGACGTACTGACCATGACGTTCGTCCCATCCGAGGAGTGTGTGGGCGTCGCTGGACCGCTTGGAGACAGGATTCCCGTCGTACTTGGCCCATTTGAGGCCATCGGGGGAGAAGCCGACCGAGAATCCGTCTCCTTCGTTGCTCGTGCCGTCTTTCTCGCGACTCTCGAAGAACAGCGACTTGTAGCGACGTGCGGGATCCGGATCGCGTTCATCGTAGATCACGTTGCCGCTGCTGGCGTTGAGGAGGACGATGTTGTTGTCTCTGGATCCCTCGTATTCGACGAGGCCGAGGTTGGGACGATCCCAGAAGATGCCGTCACGGGAGGTGGCGTAGCAGTACATGTAGAGCAGATTGTTCGGGTCGAACCCGAGGTGCGCCCACTTGGATGTGTCCTCCGAGCCCATCTGTCGGATGCCCATACCGCCATAGCCGGTGTACCACATCCGAAGCAAGTCCGGGTCGTCCGGATCACGCATCACGTTGCCGTAGAGCGTGATTCGGCCCTCCCACGGATACAGGGGAAACATCAGCGGATTCCCTGCGTATTTCGCCGGCTGGTGCAGGGTCCGGTCTACGTCACATTGCTCATCGATGATGAGGTCGTCCAGGAACAGTTGTTTGGTTGTGCCTACTTGAAGCTCGGATCCCTCAGACATGTTCTCCAGCTCGCTTTCAGTTCTGGATTCGAAACGTGATCAAACCTAGGATGTAACAGAAATCATGCTGTCTTCCTGGCATCGTTTCTCGCGGCGTCAGTTCGAGCGCGAGTCGAGACACGCCCATTTGGATGAACGAACAAGGACTTCTCGACGGAGTTTATCCCCGAGCGGAGTCGAGGGGCTCGAAGTGACCCTGCTCCTTGTCATTCTACAGTGCGACCTATGTGACAGGCCAATAGCTGGGATGCAAGGGTTGCCTAAGGACCTTTGATGGCGACTCGCGCCCTCTCTTACGCAACACAGCGTAGCCCTACATTTCGACACGCGCAAGGATTTCAATGACCTTTGAAGTCGGGACGTACGCCGCCGCAGGTGGACAATTCCGCGCTCGTTCACGATCATAGAAGCGGCTACGGGTCATCTATTTGCAGGCATCCGCTTTCGATGGAGTCATTTGGGGCCATTTATGACGAATACTGCTGACGCTGTCGTTATTGGCGGCGGGATCCTGGGTGTCAGTACGGCCCACTTCCTTGCCAAGCTGGGATTCGGTTCGGTTGTCCTGCTGGAGAAGAGAACGCTCGCAGCGGTCAGCACGGGGCACTCCGCGGCAGCGATTCGGACGTTCTATTCGAACCCTCTTACGATTCAGCTTGCGAACCGGGCCGTCGAGATGTTTTCGAATTCGGACCGGGAAATCGGCGGGGACTGCGGCTTCAATCAGGTGGGCTACCTGACTTTGTTGAGTCTCGAGGCGCTGGATGCCGGTCGGCAGGTCGTGGAGATGGAGCGCGCGGTGGGGATTCGAGTGGAGGAACTCACTCGGGACGAGATTCACGATCGTCTCCCGATGGTCGATCTCGACGGCATCGACTGCGGTGTGCTGGAGCCGGACTCGGGCTACGTCGATCCCGTCAAGACGACAAGGACCCTTGCAAGCAGCGCGGAGGCCTGGGGGTTGACGGTCTACGAGGGCGTCGGGGCAACGGGGATCAGAATGGATCGTGGTCGCGTTACTGGCGTAGAGACGGATCAGGGCTCGATCAACACGCCGGTCGTCGTCAACGCCGCGGGCGGCTGGGGGGGCCGCGTAGGCTCCTGGGTGGGCATGAATTACTCACTCCGCTGGAGTCGGGAGGTCGACATCGTCCTGGAAGTACCCTTCGACACGGATGCGTTTCCCTGGCTTTCCGACCCTCAGGTTCGCTTCTACACCCGGCAGGCAGGCCCGCGACAACTGCTTGTCGGTCTTGGGTTTCCCAAGGAGATCGAACCGCTGGACATCGACAGTTACAGCGAGGAACTCGACGCTCCAACCCGACAAAGGATCGAGCGATTGCTCTTCGAGCGCATTCCGTCGGCGAAGGACAGCCAACTCGTTCGCGGGTGGGCCTCCATGTACACGATCACCGATGATTGGCATCCTCTTGTCGGATCTGAACCGGATGTTCCGGGATACTACGCCTGTGTGGCTGGAAACGGCCACTGCTTCAAACTCGGTCCGCCGATCGGCGAATCCCTCGCGCATATGATCGCCGGCAAGGAACCACCATCCGATCTGTATCCGCTCAGACCCTCGCGCTTCGTGGAAGGTGACTACTTTACATCTGTGTGGGGTGGGGGGAACAGAGCTTGAAATACAGTTGTCAGTCGTTCCACCTACGCGCTACGCGCTTCGGCGGACGGGCAGTTGTCAGGAAAACCAAAGGTATGGTTCAGCCCTGAAGAGCCTGTCCCGGTGTGTTTCTTGGCCGGGAGGCTGTGTCCCTCAGCCCAGGGCAACGCCCTGGGTCCAAGACGCGAAGGCGCGCCGCCTTCGCAGGGTGAGTGTCGCAACATAAAGACGACCGGCGCACGGTCACGTGATCCGAGCAGCGTCACCATCTAATCGAGCTTACGGACGACACATGAACGATCCCATTAAATTCGAAGTCATACGGAACGCGCTCGTCGAGACAACCGAAGAGATGTCCGCGGCCTTGCGGCGTAGCGCCTACTCCACGAACATCAAAACGCGCTGCGACTACTCTTGCGCCCTCTTCGACAGGGATCTGAACGTGCTCGCCCAGTGCTTCGCTCAGGCGAATCACCTTGGATCCATGGTCAGAATGGTTCCGATGGCGGTGCGCGACTACGGTGCCGGAAACCTCGGTCCCGGGGACACGATCGTCATGAACGATCCGTATCTCGGGGGCGTCCATCTCAACGATATCTTCTTGATCTCTCCAGTCTACTACGAGGGAGAGATCCGTGGCTACGTCTCCAACCTGGCCCATCACGTTGATGTTGGTGGAGGTGCGCCCGCGAGTGTGGGGGCGTTCCGGGAAGTCTTTCAGGAAGGCATCATCATCCCGCCCGTCAAGCTCGTCGTCGAGGGCGAGATCAACAACGACGTGTTCCGTCTCATTCTGGGCCAGATCCGTTCGAAGCGCGAAACCGCTGGTGACTTCAGGGCCCAAATCGCTGCGAACAATACGGGAGCACGTCGCTTTGTCAGCCTGCTCGAGCGTTACGGAATCGACACTGTCTACGAGTACACGGATCGCCTGATCGACTACTCGGATCGGCTGACCCGCACAGAGGTCGCCAAACTCCCTCAGGGGGAATACTCGGCGGAAGGGGTTGTCGACAACGACGGATTCACCGAGGACCCGGTGAAGCTTGCCGCCAGGATCGTCATCGACGACGATGGGATGCTTTTCGATTTCAGGGGCTGCGACAAGCAGCGGCGCGCTCCGGTGAACTCCACATACTCCATGACCTATGCGGCCGCCGCCTACGTTCTACGATGCGTGATCGATATCGACGTGCCTATCAATGCAGGATTCTACAGATCCGTTCGAATTCTCACGACGGAAGGAAGCGTCGTCCACTGCACGCCACCGGCCCCTGTCGTCGGAGGATGGGAGACACATACCCGCCTGGTCGAAGTCATCTTCAAATCGCTTTCACAGGCGATTCCGAAACGGGTTCCCGCGGGGACCAAAGGGATGATTTGTCATTCCGGCTTCGGGGGGATCAATCCCGCAAGCGGCGAGTACTACTGCTTCCTCGAGACCATGGGTGGGGGATACGGCGGACGCTTCAGCAGCGACGGTCCGGACGCCGTACAGACTCACGGGCAGAACACAGAGAACGCACCGATCGAAGAGACCGAGATGAACTATCCCGTTCGGATCGTCCGCTACGAGCTTGTGGAGGACAGCGAAGGTCCGGGGAAGTTCCGCGGTGGTCTGGGGCTGCGGCGGGACTACGAGTTTCTGGAAGGCGAAACAAGCTTCACTATTCTCGCCGATAGGAATCGATGGGGGCCGTCTGGACTCTTCGGAGGGATGGACGGCCGGAGAGCCTGCTACCTTCTCGAAACAGGTGGGGAAGTGCGGGAGGTCGGTTCGAAGGTGACCCTGGAACTTCAACCCGGGGAGATTGTCAGCTACCGGACCTGCGGAGGAGGCGGGTTCGGACCGCCGGAAGAAAGGGATCCGAGTCTTGTTCTCAAAGATGCGCGCGAAGGCAAGGTCAGCCTGGACCGGGCGCGTGACATCTATCGCGTAGCGATCGACAGCTCGAGTTGGAGTGTGGATGTGGTGGAGACGGCTAGGTTGCGGGAAGTCAAGCGTTGAAGAGTTTACGACGATTAGAAAATCACGTGTTCCAGCCCCGGAGGGGCAAACTGACACCGTACGCAATCGAAAGACGCCATGAGCGCTACCCATAGATTGGGTGTCGACATCGGCGGCACGTTCACCGACGCGATCCTGATCGACGAGTCCACCGGCGACGTTCGGATCGCGAAGGTTCCCTCTACACCGGACGATCCCTCGCGAGGCTTCCTGAATGCGGTGACCCGCATCCTGAAGGAAGCGGAGGTTGCGCCCCGGGACCTCAGTTACGTCGTGCACGCGACGACCGTGGCCACGAATTCCATCATCGAGCACAAGCTCGCCCCGACGGGATTCCTGGCTACGGACGGTTTTCGAGACATTTTGGAGATCCAGCGACAGATCAGGGCGGCATTGTACGACGTTCACTTCAAGAAGCCGGTTCCCCTGGTCCCGCGCAACGTGTGCTTCGGGGTCCCGGAGCGTCTCGACGCGCGGGGGGAGGTCGTCAAGCCTCTGGATGAGGATGCGGTCCGTCGGATTGCGAGGCAGCTGCGGGAAACCGATGTCGAATCCGTGGCCGTCTGTCTCCTCCACTCCTACATCAATCCATCTCACGAAAAACGGGTTGGGGAAATCCTTCGCGAGACCTTTCCGGAGGACGCCATCTCGCTCTCATCCGAGGTCGCCCCCGACTTCCGCGAGTATTTTCGCGCCAGCACGACGGTGATCAACGCGGGAATCCGGCCCATCGTCGGTCGCTACCTGGAACGGATCGAGTCCCGTCTCCGTGAGATGGGTGTGACCGCATCTATGCTCCTTATGCAGAGCAGCGGCGGTGTCTACACGTTTGAAACGGGATCGGAGAAGCCTGTATACATGGTCGAGTCGGGACCTGCTGCGGGTGTTATTGCAGCCAGCTACCTCGGAAGTCAGCTCGGGAGAACGGACTTGCTGTCTTTCGACATGGGTGGCACGACAGCGAAAACAGGTCTGATCCAGGACGGCGTTCCGCACATCACGAAAGAGTATGAGGTCGGCGCCGCAGCAACTGCGAGCGATCACGGCGGGAAAGGGGGTGGATATCCACTTCGGACTCCGGTGATCGACCTCGTCGAGATCGGCGCCGGCGGCGGCTCCATCGCGTGGGTGGACAGTGGAGACATTCTCCGAGTGGGTCCCCAGAGCGCGGGAGCAGATCCGGGCCCTGTTAGCTACGGCACCGGTGGAGCGGAGCCGACGATCACGGACGCGAATCTCATTCTGGGCCGTATTGACGCCGAATACTTCCTTGGCGGGGAGATCACCCTGGATGTCGATTCCGCACGTTCCGCCCTCGAAGAAAAATGCGGTCGGCTGCTGAAAATGGAAGTCGTCGATGTAGCCCACGGTGTCGTCGAAATCGCCAACGCCGCGATGGCTGGCGCACTACGCAGGATATCGATCCAGCGCGGATTCGACCCGAGGGACTTCGCGCTCGTCGCGTTCGGAGGGGCGGGGCCGCTACACGCGAATCGGTTGGCGGCGGAACTCGGAATCCCGACCGTCATCGTACCCAGAAGCCCGGGCACTTTTTCCGCAATGGGACTGCTCGCCACGGACCTGAAACACGATTACAACTTCACGTCGATCGAGCGTCTCGACCACCTGGACTCTACAAAACTGGTCTCGACGTTCGAACACCTGAAGCAACAGGGTCGCAGTGCGCTGGAGCGCGATCGTATGTTGGTGGATAAAATGCGGTTCGAGAAACTTCTCGATCTCAGGTACGTCGGACAGAGCTACGAGCTTCCCATCTCTATCCACGATGAGGAATTTTCATCGGTCGAACTGACCCGACTCGCAAGCGCGTTTCACGCTGAGCACACGAGGGTCTATGGGTTCAACGCCCCGGGCGAACCCATCGAAGTTGTGAATCTGCGTCTTTCCGCCATAGGCGACATCTCCAAACCCGCCTTGCGCGAACTTAAGCCGGGAAGCGACCCGGAGGTCGCGAAGAAGTCCGAGAGAGAGGTCTATTTCGCGGAGAAGGGTGCCTATGTGACGACACCCATTTTCGATCGATACAGACTCGGAGCGGGCTGTTGTATCGAGGGCCCGGCAATCGTTGAGGAAATGGACTCTACGACCCTGATTCATCCCGGCTACACAGTGCGTGTCGATCCATCCGGCAACCTTCTGATTCAGAGCTGAGACTTCGGCTGCAACTAAAGAGGTCGGAAGTCAGAGGTCAGTAAAGCACCTGCGTTGTTTGGGAACATGTACGCAAATCACACAGAAGTCTTACTGGAAGACTTTAAACGAAAGCACTCTTCTGCTCGATGACGTATTCCGTCAGGGGGCTTGGGGAAGGCTGAGTCCGGACGTTTACCAGCGACGGCCTGCCCGAGTTCAAGGCGCGTTCCAGTGCACCAGGCAACTGTTCTGCCGTCTCCACATATTCTCCGTGTGCGCCCAACGCCTCGGCCAGTTTGTCATACCGTGTGGGCAGGAGTTCGGTCGCAATCGTCTTCCCGAAGATCTGCTGCTGCTGGTGATAGTCGATCCCCCAGACGCTGTCATTCCCGACCACGACCACCACGGGCAGATTGTGTCTTACCGCCGTGTCGAGTTCCATCCCGTTGAACCCGAAAGCGCCGTCGCCGGTTAGAATCACGACCTTCGAATGCGGCAGCGCGACCTGGGCGCCAACCCCGAAAGAAACGCCCCAGCCGATCATACCCAGCGTTCCGTTCGTAAACGAACGGTTCGGTTTCAGGCTCGGGTAGTAAGGTGCTCCATAAAAGGAAAAGTCACTTCCTTCGAAGATGATACACGCATCTTCGTCCAAGAGTGGGCACAGGGCTTTGTGGACGGACATCGCGTGCAAAGGCATCGTTTCGGCTTTGCTTTCCAGGCTTTCCGTCTGTGCTCTCGCCACAGCCTCCAACTCCTCACGCACGGGTGGCGCACTCCATCGAATCGCCTCTGCTTCCTGGGCCATCTGTTTCACGACCGCGCCGACATCTCCCACGATGGCGACATCTACGCCGCGTGAGAGGCCGATCCAGTCGGCCGAAGGCTCCACCTGGATGATCTTCACATCGGGGGAAAGGGAAGGAGGTCCGCCGAAGGACAGGGTGAAGTCAAGTTTCTTGGCCAAGAGTAGAACCACATCTGCCTCATTCAAGTGGCGTGCGACAAGGCTGACCCGTCCGTCCGCTAATCCAAAGCAGCAGGGGTGCGTATCGGGGACGATTCCGCGGGCCGCTTCTTCTGTGAATAGGGGCAAGTGAGTCACGTCGAGGAACCGCTCTAAATCTTCTCGATCCACCGAGAAAGCGCCGTTCCCCGCCACAATCATCGGGCAACGGGCGGACTGGAGAAGCTCGAGCGCCTGTCTGACGAGCGCGGGATCGCCCAACGTCTGACCCGAGTGACGATAGGAATCAGGTGAAAGGGCACGCACTTTGGCCTCATCCAACTCAGCCGCCTGGACGTCGACGGGGATCGTCAGGTGAACGGGGCCCCGCCTGCCCGCCAGAGCCGTGCTAAAGGCCCGTGCGAAAGTCTCCGGGATGCGGTACGGGTCCGACAAAAACCACGCGCCCCTGGTTACAGGTTTCGCCATGCCGATCTGGTCGAGTTCCTGCGCGGAGACACCCTGGCCCAATCTGTCCTGGGCCGCACTGCCGAGAATGTTCACGAGGGGTGATTCCATATGCTGGGCAAAGGCCAATCCGGGAATGGCGTTGGCAAGCCCCGGTGAGGTGAACATACAGACTCCGGGAGAGCCCGTGATTCGTCCCCAGGCGGTCCCCATGTCCACCGCGCCTTGCTCGTGTCGACTGTCGATGAACTGAAATCCCTCATCCGCCATCACGTCCATCAGGTGTAGTGTGTGGTCGCCGGCCAGGGCAAAGACCTTCTCCACGCCTTCCGCCTTCAAGGCGCGAGCGATGAGATGTGAACCCGTCAGCTTCATAGAGTCTCCCTTATCGAACTCGGACTGCTTGCGAAACACCTCACGTGTCGACTATCGAAAATTCGAATCGCCTGCCGCACCAGCGGCGGGATGAGCAGTGTGTTCCGGCAGATCGCGCAGTGCAACGCCTACCAAAAGAGCCGCGCCGCCGCAACTCCTGCGAATCCAACGCCCAGCACCAGATCAACCCGCTGCATTGACGTCGGGGCCGATTTTGCTCATCTAAGAACAAGCTTCACACACATTCCTTCTACCGCAAGAGGCTACCCCTTCTCCAAGGCCGCCATAAACGCTTCGCTCGTCGCCGACGCGGCTCGAAGTTCCATGTCGAGGATCGAGCATCGGGTCAACCACATACCGTCCCACGTCTCGGCGTGCTCGATGGCTGTGGTGCAGTCTCGCAGCAGCACGACATTGTAGCCCCGATCGAGCATTGCCCAGACGCCGTAGTCCCTGCGCTGAACGCAGATGTTAGCCGCAAACCCCGCGTAGAAAAGGTGCACGATCCCTCGGTGCCGACATAACCGATGCAGTTGGGCGCCCGTCGCAACGACGAAATCATCCGGCTCCGGTCCGAGGAAATCCATAATACGTCGCGTGGATCGGATTTCCTGGATCGACTGTGTACGTGGCTCCACGGGGCGAGCGAACGATGCATAGCTTTCCGACCGCCGTCGTAAATCCTCGGGCGGCCAGTCGGGCGCGGGCCCGGTGCTGCCGTGGAGATCCCGCTCGTCCGCATACTTTGTCCACTGCGCATAAAGCCTGGCCTGCGTCGGCGACGGTGCGTGAACAACGGCGATGCCTGCCTTTCGGCACGCCTGCACGGCCGGCAGAATCCGCTCCTTCGCGATCTGCCCGCCTCGCTCCAGATGGGTTTCGACGGGATGGCTGTCCCAGCAGTCGACGAGGACCAGACCGACTTCCCCGGTCGACAGGGTCCAGGCCATCTCGCCGTGTCCGAAGTGTTCCTCCCGGCACGGGAGATCGGGATCTGACAGCTCACGGCTGTATCGAACGGTGAGATCGAATGTGGGCATGTCGGGGCCTTTCAAATGAAGAGTCTGTCCGCGCTACCGTTCAGGCAAGAAAGTCGAGCAGAAATCGTGTCGCGTCGAGTCGGGACGTTCGCGAAGGCGAGTGCCCGGGCGAGTTTACGACGTGGAGTTCGCTCAGAAATTCGTTCTTCGGCAAGACCTTCCGCTGTTTTTCGATCAGCTTCCTGGAAAATCGGATGCAGGCTTCCGTCCCCACAACGTCATCCTGACTGCCGACGCTGAGATAGACGGCCGTGTTGGCCAGTCGATCCACCCAGTTGTCGATTCGGAGCGGCCAGCTTTTCGTACGCGGACAGGACTGAGTCATCTCCTCGAGGATGCCCCAGTCGGTGACGGGCGAACAGCCAGCCACGGCACGCACACGAGGATCGGCCGCGGCGAGACGGAGGAGGCAGTAACCGGCGCGCGAGACGCCGTAGGAGACGATCCGGCCGTCGGTGCCAATGCCGCGCTTCTGACAGGCATCTATGGTCGCGATCCCATCGGCAACGAACTGCTCGAACTTGTCGACGCCGGCGACGTAGGCCGCCCCTATCCCCCTGATACCCTCGCCGTGTTCGTCGACGCGTTCCCCGTGGCAGGGGAGATCGAAGCTGACCACGTAGTGACCGGCGTCGAGGAAGATAGGGGTGGGGTGGTTCTGCGCCTCGTCGTGAAGGGCATCGTGGGCAGTGGCACTGATGTTGATCAGCAGTCCGGATCGATCGGTGACCCTTTCCGGTCCGGGGGACGCGAGGGTGACTCTAAGCTGTTCACCATTCGAGTCCACGTAGAATTCTTCCAGGTTCACGCAGTCTCTCTCAATCAAAGTTCAACGGCAGAATCCAAGAAACGATCTGACCGATGTCATACGTGTAGAGCGGCTGTAGGAGGCAGTCCTCGTCGATGCGGTAGGTGGTCAGCTTTCCGGTGTCGTCGCTGCCGGCGTAGAAGAACGTACCGTTCGGGTCGATTCCGACGGGCCGTGGGCACGCTTCAGCGGCCACGTGCCCTTTGGGCGAAAGGAAACCGGTCGCCTGATCGATGCCGAACATCGCGATGGACTCGTGTCCGCGGTTGGGGACGTAAAGCATTCTGCCCGAGGGATGCACCCGGACAGAAGCGGTGCTGTTCGTCCCGGAAAAGTTGTCCGGGAGCGTCGACAGAATCTGGAGTTCCTCGAGCGATCCATCCGGGTTGTAACGGTAGACGACGATCCCGGAAGCCTGCTCGGCGTTAAAGTACACGACGTCCAGATACGGATGAAATGCAAAGTGACGTGGGCCGTGTCCGGGCCGGGCTGCCCGTCTCGGCGTAGAATGCGGTCGAAGTTGACCGGTGTTCTCGTCGAAGAGGAACTGGTAGATTGAATCGGAGTCCGAGACGTGAGGCACGTAGACGAACCGGTTGGATGGATCCGTCTGGATCGAATGCGCGTATCGCTCGGTTACCCGACGGTCAGCGGTGGCGGTCTGGATGACACCGTCGGGACCGATCGGATGGACGGTGACAAAACCTGGGATTAAGCCAGCAGCGAAAACAAAACGGCCGGTTCGGTCCGTCTGGACGTAGCAGGCGGCTGCTTCGAGCTCCACTTCTCCCGTCCAGGTAAGCTCCGCGGTGGCTGGATCGATCCGGAAACTGGCGATGCCGCTGTAGTTTTCATCCCTGACCTGCTGATAGAGGTATCGCTGTGTGGGGTCCGTACATACCTGCCACGGCTCGTGCTCCGTGTCGACTTCCCGGATAAGTTCCAGTTTGCCCGAGTCCGGCCACATCTGGAAGGTCAGGAACCGGCGGTCGACATTCACGGGGACGTAGACAATATGACGCTTGGTCATCGAAAATGTGAAAATGGAATATGGGGGAATCGGAAGGGCACCGGCCTCATTTCCCATCCTGTCCAGGTCGCGTTCGGGGCCGACGTTGTGCCTCCGCCACCCGATCGCTTCGGATTTCTGTTGCTCTCGGCGGTCAGAATAGTGTCATATCCCGCCAGCCAACAGGACATTGACAGTCGTCTGACCAACAGTAGAAAGGATATGCCATGCCGTCCGTCGACCGCGAGCGATTTCTCGAAGAGGGCTACCTGATCGTCAAGGAGGCCGTACCGCGTGACGAGCTCGAGAGCGTTCGTAAAGTCTACGAGACGCTCGTCGTGGCATCGAGACCTGCACCCGATCGATACGGCTCCTCTGCAGGCCTACATCGACGACATCGTCGAGACGGGCCCACGTTATGTGCAGTGGAACATTCCCTTGTATGATGACAGCGTTCTCTATGTCATTCCACGCAGCCATCTCCGCCGCAACTCGGATGAAGAAACCGAGATCCTGACGGTGGATCAATCCCGGCCTCTACCAGGCGCCATCCAGACACATCTCGAAGCGGGCGATTGCGATCGGGCTGACGAAGAAACCGCCGTTTCCAGAGATTCTGGAGGAGATGGAGGAACGGATACAGGGCGCGCACGCGGCATCGTTCAGGGGTCCGGATTTCGCGAAACGATTCACGACTGCGGAGGCGGAAACGCTGTGGCAGCGGTTCGAACCGCTGGACACGCTGCTCAAAATGGAAGAGGAGCATTTCGTACCTGGTTTTCAGCAGCGAACTCCGATGCGCTATCACTTCAATGATATGCCACCCGGCTATACGACGCCTGATTTCATCGCGAGCTGGGGAGAGACATAGAGGATGTTGGAGACAGAAGATGTGTCAATTGAGGTGACCTGAAAGTCAGGCAATCCTGATGGGCACTGCGATGTCGTTTCCCACTACAGGCCGACGACTGACTTCGTTTTCAAACGGTCTCCTGATACCGC
>Ga0310124_10001990_pt1 | contig 14166 bp, 12 predicted proteins | sample CB11b_AW_Bot5_MG_FD_203507 | JGI IMG/M metagenome (GOLD analysis project Ga0310124, IMG submission 203507) | Marine microbial communities from Western Arctic Ocean, Canada - CB11b_AW_Bot5 | ecosystem: Environmental > Aquatic > Marine > Oceanic | place: Canada: Western Arctic Ocean | collected...
TCATCGGTCAAATTTTCTGGTAGAGGTTCCACATCTTCCCCAAGCTCTTTGCCTATTTCTCTGAGCTCAGCATCGAAACCAACATTAGCTACTAAGTATTCAGGGCCCGACAGTGGCTTTAACTCTTCTTTACCGAGCAATAGGTCTTCAGCCGCTTTTAAAGGATTTTCTGCCATGGATGTATGAATATTTGTGTTTTTTTATACTTCTAAAGTCCAGGCCCACCTCCTACCGGAGGAACTACTCCACCAAGTCCTTGTGCTGGAAGCATTGCACCTTCGGCAGCTGCTCCTCCTAACTCGTTGATAACCCCTCCTACTGCAGGAGCCATATTGGGTACTGGTACAACTGTTGCCAACATCCCCCATATTTTTGAAATTCCCCACGCGGCTCCCGCAATAGCCAGAAGCGTCGTAACAATAGGGTGATTCCTTGGGAAACCTCGTATCGAATCCCACGAACGTGAAAACATATTTTTCTTTTCCTGATCAGACTCAGAGGTCTGATCTGCGATATCTCTTAACTGCTCATCTATTCCTTCAGCCCCTCGAGAAGAACGAGATGCTAAATCTTCCTCAGAAAAAGAATACGAACCAGGAACTGTCTCTTCAAAAAACCGCTGACGTGTCTTGAGGAGCTCAACAACATCGTGATAATGCTCTTTTTCTTTATCAAGCAACTCCCCAAGGCTATTGAGGTCACTGCTAAATTGATCGAGGTCAAAATTCGGATACAGCTCTGTAATACTTGCAACAGCCTCCTTGTCTTGGACAAGTGACTTAAAGATCTCCTCTCTCCCATCAGCAGATACATACTGCTCTAATGCTTCCTCGAGGTCTCCCTCATACACATTTACAGGAAGATGTCGCATGACTTCTGGTCGTAAAACGAACAGTCCACCAGTTTCTGGTAAAGCTGGTCCTTCTACTGCCGTATCTGTTGGAAAACTATCAAGACTCATTACAAAACATTGGAAGCGGAAAATGATCGAAGCAATGAATGGCGAATAACGGAGAGTGATACAATGCGCTCCAATTCCTCATCATCTTTTACCTGTTCAAGCATTGCAACAATAAAAAGTGAAAGTGAGTTTGGACCCATCGTAAAGAAAATCTCTGCAAGAGCGGTATCACTTAACTCTTTAAGGTCTGCAGTCATAAGAATCTTTTGCATTTCTTTATCAGTCGAAGCAGACTCTAAACTGTGTATCAGCACACGAAGGTGTGGAGCGTATGCACTAAACAACATGAATCGTAATTTTTTTTGTTTCTCCGAATCTTTGTGAGTCACTGTTTCAGGTTCTACTTTCCAGCCTTCACGTAACGTGTCAGGCAGTGCCTCAAAGAGAGCTTGTTCCTGTGAAGTTAAAAATGCTGTATTTAACATATCAATATAGTATACCAAATATACACTATTTTTTCAATGACAGATGCATCGATAACAACTTCTGACCCACTTGCACAGTCGAAGGCATTTGTGGCGACCACTGAGAAAGAACATCTAACTTGTCACCTATTTCTTGCGAAACAACTTCCACCTCTTTTTTAAGAGCAAGTGCAGCAAGTGCACCATGGTACCGCTCAGAGATGACAAAACCAGCATTTGAGACCTCTTGTAGTAATTCGCTAAGTGTACTAGTGTTTTGTATACGAGTGGGAATTTTTATTGATGATGCAAGACTTTGACAAAATTCTATTTCTGATTTTTTATCTGGTTGCATCGAAAGTATAACAACGGAATCTGGATGCATTGACTTTATTTTTTCTTGTGCTGAATTGGTAAACTTGCCACTAGAGTTTTTACGTGGTATTAGTATGAGTATATTTTGTGAACAGACATCTATATTTTGGCTTTCTATTAATGAAAACACTGGATCAAATGACTGAACACATTTAGTACCCAGACCCCACTCCCCTACCCTCTTAAATGAGAGTGAATCTCGAACAGAAATCGACGCTGCTTTCCGGAAAACACGGTGCGAAATTCTCGCGCCAGTCCGTGTTCTAAACGGACCCACTCCCTGAAAAGCAAAATGAACAGGTTTGCCCAACCAAAAACCTAGGCGTGCATGAAGCGACCAGAGAAAACAGGCATACACAGATTCTGTATCCGTAAACAGTGACCCTCCTCCAAAAACTACTGCGTCGCAAGATTTGTATGCAGAGATCGTTTTAATCCACCGAAGATTAAGAAGAGATCGTAGTCCACCCGGAAGTCTAGATACCTCATTTTTGCCTTGAGGATGCGCTGATACTACTGTCCAATCGATATCAGAAAACTCTGTAAGAAAGTACTCCTTAAACGCCTCATCCCCCAAGTTCCCCACGCCAAAATTTCCGATAAGCAAACAATTCATTGCGTACAGGATAGAGGAAACGGGGGTGATTTGTAATGAGTGATAAGTAATGAGTAATGAGGAACGATCACACATTACTCGTAACTCGTTACTCTTCACCTTTCTCTTCTTTCTTCACACCTTCTTCGACTACAAGCTCTGCACTTTCTGCCACCTCTGCTTCTTCTGATACCTCTTCTACAATATCCTCTATAACCTCTGGTTCTACCGGTGTTGCCACAGCAAACTCATCAGCAGTCGTAAATCGCTCTGAGAGACGCGCTGACTTACCACGACGACCACGAAGGAAGAATAGCTTGGCACGACGAACGCGAGCCACCTTCTTTACTTCAATTTTATCAATCTTAGGGCTGTGGAGTGGAAATACCTTCTCTACACCGATACCAGAAGCGATACGGCGCACTGTAAAGGTTGTATCTACTGGTGTAGCTCCTTTGTGAACAGCAATAACCAATCCCTCAAATACCTGCACACGCTCTTTACCACCCTCTTGAATGCGCTCGTGGACACGCACAGTGAACCCAGGACGCACCTCAGGACGAGGTTTTACGAATGAAGCCGAGCATTTAGAAATAGTGGCGTTTGTCATTTCCGAGACAGCTTAGAGTCCAAATTATGGACTGTAAAGGGAAAATGGAGAAAAATCTATTTCTTCGCCTCCTCGATCTGCTTAGAAATCTGATTATGAACAATCAGGTGACGTGGATCATTGATTATATCTGAAATGAAACGATCCTTTAGGCTGAGACGGTATAAAAAGTCTCCCTGAGCGAATATACTGTATTTAACATTCTTCAATGAAGGATCCTGCAAAAGAAGTGCTTCAAGCATTTCCTTCTTTACTTCTCCTACTACGAGCAAGTCTACCTTGCTCTCTGTACCAACAAAGGAGCCAGCAAGAACAATAAGATCTACACTTGGCAACTTTTTGATACCAGCAACCACTGGGCTATCTGCCTGAATCTCCTTTGCAAATATGCTACGAAGCTCTGCATACAATGGGAAGTCTTGATCTACCTTGTAGTACTTCTTGCGATTACGATGACGTGCACGAACAAGCCCGATACGCCTTAGATTCTCTAATTCTCTTCGAATAGAGTTGATTTGCTCATTAAGCAGACGTGTTAATTCTCGTATAAAGAACTCCTCCTCTGGGTGTAGCAGGAATGTCGAGAGGAGTTTGACTCTCGTTTGAGACGAAAATAAAGCTTTGAGAATTGAGGAAGACATAGACACTAAAGAAGGTACTTATGTGTGTTCACAAACTGTACTCAAGAATAGGTATTAAGTGCAAGAAAAGTACTCAATCTTTTGAACACTGAAATTATACAAGATTTTTGGCTTTGGTAAGCTAAAAAATTGCAATTAGTCCATAAATATCAATATTTGTCGATCAAATTTAGTACTCATCAATGATCCATTTTTGTGTTCTAAGATATGTTTATGCCCATTTTCTTCTAAACAACTCATCCATTGTAAAATTCGTCAAAATTTGGTAAAATCATATGATGCTAATAAATAAAAAAACCCTACTCGGAATACTTTCCTTAACAGCAATATTTTTCTGTGCCTCATTTGATGGGTGGCAGTCTATGTTCTTGGGAACTGTAGCAGCTCAAGCACCTGCTCCGACAACAAGTACATTTACAGGGATAGCAGAAACTGCTGTCTTCTTTATTACATTGATGGAGGTGCTTGCCTTTATTATTTTCAACTTCTTAGAAGTATTTTTGGATCCACTATTTATTCTGGATATGGTGGAAACCAAAGGGTTAAATGATATCTGGCGGTACTCTCGTAATATCATGAATGTTATTTTTGCCTTCATGCTTATTGCAGCAGGTATATTTACAGTAGTTACGGGGAACAAAGAAGTGGTGCAACAGAAATTTAAAAAATTTATTCTCGCTGTTGTACTCGTAAACTTCTCTTGGTTTTTTCCAAGAGTAATTCTGGATGTCGCCAATGTATTAACTGCAACAATTTACCAGCTTCCTGCTGGTCTTAATGGTGGAAATATAGATTGTAAGCTTCCTCCAGATAAACCTGGGGACCCACCAAAGCCCTGTAAAATTATTACTAAAGTTAGATACTTTGATGGTTGTGTTAATCTACCTGCCGGAGAAGGATGGATAACAAAATTTGGAATTGTATGTTACACGGAGGCAAACTGGAGAAGTGATACAAATACTTCATTTGGAATGCTAAATGGTTTGGTAATTAATTATGCAAAACTTGGTCAACTATCGCGCGTAATAAAACCAAACCAAGGGCCCGCAAATGCACCAAACAAAAATGAGCGCTATAAGGAAATACTAAAGTTCCTTGTGCAAGTTATGTTGATCATGCTGCTAAGTGCCATGCTCTTCTTGCCGCTTGCCGCTATGTTTGTCGTATTTCTTATACGTATACCCATTATGTGGGTCACCATATGCTTTATGCCGTTTATGTTCCTAGGATTTGTCATGGGAGACAAAATGGGTAACTTTGACAGTATGAAAATATTTGAGCACTACATTAAGGCTGCTTTTTTGCCTACGGCAATTGCCGTGCCTTTTGCTGCCGGGTTCCTTATCCTCACAGAAATAACACAAAAACCATGTCCAGATATCGCTGGGCCACTCTGTGCGAATACAGGGCCCTTACTTAGTAATGTAAGTACATTATGGGGGATACTAATGATACTTATCTCAATGGCTATTATCTGGTTTGGATTTTGGTCCGCACTATCTATTGATGATATTTATGTAAAAGCCACATCAGGAATTAAGAGTCTTGGCGAGAGCCTCGGAAAAACTGCTATCAAGCTTCCGCTTTCTGTTCCTATTCCTGTTGGGGGTGGTAAGAAGATGTCTGTTCTTGGTGTAGATGATGCTCTTAATAGGTTTAGCTCTACCCTCAGTCGTGGAGGATCTATTGGTGAGGCCGCAAAAGCTGCGTCTCCTAGTAGTGCTGCAGCTACAAGTGCAAGTGCAGTGGGGAAAGTAATTAATGATCCTGCATCAGCATCAAACAAAAAGCTAGATACCATGATACAAGCACTGGAAAGAAGAAAGGCTGGCGGCGAGAAATTTACTGCAGCACAAATTGATCAAGAAATAAAAAATGTATTTAATACAAATCAAGATGTAAAAGATGGTCATGCACCAGGTACAACCGATCAAGCTTTTAATGATGCAACAAATGCTAGTATTGAATTCAAAAAGAAAATTCAAGATCTACAAAAACCTTAACCGCTCCCGCCTACTTCATGTCTCCAGAAGTTCAACGCAGGCAGGAGGGAATGTACTATAACAATGAAGTTGCTCCTCACATATTAGAAGGACAACGGGGGAATGCTGAACGTAGTAGCGAAATAGAAGCACAGCTTCGCCGTGACTTGTTTTATGAAGAGCTCATAGCCCAAGGAGTGACCCCTGAAAGAGCAAGAGCTGAACCCTATGTTGAAGTTGCCAATCTATCAAGTAAACTCCGTGGCAGAAAAGGAATGCAAGCGCATATAGCTACGGTACTTAATGTACAAAAGGTAGATGGTAAAAAGACATCCTCACTGGATAACCTTCCGGACTTTAGTGAAGTTATTTATCCAAAAGAAAGAAAACGCATGAGAGAGATACAAAAAAGGTTACAAACTACGCTTGGTGTTGTCGACCTTGAGGGTGATAACTTTAGAAAGGTATCACGTAACTTTCGACAAGATTCTTCGTACATTTATTCTCAAAAAATAGGTAACGCTGATGATTTCACCTACACGCTTGCCAGAGGTCTTATTGGGAATGATATCCGTTGGCTTTCTGATCCTTCACGTATCAATAACCCCGAAAACCCCGATAGAATTACAGTGACTCCCGAGCGAGAAAAGATATTCCTTGCGTACCGGAAGATGCTAGATAACATCAAAAATAGACTTGTAACACCTGCTGTAGAGCATGAATACATAACAAAGCACGGTAAAGACCATGGAAGCAAACGACTGCTTAGAGAGAATTGTCGCGACCCTGGTAAACTAAAGAATTCGAGCAAATTTTTGGTATTTCTAGCGGTTGGTGCACTTCTTGCATTGTGGGCCATAAAAGATATTCGAAAAGGAAAGCTTTCCTTTGGAACACTCGTACTTCTTGGCGCTGCAATGTTTCTTGCACAAAGTGGTCCAAAGAATGCTTTTATGTCTAGCCAGCAATTTTCAAACCTCTCTAAGGACATTGGACCAAAGGGAATGAAATCGCTTCAAGATTTTGAAAGGCTAAAACCTACAGCGTACTCTCATCTCGTATCAACACTAAGTAAGCAACAGGGTAGCGGTGGTATTACAAAAGAAAACCTACACCTACTTACAGATCCAAAAACTACAAATGGTAGACCTATACTCAGTAGGCGCGTTCCTAAGGAAATTGCAGAGATGTTTATAGGGCGTCAACACTCTGCAGATGATGCGTATGTAATGAGGCATATGCGAGGTTTACGAGATCCACAATCAAGACAGGTTGCTATAGATTTAGCAAAAGCCAACAAAGATTCTGGTGGTAGAGCACGAGATGAACTCGAAGAACTTATAAGAACTCCTGAAGCAGCTGCTGGATAAACTATTTCTTGCGCTTGAGTTCTCTGAGGAAAACCTCAAGAACGTCTCCTTCTTCAATTAATACAGAACTGTCAGTACGCATACCACACTCTGTACCTTCTTTTGCTTCCTTGATATCACTCTCTCCTTTGCGTAGCGAGGTAATACGACCTGTTCCTACTTCTTCTCCATTACGTTGAATACGATACGTCAGCCTCTTGAGTGTTCCATCCGTTACTTTTCCTCCAATAACTTGTTCGCTCTTCTTCGTCATAAATACACCACGCACTTCTAGATGCCCCATAATTTTCTCGTCTTCCTCTGGCTCTACGAGACCTTGCAATAGCGCATCAATGTCATCAAGAAGAGCATAAATTACATCGTACTCCTGCACCTTTACTCCTTCGTGATCTGCAGAGCGTACAGACGAAGGAGGGACCTGTACGTGGAAAGCAACTACGATACCGTCACTCGCAGATGCCATCATGACATCTGTTTCTGTTACAGATCCAATAGCTGAGTGAATCACTTTTACTGTTACTTCATCAGTAGTCTTTTTGGAAATAGCCTCAGCAATAGCATCCAATGAACCTTGTGAATCTGCCTTAAGTACTACCTTAAGCTGTTTGAGTTTTCCTGCAGAAAGACGGGAAACAAGGTCAGCGAAGCTTCGCTTTTTTCGCATATCCCCCTCTGCCTTCAGCTTATCTACAAGCTGCTTTGCTTTTTGTTCAGAAGGAACTACCTGCAAAATATCTCCTACCTGTGCAATTGCAGAAAATCCAGAAATACGCACCGCACCTGATGGTCCAACCTCAGAAAGTCTCTTATTGTGTTCATCTGTCATCGTTCGCACTTTTCCATAGACCTCACCACATACAAATGGATCTCCAACCTTAAGAGTTCCAGTATTTATAATAAGCGTGGCAAGTGCACCAAGAGATTGGTCTAGGTGGCTCTCTATAACAGTTGCAATAGCACCGCGATTGGCATTGGCTTTATAGCCTGCCTCTTCTCCCATAAGAACAAGTGTATCAAGAATCTCTTCTATACCTTCCTTCGTTTGTGCGCTACAAGGAACAGTAGGAACTTTTCCTCCCCAGTTCTCTGCCTGTAAACCGTGTCCTGCGAGCTCTCCCTTAACACGCTCTGGGTCTGCACCTTCTTTATCCATTTTGTTGATGGCAACGAGAATAGGAACCTTAGCATCCTTGGCATGGTCAATAGCCTCGATAGTTGTTGGCTTTACTCCTTCGTCTGCTGCAACCACAAGAACAACGATGTCTGTAACTTGAGCTCCCCTTGCACGCATGGCAGTAAAGGCTTCGTGACCTGGGGTATCAATAAAGGTGATCTTATGTACCTCATCAGATCCTTTAGATTTGTGCTCAATCTGATACGCACCAATGTGTTGTGTGATTCCTCCTGCCTCTCCCTTCACAACATCTGCTTCGCGGATAACATCCAAGATAGAAGTTTTTCCGTGATCTACATGTCCCATTACCGCAACAATAGGCGCACGTGGTGATAGGTTTTCTGGTTCGTCTTTAAGAAGATCTTCGAGGTTACGAGAGAATAGTGCATCTGCATCTGCAGCTGACTCTTCCTTTTGAACAGTGATACCCATGTCTACAGCAATAACTGCTGCAGTATCGTAATCAATATTCTGTGTGATGTTTGCCATCACTCCATTACTCATAAGTGCCTGAATAACTTTTGGCACCTGCACACCCGTCTTTTCTGCAAACTCTTTAACGGTAATTTGATCCGGAAGCATAACAACACCATCTTTCCTTTTAATCTGCTCTTGATGCACTGTTGTCTCTTCTTTTGGTTTGGAATCTGCCATAACTGGTGCTTTACGTTTCTTGCCCTTAGATTGATCAAGTTTGATTTGCTGCTTCTTAATAGCATCCTTAGAAACACCCTCCAAAGTAAGCTTTCGTAGTACATTTACCTTTGGAGCTTTCTCAGCTGAGGAAGCTTTTGTCACCTCCTCTTCTACTACCTCTTCCTCTGGATCATCTTGAGATTCTCGCTCTCGTGGCACTTCTGTAAGATCTATTGGTCCAAATAGGGATTCCATATCAATATCTAGCCCTTTTTTGCGCGCAACATAGCGCACAACACCCTGAGCCAGATTATCAGGAATCTCTCTATCGGTCGGTTTAACACCGAAATCGACGTTTTCCAACTCCTTACGGAGCTGTTGACCAGTCATGCCGAGAGCCTTGGCGACTTGAACGAGACGCATAGATTAGTAAAAATACCGGCTCGAGTGTATCAGAGTAATTCGGCTTTAAAAAGCTTACTGTTGCTTAAATCCGTCTATAACATCGATGCCACCTGCAGAAGGCCTGCTGTCTTCTGTACTTAGACCATCGACAATATCCTTCCCAGGTGCAGGAGGCTGCGCCACAGGCTCCACCGGAGTTACTACCTCTTGATGTACTTCTGGAATCTTTGCCTGAGTATCTACTGGGCCTTGGGAAGCCTCCGATAGCTGCTCTTTCATTCCAACTTTTAGCTTTTGCACTGCATTAATTACGGCAAGATCAAAGTTATCAAAGTCTTTAATACGAAAACCGGCAGCACGCGGATGTCCACCACCACCAAACAATTTTCCTGCAAGTCTACTAACATCTACAGAGGCAGAGCTACGCATACTTGCTTTGAGCCCCTTCTCTTCCTCTTCCATTTCTGTAAAGAGAATGTGTATATCAGCATTAGGAATCGTAGAGATGAGTTCATCAAGAATTCCAGAGGTTTCTTTGCTGGTTGCCTCCATCTCCGCCAAATCATCCTTGGAAACTGTAGACCATACAATACCTGCAGACGTATCCATCTGAATACGATTGAGCGCACGCCCCCAAATCTTTAACGTACTGAGGGGTTTTGTCTTGTAGATGTGTTGCACAATCTCCTGCTGCTTTGCTCCTCTTTCCAAAAGCTCTGCAGCTACCTCAAGACTTCTCGGAGTAGTATTAGGGTTCTGGAAACTGCGCGTATCAGTAATAAGACCTGTAAGAAGTAGTGTCGCCATATCTTGTGTAATCTTCTCCTTAAAGGTTGGCTCATGAATAAACCAATCGTACAAAACCTCGGTTGCAGAAGCTGCAGTTGTATCGATCATCTGTAACTGTCCATAATGAGTATTACTAATATGATGGTCGATATTTAGAATCGGCACAGAGGTAAACAGATCAATATTGTCTGTATAGAACGCCCCCATAAGCGGGAGGTCTGCTGTGTCCACTGCAACAATTAGGTCAAACCCATGACCAGTATCTCCAAAGCTCACATTCTGAGGATTGATACGACCAGCCTTTGGCATAACAATGATATTTACTTTGCCGTCCTCTACGGTATATCGAAGCTTATCCACCTCTACTCCTCCATCAAGATTTACAGTAATAACAAAGTTCTGAGACGCTTCGATCCCCTCCTGTAGTTTCTCAAATCCAGGCAAGAAACTGAGGTTTTCTGGCTTCGTATCTGGGCAAATAACTGTCACATCCTTCCCGAGCTGAGTAAATAGCATCTGGCAGGCAAGGGCAGATCCCAGTCCATCTGGGTCTACGTTTGCATGTGGGACAACCATGATGCGTTGAGCACCGTTTATTGCTCTAGTTGCAGCCGATGTCTGTTCATTGTTGAGTGGCATGTTAACTAGTTATTATAACATATTTTGTAGTATTTGACAATACTTTCAAAATGATCCGTAAGAGCGGATATTGGCATACTTCCCCTCCTCTGGCAACATCCTAATAGGTGATTTTTGTATGGTCGGGATGACCGGACTCGAACCGACGACCTCACGCCCCCCAGGCGCACACTCTAGCCAACTGAGCTACATCCCGATTATGAGTAGTGTACTATAATCACTATGAACAACCAGAACGAAGAAATCCAAGCACTCTTAGATCGCAACAAGCGTGTAGAAGGAGACAAAGCCTGGGAGACCAGTTGGTTTCGTAGAATCTTGATCGCAATCATCACCTACATTTCTGCATGTACATTCTTAAGTATGACTGGAGCAGATAACGAAAGAGCATATCTTCCTGCATTCGTCCCTACTATTGGATACCTCATATCCAGTATTTCACTAGGACCCATTAAAAAGTGGTGGATCAAAAAGAAGTACTAAAACTAAAACGGACTCTCAAACTTTGCATCTGCTCCAAGCTGTTCTTCTATACGCAAGAGTTGATTGTATTTACAGACACGATCTGTACGACTTAGAGATCCTGTTTTGATCTGACCTGTTTTAAGCCCCACTGCAAGGTGTGCAATAAACGTATCCTCTGTTTCTCCACTCCGGTGGCTGACCACCGCTGTCCAACCATTCTTTTGTGTAAGCTTGATAGCATCGACTGTTTCGGAGACTGTTCCGATTTGATTTAATTTGATGAGAACAGAGTTTACGGTTTTCTCATCGATAGCTTTTTGGATTCTCTCTACGTTTGTTACAAGAAGATCGTCACCTACAAGCTGCTTCGAATCTCCTAGTTTTGCTGTGAGGTCTGCAAACCCATCCCAATCATCTTCGCTGTGACTGTCTTCGATACTAATTAATGGATACTTTGTGCAAAGCTCTTCATAGTACGTGGTGAGCTCTGACGAACTAAGCGTATTTCCATCAACATCATACGAACCGCTGTTATAAAACTCCGAGGCCGCCGCATCGATACCAATCTGCATCTTTCCTGTATACCCTGCTGCATCGATAGCCTTCATCAAGAAATCAAAAGCCTCGCCAGCATTTTTTACCTGCGGAGCAAATCCACCCTCGTCCCCTACCGAAACGGTGTAACCTGCATCTTTAAGGAGTTTTTTAAGCGCATGAAATGTTTCTGATCCAGCACGAATAGCATCGGTAAATGTCGCAACACCTGTCGGAATAATCATGCATTCTTGGAAACTTAGCCCAGAGTCCGCATGCTTCCCTCCGTTAATCACATTCATCATTGGCATAGGCAGAAGATATGGATCTTCTACCTCAAACTGATCTGCAAGTGACGTCCAGAGTGGCTTATGCTCTACGCCAGCTCGAGCCCTACATACAGCCATAGAAACTCCTAAGATAGCATTGGCACCAAGCTTTGATTTATTGGGTGTACCATCAAGATCTAACATGATTTGATCCAATGTGCGCTGATCGGAAACACTCGTGCCCTTAAGGGCATCAGCAATGGGTCCACAAACGTTGCTTACGGCTTTGAGCACAGACTTCCCTCCATACACACTCTTGTCTCCATCACGAATCTCTACGGCCTCGTGTGTTCCAGTCGATGCCCCCGAAGGAACAGCAGCTCTCCCAAACGTACCATCTTCTAGTTCGAGATCTACTTCGAGTGTTGGGTTTCCTCGTGAATCGAGAATTTGTCGCGCGTGTATACGAGAAATAGTTGTCATATCACGATGACTCTAAACTCTTAACTCTTAACTCTCAACTCTTTTTCTTGCACTCTCATTAAGAGCTGCACAGTATCCTGCAATAAGAGTGAGGATAATCGCACTCCAACCAAAACCAGAATCAGGAAGCTTTGTAGGTCTACTAGAGGAGCTTTCGTACTCTCGTCCAGTGCTACTACTAGAATCTTGCATAACTACTACTGGAGCCTCATCCTTATTACTCTCTACTCGGTCTGCAATACGCTGCTCACGCCTCTCTTGCATACGAAGGCGCTCACGCCAATCTTCTTCTTGTTCATTATCAGAAACTTCTAGATTTTTCTCATCGCTAATTCTGTCTCCATCTACGAAACGTGCTAGAAACCCAGACTCATCAACCTTCCAAAAGTCACCACTCCACATTACCGCTGCGAGCTCTTGCTCCCAATTTCCTTCCTGCTCTGAAAGAAATGCTGCTGCAGCAAATGGAATAAGGATAAGGCTCAAGAAAATAAGTCTCGGTGTACGCCTACGAATAACCTTAAGACAAAAGAGTACCAACCAAACAAACCCAAGCAACACAGGTCCAAGCGCCCATCCCCAAGAATATAGTGCAACACTGTCCTGCTCTACTGTACTTCCTAAAACAATACCCTGTAAGAGAAGCCATACAAGAAGGATTCCAGCAGGAAGCCAATGAAGATTACGAAAAGTATTATCAGCTCTACGTCGCTGGAAAAGCGAGTAAAGAGATAGTGGATACACGACAGACAGTACAAAGAGGGCAGCCCATGGTAGAGCGCCATCTGGAAGATTGGGTAATGTTGCTATTAACAAACCCGTCAATGCAACGACTGCACCGAGGAAAACAACCAGAAACGTCTCTGTAAAATGTTTGAGAGGCATAGGAGGAGTATGGTCGATGAATAGACAAAGAATGTCAAGAAGGTTGAACAGCAGACTTACTCAAGGCCTACAACCAATGTTTCTTTGCAAAGTACGACAGCATCGCGATAAGTATTCCCCCCATTACACCTATTACTATAAAGAATGCATTTGGATGTGCACCAAATGGTAATCCCACGTTCATACCATAGAGCCCTGTAATAAATGTTAGAGGCAACATGGTCACTGAAAAAATGGTGAGAAGCTGGATCACTGCATTCGTTTTGTGAGAAAGCCAAGACTCGTGTGTATCTTGCAAGGCATCAATCATTTCTTTCGCAGTATCAAGTAGTGCCCACTGACGCTCAATGGCATCAAGGATATCGTCAAAGTACAAAGCCAACTCATCAGGAACGAACTTTTTGTTCTTGTGCTCTAGAGTGGCGATCAGTGTTCTTTGTGGCAGAAGAATCGAACGCATAGAAATAATGTTTCGTTTCACGTTCATGATGTCCTTTAGAAGGTCGACCTCCTCATCTGTATCAAACAAAATCTCCTCCATGCGACGAAGTTCTTTACGAATACTATCAACAAGAGGAAACACATCCTCGAAGAAGTGTCGCATCAGCTCGTACAAAAAGAATCCAGTTCCATGCTGAAGATAATCCTCTCTGAGTTTCTCGGATCCTTCTAGGTCATTCCACATTCGATCTAAAATAGGAATTTTACCTCGGTGCAATGTGACAAAGAAATCCTGACCCATAAAAATGTTTACCTCCTCTTTAATAATACGCCCAGACTTTCTTGCTCGGTAAGGAATGTGAAACACCAAAAACAAATAGCTATCATACTCTTCGACCTTTGGTCTCTCATGTTCACTTAGACAATCCTCAATATCAAGCTCGTGAAATCCATATTTTTCCTGTATTTCTTTAAGTACCTGCTCTGACGGAGCAGGGTCGTCATGCCA
>Ga0310124_10001991_pt1 | contig 14165 bp, 13 predicted proteins | sample CB11b_AW_Bot5_MG_FD_203507 | JGI IMG/M metagenome (GOLD analysis project Ga0310124, IMG submission 203507) | Marine microbial communities from Western Arctic Ocean, Canada - CB11b_AW_Bot5 | ecosystem: Environmental > Aquatic > Marine > Oceanic | place: Canada: Western Arctic Ocean | collected...
CGGCGAGAACGACGTCAGCGGTTTGAAGATAATCAACGGTCGGGCTGCCGGGGCTCAGTGCCGAGCCGATGGCCAGCGGGTGCCGACTGTCGATCGCGCCCTTGCCCTCGGCGGTCATTACGACCCCTGCCTGCAAGAACTCTGCGACTCCCTTAAGCTCTTCCTGTGCGTCGCCCAGATTCACGCCGCCGCCGGCGAAGATCACCGGGCGCTTGGCTGACGCCAACATCTCCACTGCCTTTTCGACGTCTTTGGCAGGCGCAGAAGGTCGCAGCGGATTGCTCGCCTCAAGCAGCTCAGCTTCGCCCCACTCCTCAAGAGTCTCAGGCGGGATCTCGATCTCTACCGGACGAGGTCGCCCGGTCTTCATAGCGAGCACGGCGTCATGGACGGCCTGCGGGATGTCGCCGACCTGAAGCGCGCGTCGCTGGAACTTGGTGATCGGCTTGATCGCCTCCATCTGGTCGTTGACCTCGTGGAGCATTCCGACATCGCTGCCGATGTAGTCACGCTGCACCTGGCCGGAGATCATCAGCACCGGAGATGAAGCGGAGTACGCCGTGCTCAGCGCGCCTGCAGCGTTCAAAAGTCCGGGGCCGGGAACGACGAGCGCCGTACCGAATCCACCTTCACCGCCGGCACGGGCATAACCATCGGCCATATAGGCCGTCCCCTGTTCATGACGGGTTGTGATGAACCGGATGCCCGGCTCGTCTCGAAGGGCCGACATGATGCCGTACATCTGGATCCCGGGCAGCCCGAACATTACACGGACGCCTTCTCGATAGAGCGACTTTGCGAGTGCCTCGCCACCGGTCATTTGAGCCATTCAGGACTCTCCTAAAGTGATCGGCACCGAGTGTGCCGATCAGGGCTGCGCGGGCCGAAACGGCCAGACGTTGGGAATTTATTAGCTGGAGTTCGGCTATTCGGGTCTCTTCGGGGCCTGAGGCCGCTGGCCGAAGAACCCGGGGACCGGCATAGGACCTACCGGCACTTCGACAAGCACCGGTTTGTTCATCTGAATCGCGTCCGATATGGAATCGCCGACCTTCGTCGGATCCTTGACCTGTATGGCCTCCATCCCGAACGACCTCGCGAGCCGAGGGAAGTCCGGGTTGTGGAGTTCGGTGCCGTAAGCGCCACCCCATCCAATGTCCAGGTCACGACCAACGTTGCCGAATGCGTTGTCGTTAAACACCACGGTCACTAGGTTGATGTCGTGCTGAACGGCTGTCGCCATCTCAGAAACGTTGTACATGAAGCCACCGTCTCCGGCGACTACGACAACCGGTCGGTCGGGCTGGGCGACCTTCGCTCCAAGACCGGTCGGGAACGCAAATCCGAGATTCCCGGAGTAACCGGAGCCGATGTAAGAGTTCCGGGAAGCTACCTTCCAGAAAGCCATGCTGTAGTAGCCAATCTGGGTGCTGTCTGGAATGAGAATCGTGTCATCCGGCACGCCAGCCTGCAGGCTCTGGAGGATGTCCCACTGGGGCTGTGTCCCGGGCGCCGAGTCGAACACGGTCTTCTTGACATCAGCGATCTTGTCGACCTGTGATGGCCGTGAACCGGCCGACCTGATACGCGCCGCCAGTTCCTTCATGGTCTTTCCGGCATCGCCAGCCAGACCATACGTATTGTCGTGGCTCCGACCGATCTCTTCGGAGTCGATGTCGATGTGGATAACCTTCTTGTCTCCCGACACGATCGATCCGCCGAGACCTGCGAGCCGAGAGCCTACGCCGATGACCACATCGGCCTCACCGTAATACTTTCCCGCGGGAGTACTGGCGCTTGCTCCCCGGTTCATTCCGAGGTTAAACGGATTCGACCACGGGATCGCAGACTTGCCGTTGAGCGTCGTGAACACACCGGCCTGGAGCGCCTCCGCAAGCTCTACGAGCGCGTCGTGGGCATTTCCGAGACCGACACCACCGCCCGCGATGATGACCGGGCTTTTGGCATTGATCAGCATCTCTGCAGCGCTGTCTATTCGTATGGAGTCGGCCGCTTCTCGAACCGCTGATTTCGGGTCGAGCAGCGTCGCCTCACCCTGCTCTTCCATCGTCTCCGGCGGTACTTCAATCTCGACCGGTCGGGGCCGTCCCGTCTTGAGCTGGTAGACGGCTTCCTGCACTGCGGCGGGAATCTCACCGACCTCCAAGACGCGCTTGCGCCACTTAGTGATCGGTTCGATCAGCGTCAGCTGGTCGTTGACCTCGTGCAGCATCCCGACATCCTTGCCAATAAAATCACGCTGCACCTGGCCGGAGATCATGAAGACGGGCGATGAGACCGAGTAAGCGGTTGAAAGCCCGCCCGCTGCATTAAGCAAGCCGGGGCCGGGTACTACGAGGGCCGTTCCGAATCCGGGACCGCCACCCGCACGGGCATAACCATCGGCCATATAGCCGGTCGCCTGTTCGTGCCTGGTCGTGATGAAACGAACGCTCGGTTCGTCACGAAGCCCCGCCATAATTCCATAAAGCTGGACCCCGGGAAGTCCAAAGACAACCTCGACACCCTCGCGTACGAGCGATTTCGCAATCGCCTCGCCGCCCGTCATTTTCGTCATGAATTAAGCCTCATTCTGAACGGCGTCGCCCTCGTCCACGTGGCGGGGCGGTCACCAAGCAATCCGCCGGGAAGATTAGCACAGGAGCGAGGCAATAATTCGGCCCGTTCAGATCAGAAATGGATCAGATTCAGGACAACCCGCCCGCCACCTCTCCCGCAACCTTGGCAAGGAGTGTCTGTGCCGCTATCGCCGGAACCCCGGAGAGCCGGGCGAACTCGTCTCTATACCCTGGACCAAGCCCCATGCAATCCAGTATCACCACCTCGGGCCGCGCATCCGCCATAACCGCCGCAGCAGCTTTAATTCCGCCCTCGTGGTATGGCGAATCGACCGCCACCGTAACCGAAAATCCATCCCCTTCCCAGATCTCCTTCACGATGTCGATCTGGGACTCGATAGGTGTAACCACGCCGACGCGCCGGGAGGGTGCAATGGCGCCAGCAATTGCTGGCAACAGGCTGCCCGGATCCAGTACGGGGACGCCGATCTCAAAACGCGGGAATCGGCCGGTGCACAACAGCCCCACCGCCACGGCTCCATCGCCGACCAGGGCAGACATTCGATCTTTTACAAGAGGCGCCAGTGTGTCCAGTTGTATGTCTGCGGTCGATCCATCGGCAAGCAACATATGAAGTGGGTACCTGCCCTGTTCAGACTCCAATGCGCTGATCTCCTCAGGCGAAAGCCCGTCGAGCACGCCAACGATCTGGAACTCAACACCTGGGACGTACTCTCGGAACGCCGTCTCGAAGTCCGGCCGTGGTGTCTGCCCAATGGTCACGAGTCCGAGCATGTCTCTTCTCCAGAGTCGATCCAACACATCGTAGGGGCGAATGACTATCTGCCCTACACATACTCCCACATCCACACGTGGCCGGAGGCTCTCGAAGGGTGCCTAATACAACATTGCCAATCTATTGGTGGGGCTTTCTCCGCCCGACCGGTTATTACCGTGAACCCTACACGGCCATCATGGTTATCGGTGTGACCAAGGAATACTTTTGTAACGTGCGACAGTCCGGGATATCCTTCGCCTCGGGCTCAGGATGGAAGCGCTCGACCACTTGAGGCCATTACCTGAAAACACTTCATCACCCACCAACCACCTCCGCTGCCACCTTCGCCAGCAACGTCTGTGCCAGCAACACGGGGCGTCTGGATAGCCGGGTGAACTCGTCCCGGTACTCGGCGCCGTGGCCCATGCAGTCGAGAACCACGACCTCAAGCTCCGAGTCCGCCATCTCTCTGGCTGCAATCTTTATCTCGTCGTGCCGATACGGCGACGCGAAGGCTGTTCTCACCGAGAACCCGTCGCGCTCCCACTTATCCTGCGCAGGTGCCATCTGCGAAGCGATGGGCGAAACGACCCCGATTCTCCGAGTACGGCAGATCGCCCCGGCAAGCGCCGGCAATAGCCTGCCCGGCCTAAGCACCGGAACGCCGCAATCGATGTCCGGGAAATCGCCCGCGCAACACACAGCGACAGCACGTGCACCTTCATCGGCAAGCTCTCGCGCTTTCGCCTCTACAAGCGGCGTCAGAACCTTGATGTCAATGTCACGTGTTGACCCGTCAGACAGCAGCGTGTGAAGCGGGTAGGAGCCGTCGATGCCCGCCAGATCATCGATCTGCGGCACGGACATACCATCCAGCGCGCCAAGTAGTTTTATTTCTGTGATCGGCAGATGCTCACGGAAGGCCGCGTCGAAATCAGGCCGGGGAGCCTGACCAATAGTCACCAGTCCAAGCATGTAATTTCTCCGAGCCAACTACTCGGCCTTAATTCACGGTCTCGGAAGTCACCAAATACGGAACCGCCGCCACAGCGATATTACCGGGCGGCGGTTCGGTGTTTGGCGTTATGTACAGCAGTTAATTAGCTTTACGCCCTGTACTGGTCGATCCCTTCAGTGACCGGAGCAGGACCGCTCGGGAAGATCGCCGTCTTTGCCCGGTCCGCTCCTACCACGAGGATGTAGCAGTCTTCTGCCGAATCCATCACCGGGAACTCGATCTCAAGCCGCTGCTCCTCGGTCAAGTTCTCCAACCATTTCCATTTCTCTGCCACCCGGGCCTCGCCCTCAAGCGGCATGTACTGGATCATCTTGCCAAGCGAATGATTAGCGTTCGCCTGGATGAACTCTTTGGCCGCCTGCTTGGTGAATTCCTGCTTGCCTACAGGACCTGCGACATCGGGGGGCATCAGAATCAGGCGCTGAGTGTGTCCCTTTTCCTGGATGCTCTTTGTCCCGAACACACAGCCATATGCGAGGTTCTTCAACAGGCCCTCGGCCGTTGTGTTGCCCTGGTCCTGCTGGTCCAGTTCTCCGTCCGTTATGAAGAGGCTTACCGTACTCTCCTCACGTTTGAATCCCTGGTCTACGTGGAAGGGATCCCACGGGCTCATCTCTTCGTTCTCGGCGACGCACTGGATGAATTTCCGGGTCGTGCCGATGGTGTCCATGTCCATCTTGCCCGGGTACCAGTAGCCAATGTTCCGGAAGCACATTGCAAATGCGCGTCCGACGACGGTGTTCACCTGGTTATCACGCCCCGGTCCGATAGCCGAGCGCGGGTTGAATCCGAGCTCGTCGATGATCGGACCGTTCACGATCAGGAACGGCGCCTGTGGGCTGGTGGACATGAGCAACGATTTGCCGCCGTCCGCCTGAATATTCGAGATCGCCTTTACCGCGGCAATTACGACCGGGAGGTGTTCCGGTTTCGCTCCCGCCATAACGGAATTGATCGCAATCTTTTCCACAGTTGCGATGCCAAATCCAGGGGGCATATCACACACGACGTGGTCCGGCGGGAGGTTTGTGCCCCTGAGCATCTCCTCCACGGCTTCCCTGGTTGCCGGGAATAGCGGCAAGCCGTCGCCGAGGTCCTCGCCTATCAGATCGTCGTTCATGGCCAGAACGGCTTCGTACTTGTCGTCAGCCTCGTACGTCCGACCTGAGTCGGTCTCGATACCCGATACACGCGCATCGATCTCGGACGTAAGGCAGTCGATCAGTTCATCAATGACATCCACCGTCTGGCTTCGGCACAGCTCGTGCTCAAGGTTCCGATAGATACGAGGCACCACCACCCACTGAAGGGAAGGCATGCCAAAGGCCCGGGAGCTCGCAACTGCGTCCTCCACAAACCGGCCAGATACGATCGGAACGGCGGGGACACCAGTCTTCTCGATTTCGATCATGTCGTAGCACATCCACGACGCGCAGGTCCCTCAGTCAGCCGTGGCGCCGATAACGACGTCACTCTCCTCGGCACACCTCTGCCGTATGTGCTCCGGCGCCGGGTAGTTGTTCCCGTTGTAGAAGTTGACGGTGACGTTCTTGAACCGCTGTTTGATCAAATCGGCAGCGGTATTGAGCGCCACATCCCCACCATGCGTGCCACTCCAAAGCAGCCCCACGGTCAACCCGTCCAGCGTCGCAGGACGTGGGCTGGACGTGAATGAATTCACGACGCCCCGTTGCTCCGCTACGGGATTCTGTACCTCAAGTGTGTACATGCCTGGCAAATCTCCGTTCTAGCGAACCTTCTGATCATGTGGACCGGACGTATCCGGATCAATTTGGCCAAAATGCTATCGGATTTGGCTTGTGCGCGGGGGAGAGCTTAAAGCTACGCGTTCCGAATGTCGAAACACTCGTTCGAAAGCACTCCAGTGATGATCTCGACCTTATTGTGGCGCTCCGTTAGTTTTACCAGCCGTTCCAGAGTGTAATCACCCCATCGGGATGTTCCCGATTTGGGACGGCCACCGAGGATGAGAGTTGAGATTCCGGTAGCCAGAATCGCTCCACAGCACATCGGGCAGGGCTCGAACGTGGAGAAAAGCATCGTTCCGGAAAGACTGGGCGGATCGCGAAAATACTGATCCCACGACCGTTGCGTCTCAGGCCCCGGGAATGACGAAGCGTAGTTCCGAATCGCCATGGATTCCGCATGAGCTGTCGGGTCATGAGTGGTGTTCTCTAGATTCCGCCCACGCGCAAGGACCTCCCGGTCACGCACGATCACTGAACCGACACCCTGGTTGCCCTCATTCGCAGACTTTTCCGCCTCTTCGAGCGCAATCCTCATGAATGGCTCATACGCGCGACGTTCTACGATCTCTTTCGGTGAATAGTCCATTACACGCCTCACGTGTGAAACTCTTCTGAACCTAAATAGTGTCGAGGAAGTCGAACACCGATCGTCGGAAGTCGACCGGCGAGTCCTTGTGGATGCTATGCCCCACGTCCAGCTTTACGTGGGTGCAGTCCGATACACCAGTCCGGATGTGCTCCGCTGCGGAGTTACCAACCACACCACCCTGTTTCGGGTCCGCCTGAAGGAGGAGAACTGGGCACTTGACCTGGGAGAGGACCGTGCCCGGATCAAACCCGTCAAACATCGCGTCATCTATAAACGGATTGTAAGTCTCGGGATCCATTTTCACGGCCTGGGAGGCGTCTAATCGATGAGCCGCTGCGTCCTTATTCGTATTAGCGTCCATCCCCCTCACAGCCTCCTCGAATGACGGTGATTTCCGCAAGAAGTCACGGTTTTCCTCCATCCATACGCGGGCCTCGTCGGGAAACCCAGATGCGCTAGAAACGTGCGGGTCTTCAAGTACCGTGGCTCTAACGAGTTCTGGATGGAGCGCAGCGATACCCATCGCCGTCGCGCCACCCATAGAGTGACCTATCACGACAGCCGGTGCGCCTGCAGTAGCTTTAATAAAAGACGCCGCATCCCTGATTCTGGCCCCGTAGCCGTACTCACAGTCTTCGCTCCGTGCCGACCCACCATGACCACGGGCGTCCGGAACTAGTACGCGCCATCGGTGGGAGAGCAGTCCGATTTCCTGGGACCACGACCGCCAGTCACTTGTAAATCCATGGAGGAGTACAAGCGGGTCACCTTCTCCGACTTCGACATAATTGAGCGTTACTTCGCCGGTGTCATGCGAACCCTGTTTAAGCAAATTTTCCCCCATAACCCGGTAAGCGCCGGGTAACGAATTTCGCCTAGGTGCCGAGTGTTCAGATGGCTTGGAATCCCCGGGATGATACAGCCTCCGGGCAACCTTGCTTCTGGTAAACACTTGCCGTGGAGTCAGGCGTCATACATGATCTCAACTGATTCACCGATACCGCTCCACGGAGACGCCCTTCAATTGACATCACCCACAGGTTCCCGCCCCAAAATCCTCGTCACAAGACGACAGTTCCAGGACCAGGTCGATCGCTTGAATGAGGTCTCGGACGCCCTCGTTCTTGACCGGCCTGCTCCGGCAACCCCGGATGAATTACAGACGGCAGCAACAGGCGCCCACGGCATCTTCGCCCACATCACGGATGCCATCAACGCAGCCGCCATGGACGCGGCTGGCTCCAATCTCAAGGTGATCGCCGAGTTCGGAGTTGGCTACGACAACATCGATGTGGACGCCGCATCTGAGCGCAACATCGTCGTCGCCAATACACCCGGCGTGCTAACCGAGGCGGCGGCGGATTTCGGGTTCACGATGATTCAGACGGCAGGCCGAAGAATCGCCGAGAGCGACCGCTTTGTCCGACGCGGTGAGTGGAAGTGGTTCGAGCCACTGGACCTTCTCGGCGTGGACATTTACGGATCAACGCTGGGCATCGTAGGCTTCGGACGGATCGGCAGCGCCGTGGCGCGCCGGGCGCTCGGTTCCGGGATGAACGTAATTTACGTGACCCGTAGCCAGCCGGAAGACGACCTCGGGTGCGAGCGTGTCAGCACGCTGAACGAGCTTCTTGAGCGATCGGATTTCGTGACGCTCCACTGCCCTCTCACCCAGGAAACGAACGGCCTCATAGGGACCGAAGAACTCAAACGGATGAAGCCGGAAGCATCGCTGATTAACACGGCACGGGGTCCGATAGTAAACACGGACGCCCTGACGGCGGCATTACGCGATGGTGAGATCGCTTACGCAGCTTTGGACGTTACAGACCCGGAACCGATTCCGGCCGATCACCCGCTGGTGAGGATGGAGAACGTCACCTTGGTCCCGCACATCGCATCGGCAACCATAGGAGCGCGCCGGAAGATGTCGGAAATGACGGTGGACAACATCCTGGCCACCATCGACGGGAAACTACCGCCAAACTGCGTAAACGCAGACAGGATCAACTGGGGCTAGAAACCCGCTTAATGGGTGCTGCCGAGCCCTCGCTGCCATGCGAAAAAGGCGACGATGATCGGGAATGCCAGGAATCCCAAGATGACAAACGGCATCGTGATCTTGATCATCATGTTCATGTTCATGCGGGACTCTTTCACACCTTCCTGTGGGGAGACGGCGGTCTGTTTCGCCGGGAGTCACAACATCATACCGTCCTACAAGTAGGAATGGTCCTGTGACCAGATGGCCAATTGGAGTGCAATGTTTGACGTCGTGATCAAGAACGGACTTGTGCTGGACGGCACTGGATCGCCGGGATATCGGGCGGACATCGGTGTCCGGGGTGACCGGATCGTCACCATCGGAGAGATCGAAGGCGAAGGCAAAAACGTCATCGACGCGACCGGGTCCGTGGTCACACCGGGCTTTATCGATCTCCACGCACACAGCGATCTTTCGTTCTTGATCGATCCCAACGCCGATAGCAAACTGCGCCAAGGCGTCACGCTTGAACTGGTCGGCAACTGCGGCATGAGCTACTGCGCACCTCTGAACGAACGCACCATGGAAACTTACGAGGGTTGGCTTTCCCGCATGGGCGGAGACCGATCGAACGGCAAGCCGGGATGGACCGAGTTCGGCGGCTTCCTGGACGCGCTCTCGGACGCAGGCTCCGCCATAAACGTTGCGACCCAGATCGGCCACAACCAGGTCCGGAGCGCAGTGATCGGCGCGGACTCACGTGCACCCTCTTATGAAGAGCTCGAGGCGATGCGCAGGATCGTCGCAGAGGCCCTCGACGCCGGGGCCATGGGATTATCTACCGGTCTCTATTTCCCGCCCGGCTATTACTCGCTGACGGACGAGATCATCGCCCTCAACCAGGAAGCGGCGGATCGCAATCGGCTCTACTCAAGCCACACGCGATCTGAATCAGACGAGCCGCCGGGGCTTTTCGTGGCGCTCAACGAGGCAATAGAGATAGGCCGGCGCACCGGCGGGCGGGTCGAGGTGTCGCACGTGAAGGCGCACGGCCCGCGGGTGTGGGACCGATCCGCTCAAATACTGGAGACGATGCGTGACGCCCGGCACGACGGCGTTGACGTCGCAGGCGACCAGTACCCGTACACGGCGTGCGGCACTCCGCTGAGCGGGGCGATCTTCAACCGGTGGGCACACGACGGCGGCAGGCCTGCTCTGCTGGAACGCATCGGCAAGGCCGATCTACGACAACGATTGCGTGCCGAGGCCGAGTACGCAATGGTCCGTTTCCAGGGTCCAGCCGGATGTGTGATCTCGGGCTACGACCCAAACCACTCCCTGGAAGGACAGACACTGGCGGAGGTGTCCGAGGCCAGGAATGCCGACCCTATCGACACGGCGTTCGAGCTACTACAGGGCGGCGAGGTGTCCGTGGTACTCACCTCCATGTGCGACTCAGACGTCGACACGATCGCAGCGGGCGAGTTCATTTCGGTCGCGTCGGACGGAATGTCTCTGCGCACGGAAGGCCCGCTGTCCGCCGGGAAACCACACCCCCGCAGTTACGGCACAAACGCCCGTTTCATCGAGCGGATGGTACTAGATCGAAACGTGGTCGGACTTGAAGAAGCGATAAGAAAGATGACCACCCTGCCCGCCCAGAGACTCGGCCTGGAAAACCGTGGCCGCATCGCACCCGGGCAGTACGCGGACATAGCGGTGTTCGAACCGGCGGCCATAAAAGAGCACGCCACATTTGCCGATCCGCACCAGTACTCGACCGGTGTTTCCACTGTCCTCATCAACGGGATGATTGCGTTAGACGGAGGCGTGCCAACCGGTACAACAGGGGGACGGGTGATACGCGATAACGCCGGTTGACCCCCGTATACGCAGAGCGACATAGAAACGTTTTTTGTATCCCGGCAACGTATGCGTGAGAGACTGCCTGAATATTCCCTGAGAACAGGAATACCCGGGAATACTAGGGATCCGTGCCGTCCGTCCACGCTGGAGGCACACTGCCACGGCCGCAGACCCGTGGCCGAGACTGAAACCATCGGAATAAACCTGGAATCTTCAGTCTGAGAACAGCAGGCATACCGCTTGATTTTCCATGACGACCCGGAGGAAGAAAAAGGCTCGTTGAGGCTGCGGATTTTCCGCAACCTCCTACTGGGCTGGGCCATGTTTGTCGCCCTTTCAGGGGTCGGAATCATCTCCCTGTTGATCCTATTTCCGCCGATGGAAGCGATCTACCAGTCGATCACAGGACACAACTGCGAAAGTGGCCCTCCCGATAAGGCCACAATCGATATTGGAGACGCCACACTGCTCCGGGTTATCGGCGATCGCGGGGATCTCTCTGTCATAGGCAGAGCAGGACGAACATCGATCCAGATCGAGGGACGCACGTGTGCAGCGCTCGACTCAAAACACCATCTCGAATCCGTAGCCCTGAACACCTCGGTCATCGACCTCAACGAAATCCTCGTGTCCGTGGTGTTGCCTGCCGGGGCGGACGACGTCCGCATGGACCTTGAGGTCATTGTTCCTGCAGACTTCCCCCGGGTTGAAATCGCGAACACGGATGGACCGGTGTACGTATCAAATATCCGAAACCTGCAGGCCGCCATCGGATACGGAAATCTCGATGCGACCCGCATCGGCGGTACGGTCAATGTACTTGGACTTGAGGGATCGATGTCGTTGATCGATATCGAGGGCGACGTGACCGTATCCCTCATTGAGGGGTACGGCGAGGTAGACCTCGCCAGAATTGGCGGCAATGTCGTAATCGATGACAATCGCAGCGGGCCAGCGAGGATTTCTAACATCGGCGGCAATGTGACCATCGGTAGCGCCGGTTACGGTCACCTCACCGTCACCGACATCGCCGGAGATCTGTCCGTGGATAAAAACCCGGGCGGACACATCATCGTCGAGGAGATCAACGGCTCAGTCGATATTCCCGGAAACGAGGAGCGGTCCGGGACATGACCAGACGCCTCGCATTCAGCAACGTCAATGTGATCGATGGTCTTGGCGGCGTTATCTATGCCGCTACGGTTACCCTGGACGGAGCGAAGATCGAGAGCGTTACGCCCGGCGATTCCGCAGCCCTTCCCGAAGATGTACAGGTGATCGACGGCAACGGCGGCTGGCTCATGCCCGGCCTCATCAACTTCCACGACCACCTGTGCAACAAGTGGCTGCGGACCACACCAGCGAGCGACTACCAGGGCGCACGACTCAAACGCCGTCACTCAAACCCGGGCACGCATGCGCTTGAAATTCGGAGCCTGCTAATCCCCACTCTGAGGCGTACCGATCCGCACCCTGAGGTTCTCGAAGGGTACAGTGCCGCTGCAAGCGTGTAGGCCACGCACCCTGAGTCACCCGAGCAACAGCCCTACCCGCCGGGTTGATGCCTCGCAACCAGTTCGACAACGATCGAGTCGAACTGGTCATCAAGAGGTCGCTTCGCATCGAAAAGAGCAATCGCAAGGTGGGCCTGTTTCAGCAGACGATCGTAATCTTCGGTCGCTCCATGCGACTTTTCCAGATCGTCAAAAAGCTCGTCCAGATCGGACTTCTGAAACAACGATGCGCTCCCGTTTACCTATATCCCTGAGTAGCAACCCGGCACGTTTGGATCAAGCCAAACGTGCCGGGTAAATCTGTTACTCGTCTCCGATTGTCGTAGTCCCTTTGGCGAGAATTTCCTTCAGCTCCTTCAAGAACGCTGAAGTCTCTTCTGCAGTTGGTCCCTCGCCGTCATCTACCTTCTCTTTGAACTGGGCAAAGAGCCATTCGTCCTTCGTCCCCTGAGGGAACTCGAACATACTTCTGTCGAACGACGGAAGCTCGCCCGGGCCGAAGTAGCCTTTTTCGCGGAGCGAGAACCCTTCCAGGTTGTCGGTGCCCTTGCCAAGCACCTCCCCCATCTCCACCCAGTGATCCATCACGGGCTTCATGCCATAACGCTGGATCGGGCAGACCTTCATGCAAACGGCACAGCCCTCGTATGTGGACATTACCGGCCGGCATCGGTCGTAGATCAGCTTGTTCTTCTCTACCCCCCGGTACCAGACCTTGTCGCGCGTGATCGCGCGGGCCGGGCACCTGTCCGAGCAGACCAGACACTCCTGGCAGAACTTGTGGACTCCGTAGTCCACCGGCTCGTCATAAGTGAGTGGTGCGTCGGTCGTGATGATCGCAAGTCGAGCACGTGACCCGAAATGCGGAGAGAGAAGCTGACCGTTGGCGCCCAACTGGCCCATTCCGGCTTCCACGAACATCGGCAAGAACGGCGCGCTGTTGTCGTTCGGGCTGTGCACCTGGGCGTGATAACCGAATGACCTGATGAAATCTGCCAGCGCAAGACACTGCTCGTTTTCGGTCTCGTATGTACCGAAGTGGGCGTACTCAGCTTCCAGACTTGGAAGGCTCTGCGTCTGGGCGTAATCCTGTTCCAGCGCCACGCAAATAGCGCCCTGGAACTTTACCCATCGCTTTTTACTCGCAAAGGCGTACCGGCGGTCATATCGGGTGAATCCGACATCGCCGAACCCAAGTTCGTACGATTTCCTGCGGATATCTTCGGTAATATCCCGGCCCACCGGTTCTACGGTCGGCTCGATATCTCCGGTGGTGAGGGCGGCTTCCACGAATGGAGCGTTCGCCTTTTCATGGAGCTCCCGATACTCGAACACCTCGGGCGTATAGACGCTCCAAGACCACTCACGGTCCGCGGCTTTCTCGATGTTCTGAGTTTCTAGAGGATACTCACGACTGTAAAAAGAAACGTCTTTTTCAATCTGGGGTATCCCAGGAACCCCCGCTATATCCTCGGCCACCGGGATCTCAATTATTGGATCCTCGAGCCTCGTGCCGGTGCGTCGCACGACGTGATGGACTTTCTTTGGCATACAGAACTCCCTCCTCAGGCGTGATGCGCACTATAACGCGCGACCGAAAATAATGTGTATTAAAAATGCTAGCCCTGGGGAGTTTTCTTATCTCGCGACCTCTTCTTGCTTATAAAAATTACTTATCAAAAAACATCCAGATTCAACTCGGGCCGCCCCGCTGGCGACGCCCGTAAAGCCCGAAGGAATATCAGGCCGTCACAAAAGGGATATCAAAGTTGGAGTTCAAATAGATCGTCCTGAAGGTCATTAGTACGAATTGATATACGCCGCAAAACCCGTAAGGGCGGCGGTTGCCCCGCCCGCTCCCGGCAAACCTAACCTAGAAACAAAAGTAGTAACCCGATCACGATCAGCACCAGACCGGCGATCCGTTCTCGCACCCTGCTCACGTCAAACTCTTCGTCAGTTCCCAACGACACGCCGCGCCTCCGCAACCCCTGCTCGTATCGCTCACGCCCGGCCCTGGACGACGGCCTTCCAAGCCGCGCCATCTGGTGCGGCATAAGTAAAAACA
>Ga0310124_10001992_pt1 | contig 14159 bp, 9 predicted proteins | sample CB11b_AW_Bot5_MG_FD_203507 | JGI IMG/M metagenome (GOLD analysis project Ga0310124, IMG submission 203507) | Marine microbial communities from Western Arctic Ocean, Canada - CB11b_AW_Bot5 | ecosystem: Environmental > Aquatic > Marine > Oceanic | place: Canada: Western Arctic Ocean | collected...
CACATCATGATCTGAATATCAATAACCCTACCGACCCGGCACCGTTTGCTCCTGTACATGAACCATCGGCCAAGGCCGGCGCGGCCTATTCGGTGCCGCGTGGTATGGCGGATGAGGAACTGGCCGTTGCAATCCGTCAGGCAAACTATTGGACCAAGCATTATGGGTGGCATCATGTGCACTACATGCATTGGGAGAAGCCGATGCATGCACTGGAGCATATCGAGTCGAGTTGCAGCCGATGCCACACGGAGATTTTTGACATTCAAGATGAGGCGCCCCGGCTTTTCCGGGGACGCACATTATTTTCAAATCTTGGCTGTGTGAACTGCCATGCAGTCGAAGCGCTTGAAGACGATTTGGATATCAAGCGCGTGGGGCCAAGCTTGGTTAATGTGCGCCACAAGTTGTCCGAGCAGATGCTGGCCACATGGGTCTGGTCGCCCAAAGCATTCCGTCCGACCACTCGGATGCCGCATTATTTTATGTTAGAGAACAACTCGGCACCCGCTGATATCAAGCGTACACGCGTGGAGGTCGCCGCGATAGCTCGCTACTTGTCAACGGCCCAGCCCAGCGCCGCGTATTACGAGGAAAATAAGCAACCGATTCCCGATTATGCCCCCGAGGTTCTTTTGGAGGAAGCCGGCGATGTTACACGTGGTCGCGAGATCTTCTTGAATGTCGGTTGTATGTCATGCCACACCAACTTGGATGAGTTTGGTGAGCAATGGATTACGCAAGACTTGATGGACCGTGCTGGTGTTGGCGATGATGAGGCTTATGAATCATATGAGTCGATGACCTACAACCAGCGACACTGGTATGTTTTGGAGCATCTATCAGAACGCTTGGAGCGAACTGGGCCGGAGTTGTCGGGCGTGGGCAGCAAACTGCTGGCTGGTCGCACCGAAGTCGAAGCAAGAGGCTGGTTGTATGATTGGTTGCGTAATCCTCGTCATTACAGCAGCTATACAATCATGCCTAGTTTCCGGCTGTCATCCGATGAGGCAAATGATCTTGCCAGCTATCTCCTGACGTTACAGCGCCCGGGTATAGATGATGATTCAGTTTATGTACCCGGTAATTTTTCGATGGACGCCAACGGCCAACGCATTGCCCGGGAACTTTTGGCCGTGATTAAGGCGGGCACATCCACTCTGGAACTCTCTCGTTCGCAAGTGGCCCAGGCTCATCCCGATAGTGGTGTGGGTGACACGGCATTATTCACAGAACTGGGTCGCAATCTGATTCGCCATTATGGTTGTGCCGGGTGTCACCTGATCAATGGCCTGGAAGCTGAAGCATCAGCTTGCACCAATCTCGATGATTGGGGACTTAAGGATCCCCATAAGATCGCGTTCGAGTATTTCGACCATACCTTTGACAAAGTACGCAAGAAACCAATCAATGTTTGGAAGGTAAAGCACGAGGGGCTGGGTGATGGTGCTATTCATATTGACGGTGGTGTGGATGTGTCGCGTATTGAGATTTCATGGGAACACATGGATCTGGAACGCCGTCCATGGCTTTATCACAAATTGCACAACACACGTCTCTTTGACCGTAGCCGTTCAGCCTTAGATTCGCAGGTCTCTGATGCGGACAATTTTGATGCGTCTCAAGGCGACAGCATTGGTCGGCCATACGACAAACTCAAGATGCCCAAATTCTTTTTGTCTGATGATCAGGTGCGTGATCTGGTCACCTTTGTGACGAGCATTCGCAAACCACTGGTCAGTGAAAACATGCAGCAGGTTACGGACGAAGTTGGCCAACGCGTGATTCGGGGCCGCCAACTGGCTACGCGTTTCAACTGTTACGGATGTCACAACATTGAGTTAAACGATGTCAACATCCACCAGTACTTCAATATTTATTTTAAAGATGGTACATACGATGAAAATGCACTGAATTGGGCGCCGCCGCGCCTCGTTGGTCAGGGCGCCAAAACCCAACCCCACTGGCTCCACCATTTCCTACAGAATGTGGAGTCAATCCGACCCTGGCTTAAGGTTCGTATGCCCAGTTTCTCATTGACAGCTGTTGAGGCGTCGACGTTGGTAGATTACTTGTCCGGGGATGCTCAGGTATTGGCTGGAACACTAGCAAGCCTGCTGGTGCCCATCGATGAATATCTGGGGCAGTATGCCATTGATTATCCTGTTAGGGATTGGACCGAATCGAAATGGTATAGCTCGCCTGGCCTCACCACACCGGTGAATGCATTAAAGAAGTTCGCGGTCGGTGCGGATATTGCGTATGTTTCGGACTTGGATCCCCGGCAGACCGACGAAATGGATCTTGATGCCAATTGGGCCAAGCTCTTGAAGGATGTGCGGGCGTTGGCCGGCACCTATGAAATCCACTACCCCTATGTTGACCAACTCAAGCCGGATCCTAGTGACGAAGAATTTTTGCGTGGCGAGAAACTCTTTGTCCAGATGGGTTGCATGTTAGGTCAGTGTCACCGTATGGGTGATGAGGAGTTGTTGATCCAAGAAGGCATTTTTACTCCGCATGTGCCATTTCCGCATGATACCGCCGCCGGCACAGAAGAAGAATCTGATGAGTCAGATGAAGACGGCGAGTTCGATGAACCTACTGGTGATGGGGATGAGGAGTATGAAGATGATGAATATTACGATGAAGAGGATGAAGGGGGCTTTACTTTAACGCCCTCCACACCCGCTGAGGGTGCACCAAACTTGGGTCGTATTGCTGAAAGGTTGCAACCTGGTTGGGTCATAAATTTGTTGCAGTATGCAAGGCGGATTCAACCCGGCACGCGAATGCAGGAGTTTTGGACCGACGGCAAGTCCCATTTCGCCTTGGGCGGTCTTCCCGAGGACACTCGCCGTAAATGGGAGAGCCTGTTTGGGGCAGATGCCGCAGGACAACGCGACCTGCTCATGAATTTCCTATATACGGCAGGGCCACGGGGTCTGACTTACAACGTCGATGGCAAGCAGATAGGGCCCGGTCCAGGCCTTGATATTGAATTGACGCCGCTTGAACCTCTACCACAGGTTAATGATGCAAGTGGTGTTGACAAGACCAATGAGGTATCCAGTGAAGAGCCGAGGACCCTTGAGATAACAGTCGAATCCCAAGGCCAAAGTGCACCGCCAGAAAAGATGAATCCTATACCCAAGGCGGCCCTACAGCCGGTTGCATCGACGATTGAGTTACATGACGAACCGGTTATGGCTTATGAGGGGACACGTATTGTTGGTGTGGTGAAATTTGAAGGTCGTGCCCGAAAGCCCAAGAAGATCGACATGTCAGCGGATAAGAACTGCGGGCTCATGCATGCCGTGTCACCGCGCAAGCAGGAGTTGCTCGTCAATAAGGACAAATCGATTCGAAATGTATTGGTTTACGTCAAGTCGGGGTTGAAGGACCACAAAGTTTCGCCATCATCTGAGGCAGTAGAAATGGATCAACTGGGGTGTGCCTATGTGCCGCATGTGACGGTGGCTACAGTTGGTCAGCCGGTGAAGATTCTTAACAGTGATCATACGGACCACAATGTAAAGGCTCTGCTTGGGCGAAAAACGTTGTTCAACCGGGCATCTTCACAGGGCAGCGTATTGGAACAGATATTCAATAAGCCCCAATTAATCACGATCAAATGTGATGTTCACTCCTGGATGTCTGGCTATCTCCATGTGTTGGAACATGAATTCTTCTCTGTGAGTGATATCGAAGGTCGGTTCGAAATCAAGGGACTGCCGCCGGGTACCTATGAATTGGAAACATGGCATGAAATGCGCCGCATTAAACCCATCACAGTCCAAGTGACTGTAGAAGCCGGCACGTCTCATCGCATCGACATAGACGTGCGATGATTATGCTAAGATAAAATTTATGGGGTTGGCGATTAGGGTTTTGGAATTCCTTCTAACAGAAGCATGGCAATGAAAATGGGTAATCTTGGTTATCGTTTATTGGTGACGACGGTGGTGTTCTTGGTTTTGGGTGTTGGTGTATTGCCAACTGCTGCGGAAGAGAACACTTCCGAGATCAATGTTGGTGGTATCGATCAGCCAGGTGCGACGATCAAGGGTGTCATAAAATTCGGTAGTAAGGTTGTAAAGCGAAAGCCAATCAGGATGGATGCAGACAGGCACTGCGCTGCTGCACATTCCGAAAAGGCGCTCGATCAAGTGCGTGTATTTGGAAAAAACGGTGATCACAATGTGCTGCAGAATGTGTTCATCTGGGTCAGCAAAGGGTTGAAGTCGAAAAAATATGCCAGTCCGAAGACGTCCGCGGTGATTGACCAGACTGGTTGTTTGTATGTGCCGCACATGAGCGGGATGATGGTTGGTCAAAAACTGCACATCCTTAATAGCGATAATACGCAACATAATGTTAAAGCAGCTGTAGGACGAAAGATGCTGTTTAACCAAGCTTCGGGAGAAGGTTCCACCATTGAGCGAGTATTCAAGAAACCGCAGGATATCGCACTGAAGTGCGATGTGCATTCTTGGATGTCAGCTCATATTCGCGTGATGGATCATCCATATTTTGCAGTTACTCAGGATGATGGGACGTTTGAAATTCGCGGACTACCACCGAGTGATTATGAAATCAGTACCTGGCACGAGTACAAGCGATACAAACCAGATCAGGCAACTGTGGCCGTGACGGTTGGCATGGGAGAAACCAAGGAAGTCACGATCACATACAAGTCTAAGCGAAAGAAAAAGAAAAAGACGCAGTAATGGGACAGTGTTCTGCGGGATTTAGAGAAAAGGAGTTCCCTTTGACCGGGTTCCAATCAATTTGGCAATACGCGTTGGGGATGATGGTCAGCTTCGTCCTGCCAGCGGTCGTATCAGCGCAGGAGACAGAGGGTTATACGACACCGTGGCTGCCGGAGAATGTCTTTGAAGGCAGTCGTCCAATTGACAATATGTTCAATTTTATTCTCTATCTAACGATGGCCACACTCATCGGGGTATTGATCACCATGGTGGTGTTTTTGTTTCGTTACCGCCATCGGCAAGGTCGACGGGCGATCTATATACACGGCAACCCGCGTCTCGAAGCAGTTTGGACACTTATTCCGACGGTGATCATGATTCTGATTGTTGCTTTTAGTCAGAGTACTTGGGATGAGTTGAAGAACCCCCAGCGGATGCCTCAAGGTGACGACGTGGTGAAGATTAATGTCTGGGGAAGACAGTTTAACTGGTTCTTCCACTATCCAGGTCAAGACGGTAAGCACGGGAAAACCGATTATGTCTGGCGTCAAAATACTGGCGACCCGGCACAGGAGATAGGGTTGAAGCGAGGTTTTGTTGAGGACTTTCTGGACCCTGAGCAGATTGAACTGTTTGAGAACGATCCGCAAGGAGCTGATGTTATCGAGCCGGATCCAGCAGCGTTCGATGATGTGGTTTCATCGGTCATGTATCTCCCAGTAGATAAAAAGGTTCATATCCAACTTAGCAGTATTGATGTTTTACACAGTTTCTTCGTGCCACATTTTCGAGTTAAGCAGGATGCGGTGCCCGGATTGAGTGGGCACATATGGCTTGAGGCTTCGAAGACCAGTGCTGAGGTTGTAGGCCAGTTTTCCCCTGGACAGCCCAAGCCGTTTGATATTGTATGTGCGGAACTGTGCGGGCAGGGTCACTACAAAATGCGGGGGCAGATGTTCGTGGTAAGTAACGATGACTATAACTTGTGGCTAGCGGATAATGCGCCGGAGGACGGTGAGTTTGAAGATGAATACGATGATGAGGAAGATGATGAGGGAGATGAGGAAGAGTAATCACTGGCAAATTTTTATCAGTGATTAGTGACTGTTCATTATTGTGTTGCCTTTATGTTTCGCCGACCTGGCAAGGTAAAAAAAGAAGATGAGTGACGCACACGATCACGGTTATCACGGACCGACCAACTTCTGGACAAAGTACGTCTTTTCAACGGACCACAAGGTTATCTCCCTTCAGTTCACGTTCTCGTCGCTGTTGTTCGTGATCCTTGGCGGGCTACTGGCCATGGGTGTCCGTCATCAGATTGCATGGCCGGGGCAGGACGTGCCCTATGCCGCAATCTTGCCGGGGGGGACGGTAGATGAGCCCAAGGATTCATCATTTCAAAAGATGACCAGCCCGGTCCCAGAGAAGAATCTGGCGTTGTGGAAAATGGGCGGCACGGTCTTTTTTAACCAGGCGGTTGAACACGGTGGCAACAACATCCCCAAAGGAACGAAGGCTTCATTGCTTGAATTTCCTGGGGGGCTTGCGGTAACAGTGCCGGCGGGTGCTCGGATCAAGGCAAACGGTCGCACGCGTACTTTAACCGCGGCGATTGATGGATTTATTGATCATCAGCGTGTTGGGGGCGACATTGATTTTACCAAGGCAGTTCCACATTTGCACGCGACCACTGGTGAAATGGTGCAGCTCGGCGATGAGGGACGAGAACTAGAAATCATTGGTTTGATGATCAACCGGCCTGACGGTCAGACTGAATTGAATGATAGCCATATTCTGATTCCTCTCCGCATCAAGGCCACACCTGCCACGGTTCAGATTGCGGCGCAGAGTGTCGAGGGGGCAGGCGACGTTGCCGCTGCAACCATTGAACTTCCTTCGGCACAAGTTCTCACCTACACCAAACAACAACTTACAGCGGATGCGTACCTTTCGCTGTTCACCATGCACGCATCGATCATGATTTTCTTTGTGATTATCCCGATGTTAGTGGGCGGTTTTGGCAACTTCACGATCCCGCTGATGATTGGGGCGCGGGACATGGCGTTTCCCAAGCTAAACATGCTGTCATTTTGGATCTCAGTGCCGGTTAGCATATTGATTATCGCCAGTTTCTGGGTGCCTGCCGGTTCGGCTGGAGGAGGGTGGACGATGTATCCACCGTTGTCCGGTGGAAAAGGTGGCGTCATGTCATCCACCATTGGAACCCACTTGTGGGTTATTGGTGTTGGAATGGTTGGCTTCGTGTCCATTGTGGGTGCGTTAAATTATATCACGACCATCATCAATATGCGGGCACCTGGCATGTCGATGTTTCGTCTGCCGCTGACTGTGTGGGCATTGTTCATTACCGCCATCCTGCAGGTATTTGCAACACCAGTATTGACCGCGACGATGATCCTCCTGTTTTTTGATCGCGTACTGGGGACAATGTTTTTCGCCCCGATTGTCGAGCAGCTTGTCGATGGTGTGCCGGTGATGAAAGCAGTTGGTGGGCAGCCGCTTCTATTTCAGCACTTGTTCTGGTTTTATTCCCATCCAGCGGTGTACATCATGATTCTGCCAGCGATGGGCGTCGTCAGTGATGTGATTTCCGCCTATGCCCGCAAGCCAATATTTGGCTATCGCCCCATGGTTTACGCGATCTGCGCAATTGCCATACTTGGCTTTATCGTTTGGGGTCACCATATGTTTCAGTCGGGCATGAATCCCGTGTTGGGTACGACGTTTATGTTTTCGACCATCCTGATCGCGGTCCCGTCTGCCATTAAAACCTTTAACTGGCTTGGTACGCTCTGGGGTGGTGACATCCGGTTTACACCGGCAATGTTACACGCACTAGGATTTGTGAGTATGTTTGTGATTGGCGGTCTGTCCGGCATTTTCATGGCTGCGGCACCGGTCGATATATATATTCACGACACATACTTTATCGTTGCTCATATCCACTATGTTTTATTCGGTGGATCAATCTTCGGCATCTTTGCCGGGATTTATCATTGGTTTCCCAAGATTTTTGGCCGCGAGATGAATATACGCTGGGGGTATGTTCACTTTTGGCTCACATTCATTGCCTTCAACGGCACCTTTTTCATCATGCACGTGCTGGGTGTCGGTGGGCACCCACGCCGTTACGCCTCGATTATGGAATACCCTACACTCCAACACTTGCAGCCCATGAACGTCATCATGACGCTATGGGCAATGTCGTTGGGGATGGCTCAAATTCCTTTTTTCTACAACTTTTTTGTCAGTATGCCGCGTAAGTTGGCGCGGGGGATTGTGGCGGCATTTCTCGTTGTCTTGGTCGGATCAACGGTGATCGGAGTGAGTTACTGGACCGGCCCTGCTTGGGAGGTGGCCGATGGTCGCGCAATAGCGGCCGATGCGGGGGCTAGAAACTGGTTGGGCTACATTGCATTATTTGCGGGTCTAATTGCATTGTTGGTGATGTGGCTGCGTTGCCTTCCGAGGATTAGTAAGGTCTTTTCGGTACTCATTATGGTGCCATTAATGCTGTACTTCCTGAGCGTGATTCAAAGTGCGCGAGCTGGCACGCTTGTGGCCGTCAATTTGCAAGTCCTTCATGACCTGATGGTGGCCACCGGACATGGCATCATTGCCGGTGTCATGATTGTGGTTGTCGTGTTTGCGATTTGGGCCATTGGCGGAGCATTGGGTGTGCCCGCTCTGTTGCAACGTGTGCTGTATCTCGTGTTCCTGCCAGCGTTCTTAGCGCCATTTATTTTGAAGGATGACATCTATCTTCTTCTTGGGATGGCGGGTTTGATGGAGCATCGTTGGGTTATTTTGTTTCTTGCTGCGATCCCAGGATTGCTTTACCTGATACTCCGACGTCCTCGTGATGAGTTTGGCACCAAAGCCGAGATCAACCCGCATGACCTTAACTCGCTTGAATGGGTCGCTCAGTCGCCTCCAATACATACCAACTTCGATGAGATTCCCACCGTGTATCGTGGCCCTTATGAATACAGTTCGCCGGCGGTGGAAGAAGATTTTCTCCCCCAGAACAGGGTTTTGCCACAAGGTGTGGTCGAGCCCATGGGGCATTGAGTGCCTGGCGTAGGCAGGATACAGATGCCGATGGTGAAAACACCTGACAAATCGGTCATGCGTTACTCAAGTTGTGGCTTCAATGTCATTCGGTTCCTGGGCAAAAAATGTCCTGAAAGTGGATCGCATGTGAGCAGGAATAATGCAACTGCGCAGCATTACTCGAAATGGTTGCACCGCTACGCGGTTCTTCTTGTCATTGCGACATTCTCACTCGTGATTTTGGGTGGAACTGTTACAAGCAAGGGGGCTGGTTTGGCGGTTCCGGATTGGCCCACGAGCTATGGCCATGGCATGTTTGAACTGCCGTGGATGATGTGGGTGGGAAATATCTTTTGGGAGCATTTACACCGTTTGGCTGGCGCGACTGTTGGAATATTGTGCATCGTAATGGCGGCTTGGCTGTGGGTTAGCCAGCAACATCGACCATGGTTGCGTTGGAGTGGTGTAGGATTATTAGGCTTGGTTATTTTGCAGGGTGTGATGGGCGGGCTGCGTGTTACAGAACTATCAATTGCGCTAGCGATTATGCATGGCGTGATGGGTCAGCTCTTTTTGTGTTTAACGGTGTTTATTGCCGCTGCCACCAGTGCATACTGGACCTTGGGGGATCAGCAAGCTATTGGGAGAGATGGGTTGGATCGGTTGCGAGTTTACCGTTATCTGGGGCGATTTTCCGCATTCTTTTTTGTCGTTCTGCTCATCCAGTTGATTCTTGGTGCAGCGATGCGGCATTCAGAAGCGGGGCTGGCAATTTTTGATTTCCCATCTGCATACGGTCAATTGGTGCCTCCTTTCAGTCAATCAGGGATTGCCGAGGCGACAGAGAAAATACTTGACGAGGGGGACACTTGGTTGACGGCATACTTTACGCCAATGCAAGTGGCAGTTCATTTTTCGCATCGGGTTTGGGCAATCGTAGTGCTTGCTGTAGGCGGTTGGTTTATTGTTCGATTGTCACGGCATGCCGTTGGCCAACCGTTGCTGTTACGGCCTGCAGCTGCTATTACTTTGATGTTAATCATGCAGGCTGCTTTGGGCGCTGCGGTGATTTGGTCCGGTCGTCACAGCGAGGTGGCAACCGCTCACCAGGCACTTGGTGCTGCGATTCTGGCAACGTCCTCGCTTTTGTTGGTCCGATTAATGCGGCTCAACCTGAGGTCTGTAATACCATCGAATCAAGGGGAAAAGGTTGTTGATTTGCAAACTTCCACCAGTTCATCGTCATTGAAAGTAGTAGGTGCATGACGCAACTGACCGGGCCATCCGAGCAATCTTGGTCGTTACGGACAACAAGTCCAGCAACTTGGTGTGCCAAGGTTGCACCCTACGCCAAGCTGACCAAACCGCGATTAACCACCATGGTGGTCATAACCACTCTTGTCGGGTTTGCAATGGGTGCCGAGCAGTGGTCCTGGCTTGCATTGGCAGCGACTTTAATCGGCACCGCTTTGTCCTGTATTGGCGCTGGTGTATTCAACCAGATCCACGAGCGACGTGTGGACGCGGTAATGCACCGCACGATGAATCGTCCACTACCTGCAGGGCAAATATCAGTAACTCATGCGGGGGTATTTGCGTTTTCATGCTGTTTTCTGGGTGTGGTTCTGCTGGCGTGCTTAACTACGTTTCTTGTCGCGATAATTACGTTAGCCATCATCATTCTCTACGTTTTCGTCTACACACCGCTCAAGCGAAAGAGTAGTTTGTCGACGGTAGTTGGTGCAGTACCAGGCGCACTGCCTCCGGTTGTTGGCTACGTCGCGGCTACGGGGCGACTTGGTGCCGAGGCTTGGCTTCTTTTTGTCATCATGTTCGTATGGCAGTTACCGCATTTCCTGGCCATCGCTTGGATCTATCGAGAAGATTATGCGCGGGCTAATCTACCCGTGTTGACCGTGCTCGACCCCGAAGGTTCGACCGTTTTCCGTCAGATTCTTCTAGGTACCATCGTGTTACTGCCGTTGACCGCTGCTCCTACACTGTTGGGGATCTCTGGTACCCTCTATTTGTTCGGCGGATTGTCTGCTGCCGCCATGTTCTTGGCCTTTGCCATTTGTGTGGCTGTGACACGCACACAGTTACATGCACGAAGATTGTTTTTTGCATCGCTTGTTTATTTACCCATTGTTCTTGGATTGATGCTTGTAGATAAGGTTTAACCATGACCCATGCTTCAGTAAACGCGAACCATTCGCCCGATCATGGTCACGATGAGTCCGGGCCACTTATGGCTCACGGCTCAATTTTGCAGACGCAGATTACCAACGGCAAGATTTGCATGTGGCTGTTCCTTGGTTCAGAGATCATGTTTTTCACTGGTTTGATCGGCGCCTACATTGTGCTGCGATTTGGGCAGGGGCCAGGCAATTGGCCATCACCAGATAAGACACTCAATGTTCCGCTGACAGCGATCAACACATTTTTTTTGATATGTTCCTCGGTTACGCTGGTATGGGCGTTACAGTCCTTTCAGCGTGAGCAGCCAGCGAAGGGTAACTTGGGGTTGCTGGCAACAACCCTCATTGGCGCACTATTTGTGGGTGTTCAGGCATATGAATACATCGAACTTCTTGGTGTGGGTATGGCGCCAGACACGAATCTGTTTGGCAGTTGCTTTTATGTCATGACTGGCTTTCATGGTTTTCACGTATTGGTCGGTGTGCTTTCACTCGCGTGGCTGACGGTAATGGGTTTTCTTGGAAAGTTTGGCCCGACCTATTCGCAGTACGCTCCAATTGAACTGACGGGTCTCTACTGGCACTTTGTAGATTTAGTTTGGATTATTCTATTTGCAATTGTGTACTTAATGTAAGGTCGCTTGTATTGAGCGACAGTCACTATTTTCAGTGCACCTGGGAATGACGATGGCACATAAGAACAACCACTCGGTCAATTTGCTTACCTGCTTTCTGCTATTGTTGGTTTTTACAGCGGCAGAAATAGCGCTTTATGAAGTCTGGCGACAGACGGGATTTGTCCCCAAATTGGTGCTGGTGTTTCTTATCTTCGTGTTCACCATCCCCAAAGCTGCCATCGTGATGATCTATTTCATGCATCTCAAATTCGAAAAGCCGCTGCTTGTCATGCTCGCGCTGGCACCATTTGTAACCGTTGCCATCTTGGTTCTTGTTACCCTTACGGATTCTCAGACGTTAGCGCCTCGGATTTATACCCGCGCTTCCGATCTTTCAACTTTCAAAACCATTCATCACCACGGTGACGAAGAAGAACATCCCAGTGGCTCACACGACAATGCGCATGGGGGGCATGATGAGTCTGAAGTGGATGCCGAGATAGAATGATGTCTTTTGCGGCGTCTGTGCCTCCGGAAATTCCTCTGGATTCACTCAATTCTAGTGCATCCGCGTCCGGTTCACCGCGAATTAATTCGCCGGCTGCGGTCAGTGTTCGTGGTTTGACCCATGCCTATCCGCCGCCTCGTCGGCGGCGAAAGTCCAGGGCTGATGAGGTGTCAGGTCCTGAGACTACTGCGTTATTACATGCTTTGGTGGATGTGGATTTTGAGATTCAACGTGGCGAGATCTTTGGACTACTCGGTCCAAATGGCAGCGGTAAGACAACATTATTTCGGGTATTGGCGACCTTGTTGCGACCCAGCCAAGGGTCAGTTTCAATTTTCGGATACGATCTCGCTACGCAAGCTCAACTCGTCCGGCAGCAGCTGGGCATCGTGTTTCAGATGCCCAGCTTAGACATAAAACTTTCGGCCGAAGAGAACCTGGCGTGCCAGGGGCATCTGTATGGACTGTCGGGTCGCAATCTGCGCCGCAGGATTTCCTCATTACTGATGGAGTTCGAATTGGATGATCGGTGCAGTGAGTACATCGAGCGGTTCAGTGGTGGAATGCGTCGGCGTGTCGAATTGGCCAAAGCTCTATTGCACCAACCCCGCCTACTTTTACTCGATGAGCCGGCGACCGGATTGGACCCCGGTGCACGCTTGGATCTTATTGATCAATTGCAACGGATGCAACGTAAGCTGGGTGTCACGGTCGCGTTGACGACGCACCACCTCGAGGATGCAGATCGGTGCGATCGGTTGGCGATTATGTGTAAAGGGAAATTGGTTGCCGTCGATACGCCGGCGGGCCTCAAGGCACGTGTGGGTGGCAATATAATCACTGTTCAACCAGCCCAACCCTCACGATCAGATGAGATTTGCAAGGTGATTACAGATCAATTCGGACCCTGGTCAGCTGCGAGTGCACCCACGGTACACCATGGAAAAATATACATTCATCGAGATGATGGGCCTGCATTCGTTGCATCGCTCGGGACGCTATTGTCTCAAGATGTAGCGGTGATCAGTGTCGGCAAGCCAACTCTCGAGGACGTGTTTCTTCATTTGACCGGTCACACTTTATGGAATTAGGTGGTTGTGACCAGCCGATCATCGTGCTATTGGGCGGAGTTATGAAGCGTGTCATCTGGACCGTCGGTGAAAAACAGAAGGCAATGATTGGCGGTTGCTACCCGGCACGGAGCACCAATGTGTTCAGTGACCCAATAGGTGGTCAATCTGGATCGGTAGAGGTGCTTCATCAAGCAAAGGGTGACGTTGATAAAGAGAACCAGAATGTTCAGGGCTAAGAAGTTATTCAGTCGAAGTTGTAATGGAAATGTGTGATGTATAGATCCTATTAGGGAGATTGATCTTGCAATGCATATTCTAGGGTTTGACTGTTACGGTCATGATTCAGCAGCAGCCATCATGCGAGACGGCAAGTTGCTGGGGCTGGTTGAAGAAGAGCGATTTCTGCGCCAGAAGCATGTCGCAAGTTTCCCCGTTCATTCCATTCGTTGGTGTTGTGATCAGGCCGGTATCAAGCCGGCGGAACTAGACCATATTGTCTACTACTGGGACCCTCGTGCTGCACGTCTGGCACGGGCTTGGTTCCTGTTGCGGCACCTGCCGAAAAGTATTGGCTTGATTAGAAGTCGTGGCGACAAAGAAGTCTCTATGCTGCGGGTGCGAAAGACGCTTACCGAACAACTACAACTGAATGGGAGGACAGTAATTCATTTTGCGCCACATCACTTGTGTCATGCAGCCAGTGCCTTTTTGACTAGTGCATTCGACAAGGCCGCAATCTTGAGCATTGATGCTGCAGGTGAATGGGACTGCACCTGGCTGGGATACGGTGAGGGGATTGATATGAAGTGCCTCCGGCGTGAGCACTTTCCCAACTCATTGGGGTTGGTATACGGCGCGGTGACAGAGTTTCTGGGATATCGGTTTGCTTCTGGAGAAGGCAAGGTGATGGGCTTGGCACCTTATGGTGATCCGGGTCGGTTCATTCAACAGTTTCGGGATGTGATTAAGACTAC
>Ga0310124_10001993_pt1 | contig 14158 bp, 10 predicted proteins | sample CB11b_AW_Bot5_MG_FD_203507 | JGI IMG/M metagenome (GOLD analysis project Ga0310124, IMG submission 203507) | Marine microbial communities from Western Arctic Ocean, Canada - CB11b_AW_Bot5 | ecosystem: Environmental > Aquatic > Marine > Oceanic | place: Canada: Western Arctic Ocean | collected...
GGTCCGGACTCAAGTTCGCCGTCTGTTACGAGGACCAGACCGTCCGGCACATGATCGAGGGCGGCGTCCTGCAGCCGGGTGTGGACGTGCCTCACGGCATCGAAGTAATGGACTGGCTGCTCGTGTTTGGGCCACAGCACTTCACCAAGGCCCAATGGGCTGAGATGACGGCAGGCCTGGTGCCGCGTCCGCGCCTCTATGCGCTGCCACATCTCTCCCGCGAGGCGGGAGCCGACGGCGTCTTCGGCTGGCCTCCCGTATTCGGTGGGGATGAGATTCTGCCGGCCTCGTGGCGGCAATACCTGAGTGCTCTGTATGCCAGAGGTCTGCAAGGTGAGTCCGTCATCGCACCCGTGTTTCCGAAGTTCCATGACATCTATGCAGAGGCCGGGCTGCATGACAGTTACGGATACCTCGACGACCAGGGGGGTGCGACCTTCCAGGAAACCCTCGAGCGGGCGTGGGAGAGCCCTTCGCGTATGATCCAGATCACCACCTGGAACGACCACGGCATACGGCTATCGGTATCTCGAAGCGGTCCAGCGGAAGAGAATGCAGGCCGATGAGACCTTCGCCTTCGGCGCCGATGACCTGCGCCTTCCCGTGACGCTGTATGACCTGCGGCAGCAGACGTCAGGCGACCCCGTGGCGACTGAACTGCTGGATCGAGCCGCCAACCGGATGTTCTCCGCCGACTGTGCGGTAGCCAGAGGGCTCTTGGCTGAGGCAGCTGTCTCGGTGCGCAGCCGATGATGTACCGACGACGGACACGGCTTTCATCGCGGCGCCGCTTCCTGCGGGTGGGCGGACTGGCGGCGATCTCGGCGTTTGTCCCGAGCCAGGGATGCGATCGCAACGACGTAGTTTTCCGCGACACCCCCACCGGCCCGGACATGTCCGGGCCGGTGGGGGATCAGCTGCCGGCGCCGCCGATCACCCGGATCGAGCTGATCGACGAAGTATACCTCGGGCACTGGGAGAGTCTGCCCTCGGGACGTGACGTCAAATGGTCGGACGATGCCATCGCCACGGTAAACTCCCGCATCGACGCACCCCTGTCGGTGTGGGACGACTTCAAGGACACGGCCAGCGGCGCGATCAGGTTTGACCTTGAGCGTCTGCGTGGCGAGGTGGGGGACGAGTATACGATCCATGGCATCGCCACCGCCGGTGAGCGGTACCTACAGGATCCTGGCTCGGGCCACCGATTCTGCCGGAATCCGCCAGCCTCGCACCGGGTGGCACCGCGTGCCGGTGGACGTGTCCACCACCTGAGCTTACTAGTACGCCAGGTTGATGATGCGCCGCACGGAGTGCTCGCCCACATCAGCGGCCACCGAAATCCGGCAGAGATAGGCCCCTGGGGGCAGCATCCGTCCCGCGCTGTCCCGCCCGTCCCAGGCATAGCCATCCACTCCGGTGGCCACCACCCGCACCGCCCGACCTGCTAGATCGTAGATCGTCACCTCCGGCGCGGTCAGCTCGACCTTGGCCAACAAGAAACGGATCGAGGCCATGTCATTGACGCCGTCCCCATTCGGGGTCACCAGGGAGGTCACATCCACCGAGCGGATCAAGTTGCCCCCGCTGGCCACTGAGGGCACGAATACCGTCGCGGCGTGCTGCTCTGCCGGTTTCACTCCCTGTAGCGCCCCTGTACCGACCAGGCTAACCCAGGCGTTGAAGGCGGTGGCGTTGGCGCGAATTCGCGTCTGGAAAAGGACCTCCACCGAGTCGCGCTGCACCCGCTCCGGCAGGTCCACCTGCAACGAGTCGCCCGCCATCGTAACCGCTACCGGCGTCACGGCGGAGCCGCCAACCCGTACCGACACTTCCTCAACGGCAGCGGGGGTCTGGATGTGCACGCGGTCAAACCCCTGATCGCCAAAGCGAAAGGTTGGTTTCAGCACGTAGCTGAATGTTTGCAATGAGTCGAATTCCACCTGACGCGGCAGGACCCGGCTGGTGACGCCACCACTGACCAGTGCATTGTCGAAGTGGAGGGAAATGCTGCGCAAGGTCGGCGTGACCTCGGGGTCGTCGTTGCCCAGCTTCACCTGCAACTGCACGAACCGTCTCGGTGTCGGTGACAGGAACACTTCTTCCGGGAAGTCGTACACCTGACTCCAGCCAGACCAGTCGGAACCTTTGCGCTGGATTTCCACCACGTCCTGCTTCTGCGACTTGGGGAGTTTGCTCCACTGGGCCTGCGAGATCTCCACACCGTTCTTGTTGTAGAACTTCTCTTCGATGAAGAACGTGTCCCCCGTCTGCGAGCGAATCTCCACGAAGGTTTCCGGGGGCAGGTCAGCATCCCAACTCAGCCGGCGAATGCTTTTGGTACCACCCAGATCGATGAAGTCTGACTCCATCTCCGCGCCCGCTACATAGCCGTCTCCGAGGAGCATGAACTCAGTGATCGAATAGAACGGGTTGTTGGTTCCCCCCTGGGCTCCGGCGATGCGAATGAAGTTGAGACGGTGGTAGAAGGCGTAGCGAGTTTTTCGTAGAGGGAACTTGAAGTCAAACACCCGACGCAGGGGACTTCCGGTGTTGTCGACCTCGCTCAACTGTTGAAAATCGAAATTTCCACGCACTCGATCCGTCGTCACTCCTCTGGCCTGCGTGCCGTCCGAGGTGGAGATTTCGCAGCTGCCGAAGAACCGTACAAAGCTCAGGTCCATGAAAGCCCGGTCGATCCAGTAGGTGGCCCCCAGGTCGATCTCGAACCAGTGACCCTCCAGGACCCAGTCGTTGGGCCCCGACAGGGACCAGGTAGAATTCTTGTCGCCGTCGATGAGGGTCGACAGGTTGCTCAGGTCGGTGCCGCCCCGCACGCCGCCGCCACGTTCCACGCTTCCCAGAACCGCGTTGTTGCCCAGGCCGATCACTTCGATCTCCGCCAGCGCGGCCCCCACGTTCTGTTCCTCGGCGACGAAACGCACGTACTGCACCATGGCGTGGTCCAGCGTATCGCTGACGACAAGGTGCTCGCCTGTTGCCCCGCCGGCGTGGATTGTCTGCAGTTCGTATTCGACGACGCGGTCCACGTTCGGCTCGCTGGCGCGTCCCGCTCGGGAAAACTGAAACACATCTCTGGCTGCCGACGCCCGCACGCCATCGTTGGTGTACACGCTGAAACTGCGAAAAGGTCGCGCGCCAAGCGTGTCGGGGAAGGTCAGGCGGATTTTGGTTGCCAGGACCACACGGCCGAGATCGACCTCGATGAACCAGTCCTCGATTACGTGATCCTGGGGGGGTTGCCACCAGGTGTCCGCCCGTCCGTCGATGATGTTCTCCGCCGATTCCTCCGCGGAACCGACCACACGGATGCCTCCGGGTACGGGTTCCCTGCTGCTCCTGGTCAGGTGGCGGAACTGCCGCGCGTCGGCGACGGCGTTGATCGACCTGTCGATTCGACCCAGACCAATACTGCCGTCCTCGTTCTGCACCACGGCGCCCCGCGGGAACGTCCAGCTGTCCCAATTGGCCTTGCTGTCAATGCGGAACACGTCAGCCAGGCACGCCGAGACGCTCACGAGAAGCAGAGCGGCGGCAACGGCTGGGATGTCCGAGAATTGCTGCGGGATGGAAGTTCTGGTCATGCCGCTCTCTTGCCACGAGGCTGCGAAACGACAGCCCGTTGAGTCATCCGTTTCCGTCGCCGGTATTGTACGCAAAGGGGAAAACCCTCGCGACAGGACACTAATCCTGTGTCGGCTCCAGGCCGAGCAGGACGATGAGCACGGTGCGAACCCAGTTTGCGCTGTTCATATAGGGGTTCTGTGCCGAGGGCCAATTGGTCCAGTAGGTCTGATTGTGCGGGATCCGGTGGAACCACTGCAGCAGTGGGATCGCCGGCATCTCGGCGATCCAGATCTCCATGGCCTGTCGAAAGAGGGGGATCAGCGCCGGATCGTCGGGTGCCACCTGGCCCATCTGGTCCACCAGACGGTCGAATTCGGCGTTTGACCAGCGATAGTAATAGGGAGTGGGCGTCCCCGTGGGCTCGACGAAGCGACTGTGGAACAACCTGAGGGTGAAGTACGGATCGCGGACCGAACCGCCGATGCCCATGATGAAGGCCCGTGCCCTTCCCAGGGAGATATTCGTGTACGCATCGGAGTACATGCGGAAGGAGGCATCGAAGCCGGCCTTGCGCAACTGCTGGACGAGCACCGGTGTGAAGTCCTGGAACAGCCCAGGGAAGACGACGATCGGCATTTTCACCCGCTGTCCATCTCTGACCCACAGGCCCTCTTCGTCGAGAGCCCAACCCTTGCGCTGCATGATCTGGGCCGTCTTGCCAGGGTTATGCTCGTTGACGCCGTATTTCACCAACAGGTCCTGAACCTGCGAGGTGTACTTCTTCAGCGGGGGAAAATCGGGAAAGGGGAGCAAGGTGTATTCACCCGCGCCCTGCCAGCCGACCTCCACCAGCTGTTCGCGATCGATGGCGTGGTTTACGGCCCAACGGATCTCGGCGTCGTCAAAAGGAGCTTCGAGGTTGTTGAAGCCAAGTACCGGCGGCCACCAGTCGCGGTATCCGTATGGCGACTCCCGTCCCGACCAGGTGGTGACATTCGGATTGGCATCAAGCAGCGCCTTGATGTTGGCCGGGCGCAGGTCAGTGCACTGGTCCATCTCATTATTTATGAACAGCTGGACCCACTTGTTCTCATTTCCCTGAGGCAGGTAGATGATCCGCTCCACCTTGGGCGTCCGCTGAAAGCCGGTCGTCACCGCCCACCAGTCGTGCCTCACATCCCAGATTCGCTGCAACGGTTCGGACAGTGCCAGCCTGTACGGGCCGCTGACAACAGGAAAGCCTTGGGCCAGGTTCAGGTTCTTGAACAGCGTTGGATCCTGATCCTCCCAGATGTGTTTGGGCACGATGTGGATGCCGTTGCCGAAGTTGTAGGTGAAGTACGAGAACACGAATCGGGGATTGGGCGCCTTCAGCGCGATCACCGCCGTCAGTGAATCCGGCACGTCGACGTTTTTGACCCAGGTATCCATGTCGGTGGAAAACGCCAGCTCGGGAGCGTGGCTCCTGAGCATGTCCACCGTGAACTTGAGATCGTGTGCCGTCCACGGGTGTCCATCGCTCCAGGTGACGCCTGGGCGGATGTGAATCGTTACCTCGGTGTAGTCGTCGTTGAACTCGTGCCCCGTGGCGATCCAAGGTATGATGTTATCCTGTTCGACATAGGCGTTGTAGAAATAGAGCGGCTCAAAGAGGTAGTCGAAACCCGGCGACTCGATCCCCAGGATGAAGGGGTTGAAGGAGTCGTAATCCGTCATGAAATTGATGCCCAGAATCAGCGTGCGATTGCGTGGCACCTGCGGCAATGACGCTGGAGATCCAGCGCCAGAGCCGCCGCACGATACCAGCGTCAGCCACAGCATCAGGCCCAGCATTCGGCACTTCATCCACCCAGCTCCTTGAGGAAGTCTTTCCGGCTCCGGGTAATCCCCGGGCAGTGTGACTATACTTCCCCGGCAGGAGTCGAACAATGAAGGAGGGGGACAACATGAGTCATTTTGGTCTGCTACCGCTGCTCGTCACGATGTCGCTGATGAGTCGGGGCGTCGACGCTGTGGACATCGAGGGTGCCGAGGTCATTGACTATTTCGGCTACTCAGGGTGCATCGCACTTGCGAACGAGCATACCCGGGTCATCCTCACCACGCACGGTGGGCGCATACTGGAGTACTCTCGTGACGGCGAAAACGCCATCCACCTGGATCCGGTTCAGGAAGGTTGGGTCTACGTTCCGGGGGAGCCTACGGTCGATCCCACCGGTGGGCGGCTGGATATCGGTCCCGAGGCGATCATACCACGCAGACCCGAACTGTGGTTGGGCCAGTGGCAGGCGGAGATCACCGGTCCCCGCGCCGCGCGACTGACCAGTGTGGAGCATGCCGCAACGGGTGTGCAGCTGGTCCGCGACTTCGTCCTCGACGAGACGACATCTCACCTCAGCGTCACCCAGACCATCCGGAACATCTCCGGACAGGCCACCCAGTGGTGTCACTGGAGCCGCACGTTCGGCCGGGGCGGAGGCATCGTCGTCATTCCCCTGGCATGCCAGAGCCGGTTTCCCAATGACTACGTGATGTATGGCCCCGGACCGGTGATCAACTACCGGCCAGAGGATCCCAACATTCGGGTGCGCGACGGGTTCCTTGAGATTGTCGGTCCCCCGGCGCGAGCCAAGCTGGGGTTCGACTCCTGCGCCGGCTGGTTTTCGTACCTGTCGAAGAACGACCTGATGTGGGTGAAACGGTTTCCGGTGTACCCCGAACGGGTCTACAACGAAATGGTGGGCCTGACGATCTCCATCTGGTACAACAAGGAGGAGATGACGGAGCTGGAACCGATCGGCCCCCGCGAGACACTGGCCCCGGGAGAATCCTCCTCTTTCACCGAAGACTGGTGGCTGCTGCCACATGCCTATCCCGAGACGGGCGAAGTAGACCTGGAGGAGATCGCCCGAATGGTGGATCAGCAGGCGCGCTAGTGTCCTGTCGAGACGCGCCAATTCCACAAGTCCTCTCTGCGACGGGACAATAGTGCGCAAGCTGACCTTGATATGCTCCCTCGTCCTGGCAGCCGCGGGGACGGGCACCTGGCTGACCGAGCCAGACATGAGCAGCGATGTACCGGTCATCTACTGGGCGACGGACCCGAACCCGGCTCGAATCGAACAGGTGGCTGAGTTCCACCAATGGCTGGTGGACCATGGACACACCACGCCGGCAGGGAAACCGAGAGCGGAACTACGCCTCGAAACGGTCAACGCCGATCGCAAGGGGGTGATTCAGGGGGTGTCCGGTGTCGCCGCAGACATCATGGACTGCAGTGTGCCCTGGTATCAGTCCATCGGTCTGCTCGCCGACGTCACGGAGGAGGCCGAACGGTACGGCTTTGGCATCGACCATACGTACGCCGCTCTCGAGCCCCTGCTCACCGTCGACGGGCGCCAGTATGGCTTTCCGTGCAACGTCTATGTCATGGCTCTGTGGAGCAACCTGGATACCTTCGAAAAACTCGGAATGGAGCCGCCGCCGACGCATTGGGATTGGGATACCTTCGAACGCATCGGCAAGGAGTTCGTTGCCAGGGCCAACCCCCCTGGCGAGCGCCAGACCGTGTTCTTCATGAACAAGTTCGAACACCCCTATATGATCCGCGCCATGCATCGGAGCGTGGGCGTTTCCGATTTCAACGAGACCATGACCCGGTCAGGCCTGGATCATGAAGGATATGCCGAGACTCTGGCGCGGGTATACAAGTGGACCTACGTCGACCACATCGCCGCCAGCGCCGCGGAGGAATCCGCATTTTCGACAGAATCCGGATACAGCGGCGCTGGGCTGACGCTCTTCCAGAAGGGCCATTACGGCATGTACAACATTGGCCGCTGGATTCTGATCCGTCTCCGCGAGTTCGACAATCCCCCCAGAGTCGGTGTCAGCCACTATCCGCATAGCGGCTTCGCCAATGCCGTGATTTCCACGCGCTCCGCTTGCATATACGCCGGCTCCAAGCACCTGGAGGAGGCCAAGTTGTTCCTGGCGTATCTGGCCAGTGAGATATACAATGCCGGCATCGTCCGCTCCGCCGACGCTATGCCGCCGGGCCCGGAGTTTACCCGCATCGAGGCTTACACGCACCCGCCGGCACACAGGAACGAATGGGGATCACACGAGATCCCTGCCCATGGGGCTGAGACGATCGCCATCTCGACCTCCGTCAGTCCTTTCATACCTATGGCTACGGTCGACCGCTACAAGAAAAAGGCGCTGGACGAAGTCATGGCCGACCTGGCGACCCCGGAGGCGGCGGTGCGCGAGGCGGCCCGGAGGATCGACGCGGAGATCCATCTCACACTGAAAGAGAGTGCCAAGCTGCGCGCGAAATACGCGGAGGCCGTCGGCCTGCAGGAGAAGATCGACCGGTATCGTGATGAGGGCAGAAGGGTACCCATCTCCTGGATCACGAATCCCTTCCACCGGCGTTACTACGTGGAGAAGGGCTGGGCCGGATGAGGACACTCTTCCTCACCTGTTTCCTGGTTCTGGCTGCCGCGGGGTTGGCTACCTGGCTGACCGAGCCGGATATGAGCAGCGACGTGCCGGTGCTCTACTGGGCCACGGACCCGAACCCGGCACGGATTCAACAGGTTGCTGAGTTTCACGAGTGGCTCGTCGAACAGGGCCATACAACCGCAGATGGCAAGCCAATTGTGGAACTGCGCCTGGAAACGGTCGCTGCAGATTACAAGGGGGTCATCCAGGGCGTATCCGGCGTGTCAGCCGACATCATTCAGTGCAGCGTCCCCTGGTATCAATCCATCGGCCTGCTGGCTGACGTGACGGACGAGGCAAAGGAACAGGGCTTCGGCATCGATCAGACCTATCCGGCGCTCGAGCCACTGCTGTCCGTCGACGGTCGGCAATACGGTTTCCCCTGCAACGTCAACGTCATGGCGCTGTGGATCAACCTGGACACGTTTGATAAACTCGGCATGGCGCCGCCGCCACCGAGTTGGGACTGGGATACCTTCGAGCGCATCGGCAAGGAGTTTGTCCACAAGGCCAATCCTGCCGGTGAACGGCAGTCGGTGTTCTTCGTCAACAAGTTCGAACACCCGTACATGATCCGGGCCATGTATCGCAGCCTCGGTGTCTCGGAATTCAACGAGACCATGACCCGCTCAGGTCTGGATCACGAAGGGTATGCCCGGACGCTGGCGCGGATCTACAAGTGGACCTACGTAGACCACATCGCCGCCAGCGCCGCCGAGGAGTCTGCCTTTTCCACCGAATCGGGCTACAGCGGGGCGGGGCTGACACTGTTTCATCAGGGCCATTACGGCATGTACAACATCGGTCGGTGGATCCTGATCCGCCTGCGGGAGTTCAAGGCGCCACCGAGGGTTGCCGTCAGTCACTATCCCTACGCTGAATTCCCCAACGCCGTGATCGGCACCCGGGTTGCCGCTGTCTATGCTGCGACCAGATATCCGCGGGAAGCCAAGCTGTTTCTCGCCTATCTGGCCAGCAAGAAATACAACATGGGCATCGTCCGTTCCGCCGACGCCTTGCCACCAAGTCCGGAGTACACACAGATCGAGTCCTACACACGGCCGGCAGCCTTTCCCCATGAGTGGGGTTCTCACGAGATTCCGGCAGAGGGCGCCGAGACGATCGCCATCGCCACTTCCGTCAGTCCCTTTGTGCCCATGGCCACGGTGGACCGTTACACGAAGAAGGCTCTGGACGAAGTCATGGCCGATCTGGCCACACCCGAAGCGGCGGCCGCCGAGGCGGCCCGGCGGATCGATGCCGAGATTCAGTTGACCTTGAAGGAAAGCGCCAGGCTGCGTGCGCGGTACGACGAAGCGCTAGAGGTGCAGGAAAGAATTGACAGCTACCGGAAACAAGGCAGGAAGGTGCCCATGGCGTGGATCCAGAATCCCTTCCACCGGCGCTACTACCTGGAGAAGGGGTGGGCTGAGAGTGAATAAGCGATCGAAGCGCGATCTCGCCATCGGGCTGGGATTCCTGGCGCCCAATATCCTTGGGTTTCTCGTCTTCACCCTGGGGCCCCTGTTGTTCAGCATGTTCCTGGCGTTTACCAACTGGGACCTGCGACTGCACAACATGTTCAAGGAAGAGCCGCTGCGCATCGTCATGCTGGAGAATTTCTCGCGGATGCTGGACGATCCGGATTTCTGGCAGTATCTGGGCAATACGCTCTTTCTGATGATGTCCATTCCCTTCTCGATCGCCGGGAGCCTCGGGGCGGCCATCCTGCTCAGTCAGGATACAGGGGGAGGGAGCAACTGGGTAAAGAAGCGTCTCGTCGCTACGGCGGGACTCGTATTCGGTCTCAGTTGCCTGCTCATGGCCGGAGCGGACTCGTCGGCGATGACGATCCTCATCGGCGGCCTGGCGGGCTTGATCCTGGTGGGCGGGACGCTGGGGGGGACAACGGTCTATCGCACGTTGTTCTTTCTGCCGCACTTCACCTCCGGCGTTGCCACCTATATCCTCTGGAAGAAACTCTACAATCCGAGCACCGGCCCGGTAACCAACGCGCTGCGGCCGTTGCTGGACGGGGTTGGATCTCTGGTCAACGGGCTGCCGCCCGGCATGGTGCAGGGGGGAGCGTGGCTGTGTGCGCTGGTGATGTTTCTGCTCTTCTTCCTTGGGACTCGCAGCCTGGCAGCGTCCTGGAGGGACGGGGAGATGGGTGGCTTCGCCGTTCTAATTGGGCTTGGTTTCATGGCCCTGCCCCCCGTCGCCGCGATCTCCTGGTTCGTTCTGCCCGCGGCGCTGTGGCTCATCGCCGGGGGGAGCCTGGCGGCTCTACTTGTGCTGGCGGCGCAGGTCTTGCGTGGGCGGGAGTATCCTTGCAGGTCCGACGAGGGGCTGGGCAACGGCATCATGCTGGGCGCGGTGCTCATGATCGCCCAGTTCGGGTTCCTCGGTCTGGGCAATGTCCTCTTCGGCCTGCCAACCATGGCCGCCGCTGGACTGCAGACGCCGGAATGGCTGACCCAGTACGACTGGGCCAAGCCGTCGCTGATGTTCATGGGACTGTGGGCGGCGATCGGCTCCAACAACATGCTGCTCTACCTGGCCGGTCTCAGCAATATCCCGGGAGAGCTGTACGAGGCGGCCCAGATCGACGGCACGACGGCGTTCCAGAAGTTCTGGCATGTGACCTGGCCACAGCTGGCGCCGGTCACATTTTTCATCGTTGTCATGAGCACGATCGGGGGTCTGCAGGGCGGCTTCGAGATGGCTCGGGTTATGACGACGGGCGGGCCGGCGGGATCAACCACTACTCTGAGTTACTACGTGTACAACGAGGGGTTCACCACGGGACGCCTGGGATACGCCGCCGGCGTTGCCTGGGCCATGTTCGCTCTGGTGTTCTCCGTGACCGTATTCAACTGGAAGTTCGGCAGCCGCCAGGTAAATGACTGATATGACAGACGCACCGATCATGATCGAGAACCGTACGCAGCGATTCATGCGCCGGAAGCTGGTCTCTACCGGGATCCTGCACATCGTACTCGTGCTCTTCAGCCTGAGCCTGTGCCTGCCCTTCGTCTGGATGGCCCTCACCGGCTTCAAGACGCTCGAAGAGATCGGATTGGACAGCTGGATTCCGGCCGAGTTCCACTGGTCCAACTACGGCGACGTCTTCCACACCGCAGGTATCCAGTTTGGCCGTTGGTACTGGAACAGCCTTTTCATCGCCGCCGCGGTCACCTTCCTGCAGGTGCTGACCAGCTCACTGGCTGCCTTCAGTTTCGCCCGGCTCAAGTGGCCCGGGCGGGACAAGGTGTTCCTGCTCTACCTGGGAACCATGATGCTGCCGTGGGTGGTGATGATGGTTCCCAACTACCAGTTGATGATCAAGCTGGGTATCGTCGACAGCTACTGGGGGCTGATCATTCCCGCTTCCTTCAGCGCCTTCGGCACCTTCCTGCTGCGCCAGTTCATGCTCGGGATTCCTGCATCACTCGACGAGGCGGCCGAGATTGACGGTGCCAGCAAATGGCAGCTGTGCTGGGATGTCATCCTGCCACTGGCACGACCGGGGATGATCACCCTGGCAATCTTCACCTTCATCGGCAACTACCAGAGCTTCTTCTGGCCCCTGGTGATGATGAAGAGCGTGCACCGCTACACCCTGCCGATCGGTCTGATGTTCTTCGACTCAACCCAGGGGCAGCAGACCAACCTGCTGATGGCGGCCATCACCATGTCGGTGGTGCCCATGATCGTCATCTTCGTGTTGCTGCAGCGGCGCCTGGTGCAGGGAATTCAGCTGGGAGCCGTCAAGGGCTGACGGAGGGCCCGGAGGCTCAGCCGATGCTGATCAGCCGGTTGCCCGTCATGCCGGTACAGACGTCGATGATGAGCCAGATGCCGGCCGTGCCGAAGGCCCCTAGGACCAATCCCAGGAAGAAGGGGCGCAGCCGGGTATAGAGCAGTGGCCCCCCGTACTTGAGAATGATCGACTTCAGCAGCCAGGCGAAGAAGATCGACGGCCAGATGATCTGCACCGGATGCGGTAGGCCGACGGCGAGCCCGATGGGATGAATCGGGAAGCCGACGAACCGGTTTTTCACAAACGTCAGCAGTGCCATCAGCACCACGCCCACACCGGCAAAGGACAGATGCCAGATCTCGACGGGGGCCGGATTGCTGATATTGTGCGTGATCCAGTTGCCGGTGTATCTCGTCATAGACCCGAACTGCCAGCTGGCCAGGTTGATTCCGCCATGGGTGTACCCCAGGTAGATGACGGCAAACGACGACCCGACCATCGTCACAACGATCGCTATGGCGATCGCCCAGAACAGCCGTCGGTATTCGAGGCGGGTGACCTCCGCCAGTTTCAGACCCGTGGCAGCTGACGCCATCACGAAGGTGCGGATGTCGGCGGACCAGGGGAAGTTGAGGGCCAGCGTCGCGATACCGGAGGGTCCGACGAAGGAACTGCCGAGGGTGTTGACGGTGAAAACCGCTGGTGCCACCGGGGCGCGACAGTAGGCCAGCCCGGCCTGGGATATGATGCGGGACAGGCCGACGAAAATGACCAGAGCCGAAAGCTGGAAGACGAGTGCCGTCGCGACGTTCATGCCGGCCAGAACCAGCCAGACGTTGCCGGCAACGAAGCCGAAGACGAAACCGAACACGGCCACCCGGTAGGACAGCAGCTCCTCGCTGTCATCGATGTCCGGCGCCCGGCCAAACGCCTTGCGTACCACGTCTCGCAGGTGCTCGCGGCTGGACCAGAAATTCGAGAACACGAGAAAGAACAGTGCCCCCAAGGCGATATGGGCGAGGCTGGGGGGAGATGGCGACGAGTAGGGCTGTTCGGGACCGATCGTCAAGCCCACCATGCGCAGTGTGCCCATGGCGACGATGTTGAGCAGGGCGAACAGCCATATCCCGAGGGAGACATCGAGGTTGAGCAGATAGGAAAGGCCGAGGACCTCGAAGTGCGGCCTGAGGTTGAGCCAGACCGAGCGCCGCAGGATCGGCAGGTACACATTGAGGTCGATCCCGGGGATGAAGTTGTAGTATCGGTGCAGAGCGTTGATCGACCCGATCACAGCTGGAATGGAGAAACCGACCCAGGTCAGGTAGTTGCGCAGGAACGGGGGCAGCCTGCGCCCCTCGGTGTCCGCACCCATCTGCAATGGCAGTGTGGCCAGGGGAAACGTCAGGCGCTCGCGATCGACCCATTGGCGCCGGAGCACGACCAGCAGGCAGAGTGTCACGAAGTAGGTTGTGAGGATGAACAGACTCCAGTAGAACAGCGGGCCCACCCACGCCCCCCAGGGGATCGGTTCCCCCTTGGCCCGACCCTCGAACAACTTCTGCACCGCCTCCCCGTCCTCCACCACGAGCGCCGGTTCCAGGTAGGGGAGGATGAGCGCCGCCCAGTCGTTTTCCGGTGTCGTGTAGTACAGGAATCCGCCCAACAACGGGATCAGATTCATCGACAACCCCCAGGACGGGATGGCGGCGCCGACGATCATCATGATGTAGACCGTGGCCAGCTCTCCGGGTCTCAAACTGGAGCCGGTGAGGCCACGTGCGACGGGGTTGAGCAACAAGGTGATGACGAAAAACAGGAAGATGGCGGCCCCGGTGGAGTAGTCCGCCGCCATGGGCGAGCTCTGCATCATGAGCACGCCGTACGGCTCGCCGCCGGCGATGGCGAGACAGCAGACTACACCAAGCCCAATCGCCCGGAGGGAAACTCCCCTGCGGGAGTCTGAGGGTGCAGGATCAGCGTTCTGCACGTTCCACCTCTGACATCAGCAGGGACATGTCGCGCGTCACGCTACTGATCCCACATGTGACAGTAATGTGCCAACATATATTCGGAGTGGTTTATCTGGTGAGGTGGCCACTCGGGCCCTATAGATGTCAAAAGGTGGCAAAGTTTTTTGGTTGGGACCCCAGCATTCCATAAATATAGTATACTATCAGACCGCTCTTTTGGGTCGCAGCAAGGCCAGAAGGCCGGGCGTGAGATCCCGATTTCAGTTCCCATCCCAACCGGATGCCCTATGGCGATGAAACCACAAGTCTGGGTTGCAGCCCTCTTTCTGTG
>Ga0310124_10001994_pt1 | contig 14157 bp, 12 predicted proteins | sample CB11b_AW_Bot5_MG_FD_203507 | JGI IMG/M metagenome (GOLD analysis project Ga0310124, IMG submission 203507) | Marine microbial communities from Western Arctic Ocean, Canada - CB11b_AW_Bot5 | ecosystem: Environmental > Aquatic > Marine > Oceanic | place: Canada: Western Arctic Ocean | collected...
TTTTAATTAATTTAATTCCTTCAATTGTTTCTTCAGCTGATTTCATATAATTAAGGACGCCGGTTCCTATAGGAAAAGTAAGGGGATCAAATATTATATCATTTTCATTTAATCCGAATTTGTTTGTTAAAAGATCAAATGATCGTTTTGCTATCTCTGTTTTTCTTTCTCGAGTTATTGCTTGAGCTTGCTCTTTATCTTCATCAATACATCCAACAATTACTGATGCACCAAATGATTTAATAATAGGTGCAATCTGATCGAATTTTTCAATACCATCTTCAAGATTAATACTATTAATAATTATTTTACCAGGGCATAATTTTATTGATTCTTTAATGACTTCAATATCGGTTGAATCTATCATAATTGGAGATTTAATTTTTGCAGTTAATTTTTCCAAAAACTTTTTTATATCATCCATTTCATCCCGATCAGTGTTTTGCAAGCAAACATCAAGTACATTAGCTCCAGAATTAATTTGTAATTTACCAATTTCGGATGCTTGGTCAAAATCATCATTTTCTATAAGTTTTTTAAATCTTTTTGAACCTAAAACATTAGTTCTTTCACCAACTAATATTGGTTTAGTTGACTCGTCAACATATAATGATTCTAGTCCGGTAACAAAGTGTTTTGAATTAAAATTTGAATTGTTTTTATTTAAATCAAAACCAGATTTGTATTTTTGCACTAATTTCTTTAATTTTAAAATATGTTCAGGTACTGTTCCACAACAACCTCCTACGACATTTACCCAACCATTTTTTATATATTCTTCTATAGTTTTTGAAAATTCTGTTGGTGTTTCATTATAATTACCATATTCATCTGGTAATCCAGCATTTGGAACAATTGAAATAGGATGGGAGGATATTTGGCTTAATATCCTTAAATGTTCTCTCATGAATTTAGGCCCTGTAGCACAATTCATTCCAATCCATAACAAATCGTTATGCTTTATAGTTAGATAGAATGACTCTATATCTTGCCCTCCTAAAGTAGTCCCCATATTTTCAATAGTACATTGAATAGCAAAAGGAATATCATTTATATTTAAATCTAATTTTGCAAGTTGGATTCCTTGTATTGCAGCTTTTACATTTAAAATATCTTGTGCAGTTTCAATTAATAAAAAATCTGAACCACCAGAAATTAATCCTCTTGCTTGTATTCTATAATTTTGAACTAATAGATCAAATGTTACATCAGCTGATTTTATTTGATTTAAACTCAAAAGTTTTGTTGTAGGTCCCATACTCCCGGCAACCAAAATTGAATTATCAGAATCGTTTATACTGGATTTTGCTATTTTAGCTGCTTTAAAATTTATTTCTTCAGCTAAATCAGATAATTTATATTCATCTAAAACAATAGGAGTTGCGCCAAAAGTATTTGTTTCAATTATATTAGCCCCAACATCTATGAATGATCTGTGAATATCTTTGATATATGTTGGATTAATAATATTTAAATATTCATTGCATCCATCTAAATGATCTCCTCCAAAATCTGAAGAAGAAAGATTAAGATTTTGTATAGAAGTGCCCATAGCACCATCTATTAATGATATGTTATCAAAATTAATCAAAATATAATAAATCCTTCACTTTTAATAAAATAAAGGACAATAATTTATCTAATAACCTCTTTGTTCATTATGAACCACGTCTAAAGCACCTTAAAAGGTTGAAAGGTTGCTGAGTATAATATTACTCTCCTTCACGATAAAGTATATTTTATCATAAAATTAGATTATTAATATATGAATAACTACATTCGTACTTTCAAAAACATTAAACATAAAGAAGAAATTAGTATTAGAATGCCTGAATAAATTATAGTATATTGCATCCCAATATTATCAGCTATAACTCCTCCAATAACAGGGGAAATGAGTCCTAAAGACATAGCTCCCCACATAAGAGCAACTATAGTTGATTTCATATCCTCTGATTCTTTTTTATTAATCCTTGCAATATCTAAGCCTAAGGATACAAAAATAGTTTGAAGAGAAAATTCAAATATTCCCATAAGTAACAATACAATTGGAATTACAGGTATAGACAACAATTTTATATCGTTTATAAAAGGTATAGTTAAACACATAAATCCAAGAAACAATAAACTCGGAATCAGTAGAGTAAGTGGGTTGGATTTATCAACTATAATTCCCAACAGTGGTTGAGTGATGGTTCCGCTCGCTCTCATTAATGATTTATATATGGCTATTCGATTAATAGAATATTTCCAATTTTCCAAGAAAAACACTGGTAAGAAAGTATCTAAAGCTGATTCTCCCATTCCTCTTATTGCAGCCGCTATAATTAGCATAATTAATAATTTATTAGTAAAAATTATTTGTAGACCGGAGTAGTAATCTTTTAAATTAACCTTTTTGGTAATATCATTTCTCAAAAAGTAATTTATAGCACTACCACCCAAGATTCCTACGAAAATTGGAATGATTGATGACACTCGCATTGCTTGTTCCCATCCAATCAATAACGTAGAAATCAATAATGATCCAAAAATAAGTGGTCCAAATGTTTCTCCCAAACTACCACCAGTACCATGTAATGACAAAGCAAAAGCTTGTTTTTCAGGGAATTTTTTAGCTAAAGTTGCTAATGCTGGAGCATGATACATAGATGGACCAATACCAGTAATTAACATTGATATTGTTAATAATAAAATGGTATCAGAATAACTTAGCATCATATATGAAATTCCAGTAATAAATAAAGAAATGCCTAAAAGAGTACCTGATCTTCTTGCATATTTATCCCCCAAAAACCCGGAAAAGAATGTAGTTGTCATACTTGTAATTCTACCTGCTAAATTCACACTGCCATATGTGGTTGCACTTAAATTTAAAGATTGTTTGATGTTTGGTAATAAAGTTACATTTAAAGCTGAAACATAAATATGTTTAATTGTATGCCCAAATAAAATTAATGCCGCGAGTGTCCATCTATCTTTGTTTTGAGAAGATGATATTTTTTTTGTAGTCAATTAATTTACAAAAGGAATAATTGTCCTAATATATAAAAGAAAATACATAATAGCAATAATTTATATTAGTAATGGTGTTAATTGTTGTAAAGAAGTAATTGTTTTAACATTTTTTGGAATTTTCTTACCGGTAATATTTTTTCTATTTAGCCATACACCTAGCATTCCAGCGTCTGAAGAGCCTATAGCGTCAAAATCTAATCGATCACCTATATACACACATTTTTCTAAAGAAATATTGATTTTATCTGACATAGTTTGATAAATTTTAGGATTTGGCTTTTTAATCTTAATATCACCAGATACCAAGATCTCAGAAAAATATTTATCTAAACCGGTTTTGGTTAACTTTAATCTTTGAAATTTGCTATCACCATTTGAAATTATACATAATTTATATTTATTTATATTGAATAAACATTCAAGAACATCAGGATAAGCTCTCCACGTTGTTTCATATATGTCAAACAATGTATTCATTAATTGAGTGGAATCAACAATAATTTTCCAATTAGCCAATACATTTTCTAATATAATCTTTTGTTGATCATATTGATTTATCTCATTTGAATCAGGCCTATTGTAAAATTCATTTTTTTCTTTGTACCAATAGTCAAACACTTCTTTTGTAGCAGGGCGTGCAGTTTTATTCCAAGGAATTATATTTAAAAGTTTATCCAATGCTTGATATTGGGAATAATCATAATCAATTAAAGTTCCATCAATATCAAAAATAATAGCTTCATAATTCATTAATTTACCGTTAAAATTTATCTAATAAAATCATAAATAATTTTAGCACATTCTCCTGGTTTTTCTTGTGGAATAAAATGTGATACATCATTTATTAATAGATCTTTCCCATTAAAAAACATTTCACTTAATTTTGGATCAGTAACCGAAGTAGAAAATAAATCTTTAGTATCGTTAGAATTTTTGCCTCCTGCGCGGATTACTAAAACCTTTTGATTAAATTTATTAATTATCTCAAATATTCCATATTGGGAACTTCCAGACATCATTCTGGCTTCTGCCCATGGTGGACAACTTAATTGGAAAATATTCTTATCGTCATCTTTAATTAATCCAAATTCACAATAATCTTTTAAAACTTTTTTATCCCATAATTTAAATGGTAATCTTGAAGAAAAATTTTTATACATTTCATCAGAAGAGTTCCATGAATTTCGTCTTTTACTAATAGGATGTATAAAATCTTTTTTTCTTTTAAGATTTTGTTCATATTTGTTTTTTGTAAATACAGAAGGATCAAATAATATTAATCCAGCAAATCTATCACTAAGTTTATTCGTCGCATGAGTAACAGCATATCCACCCAAAGAATGGCCAATTCCAAAAATATTATTTAAATTCAAGTCAACAATTAATGTTTCTAATTCAAATGCGAATTTATTCCATTCATAATCATGATCGGGATTATCACTTAACCCATGCCCAGACAAATCAATAGTAATACAATTATAATCAGGTAATTTTGTAATTATTTGATTCCAAATCATTCCATGAAATCCTGAAGCATGAACAAATAAAAGAGTATACTTTGAATTCTTTTCAGTAATCCATTTTGAATACGAAATCTTATAGTTGTTATGATTTATATAGTTAGTCAATATTTATTTACTTTTTAAAATAAGTTTTCACAACACTAACAAATCTATCAATATCATTATCATTAATCCATAAATGCGGAGTAACTCTAACAGTGTTAGTACCTCTAACACTTACATGTATATTATTATCAGTTAAATATTCTGTAAAACCTGATGGAATACGATCATTAAATCTGATGCCAAGGTAATGCCCTGCCCTATATTTATCATCAATTGTTGAAATACCTACATCTGAAAGATTTTCTATAATCTTATTATTAACGTCTGAGGTATATTGATATATTTCATCTACTCCCCAATTCAATAACTGTTCAAGAGCTTTAATCAATGGGGGTAATAAATGAAAATTACCTTTATGCCCATAATCAAACCGCCTTGCTCCTGGTAAAAATTCACTTGGATAATTAATTAAACTTGCGGGGTTATCGGATCCTTCTTTATGACCCCACCAATACTCCAATGGATCTCCATCGTGATATTTGGGATCTATATAACAGAGACCTAGATTATACGGTCCTAAAAGCCATTTATATCCCGAGACAACTAAAAAATCCGGTTTGATGTTTTCAACATCTAATGGTAAAGCTCCGACTGATTGTGTACCATCAATAAGCAGAGCAATATCTGAATTTGATATATTTTTTGAAATTTTTTCCAAATCAATATATCCACCATCAGTCCAATGATTATTAGGTAATGAAATAATTTTCACTCTATCATCGATTGTATTTAAAATATTGGTTGTCCAATCATCATTTTCAGGTCTTGGAACCACAGATAAAGTAGCATTAGTTTGAAGAGCTAATTGTTCCCATACATAATAATTAGATGGGAATTGTTCGGACAATACCATTATCGAATCATTTGAATTAAGATTAATATTTTTAGCTGCAGTTGCAAATCCGTAACTAGCTGAAGGTATTAAAGCTATATTGTTTTGATTGGTATTTATCAAATCAGCAAATAATTTCCTGGCAATATCGGCATCTGTGAAAAAATCTGACATATTAATCTTCCAAGGTTGAGCTTTTAAATTTGTACCATCTGATGCAGCCTCAACTGATTTATTAAGAAGACATCCGAAATATGCAGTATTAAAATAAGCATGTTCTTGAGGAATATTGAAAAGATGTCTTTGCGATTTCATAGTAATTTTAAAATATTATAGTTAAAATTGTATTTAGTTTACTTATTCTATTACATGAATATTGATGATGTAAATCATCTACAATATAATTAATTTGCACCCAATTGAATAACTTAATATAAAGGTCAAATCACTATGGAAATTTTAGTTACTAATGATGACGGAATAAATTCACCTGCGATAAGCAAGTTGGCAGATGTATTGAAACAGTATGGTAATGTTACAGTTGTTGCACCTGACAGAGATCAATCAGGTAAAGGGTCAAGCGTAACATTAAGAGATGTTCTTAGATACAATCAAGTAGATCTAAATATTGACAATGTTAATGCATATGCAGTTGAAGGTACTCCTGCAGATTGCGTTATATTAGCAAATAATGAAATTAACCCGAAAGGTTTTGATTATATTTTTTCAGGGATTAATTATGGTGCGAATATGGGTTCAGACATATTAATTTCTGGCACTGCTGGCGCAGCGATTCATGGATATTTAAGTGGAACGTTATCAATAGCATTGTCAATTGCTTCACTTGATGCAGTTAGAACTGATATTACAACTTCAATTGAATATTCATCAAATATATGTAAATTTCTTGTTGATAACAATATAAAGGATCCTCAAATAATAAATGTAAATTTTCCAAATATTCCCTACAGTCAAATAAAAGGAATTAAAAGTACTAGCATAGGACCCAAGGTCGAAGATGAAATAATATTGAAAGAAACAAGACCAAGAGGTAATTATTATTGGCTTAGATTAGACTTAAAAGAAAATGTCGAATTTCCAAAAGATACAGATATGAAAGCAATTCAAGATGGATATATCTCAGTTTCTCCCCTTGATATTAATCTTAATCCAGGGGGGTCAAATAATAATCAATATATAGTTAATCAATTAACTGAATATCTTAATAAATAAAAAATGTTAAGAAAAATTATATAATTCATACCATTTTTTAAGTTTTTGAAATTGTACATTATTTAGATTTGCTCCCCATCTGTTAGATTTCACTATCTTTATACTTTCAAATAAATCCAAACCTGTTGTAATTAAATAAGCAATGATAATTAGAGAACTTCTACCAACACCTTCTTTACAATGAATTAAAATATTATTAGTAGTAGTAATATTATTATTAATATACTCAAGTGCATTATCAATTTGATTAAATTCAGGAGCAAAATAATTATCAACTGGAATATTGAAATACTTAATTCCAATTGATTCAAACAAAAATTGATCAAATATATTTTCACTTCTCATATCAATTACACATTTGACTCCTAATTTCTGAATTGTAAAGATGTCGTTTTCAGTATATTCACCCGAAATAATTATATTATCTGTTATTTTTGAATAATCAAAAGATGATTTACCATAATTTGTAATCCATTTATAAATAACTATTGGGAATCTTAGGCTAGCCATTATTAATTATCCATTATATTTTATAAAATTAAATATCCGCCATCGCATGGCAAATCAGCACCTGTAATAAAAGAAGCTTTCTCTGAAGCTAGAAAACATATTGCTTGAGCCACTTCTTCTGGTATACCAAATCTTTTCATCGGATGTTGATTTTTTAATTTGGTACCTATAAATTCATCATCTAATATATTTTTAGTAAGTTCTGTATAAATAAAAGCAGGTGAAACACAGTTAACTCTTATATTTTTATTACCAACAAAAGATGCTAAATTTTTTGTATATTGAACTATTCCGCCCTTCGAAATAGGATAAGGGCTTGTTAAGGAATTCAAATATTCAGGATATACAGCTTGACCCATAATAGAAGATAAATTAACTATAGATCCAAATTTTTGTTCTATCATTACTTTAACAACTTCTCTTGATACTAAATATGTTCCATTTAAATTTACTTCTAAAACTTTTTTCCATAATTCATAATCACTAACTTCGTGATCAAATGCATTGCGAGCAGTAACTCCTGCACTATTAATCAGAATATTAATTGAGTTAAATTTATCAGTAATTAATTTAATCAAAGCAACAATTTTATTCTCATTAGTGATATCGATATCATAATAAAATAAATTTTCTTTATTTATATTAATATCTAATGGTTTTAAATCTAATACGATAACTTTCGCTCCTTGTTTTAAAAGAAGTTCAACAGTTGCTTTACCAATACCAGAAGATCCTCCAGTAACTATAGCTACTTTATTATCAAATTCCATTTTCACTCTAACTTAATTTAATTATTATATAATTCTATATTAATCAATAATGATTTACTAATATAAAATTCTCAAATAAATAATATGAATAATAATTTATATGCATTGGTAATTATATTCACATCAGGTTTAATACATGTTGCATGGAATGCAAGATATAAATCTAGCGGGAATCCCGAACAATTATATATAGGTTCTAGAATTTTTAACTCTATATATTTGTTACCATTATTTATAATATTCTATGAATCAATAAATTTAAAAGATTTAATATATGTAACAGGAACAACAATTACTCACTTCTTCTATTTTTATTTTTTAATTGGAATGTATAAAAATGAAGAATTTTCAAAAGTTTATCCATTATCAAGGGGATTAGGTAATTTATTAACCCCCATTTTTGGAACTTCTCTAATTAACGAACTTGTATCAAAATTCTCAATAATTGGGATCTTAATTAATTTATCAGGATTGATATTCTTAAATATAAATACTTTTTCGAATCTGAAACGAAATATATTGAATAAAAATAAAACTCTAAATAACACAGGGGTTAATTATTCTATTTTAACCGGATTGATGGTAACTTCATATTCCATTATTGATAAATTAGGAGTAATAAATATAAACCCAATTGTATATTTTTATATTTACAATTTGGGAGTTTTCGTTATATTCAATATAAAATTCTTTATTACTAAAGAAAATATATATAAAGGATTGCTAACTAAATCAAAAATTAAAGAATATTCTATGGTCGGTATCAGTGATGCCACTTCATATTTGTTAATTTTATATTCCCTCACTTTTGTAGAAGTTAGTTATATAGCCCCAATGAGAAATATAGGTATTGTTTTCAGTTTCATAATTGGATACTTTTTTCTAAATGAAAGAATGCGTATTAATAGAATAATCGGTTGTCTGTTAATATTTTCAGGAATAATGATTACAGGAATAGGTATTAAATAATTGATAAACTAATTACAATAGTTTCAAATAATATAATTATTGCATATATCTTAATTAGATAAAAAAATCATATTACAAATCAATTCAAACATATTATGCTATTAAAATTTTACACAGCAACGTGGTGAGGTTATTGCCATAATCTAAAAGGATTTTTAGATAAAAATAATATATCTTACGAAGCTATTGATATAGATGAAAAACCTGAAGCCATTGAAGATCTATATAAATTTCAAAACGGCGGTAGAACTATCCCAATGATTGTATACCCAGATCAAGATCATCAAGTCAATCCAAGGCCTAATGATGTATTGAAAAAAATAGAATCTTTAATTTAAAAGCTCAAATCAAGTCTTATAGGACAATGATCTGATCCCATAACATCACTGAGTATACTTGAGTTTTTTACATTATTTAGAAGATTTTCTGTTACAAAAAAATAATCTATTCTCCACCCTACATTTCTGTCTCTAGCTCTTGTTCGCATATTCCACCAAGTATAATTATCTGGTTCTTCATTAAATAATCTGAAAGTATCAACAAAATTATTTTCAATCAATTTGTCAATCCATTCTCTTTCGATTGGAAGAAATCCAGAAACATTAGAATTTTCTTTTGGTCTGGCCAGATCTATATCTTTGTGAGCAGTGTTAACATCACCGCATATTACTATTTTATGGCCATTATTTTTTAATATAATTAATTGATCTAAAATTGAATTGTAAAAATCTAATTTGTACTTTAATCTTTCATCTGATCTTTGACCATTTGGAAAATAAACATTAAATAAAATAAACTCTTTAAAATTTACAATTATAGTTCTTCCTTCATTGTCGAAAAATGTATCTCCAAATCCAGATGAAAATTGCTTGGGTTTGTATTTTGAGTAAACTGCAACACCACTATAACCTTTTCTTTCAGCTGAATGAAAATATGAAATATAGTCAGCAATATTGACAAGATCAGATGGTAATTGATCAATATTTGCTTTAGTTTCCTGAGCACAAAAAATATCCGGATTCTCTTCTAATAACCAATCTTTAAAACCTTTTTTATAAGATGCACGAATACCATTAACATTCCAGCTTATAAGGCTATAATTCATTTTTCCTCATTTAAAAACAAAAATGCTACACATTTATATTTAAAATATAATTTCTATGAGCATTAATCTAATTTGTAAAATTAAAATCCAAAACTTGTCATCCAAAATATTATAGCTTAAAATCAAATAATATAAGTTATCAGTAAATAAATTTATCGGAGAAAGAAATGAGTGACATAATTGATATCAAAGATGAGTATAAAAAGAATGCTTATATAAACACTGAAAAATATGAAGAAATGTACAAACAATCAATAGAAGACCCTGAAAATTTCTGGGCTGAACAAGCTGATAAAGTTGATTGGACTAAAAAATGGGATAAGGTTATGGATTATAGCTTCAATACGGCCGATATAAAATGGTATATAGGCGGGAAATTAAATGTCACATATAATTGCATTGACAGACATCTTGAAAAAAGAGGTGATCAGACTGCAATAATTTGGGAATCTGACGACCCAAACTTTGATAAATCCTTTACATACAAAGAATTACACAAAGAAGTTTCCAGATTTTCAAATGTATTAAAAAAACATAATGTAAAAAAAGGGGACGTTGTAATTATATATATGCCAATGATACCCGAATTATCTATTGCAGTTCTTGCTTGTGCTAGAATTGGAGCAATTCATTCAGTTGTATTTGGTGGATTTAGTTCAGATTCACTTAAAAGTAGAATTTTAGACTGCAAACCTAAACTTCTTATATGTGCTGACAGAGGAGTGCGAGGAGGAAAATCTATTCCTTCAAAATCTAATGCTGATACTGCTATGGAAGATACTAATGTGGAAAAATGTATTGTTGTCAGGCGAACAGGAGAAGATACAAATATGCTATCTGGACGAGATTTTTGGTGGGATGATGAAACTAATGATAGTTTAATTTCTGATATATGCCCTGCTGAAGAAATGGATGCAGAAGATCCTCTGTTTATTTTATATACCTCAGGATCCACAGGGCAACCCAAAGGTGTAATGCACACAACAGGTGGATATATTGTTTACACTACACTAACTTTTAAATATGTTTTCGATTATAAAGACGGAGATATCTTTTGGTGTACAGCAGACATAGGTTGGATAACTGGTCATTCCTATATAATTTATGGCCCTTTATCTAATGGAGCTACTAGCATAATGTTTGAAGGGGTACCTCAATATCCAGATTGGGGAAGATTTTGGGATGTAGTTGATAAGCATAAGGTTAATATATTCTATACAGCCCCTACTGCTATAAGAGCTATAGCAAGAATGGGAGATCATCATGTATCTAAAAGAAAACTAGATACATTGAAATTACTTGGTACCGTAGGGGAACCAATAAATCCTGAAGCCTGGCTTTGGTATTACAATGTAATTGGTAAATCAAAATTACCTATTGTAGATACTTGGTGGCAAACTGAAACTGGCGGAATTCTTATATCTCCATTACCTGGAGCTACAAAATTAAAACCTGGATCTGCTACTAAACCTTTATTTGGAATCCAACCTTTACTCGTTGATAATGAAGGTAATGAATTAAAAGGAGCAACAAGTGGTAATTTGTGCTTGAAATCATCATGGCCAGGGCAAATGAGAGGTGTTTACGGGGATCCAAAGAGATTTTACAACACATATTTCACAACATATAAAGGGTATTATTTTACGGGTGATGGCTGTAGAAGAGATGAAGATGGATATTACTGGATTACAGGTAGAGTCGATGATGTTATAAACGTTTCTGGTCATAGACTTGGCACAGCAGAAATAGAATCAGCTTTAGTTTTACATAAAGATGTAGCAGAATCAGCAGTAGTAGGTTTTCCTCATGATATAAAAGGACAAGGTATATATGCATTCGTCACATTAAATGAAGATGTAGAACCTACAGATAGTTTGAAAAGAGCACTAGTGCTACAGGTAAGGAAACAAATCGGACCCATTGCTAACATAGACAATGTTCAATGGGCACCTGCTTTGCCCAAAACAAGAAGTGGAAAAATAATGCGGAGAATATTACGAAAAATTGCTGAAAAAGATTTAGATAATATTGGAGATACTTCCACTTTAGCCGAACCAGAAGTAGTTGATGACTTAGTGAAAAATGCTGCCATATAAATTAATTATCTATAACTTATATCTGAAGACAAATTTATATGACCATTTTCAGTAACTAAAATATCATCCTCTATCCTTACTCCAGTTCCTGATAAAGTTTGGTTTTTATCTGAGTATCTAGACCTATTTGAAAAGTATAATCCTGGTTCAACAGTAAAGATCATTCCAGGTTCTAAAAGTATATCTTTTTGATTTAAAGTATATGGACAAGTATCATGTACATCTAATCCTAACCAATGGCTAGTACCATGCATATAAAATTCTTTATATAAATTTCTTTCAATAATTTCATCCATGGATCCTTTTAGAATTTTAATATCTTTTAAACCTTGTACTAAAACTTCTAAAGCTATCTTATGTATTTTAGATAATGTTATATTTGGTTTGACAGAATTAATAGCTTTTTGTTGTGCGTCAAAAACAATATCATAAATCATCATTTTTAATGAGTTAATATTATTACTGATCAAATAAGTTCTAGTAATATCTGAAGCATAATTTTCATATTCAGCTCCAGCATCAATCAATATAAATTCATCATCATTTAAAAATGAATTGTTATTTATATAATGTAAAACACAAGCATTATCTCCTGAAGCAATAATTGAAGGATAAGCATTATATCTAGATCCGTTTTTCCTGAATTGATATTCTAATTCAGTTTGTATTTCGTACTCGTTGATACCAGGTTTCAAAATATTCAGAATATGCTCGAATCCAGTTTTTGAAATATTAATAGCATTTTTTATTAATTCTATTTCATTATCACTTTTATATAGTCTCAGATGAGAAATAAACGGAATAGGATCAATAATATTGGTACTTTCAATCACATCATTTTTTCTTAGATTATAATTTCCTCTGGTACCAGTAACAGATCTTAAATTCGAATTAGAATATTTCTTAATAATGGAATCTATATTGAAATTAGTACCATTTCGATAATATATATTACTAAATTCTGCAATAATTTCAGGAAGTATATTATTAATTTCATTTATAGGATAAGCTTTATCAGCCTTGAAATTATTAATTGCCCCTTCAATGCCAATTCTATCTCCTAACCAAATATGATAATTCACATCATAAGGTTCAACAAATAATATATATTCGATAGTAGGGTTAAAAGTTAAAACCATAATAGCATTCGGTTCATTAAAACCTGTTAAATACCAAAAATCAGAATTTTGCCTGAAATCGAATTCAACATCATGGTTCCTGATATAAGAGGTATTACCTGGTAAAATCAAAACACCTTCCTTAATAAATTCTGAAAGTTTTTGTCTTCTTATTTTATATTCTGCCTGAGTAATCATATTCTTAATTGTTTATATCAGAATTGTAATCTGATTCTTTTGAATCAGAACGAAATGAGATTCCCCATTTGTTCATTAATTCTTTGGTTACATTATCATCTAGTAAATTTAATTCAGAAAAAAATCCTATTAGAGAGTGAACATATATTGAATCATTGTCAGCAACCCAATTTTTTTCAGTTTTTACAAAATACAAATTCCCATCAACATGTTTTGTGGATAATTCTAATAAATTCATATCTTTTGATATGTTTAAATCGAATTTTGTTTCCGACATATATCTCCTTTTTAAATAGTTTAATATAATTATTAGCAAAACTATTGCATCAAATATTATAAAAAATTAAAATTTTATATGTAATACTTTCAACACGTTAATAATATAATGTCAAAATTGGTTTTAATAAGACACGGTCAAAGTTTGTGGAATCTCGAAAACAAATTTGCGGGATGGAAAGATATAGATTTGTCTGATAATGGAATTGAAGAAGCCATTAATGCTGGTAAATTAATAAATAAAAGCAATATTGACTTTGATATTGCATATACATCTGTATTGAAAAGAGCAATAAAAACTTTATGGTATATTTTAGATGAAATAAACCAACATTGGATTCCTGTATATAAAACTTTTGAATTAAACGAAAGGCATTATGGCGGATTAACAGGACTTCATAAAA
>Ga0310124_10001996_pt1 | contig 14154 bp, 7 predicted proteins | sample CB11b_AW_Bot5_MG_FD_203507 | JGI IMG/M metagenome (GOLD analysis project Ga0310124, IMG submission 203507) | Marine microbial communities from Western Arctic Ocean, Canada - CB11b_AW_Bot5 | ecosystem: Environmental > Aquatic > Marine > Oceanic | place: Canada: Western Arctic Ocean | collected...
TTGCGCGATCGCGGAAGTTCCGGCTCCTCATGGCGCCCACGGAATACTGCGCGGATAATGCGGCAATGATCGCGGGATTGGCGGGAACCTCCAAGAGACCCCGCCATGAAAAGGGCTCCGGGGACCTCGACATTGTTCCCAACCTGGCCATTGGCGCGGCGCCCCCGCCGAAAATGGAAAATCCTTGACCGTTGACCGGTTCCGAGAGACCATCCCTCGGCCGGATGACTGCATTCATGCAGGCGCGGCGCGCGCGGAAATCCCGGTCCCAGGCGAGTAATTCCTCATCGAAATGAGTGACGCTGCAGACAGAGTTTCGCAAGAGCACCAGGATTTCATGAAGGCGCTTTCCGATCAGGAGCGATTTCAGGTCCTGTTCCAGCATTCTTTTGATCCTATCCTCCTTGTGTCTTCGTCCGGCGAAATCATATGCGCCAACGACAGCTTCCGGGAGTTCACCGGCATTGGCTCCGAGGAATTTCATGAACGAAAAAAATCCTGGGAGGATTTCGTTGCGAAAGAGGACTTGGATCGATTGCGAAAATCGTTCACCGAGACGGTGAATGGTGCGGACGTCGGTTTGTGCGAATTTCGAATGATCCCTCGCGATGGAGATCCCGTTTGGTTTGAACAGAGACATTGCCTGGTCCATGGAGGCAACGCAGAGCCCGAAGGATTCGTGGTGATGATCCGCAATATCCATGAAAGCAAGCAGTTGGCAAACGACCTCCGACAGACGACCCAGGTCATGCAGGGACAGAGCGCGCGGTCGAAGGTCTTGATCGACCGGTTGAGCCGGTTCTTTACCAAATCGACCGATCTGCCCAGCGACCTCACCGGGTTTCTCGACGGGCTCTGCGGTATCGTCATGGAAATGTACGATGCCCTGGTCGTGTACGTGCACATTCACGAGTCGAACCAGGTGATTTATCGCGCCCGGGAGGGGGTCGAACTGGGTCATGGGGTTGAGGGTCGTCCGGAAGGGCTGCCTACCAGGATGTGCGTGCACGTCGCGGAAACTGAGGCCTCGTACGTAACCGGCAAACTCCCTCGGGAGCCGGCATTTGCGGACGATCCGATCGTGGAGAAGTTTGGACTCCATACCTATATTGGCGCTCCCCTGCGCGATTCCAGCGGAACCATTCGGGGCACGCTCGCCATCCTGGACCAAGCCGTACGACCCGCCGACAGTTTGGATATCGAGTTGATTACGGTGGCCTCCGTGCAGGCCGCGTCGCGGCTTCGGGCCGAAGAACAGGATGTCGCGCGCCGGGAGCTTGAGGATCATCTGCGCCAGGCGCAAAAAATGGAGGCGCTGGGGCTTCTCGCCGGCGGGGTAGCGCATGACTTCAATAATATTCTGAGCGGGATCCTTGGGTTCAGTTCGTACCTCTTGAACAAGGTCGAGCCCGGTTCAGACCTCGCGCGCGACATCGGGCTGATCGAAAAGTCCGCCGAGAGGGCATCCGACTTGACTCGCCAGCTCCTGGCCTTCGCGCGCCGAAAGCATTTCCCCAAGAAACCGGTCTCCATGAACCAGGTGGTGGAGGAAACGCTCTCGATTCTCAAACGGACTCTCGATAAGAACATAGAGATCCGTACCCAGCTTGTCAGTGGAGTACCGAATGTCCTTGGCGATGCCGGCCAGCTCGGGCAGGTGATCATGAATCTCTGCCTGAATGCGGCGGAAGCGATGATGGCTAAAGGGGGAACACTGACCGTCCGCAGTGAGGTTCCGTCGCAGAATGAACGGGACATGGCCTTGTTGAAGAACCGGAAGGACGGCGCGCAGGAATATGTCCGCGTCGTCATCTCGGACACCGGCCTGGGAATGACTTCCGAAGTAAAAAATCACATCTTCAACCCGTTTTACACGACCAAGACCAACAAAGGCGGATCCGGCCTGGGCCTGTCGATTGTTTACGGCATCATCACAAATCACGGCGGCGATATTACGGTGCAGAGTATCATCGGGCGGGGTTCCTCCTTCCACGTGTACCTGCCCGTGTTTACCGGAGATTATGTAGAACCGGCCCAGTGGAAGCCCGAGCAATTGACCGGAGACGAGACGATCTTCGTGGTTGACGACGAGTTGGTTGTTCGGCAGATGGTTACCGCGGTGCTCAAGTCGAACGGCTACCGGGTCGTGACCGCGGCTTCCGGTGAAGAGGCTGTCGATATGTTCGATAGGCTGGTGGGTAGAATTGATCTCGTTCTGCTCGACATGGTGATGCCCGGCCTCAATGGAGAGGAGACCTTCGAGGTTCTCCGTCAGAGCGATCCGGATTTACCGGTTCTACTCACCAGTGGATTCGTTCAGGAGGACGTTACCGATCGGCTACTGCGAAAAGGGGCGATCGGACTGGTGTACAAGCCGTATAAGAGCGAAACGCTGCTCGGGCACCTTCGCGAAGCGCTGGACGGCGCGAAGAGATAACCACGGCAATTGCATTTTGTCCATGGCATGAATAATCCTTGTTTGGCATATCCATTTAACCAGAGTCGTGGCCTGTGGTCGCAATGGAGAGCCCTCATGCTGGCAGAGACTACCCGAGATCGCTGGGCGAGTTCCAGGCGTGGTTCCCCTCCCGACCGACGCGGACTGTCTGGACTACCTGGAGTAGCTACGATGGCCTGAGGGCTTCGGGCGATGCAGGAGGCTGAAGCCAAGGGGGACGATCAGCTTCCCGTTGCGGCAGTGGATGACCTGACCGTAGCGACGGAATCACCGGAGTCCGCGGAGTCGGCCGCTCGGTTCGGTTCCTGGCTGTCTGTTCTGGTGGTTGACGACGAGCAGGGGATCCTTGATTTGGCGTCCAAGATGTTGTCCAGGATGGGGTATGAAGTGGCCACCGCTCGCGACGGGCATACCGCCCTCGAGTTGCTGAGCCATCGCCCCTACGATGTAATCCTCAGCGACTGGAAAATGCCGGGAATGTCCGGACAGGAGCTGTACCAGCAATTGCTGGTGCAAGACACCGCCATGACTGCGGTTTTTGTCTTCATGACTGGCGATGTCTTAAACGGGCGTATGCAGGCATTCATCGCGGAATGCAGCGCGTCTTTCCTTGCTAAACCGTTCTCCCGGGACGAATTTCGCGCGGTCATGGAGCTTGTTCCCCAAGTTCGCTGATCACCGGGACGAGTCCTGGTTTTGTCCCGGATGTGTGCTTCCCATGCTCCCGCCGGGTATCGTAAGCTGTCATTGAACCATGGCGTCAACCGAGCCCATTCCAGGAAAGTATCGAATGAGCGGCACCGGGTTGAAATCCTTTTCCTGCATTATCCTGGTCGGGGGCATCGTACTTGTCGGGTGCAGGTCTCCAACCCGCATGCGGGAGGAGGCAGATCGTGTGGCCTACCAGTACGTCCGCGATGCACAGGCGAAGGCACTGGGCCGGACCGAGCTGTTTACCATTGAGCCTCCATCAGAGACATTGAGGCGGCGGCTTCTCCTGGATGAAGATCTGCCCCGTTCGAATCCCGCGTCACTCGGATCCGGGGACGTGGAGAGGATTCCGCAGTGGCGGGACGAATCCTATGGGGCGCAAACGAATGTGCCCGGGCCCGGAACGTTCGCGGTCGACCCGTCCGCCAAACTTCGCCCCACGTTGCTGGAATCTCTACAGATCGCCGCGCGTAACAGCAGGGAGTACCAGGACGCAAAAGAGGATGTATTTATTTCGGCTCTTCGGCTCGATTTGGAGCGGAATGAATTTCGAACCATTTGGTCGGGCATCGCCAATTCGTTCTTCAGCTCCGATCGCACGGGGGACGATAACGTGTCCGGCATCGAAAATACGGCGATCCTTGGACTGGATAAGACATTCAAAATGGGAGCACAGTTCGTCCTCGATCTGGGGATTGATCTGGTCAAACTGCTTACGCAAGACAAGGCATCGGCGCTGGGGTCGCTGGCGGATGCGACGCTGTCGATTCCCATGTTGCGAGGCTCCGGCCGCTTTGTCGTGACCGAGCCGCTTACTCAGGCTGAGCGAGATGTTGTTTACGCCGTGTACACGTTCGAACGCTTCAAGCGGACGTTTGCCGTGCAGGTTGCGTCGGACTATCTGGTTGTGTTGCAGCAGTTGGACCAGGTGGAAAACGAACGCGAAAGTTACGAAAGGCTCGTGATCTCCACCCGCTGGGCCCGCCGGCTGGCGGAAGTGGGACGCCTCCCGGAGATCCAGGTGGACCAGGCCCGCCAGGACGAACTCCGCACGCGAAATCGTTGGATCCTGGCGCGGATTGCCTATCAGAACCAGCTCGACCGGTTCAAGATTCAACTTGGACTTCCGACGGACTCGGATATCGAGCTGGACGCTACGGAACTGGAGCTGCTGGTCGAGCGCGCCCAGTCGTTAATCGAGAGCGCACGGGAGCAGGTGATGCCTGCTCCCGAAGAGAAGCCGGCCGCCGATGATCCCGTAGAACTGAAGGAGCCTACACCGGGGGGCGGCGGACCCATGGAATTGGATGAAGTAGAGGCGATTCGCATTTCGCTTGAGAACCGGTTGGACCTGCGAACACGGGTAGGAAGGGTTTTCGACGCGCAGCGATCTCTTGCGGTGGCTGCGGACCGGCTTCGCGCGGATCTGGCGCTGTTGGGGCAGGCCCGTATTGGTGAAGGCCGATCTACGGCAAGCGCCCGGAACGGCGACGGAAAACTGGATTTCGATAAGGGCTTCTATTCGGCGGAGTTGGATTTGGATTTGCCGTTGGAAAGAACGGCCGAGCGGAATCTATATCGTGAGAGCCTAATCGGTTTTGAGCGTTCAGTCCGGATGGTCCAGGAACTCGAAGACCGCCTGAAACTGAACGTCCGTGAGGCGCTTCGGACCCTCATGGGCAGCCGGGAGAGTGTCGCGATCCAGGCCACCGCGGTAGAGGTTGCGCGTCGACGCGTTGCGAGCACCAGCATGTTTCTTGAGGCCGGCCGAGCCGAGATTCGGGATGTACTCGAGGCCGAGGAATCACTTATTTCGGCCCAAAATGCATTTTCCGCCGCCCTGGTTTTCTATCGAGTAGGCGAGTTGGAACTACAGCGCGACATGGGCGTACTGGAAGTTAATGAAGAAGGCCTGTGGAAGGAGTATGTTCCACTTGGAAGTGGAGACAGGAACCCATGATCAGGGAAACAGCCTTAGCATTCTACCGGCGGCACAGACTTTGGGTCCAATCAGGGGCCGGAGTCCTGATCGCATTGTTGGTTTTGTCGTTATGGAGCCGGTCTTCCCGGAGCACGGAGACTGCCGAGCAGCCCACATTTGAAGTAAAGCGGGGCCGCCTTACGATCAATATCAACGAATCGGGAACCATCCAGGCTCGCGAGCAGGAGATCATCACCAGCGAAGTGGAGGGGCAGACAACACTGATCTTCCTTGTGGAAGAGGGAACACGCGTGGAGGAAGGCGACTTGCTGGCGGAGCTGGACGCGAGCGGTCTGCAGGACTCGCTGGTGGAGCAGCAAATCCGGGTTCAGAATTCGGAGGCTGCGTTTATCCGCGCCCGCGAGACTCTCGAAGTGACGAAGAATAAATCCGAAAGCGATATTTCGCTTGCCGACTTGGAGTATCGCTTCGCCATCGAGGATCTGGACCAGTACCGGGAAGGGAAGTACAAGCAGGAATTGATGGAGGCGGTTTCAAGAATCCAGCTTGCGAGGGAGGAGCTGGTCGTCGCTTCCAACCGTCTCGTCTGGTCGGAAAAGCTCCACGACGAAAACTATCTTTCGAAGTCGGACCGCGACGCGGACAAGCTTGCACTGAATCGGGCCGACTTGGATCTAATTCTTGCCGAGGAAGACAAGAAGCTTCTCGAGAATTTCACCCATAAGCGCCAGATTGCCCAGTTAGAGAGCGATGTCGATCAGAAGAAGCAGGCCTTGGCGCGGGCAAAACTCGAAGCCACCGCCGATCTTGTTCAGGGGGAAGCTGAACTGAAAGCCAAAGAAGCGGAGTGGCGACAGCAGCGGTCGCGTGAAAAGAAAATCATCGAGCAGATCGCCAAAACGAGAATCGTTGCGCCGCGTGACGGACTTGCTGTGTACGCAACCTCGGCCAAAGCGAGCTGGCGGGGCAACAGCCAACCGCTGGAAGCGGGACAGACGGTTCGGGAGCGGCAGGAACTGATTTATCTGCCTACGGCGGACGATATGATCGCCGTCCTGCAGATTCACGAGTCGAGTCTCGACAAACTGAAGATCGGCCTCCCGGTCGTGATCACCGTCGACGCGCTGCGGGAAGGCAGCAGGTTCACCGGCAAGGTCGCGCGAATTGCTCCGCTCCCGGACGCGGCCAGCATGTGGATGAATCCGGACTTGAAGGTCTATCGAACCGAAGTCCAGATCGACGGACGGCAACCGGCGCTGCGCACGGGAATGAGCTGTATGGCGGAGATCCTGGTGGAGCGACACAGTGACGCGGTTTTCGTGCCGGTGCAGGCGGTGTTGCGCGTGAACGGGGAGCCGACGGTGTATGTCCGGAACCGGGGGCGTTTCAACCCCATGCCCATCGAGGTCGGCCTGGACAACGGGAGCATGATTCATGTGCTGTCCGGAATCGATGCCGGTCACCAGGTTCTACTCACCCCGCCGCTGGCTGATGCGGCGACCTCGGAGGACTCCGCGTCGGACGATCCGAGCCTGCCCGAGGGAGCCCCTCCCGTCGCGACCGCCGGCGGCCGCGACGGATCGTCAATGACGGAATCTCCTGCCATTGACTCGACGGGTCGCCCGGCGCCGGCCTCGGAAGAAATGCGGCGGCGGTTCGAATCGATGACCCCGGAGCAACGCCGTGAAATGCGGAAGCGTGCGGAGCCGTCTCGCGGGGACGGCGAGGCGACCGGTAAGGGCAGGGGATCGTGACCAGGCAAGACTCCATGCTCGCGGATGCGCCTCGGCAGGGAACGGATCCGGTTGTCATGCTGGAAAATGTGACCAAAGTGTACCGCATGGGCGGAACGGAGGTGCGCGCCCTCGACGGCGTTGACCTGAAGATCGAAGCCGGTTCGTTTTGGGCGATCATGGGGCCCAGTGGATCAGGAAAGAGCACGATGCTGAATCTGCTGGGCTGTCTGGACAGGCCGTCTTCCGGCCGATACCTGCTCGACGGCAGAGAAGTCAGCCACCTCGATGACGACGCATTGAGCGACTACCGGTTGCGGCGGCTGGGTTTTATTTTCCAGAGCTTTAACCTCATCGCCCAACTGACGGTTCTTGAGAATATTGAACTGCCGCTGGTGTATCTGGACCGGAGTCCCGAAGACTGCTCCCGCCGGGCCACGGAACTCGCGCGCATGGTGGGGCTTGGCGACCGGACCGGGCATCGGCCGAATGAACTCTCAGGCGGCCAGCAACAGCGCGTGGCCGTCGCTCGGGCTCTCGCCAATGACCCCGCGATTCTCCTCGCGGATGAACCCACCGGAAATCTCGATTCCGAAACGAGTAAGCAGATCATGGAAATGTTGATGTCGCTGAATCAGCAGGGCAGAACGATTATCATGGTGACGCACGAAGCAGAAATTGCCCGCTATGCGCGGCATCGGATTCACATGCGGGATGGCCTGATCGAACGCGAGGAGCATGACTCGCAATGAGAAAAAGCCGCCTGATCCGAAATACACGACTGGGGATCAAGACCCTGCTGCTGCATAAGCTCCGGTCCCTGCTGACGATGCTGGGGGTTGTGTTCGGCGTGGCAAGTGTCATCGCAATGCTTGCCGTGGGGGAAGGCGCCAGCGCCGAGGCATTGGCCCAGATCCGAAAACTCGGAAGTAACAACATTATCGTTAGTTCGGTTAAGCCGACGAACGAAGAGAATTCGCAACGGATCAGAATGGGAATATACGGGCTGAAATACGATGACGAGAGAAGAATATTGGAAACATTTCCCGAGATCCGCCGCACCGCCCCCGCGAAGATTATTCGAAAGGAGGGACGACTCGGTCACCGGTCTCTGGATGTACGGCTGGTGGGCACAACGCCGGACTGGTTCAATCTCGTGCTTCGTGATATGATCGCAGGACGTTCCATCTCACAGTGGGACGAAATACGGAAAGCGGCCGTCGTTGTGTTGACCGAGTTTGGCGCGCGGCGGCTGCTGGCAACCCAACAGACGGTGGGGCAGAGCATACGAATCGGCGGCAACTATTTTGAGGTGATCGGAATTGTGAGAAGCGAAGGTGGCGAGGGCAGTTCAGTGCAGACGCCGGATCAGGAGGTGGATGCCTATATTCCGCTGAGCACCGCGCGGCAGAGATTCGGGGACATATTTACCCAGAGAACTTCGGGCTCACATATCCGCGAGCGGGTCGAATTGCATCAACTGATCGTCGAAGTGAAGAGCATCGACGACGTAGAGCGTGTTGCGCTGGGTTTGGACCGTCTGCTGAAGACGTTCCATGACAAAGGCGATTACCGGATCAGCGTGCCCCTCGCCCTCCTTCGGCAGGCGGAAGCTACCAAGCGGACTTTCAACATTGTTCTTGGCTCCATTGCCGGAATCAGTCTTCTTGTCGGAGGCATCGGGATTATGAATATCATGCTCGCTTCTGTAACGGAGAGAACAAGGGAGATCGGAATCCGGCGCGCCATCGGCGCGCGACGGAGTCAGATCATCGTCCAATTTCTAATTGAAACCGTGGTCCTTTCGACGGTCGGCGGTGCCGTCGGCATCGTCGTGGGTCTATTGATTCCGGCGCTGATCACTCATGTGGCCGGCATGCACACTATCATTACGCCTTCCAGCCTGATCCTGGCGGTGGGAATCAGCATGACGGTCGGGATTGTCTTCGGCCTTTATCCAGCGGCGCGAGCCGCGAACCTCGACCCGATTGTCGCGCTTCGGCACGAATGAGCAGCAGATGATGCTTCGTTCACATTTTCTTACGATGGTACTCGCCTCGGCTGCCTTGAATTCGTCCCCTGCGGCGTCATTGTTTACGGATCGCGATCTGTTTTTCGAGCAGAACACGCGGCTGGCAACTGAAAATTTCTCCGGGCCTACCAATTCGATATCCTTTTTCGGTCCCCTAGACGCATCGACCGGCAATGCAGAGATCAATCCTGGAAATATTGTCGAAGGTCTCTCAGTGGATACGGATCCCGCGTTTGGGAAAAATTTATTTCTAGGTGTGCCTCCGGCGGGTGGACGTCTAGCGAATACGATCGGTAACAATAATCACTCTGCCACGCTTCAGTTCGACTTCGACGAGTTAGCTGCCACTGCATGCGGACTTGATTTATACGGGTTCTTTGGCACAGCCAATATTGTCGTCGATATTTACAGTCCAACCGGGCTGCTCTTCACCTCGATCGTGAATATCGGATCGGCTGCGAATCCTTCTTTCTTGGGGGTCGTGACCGAGAGCAATACCGTTTCACGCGTCGAATTGAGCCGGGAAGACCTCAGTTTCTTCATCAACGTGTACGAAATCCATTTCGGACCGTCCTGCATGATTGGCGATTCCGCACCTACGATGACGCGGGTCTCCGCCGGCCCAACCCAGCATACTGTTGTCGTGCGATGGACGAGCGAAGAAGGGCCAACGTATGCATTAGATTGGGCTACCGCCTCTACGGGCGATGCGTACGTGGTAATTACGAATGGACTGGCCGCTACGCCGCCGCTGAATAACGTCATCGTGGACACTCTGAACATTCCCTATGCAAGTTTCCGTGTTCGTGCACAAGTAATCCCATAAGTCTTGCCATTTACACAAAAGTAAGGCGTAAACAAAATGTTGCTGAGCACGCGTGTAGTTTCTCGGCTTCCGCTACCTTTTGGATGAACTAGTGCACTACTCCCACTCCAGCCGCAGCCTGTAGTGAAGAGCGTCGCTGAGAATGTCCTCTTGCGTTATACCTAGGATGTCGGTTTCCGTATCGCCGCCGGGCAGCGTGAAAAGGAGTGGATAGCCGGCGTCGTGCCACTTCTGAGGATTAGGCAATCCACGGGACTTTTCCAGGCGGAGTCTGACACGTGACGCGGTCGCGCTTCGTTTCAGGGCCACGACGGCGTTTGTGAGGTCCAGCCGCAGCGGCGAGATCCAGTCCGGCAGCACCGGGTTGCGCGCGAGTGCGTACTCCATCATGTTTTCGGCGCCATCCAGATCCGGATCTGCAAAATCGTCGCGAACCTGTGGGTCAAGTAATTCCGCAAGCGACATGTATCCGTGACGCCAGAGATCGAACGGGCGAAGATCGCGAGAACTTTCGATCTGTTTTACAAATTCCACGAGTTGCTGAACTTGGTGCGTCGTGATTGCGCTGAAGCTACCGTGAACCTGGTTCGAATTTACGGGGTCAAGCACATCCTCGATAGAGGCGGCCGATCCGTCGTGGAAATAAGGAGGCGTCGACCACACGCCGGCCAGTCCCGGCGTATCGATTCCTGCCAGGGGGAGACCGAGACGACTTCCCGATGAGGTAGACAATGTGCCGACGTTGTGGAGCAACCCAATCGCGCTGTCGGTGAATTCGGGAAGTGTGTGGCATTGCACGCAATCAAGATGAATAAAAATTTCCCGGCCGATTCCCCCGTCAGCGGTCATGCTGCCGTCCGCGTTGCGATAGGGACTCGCGGACGAGTTAGTCAGCGAGCCAAGAAACGCGGAAAGCGCATCAAGTTCCACGCTCAATCCCGACTTCAAATCCCCCAGCGGCTGGTTCCGTGTACCGGAGTTGAACGCGGTATCCGAAAGAAAACCGACGCCGCCGAAAGCGTTGCGAATATCGTGCTCAAAGTCCTGGATTTCATCGAAATTTCCCGACCAGTGCACAGGACCGTGGGAAAGCCCTCCCCGTCCAAGTAACGTGGTGGTATTCCTCAACCCCTCGCCGCGGTCCGTGAAGTCCCAGGTTCGTCCGTCCGATCCACCATCTAGATGGCAGGACGCACAACTCAAATAGTCGTCGCGGCTCATCCTGTCGTCCGCGCTGTTGTAAAAAGTCTTTTTGCCCAGCAAAATACTCGGCGCAAGCCGTTCATTTTCGACAACCTGGATTTCTCCAATTTTATGAGGAGAGAATTTGGTCGCACTGGTAATACCGGTAATGTCGTACACCTCCACGCTGCGGGACATGAAACAGTGGACGAAAAGCAGGGAGCCCTCCACATTTGCGGAGAGCCCGCGCGGCGCCAGGCCGTCCAGCACGATTCCCCCGACCGCCGTCCGATTGTACGCGTCGCGAATCTCAATCTCGTTGGACCCTTCCAATGCCACGAACGAATAGTCGCCATACTTCGTATATGCCGAGGCAGAGGGCTGTCCCCGATCATCGTGGTCGATGCGATCCATAACCAACTCCGTGTTTCCGGCAAGGTCAATCTTTGAGGAGAGGGAGCGGACGGTTGTTTCGAAGGTCAGGGGTTGGGTGTCGCGAAACTCACCGCGCTCGATGTTGTCTTTTTTCGCCGTGACCCACGCTTCCGTCCCGTCCGGCGAAATCGATACCGAGCGGAGATAATTGGGAAGTCCCCTGGCACCGGCACTCGAATCGGCGGTTGTTTGATCGATCGGCAACGGGATGGTGCGGATGACGTTCATTGTGTCCGCACCGACTTCCCACACTTCACCCTGGTGGTCCGGCGAAACGAGGCGGGTGACCAGGATGCGCGTCCCGTCCCCACTGACCGCAATGCCCCGCGGGGTAGGCCCCAGCCAGGTGGTGGCTTCTTCGACACCGTTGGTAGACAATCGGATCACTTCGCCTGTGCCCTCGAGCGTTACAAAAACGCGGGTTCGGTCTGGAGAGAGAACGATTCCATATGGGGCCGCCCCGTGGCGAAGCTGAATCGTTTCCTGGAGGCTGCCGTCCGCGCGTTGATGGAGCGAGATCGTTGCGTCGTCCTGGTTTGCGATCCAGAGCGTGTTATTGGGTCCAATGGCGAGAGTGCGGGGCCTTGCGCCAGTGGGTTGCTCCCAGAGCCGGGTGAGTGTTGTCGTGTCAATAGCGGTCACCGTGTCGTTGTCTTCGTTAACGCAGAAGACTTCGTTCCCATCGTGCACGATCGTCGAGGATGCCGTCGGCAACCCGGCAGTGAGCGGTCTGTGAATTGTCTGAAGAAACGAAGCAGAAATCGTCCGCGACGCGTTCGATATCGAAAGTATGACCGGGTAGTGGCCAGGCGCGCTGTAAACTTGGGCCGCAGTTGGATTAGTTGACCAGTCAGTAGCGGGGCTTCCATCGCCGAAATCCCAAGAGTAGTAGAAGGATCCCGACCCGCTCCCTGTGGCTGTAAGATCCACTGTCTGCCCCACTTCGCGAGGCGGATGGGACGTTACGGAAATGCTGATCCAGTTCATGATGTCGGTGACTTCGTTGTCGGATAGCGCCCGGTTGTAGATGCGAATGTCATCCAACGCACCTGCGAAATAGTCTGCATTGCCAGAATGATCCTCGACCACTCCGAACGAATCGAACGGAATCGAGTTGTTTCCAGTGTGCGCAACAACCTGGTCATGTAGAACGCCGTCGACGTACATCGCCGCTACTCCACTCACCGCATCTCGCGTTATTGTGATGTGATGCCAATTGCCGTCATTGACGGGCAAGTTGCTTTGCGCGCCGGGGCCGTCTTGCGCCTGGAAGCCGATTCGGCCGGTCGCGTCCAGCCAGCCCCAGACAATATGATCTTTGAGTAATCCTGAGACAACGCCCGCAATGCCCGGTGCGGCCCGGAAATCTGCATTCCCGGTCTGGGTCGTGCGAAGCCAGAACAGGAGAGAAGCCGTGCCGCCCAAATATGTGTGAAGGGGCTCCGTGACGATCATGGAATCGTTCGTTCCGTCGAACACCAACGTGCCGTGATTGAATACGGCGCCGGACACGGCCCCGTGGTTGATTCCTACGTTGTCGTTGGCGTTGTCGTCCAGCAGCCACTGGGAAACGAGCCCACCCGGCGGAGAAACCAGTGGACCGGGACAGGCTGTACCCGTAGTAAAGGACGATATGAATTCCGTGTCCGTCGGATTCCCGGCCCAATCCTTGATCCCGCCCGAGGGAATAACTACCTCATAGGTCTGATTGGGGTCAAGTGGTTGATTCGCCGCAAAGTTCGCGATACCCAACGCGACACTGTATGTTCCCGGCACCGGACCGCCACCCATGGGGCGGACAATGAATGTGTTTTGGCCGACGGAGGCGACTTGGATGTTGTCCGAAAATGCGACGCCAACCCGCGAGCACAGCGACTCACCGGTGGAACCCGCAGCAGGATTTACCGCGCGAACTCTCGGCGCCGCTAGATCCGGCGCCAGCTGGTGTACAAAGAATCCACTGTCGGTCCCGTGGTCATTGCCGACGTAGAGAATATTTCCGATCGCAGTGACCTGCCCATGATCCGGATCGGCGACACTCAGGGAGCCGCGCCCTACAATTTGGACCACACCGGGATCCGTGATGTCAATTTTGACAATTTCGTCCTGGCAGCCCTGGAAAAGGAAATCATCTTGGTAGGTACAATACAGTTGTTCTGGGATCAGGGGGCCAATGTTTTCCAAGAATGGTAGTGCCGGATCCTGGATGTTGTACATGAACATCTTACCGTCACGCATACGTGCGGAGAAGGTAAGGTGGGTCCCGTTGAAGCAGGTGGAGTAGTACTGATGGGGAACGGCAGGAACTGTGGAAACTACGCTAGGATGAATGGGGTTGCTGATATCGAGAACGGAGAATCCCGCGAAGCTCCTGCCCATACTCGAAACTACCATTATGTTTCCGAAGGCGAAGATCGGCCCCACTCGAAACCCACCCAGAAAGGCGGGGGAGATCGGGTTGGTATTTCCCGGGCCTCGATCGACAAGCTGAGGCGCGGCTGGGTCAGAGGCGTCGACAATAAAGATACCCTGGTTGGAGGCCGCGACATACACGTATGGCGCTTGCCAGTAGAGTTGCCAAACAACTCCCACATAGTCGCCGGAATTTACATTTGGCAACACGAACACACTCAACTGTTGTGGGTTGAGGACGTTGGAAAGGTCCCAGAATTCAACGCCTTTAGCCGTATGGATCGCGACAACTTTCTGACCGTTTTTATGGCAGAAGCCAAAGGCGTGCGCCTCCCGAAAATCTTTGGTTCGTCCGTCAGGTTCGTACACCTGGTTGACGAGCACGGGATTGTAGGGATCGAAGATGTCATAAAATAGAAATCC
>Ga0310124_10001998_pt1 | contig 14151 bp, 13 predicted proteins | sample CB11b_AW_Bot5_MG_FD_203507 | JGI IMG/M metagenome (GOLD analysis project Ga0310124, IMG submission 203507) | Marine microbial communities from Western Arctic Ocean, Canada - CB11b_AW_Bot5 | ecosystem: Environmental > Aquatic > Marine > Oceanic | place: Canada: Western Arctic Ocean | collected...
CGAGTTAACCTGTCTGTTGATCTGCCGCCGAAAGCAGGCGTGGTTGACCCCGTACCTGATAACAACACCGCTCTGGTTGTGGTGGAGATGATCAGTCGTCCGATTCGACTTCTTTATATCGAAGGCTATCCCCGATGGGAGTACCGCTACTTGAAGAATATGCTCGTGCGCGAAACGAGTGTATCCAGCAGCATCATGTTGACCAGCGCTGATCACCGGTTTATCCAGGAAGGCAACAAGCCGATTACCCGTTTACCAGAAACTCCAGAGGAATGGGCCCGGTTCGATATCATTATTCTTGGTGACGTGCCTCATGATTATTTGAGCGGGCGGCAGATGACACAGCTGCGGGATCATGTGGCTGTCCGCGGCGGTGGGCTGATCTGGATTGGCGGTGATCACCACACACCACATCGCTATGAAGGGACCTTGATGGCGGACATGCTTGCCATGGTGCGGCCTGGTAACGTTAAGCGAACCGATGTGGGTTCAGGGGTATCAATGTATCCGACCGCATTGGCTGATTCGCTCAATGTTTTACAACTGAAACATGACGATTCGGCCTCAAGTTGGCCATCGACGCTGCCGCCACTGCATTGGGTTCAAGATGTGGGGCTTATTAAACCGACAGCGGGCATCATCGCTGCGTCACGGTCATCTGATTTGCAAGGCGCTATTTCTGCAAATGGATCATCTTTGCCCTTGGTGATTCGGATGCCTTTTGGTGCGGGCCAGTCGGTTTACATTGCAACGGATGAAACTTGGCGCTGGCGTTATGGGCAAGGGGGTCATTATTTCGATCAGTTCTGGATCGGCTTGATACGAATGATGGGCCGCCACCGGATTCAGCAGCATGGACAGCAGGCGCAGTTTAATGTGGGCCAGGCACGTGTAGAACAGGGCCAGACAGTTGCAATCGAGTTGGATATTGAAGATCCGCTTCTGCTTCAGCGCAATTTGCCCCGGATATTGGTGGCGGTTGACCAGGTTTTAGATGGCCAGGACCAACGGTTTGAGCTGGTTGATTTGGCCCTGGAGGTATCGGCGCAATTGCCATCGAGTGATCCGCTTGACCGTGCGCGATACCGTGGGACCTGGCAACCATCCCTGCCAGGTCAGTATCGATTGCAGGTTGTCGAGCCGGCACTAGATGAATTGCAGCTTTCATCTGTTATCGAAGTGATCCAACATGGCGACGAGATGCAAGAAGTTCGCCCAGACCATACCCGCCTGTACCAACTTGCTGAGCAAACCGACGGGCAGGTTGTCGCAATAGACGAGCTGGATACGCTGGTTACAACCGTCACAAGCCGGGCGACCGCCACTTCAAACGATCTCAGTGAGCCTCTTGCCAGGTCACCGATGGCACTCATGGTGATCGTTGTCCTGTTGACGACCGAGTGGGTCGGTCGCAAGCTTATTCGGTTGGCTTAGGTGGAGGGTTAACGTCGGATGAATCCGCTCCTGCCGCTCCTCATGGTTAATGTCTTGGTATTAGGGGCCTGCAATCGACCGGATCTGGTGTTTGTACCAAAGGACCTTGGAACATCCGGGACCACCGTTGTTACGCCGTTGCAACCTCAAGTCAAACACCCTGATCACAACGTACTTGCATCGTATCTCTGGGATAAAGGCATTCTTCAAATTCGGATCTGACCGAACCCTGGTATCGGGCACAATCAGATCGGTTAGAAAAGGCGGCCTTGCTCAGGCGGGTCGGAGGCGGCGGAAGCAAGCACGTCACGTATTTCGTCTAGGATGTCATCGAGATCATGGAATTGCTTGTAGACGCTGGCGAAACGGACGTAGGCAATTTGGTCAAGAGCCTTGAGTCGTTCAGCAATGGCTCGCCCCAAATCAATGGAATGAATCTCTCGCTCGTGGTTCGCCAGGGCCTCCTCCTCGACCTGGTCCACAAGTTTTTCAATGGACTCGGTACTGACGGGCCGTTTGTAACAGGCTTTTGCCAGTCCCTCGATCATTCGCTGCCGGTCGTAGGGAACGCGCGATCCATCTCGTTTGACCACCTGGGTTTGCGCAAAGGATTCAAGATGTTCACGGGTGGTGAAGCGTTTGCCGCACGCCAAGCACTCCCGTCGGCGGCGGATGGTCTGACCCTCTTGTGCGCCACGGGAATCGACGACCTTATCCCGATTCTCGCCACAGTACGGACACAGCATTCAGCAGGCTCCGCCACAAGATGTGGTATCCAGGTAGACCGATTCGTACTACATCATTGGCGACCTGCGGAAGGGTGTCAATGGGTGGCCAAAGTTTATTGGATAGAAGTCCTGGTCCATGTTACGCTTCCGCCATGCCTTTGCGTATCGCCATGTTGGGTGATGTGGTTGGCCCTTCAGGGGTTCAGGCCATCGAACAGCAGATGCCGCAGTTGCGCCAGCGGTGGCAGCCCGATCTGGTGATCGCCAATGCAGAGAATGCTCACAACGGATCGGGCCTAACCCCGGGCCTCTATCAGCGGTTGCTTGGATCCGGTGTGGATGCCATGACACTGGGGGACCATGTCTATCGGCGGTCCGCCATCACGCAGGTGCTTGAGACAAAGTCGAATATTATCCGTCCAGCCAATATTTCACGTCTTGCCAAAGGCCGTCCCTGGATGAAGCTATCTGTCACACGCGGTGGTTCTAACCGCGAGCAGCCCGCCATTGCAGTCTACGTTATCACCGTTCTAGGACGGGTCTTTTCCAGTTTTCCAGCCAATGACCCATTCGAAACGGTTGAATCTGTGTTGGGCCAGTTGCCGGACCTGGATCCGATTGTAGTCGTCGAGGTCCACGCAGAAGCGACGAGCGAAAAGCGGGCAATGGGATATCAATTTGATGGTCGCGTGGCGGCAGTCATCGGTACACATACCCATGTCCCAACCGCGGATGCCCAGATTCTGCCGCGTGGAACGGCATATATCACGGACATCGGGATGTGTGGGCCTCACGACTCGATTCTCGGCCGCAGGGTGGATCGTGTTTTAAAGCATATGACGACAGGCATGCACGCGCCGTTCGATGTGGCCGAAGGCGATCCACGCCTCAACGGTGTGGTGGTGGATATAGACGAAGGCACAAGACAAGCCGTTGGCATTGAACGGATCGAGATTTCCGCCGACCTGTCTAAGCCGCCATTTCGAGCAGCTACAAAAACATAGATTCCACCAAACTCACCCCGTCATTCATCCGATCAACACAGCAGTGGAGTCTGCATCTTCCGAGTCTGAGTCAGTTACACAAGCAGCGGGTTCCCGTGGTTCTGCCCGCGGGAATCGTTCAGTTTCTGCTGCGTCACTGCGAGCCAAGGTGGCGGTTGTGATCCTGACAAGTGCCGTTGCCGGTGGCATTGTCGGTATTCTCGAAGCCCGTCTTGGCCACCAGGTCTGGTTTTTCTGCCTTGGACTCACGGTTGTTGTTGTGGTTTTACTCTGGTTGGTAAATTACTGGGTATGGCGGCCGGTTGAGTTGCTGATCAGGAAATTGTCACAATTGGCCAATCGTGAAGGTCCATTCAGTATCGACGGTGTAAAGCCGCTGGAAGTCGATGGTCAGGACGAAATTGGTCGGTTGTGTCGCTTGATACACAAAGTCGTGGTTGCGGCGCGGCGAGATCATTTTGAAGCCAATCAACTACGCAGAACACTTGACCATCGGATATCCAAAGCGACTCACCTGGCAACGAAAAAACTGCAGCAGATGACGATGCGCGATCCCTTGACTGACTTGGGCAATCGCCGGTTCCTGGAAGAAAATCTTCCGCAACTCGTCAGATCTGTACTGGAAAGCGAAACGGATCTGTCATGTGTCATGATCGACATGGATAATTTCAAGCAGATCAATGACTCACTGGGGCACGCGTCGGGCGACAAGCTGTTGATCGCGCTTTCTGAACTCATTGCGGCCAGTACACGCAGTGAGGACTACGCGGTTCGATTGGGTGGCGATGAATTTGCGATTCTCATGGCAGCGTGCAAACCGCTGCAAGCCTACCATTTCGCCGAGCAACTGAGGGTTCTTTTCAGGCAGCGGATACGATCAATCCTTCCTGACCAGTATGACGCTGATCTGTCGATGGGAATTGCCTCGATGCGCCAAAATGGTGTTCGAGATGGCTATCGCCTTCTTGAAAAAGCGGACGCCAATCTTTATGCCGCCAAGCACGCCGGCAAGGGCAGGATCGTTGGATTTCCGCCATCGAATTCCCAGCATGCTGCGGTGGCTTGAGTCTCCACCGGTTTGCCCTGCGAGATTCCGAATCGATATATACTCATAATGGGCAATGTTTTCATTGCCGATCCGTTTGATATGGAACCGCGCCCATTGTCTTGCTCAACTCCCCAAACACTTGGCAAAGGTGACAGGCAAACGCTTCTTCAAGTAGCGACTGATGCCATTGCCCATGAGCTTGTCCACCATGCGTCTGCGAATATTGACCTTAGGTGTCACTCCAAACCTCTACAGGAAGAACGGGCGACTTTCGTCACCTTGGAAATTGACGAACAATTGCGCGGTTGCATTGGTACTCTCAACCCCCGCCAGGCGCTGGTTCTTGATGTGGCGGCGAACGCCTGTGCTGCTGCGTTTAATGATTCGCGTTTCCCGCGACTTGGCCGGTCCGAGCTGGGTCAGGTTGTTATCCACATATCTGTGCTTAGTCCAAGCGAGCCGGTCCAATTTGAAACCCAGCCGGAGTTGTTGGAGAAAATTCGACCGGGCGTGGACGGATTGATTTTGAGCGAGGGGTCTCGACGCGGAACATTTCTTCCATCCGTTTGGGATCAAGTATCCAGTCCGGTGGAGTTTGTCCGCCACCTTAAAATAAAAGCCGGCTTGCCGGCCGACTACTGGTCCAATTCGATCAGGGTCGAACGCTATACAACCGAGTCGTTTTCCTAAACCACGGACGCCCTTGGCAGGCCAGCGGGTGCAAGTCCGAAGGCGGGGTTTGGTGATGGCAAGTCGCACGGATGTCTTGAATGCGCTTTACCAATTCGTGTATGAGCCATCACGACGGAACAGGTGGGGCGATTCGATGAACTCAAACGCATGGTCTTTGACGGCCTCTTCATTAAATTCAATACCCAGACCAGGGCGATCGGATAAAACGAGACGGTCTTGCTCAAGCTCGGGGATACCGGTAAACGCTTCCGCTGGTTCCCACTGCGTCCCGGGGATGTGCTCCAGCAGTGCAAAGTTGGGGATTGCAGTGCAGAAGTGGCCGCATGCTACTGTACTGACGGGGCCAAGTGGATTGTGCGGTACCATGTCGATGTAATGGGTTTCGCACCATCCGGCCACCTTTTTGGCTTCAGTGAGCCCTCCGACGTTGCATAGATCAACCCGGGCGAAGTTCATAAGCCCGTGTTCGATAAACGGTCGAAATGCCCACTTGCTCGCAAATTCTTCACCAATGGCAAATGGCAGGTTTGTCATCTTCCGCAGCAATGCATAGGCGTCAGGGTTCTCACTGCGGATCGGTTCTTCAACAAAGAACGGGTCGAAGCGTTCAACTTTACGACAGAAATCTGCTGCTTCGGCTACGCTCAGTCTGTGATGCAGGTCAACTAGGAGGGCGATGTCCGGTCCGACCACCCGGCGAATTTCCTGGAGCCAGTGCAGAACCTGCGCCATGGATTCACGTGGTTCGTAGATGGCACCTTGGCCTGGATCAGATGCCGGATCCAGGTGCCCCGGATCGTATCGCAGGTGATGCCAGCCGGCAGCTACAAGGTCTTTGGCCTGTTCAACACATTGGGGGCCGTTGAGTGTGCCGGCATGGGTGTAACATTGCACGTGGTTTCGGGTTTTACCGCCGAGCAACTGATACACGGGCACTTCAAGCATCTTGCCCATTAGATCCCACAGCGCAATATCCACGGCTGAAAGTGCTGCAGCAAGGATGGTTCCGCCCTCGAAATACTGGCCCCTGTATAGCAGCTGCCAGATATGCTCAATACGACGTGGATCTTCACCAACCAGGAACTGCGCGAAATGTTCAATGGCACCGGAGATTGCCATTTCCCGGCTGGAGGTTCCTGATTCACCAATACCGTAAAGGCCGTGATCAGTTTCAATCTTTACGATGAAGATGTTTCGGTGAGTGGCTTTGAACGCAAAAGATTTAACCGCTGTGATCTTCATGGTAATGCCTGCCGATGGCCTTGTTTTAGCAGTCTACAGATGGCAAATCATACTGAAAAGCGGCGACGTGTTTTAATCGCCGGTGATGGGGTGGCCAAGAATTGGCGATACGGTTTCCAGTAGATCATCAAGCGTGGTTTGGTCCGTGGCTTCAGCATTAAATCGGAGCAACGGTTCGGTGTTGCTCGCTCTTACGTTAAACCAGAAACCACCCACTCCCCTTTTAGTGCCCGAGTGCCATTGGTCAATCGTAATGCCATCAAGTTCATCCACGTTCGCGTGACTGAATCTCTCTCTAAGTTCCTCCAGAACCGCTTGCTTGTCATCCACCTGGAAATTTATTTCTCCACTTTGCGGGTATTGTTGAAGTGGCGTGATCAGATGGCTCATCTTTTGCTTGGTGCAGCCAAGGATGGTCAGCACGCTGGCGAGTGTGATGGCCCCCGAATCAGCGAAGAAATTGCCGCGGAAATAAAAGTGACCTGAAAGTTCACCTCCCAAAACGCCTCGGCTCTTCCGCAAGGCTGCTTTCATAAAGACATGGCCGACCCGGCACCGCTGTGGCGTAGCGCCAAGTCTTTCGATCGTTTCCTTTACCACGCGGCTCGACCTCAGGTCATAGACAACGGTATTGCTGCCCGGCTGTGCATCTGCAATTTCGGTTCTGCCCGGAGCTAAAAAATGTTCAGCCAGTAGTGCGGTCAGATGATCACAGCCAATGATATTCCCCAGCTCATCGGTGATCATGCACCGGTCCGCATCGCCGTCGAAGCAGGCGCCAAAATCGGCGTCATGGGCGATCACCGCCTGTTGTGTAGGGATCATGTTCTCGGCGATCAGGGGGTTGGGTTCATGTGCGGACGGGACTTGTGGACCATATTCAAAATTTAGCGGGAGGATTTCGATTCCAGGACAATTTTTAAATACGGCAGGGATCATCTTGCCCGCCATGCCGTTGGAGGCGTCAATGGCAACCCGGATGGGTTTGCGACCATCCGACGGTGGCGAAAAAAAACGCAAGATGTGTTCACGATAGGCATCCCAGACATCGAGTGATTCGATATGACCGGCTGCGCCGTTTGATTTGCCGTGTTTGAGTGTTTCGGCAATGGCCTGAATTTCCCGAAGTCCGGTGTCTGCTCCAATCGGGCGGGCTTCGGGACCGGAGATCTTAAATCCGTTGTAATCGAGTGGGTTGTGACTGGCTGTTGTTTGCACGCCTCCAGCGGTGCCCAGGTGGTTGACCGCGAAATAAATCATCGAGGTATCACAGAGCCCTAGGTCAATCACGTTCATTTCTGCAGCGGTCAGTCCCTCTATGAGCGCCGCAGCCAGTGAATCGCCGCTGGGTCGCATGTCCCGACTGACAACGACGGTTCGTGGAAGGGGCACATCCTGCCCAGCAATTTGATCCCTGAGATAACGCCCGGTCGCACAGCCGATCAGCCAGGATTCGGTCTCGCTCAGTGGATCTGGGTAGATCCCCCGGATGTCGTAAGCTTTGAATATCGTGGATAACACGTTTTGAGATCCTTGCACAGTTGGTTCTGTGCCCAAGCAAGATCATAATGTTGGGTGCCAAGGCGGCCAATTGCAATTATGTTGACAAATTTTACCAATCATATATTTCGGCGTCCGCCAGCCATTCTCCCCAGTTGGTTTGGTGGCTAGACTTTCCTAATGATGAACAGGCAGATCTGGATTATTTGTGCGGCCGGGGGGCTGGCGCTCGGCATACTTGCCGCAACTCTGTTGATTGGCGGTTCTCGTGGCGGCTCGGTGGCCGCCAGGGATGAGAAAAACAGCACGATGTCACCAATCGTTAATGAAACACCGATCGTGACGGAATTTAAGACCGTCGGTAAATCCACGAAGATTTTCCTCGAAGGCGAAGGGGTTTATTACACAAGTCGTGATCGGCCGGTTCAGTTTATGGCCAGTCACGTTGAACGGGTTGACGACGAACGACTGCGGGTCACAGAGCCCCATTGGCGGATTCATCGTGACAAGGGGCAGATCATTGAAATCCGTGCAGACAGCGGCGAAGTGATTGCGCCGAATGACGATCCGCGGCGTGGTGATCTTGAGGGCAACGTGGAGATCCGCCTGTACCGGGGGCATGATTCAGTAAATTCGACAGGCGACTCGGAGTTTTATATTGAGCTGGAAAATGCCCATTTTGATTATGACTTGGGCCAGATCCGAAGTGACGGCGGCGTTAAGGTGCGGCACGGACGCGTGCAGTTCGATGGCCGCGGGTTGAACCTTTCCTACAACGAACTGCATCGCCGAATTGAAAGACTGGTGATCAATCAGGGCAAGCAATTGCGTTTCCAGATGGATCCAGGTCGTCTACGCAGGTCTTCTAAGACAACCAGCAACAACGGCACAATCACGGCTGAGGTTACCCCTGCCACTGCGAAAAGCCGAGTGGCCGAAACCTATCGGGTGGAGCTTGAACGTGATGTCACTGTCCAAGGCCATCAAATCAAGGCCACGGGCAGCCGGCTTGAAGCCTTTTTCAGCTTAGGCGAGTCATCTGGGGGCAATTCTAGCAATGCCGATGAGGGTCTGATTGTCGATAATACCGAGCATGGCGCGAGTAATCCGGAGGCAAACGAGTTGGTCATGACCTGGTCTGGCAAGCTCACCATGGTGCCGGTTGACGGCTCGCCCATTGCATTAACGGGGACTGGCGATGCGTGGGTTGTTATGGATGGCACGCCGCTTCGGGTGAATGTCGCCGGTGATGATATCAACGCTTCTGAATTGTCTTATCACTTGGGTGCCAAGCGTCTGGGGCTCAGTGGATCCCCAGGTATCCCGGTGCAACTTGACTCGAAACTTCACGGGCAGTTGACCGCACCGCGCATTGCACTTGATAGATTGGCAGGACGGGTGCAATTGATTGGTGCCGGCCGGTTTGCGAGTCCCAGGCGCAGGCCGCCTGCTCGGAACGGCGATGATCCAGGTGGCCGGTCAACCCAAGCCGCATGGCTTACTCAGATGACGACCACGTGGAATGACCGAGGTGAATTGTTGTTTTACGACCAGCCCAACGTCCCGGATGAGGCTGCGGCACAGATGTCTGCTATTCGCCTGGCCGTTTTTTACGGTGGCGTCAAGGTGGCGGGTCCTTCATTGGACCTGTCTGCGCAAGAGCTATCCATTGAATTGCTCAAGCCGGTGAATGGTGCGCAAAATGTCGATCAAATTACAGCAAAACAAAAAGTGGTTGCCAAGGTCCATCAGGCGGATGGGCAGTCACTTTCAATTCGATCTGATCAGTTGGCGCTGCACCCGCCACGGATGCATGATGGCCTCACGCAACCTGGCCAGCTGCTGGTCCAAGGGAATGTAACAGCTGACGGCCAGCAGATGGAAGTCAAAACTGAATACCTCGAAATCACCCTGTCTGCACCGCAAGTTGGCGCTAAGCCACATCACCCGCAGATCAAGGTGCCGCGCCTGTCTCCTATTGCTGGGCCCGAAGACCGTTCGGAAGCTGCGACGAACGCATCGGCATCTGTGCCAGGCCGTTTCGACGAGGTGAAAGGCCCGACTGAGCAGATCTGGGATCGGCTAATTGCCAGGCAAGGTGCACGGATTGAACTTATTCACGGTGGGGATTTGGTGATTGTCACGGCGGAGCAAGTCATCGTGGATCAAGTGGCTGGCCAGATCGAGGTGATTGGTGCGGATGCCCAGCCGGCGAAAATCGTGCGAGGTGATACGACCCTGATCGGGAGCCACATCTTTTTGGATGGGCAGAACTACGAGCAGATGCGTGTAAACGGTTCGGGCACCGGGGTTGTGACACGCAAAAACAAGGCCCGCCAAGGTTTAGTGCTGGCGATGAGTTGGGCTCAAGGCATGGAACTGAACCACATCAGCGGCAAGGGCCGGATTTTCGGCGAAGTTGTGATTGAAAGCCGAAGTCGATTGGATACTACAATGCTAACGGCGCAGGAAATGGACTTTCAGCTTTCTCCGCAAACGGATCGTGGTGTCGGAAAGCCAATCATTGAAAAACTTAAAGCGCGTAAAAAAGTTGAGTTCCGGGCGGTCAATTGGAGGCGGAAAATAGGGGGAGAATTTGCGACCAAACTATTGATTCAGAGTCCCGAAATGGTTTTTGAGAATACGGCAACATTAGAGCAGATCCGTTTTATTGGTGAAGGCGGATGGATATTCCAAGATGACAGACCGCGTAGTCAAGGCGGCAAACCCAATACCCAGATAACGGTTTCTGGGCGTGGCGACACCGTGTTTACCTGGTCGGATCAAATGATTCTCGATGTCAAGCGTAACGATATGCGAATCTATGGTGATGTTTGGATGCAACACAATCCGAAAAATGGCGGCAAACCTATTGAAATGTTCTGCGATCGTTTTGTTGCAGATATGACAGAAACCGGGGGCCTTAGTCGATGGGGGTCTCGTATTGATGGCCAACTTGAAGCGATCGTGGCTGATCGTGGGGTGCAGGTGAAGCGGGAGGATGTCGAAATCACATCCGGTACGATGAAGCACACCCAGCGGGACGGTTATCTTACCTTCACTTCTTCGCCAGGATCACAAACCCTGGTCGCTATTGGGGATCAGGTCACCAGGCACACCAAGCCGCTGCGTTGGAATACAAAGACCGGTCAAATCGAGATCGGACCAGTTGGGGCAATCCGTCGCTCCGTGCGGTAGAATCGGTAGATGCCAGTTGCTCGATTGGTGCGTGATTCATCTGTTTTGATTGTTGTTGATATGCAGCAGCGGCTCCTGCCAGCCATGCATAACACCCAAGCGGTCACTGACCAGCTTGGCAAACTCATCAATGGCGCCAATGCGCTTGAAGTGCCGGTGATCGTGACCGAGCAGTATCGCAAGGGTTTGGGGCTGACCATGCCGGAGCTTGCGAAGTCACTCAAATCGGCCGTCGGCACTTATGAGAAGCTAACATTTTCGGCATTTATCGAGCCGGTACGTCGCCAAATAGCGGAATTGGGGGTGCGATCAGTGGTCGTAGGCGGTATTGAAGCCCATGTATGCGTTCTGCAGACCTGCCTGGACTTGGTGGACAGCGGCTTAACCGTGGCGGTAGCAACGGACGGGATTGGGGCTCGTCGACCGTCAGACCAGGCATCGGCAGTTCAGCGGATGGTCCAAGCTGGCGTGGTGCCAACAACCGTCGAGTCGATTCTTTTGGAGTGGGTGGGCGAGGCTGGCGGTCCCTCTTTTAAATCGATTTTGCCGATAATTCGCTAGATAAACGTCAGCTAGGGCCACGGATCCGGGGTGTCCAGATGTCTGGGAGGGTTCTGGATACCCCCGTCATTAACCGGGCTGATCCTTGGGCCTGATTGCGTGTTTTTGAGTGTCACGGTACGCTTAGATCGAATGGTCAAGGGTTTCACATCATCCCTTTTAATCACAAGGAGCGTGACGTTATGCTCGAGGCTTATGAACAGTTAAAAGAACTTATCACATCGGCGGACGATGATGTTCGCCGAGCTGCAGGTGGCAACAAGGCTGCGGGTACCCGCGTCCGCAAGCTGATGCAGGATGTGAAAAACAGTGCTCAGACGCTGCGGGTCAAGGTTTTGGAAACGCGTGACACCACCGCATCCTGATCCAACTGCGATTCCTGGGTATCCTCCATCGACTCGGCATCTTGAGCCCTCAGCACCACCTGTCGTACCATCGCCAGGTGGTTGGCGATAGTGGCATAATACCTTTTTGGTCTTGTGCGGTTGTGCTGCAGGCTGCTACGATTGAGGTATTTCCAAAGCTATCAAGGTCCTGATTGCGGCGGTCTGTTTTTGTATGGCCCCACCACGGATATTTGACATTTCGCAGGTTGATCTGAGCCAGGTTCAGTTTGACGTTGATGGGGTGCAGTCTGTCAATCCACACCGGGGGGCGATGCGGATGTTGGATGGCGTCATCTGGTACAACCAAGAAGATGGATTGGCAGTTGCCTTTAAGGATGTAAATGACCAGGAGTTCTGGGTCGCCGGCCACATTCCAAGCCGGCCCCTGCTGCCGGGTGTGCTGATGTTGGAAGCCGGTGCGCAGTTGGCCAGCTTTATGACCTTGAAGGTCATGGGTAAGGACCATTTTCTTGGTTTTGTGGGGTGTGATGCGGTAAAATTTCGTGATCAGGTGGTGCCGGGTGATCGGCTGATCATCCTATGCAAGGTCCTACAGCTCAGGCGCCGACGGGCCATTTTTGCGATTCAGGGCTTAGTCGGCCCCAAGCTGGTCTTTGAGGCCCAGATCACCGGAATGCCGATTTAGAGACTGATGGGTGGGAATAGAGGGGGTGGTTGATCAGCAGTTTTTCAGGTGTAAATCATGAGTCTGGCTGCGTGAAGTTGTTGACCGGTTCATACGCGCCAGATATCCTCTTGCCCCACGTCCTTGGCCAGTCCGGGTTTAGCGTACGGGCCAAGGCGAACGCCCCAGCAGCGATCAAGGTTTCTTTACGTGTACTTATTATTAGCAGCTCAGAGCATTGATTTAGGTCCGGTTCAACCGCTATTGTTCTACGGGTTGGCACTTTTGCTGGCCATTAGTGCGTGGTTGGTGGTGCTTAGCGACAACATTGTGCGAATGGCGGTGTTTCTACTGCTCGCACTGGGTGCAGTGGGGGGACTTTACTTCATGCTGGCTGCTGAATTTCTGGCGGCAGTCCAACTGATCGTCTATGCCGGGGGCACGCTTATCTTAATTGTGTTTGGGGTGATGCTGACCAGCAAGAACCCTTTTCTGCAGTTTCGTGTCAAGCTGTGGGAAAGGATGGTTGCCCTTGCCTTGGCATTGACAATCTGCGGGTTCCTGATCTTCGCCCTGGTAAACACACCGCTTGGCGGTAATGGTCCGTTGACGCCCGAGGCCGGGTACGAACAGGTCCAGGAAATCGGCAAGGCGCTGCTTTCGACCTACCTGGTTCCATTTGAAGTGGCGGCGGTGTTGCTTTTGGTGGTCATGATCGGTGCGGCGTATATGGCTAGAAGAAGGGCTCAGTAATGTTTGAAATCGGCATCATGCACTTCGTGGTGCTGTCGGTCGTGGTATTTGCCGCAGGGATCTGTACCCTGCTGACCAAGCGCAATGCGATCGGCATTTTGATCGGCATCGAGTTGATCATGAATGCTGCGGGCATCAATTTTGTCGCGTACAACCGTTATGTGTGGGGTGGTGGCGGGGTCGGCAGCCTTATTGACGGCCAGGTTTTCGCCATCTTCATTATTGTTCTTGCCGCTGCTGAGGCTGCAATTGCATTGGCTATTTTCCTGAATTTTTACAACACGTTTAGTTCGATCGATGTCGAACGCGCCGACGAGATGAAGGGATAAGCGGCGGCTGATCGGATCAAACACCAGCAAAGACAACTGCCATGGCACCGCAACAAGCTGAACTAATCTTAACACTCATGGGCATGGCGACCCTGTTACCATTGGCCAGTGCGTTCGTCATGATCGTTCTGACCCGGCGCGTCATGTTCAAGGCGGCCGGATGGTTCGCCACTGCGGTGATGGCTGGTTCATTTGTCTGTGCATTGGTTTCGCTGGTGACCTGGCTCGGTGTCCCCGAGGCGGATCGCAAAGGACTTTCGCTACTCAAGACCATTCCATGGATACCCATTCCCGGCACTGAAGCGGGGCACCTTTATCTGGGTATTCTCGTGGACAATCTCACCATTGCGATGATGGCCATGGTGACGCTGATCTCATTGCTGGTGCATCTTTACAGCATTGGTTACATGAACGGCGACAAGCGGTACAACCGATTTTTCGCCTATTTGTCACTCTTCACATTTTCAATGCTGGGAATTGTGATCAGCAATTCGATCATGCAACTGTTTGTCTTCTGGGAGTTGGTCGGCTTGACGAGTTACCTGCTGATCGGCTTCTGGTTTGAAAAGAGGGGTCCGCAGCTGGCGTGCAAGAAAGCATTTGTAATGAATCGTATCGGGGACGTCGGCTTCCTGGTCGGTTTTGGCATT
>Ga0310124_10001999_pt1 | contig 14145 bp, 9 predicted proteins | sample CB11b_AW_Bot5_MG_FD_203507 | JGI IMG/M metagenome (GOLD analysis project Ga0310124, IMG submission 203507) | Marine microbial communities from Western Arctic Ocean, Canada - CB11b_AW_Bot5 | ecosystem: Environmental > Aquatic > Marine > Oceanic | place: Canada: Western Arctic Ocean | collected...
ATTCGCCCCCAGATACCGCACGTCGGGGACACCGTCCTGGAGACCCGCACTCGAGACCCTGAAGATGGCCGGACCGATCCGTTGCGGGTCAACGTAGTGGCCGGTGGCGCCGCGAAGTTGACGGTAATCGTAGATCACGAGGAGGGATTCTACATCCCGTCGAATCAGATCGCAATCTCCTTCAAAGGACTGCCCGAAGGGGTCGAAATCCTGCCCGCTTCCAGCCGTTACAAGCGGCCGGAACTCGGCGGGCCGACGCAGATCGCCGATCCCGAGAAACACCAACCGAAAACTGAGCGGATCTCCGTGGTGCTTCATGCGCGGGAGGGTGCTCCCCCGAGCGAGTTGCCCGCGTTCGTCGACGTGAGCTGTCGCGCCGTCGTCAGCGGGGAGCCGGCGCACAAGCTTATGGTCGTAAGCCTCCCCGTAATGGTGCTGAAGGCCCACCCCGTGAAACCTTAGAGACTTCTGAAGCCGGAGCATTACCCATTGATTGGGAGAATATAATAATAAATGGGTCGGCCCGTTTTAGGCTCATTGCCTCCGACCGTGATTGATGATTGTTAAAGGAGGAAGACGAATGGACATGCCGTCCAAAAAAACAAATAACAACCCTGCCATGTTGTTCATTTCACGTTTGTCCTACTTCACCATTCAACAATTGTCCTTCCTCTATCATCCATCGGACAAAAGAACATGCAGATGTTTGGAACGAAGCGTTATGGGAATCACGTTACGGTTCAGTTTTTCTCTCCTCGCAGTGTTCGCCGTTACCCTAAACATTCCGGCAACGATCCTCGCGGGGGATGAGGTTGCCGACGGCAAAGAGGCGAATATCGAGCTCACTCCGCTCAGCGTCCGCCTCGTACCTTCGGAGGTGACTCTGCGGGGCGCCACGTCGTCTCAGACATTTCTGGTGATGGCAACTTTCGAAGGGGGCCTCGAACGCGACGTCACTTCGCAAGCCGACCTTTCACTTTCCAGCTCTGAACTCGCCGAGCTCACTCCGATGCCAGGAGCGCGCCGCGTGCTGCCTCGCGCCGACGGCGAACTCTCACTGAAGGCCACGCTGGGCGACAAGGAGGATGCCGCGATCATTCAGATCGTCGACTCACAGATCGAACGCCCCCTGAGTTTTCCTCGCGACATTGGCAGTATCTTGACGGGCAAAGGCTGCAACAGCACGAAGTGTCACGGCGCGGTACCAGGACAGGGTGGCTTCAAGTTATCGCTGCATAGCACCCATCCTCATGAGGACTACAAATGGATCATCGAAGGTGGACATTTCGAAGTGCTCACTGTCGAAACGGGGGACGACCACGAGCCACGCGTCAATCTGTCGGCTCCGGAGCAGAGCCTGCTGCTGTTAAAAGCCACGGAAGAGGAATCCCACGAAGGTGGTCAGCGTTTTGGCACCGATTCGCCCGAGTACGCCAAAATTCTACGCTGGATTCGCGAGGGTGCCCCTTATGGACCGGAGAACGAAGCGGAGACCATTCGGATCGACAAGCTAGAAGTCTATCCCAAAGAAATGACGTTAAGGCCGAAAACTGAACAACAGATTCTGGTCACAGCACACCTGAGCAATGGACAGACGGAAGATGTGACTGACGAAGTGATCTATGAGTCAAACAGTGAGTCTGTGTTGGATGTGGACTCGGAGGGTCTCGTTACAAGCCTGCGTCCAGGGGAGACCAACATTCTCATCCGGGCTCCCGGCCACGTCGTCACCTCGAGAGTCGGTGTTGTCGCTCGCGCGATCCTAAACTACCCGTCGGTCCCTGAGAGGAATTTCATCGACCGATACATCTTCGCGAAACTGCGCCGACTGAACGTCATTCCGTCGGAGATTTCGACGGACGAAGAGTTCCTGCGGCGGATCTGTCTCGACCTGACGGGAACATTGCCGCCTCCGAACCGGGTCCGAGAGTTCCTCGTCTCGCAGGATCCCCAGAAACGCGACAAGCTGATCGAGGTCCTCTTCAGTTCACCAGAACACGTCGATTTTCTCTGCTATCGCTTCGCCGAGATTCTCCGTTTGCAAGGTGGAGCGACGCAACTCGGAAAGGACACACAACGTAGCCGCGAATGGCTGAGGAAAAGGGTCACGGAGAACATGCCCTACGATCAACTGATGATCGAGCGGATTGCGTCCCAGGGCTACGACGGTCCCTCACGTTTCAACTACCTGCTGCGCTCCCTACTTTCACCTGAAGCCCAGATTGCCGAACAATTGAGGATCGGATGGGGGCGCCGTCTCGACTGTGCTCAGTGCCACGACCATCCGTTTGAGTCCTGGACCCAGGATCAATTCTGGGGAATGGCCGCGTTTTACGGTCGCATGGTCGATCTGCGCACATCGGTGATGGACAACTCGGTGATCCTCGACTCTCCCCATCTCGCCGGGCGGGTGAAACATCCCCGAACCGGTCAGGTCGTCCAGCCGACGTTTCTTGACGGCTCGGTGGTTCCCGAGAGCGAACGCCTGGACCTCCGCATGAAACTCGCCAGAGGTATTGTCTCGCATCCACACTTCGCGGAGGCATTCGTCAATCGCGTCTGGGACTGGTTCTTCGGTGCGGGGTTCGTCAACCCAGTGGACGACTTTCGGTCAACCAACCCGCCGAGACACCCGGAATTACTGAGCGCGCTGGCGGCCGATTTCCGCGAGCACGGACACGACGTAAAACACTTGATGCGGGTCATCGTGCGGTCGCGAACTTATCAACTATCGGGGAAGCCAAACGAGACCAATCGTGGCGACCGCCAAAACTTCTCACACGCCGTGCCCCGGCCGCTCGATCCGCCCGTGCTCCTCGATGCGATCACACAGGTGACCGAGGTATCCGAACTCTTCACATCGAAGTACCTCTCCGCTCCGCCCGGGACCCGTGCGATTGCGTTATTACCGGACGCTCCATCTGATTTTCTAAAGATATTCAACCGTAACTTGCGAAAGACGTTACCCAATGAAAAGCCCCAACCGACTCTAGCCAAGTCCCTCCACTCGTTGACCGGTCGCGCCTATACCGAGAAGATCATCAATGAGGACAGCCGCGTGAGACGGCTTCTGGATAGCGGGCTCAGCGACGAGGAAATCGTCGACGAGCTCTATCTGGCGACCCTCAGCCGGTTTCCGACTTCGGGCGAAAGGACTCGACTGACGCAGATGATTGGGGAACGGGACCGCCAGAAGGGGATCCAATCGCTGGCCTGGGCCTTGATTAGCTCTAGACAATTTGACCATATTCACTGACAATAATGGGGTAAGTCGGTTACTACAGGCTATGGCGGAAAAAGAGACTCTAAACATCTGCATGCTCTCCCGTTCGGTTGACGATATTCATAATTGTTGATTCGTGAAACCCTCGCAACCCATATCCCTAAAAGGGGTAATGTCATATGAGAGTAGACCAGCGACAAAATGGAATAATCCGGCCGACGTCTCGACGTGACTTTTTGCGCATCGGCAGCCTGCCATTCCTCGGCATCGGGCTCGACCAATACCTGCGGGCCGCAGCGGCGGGAACGACCGATCCCTCGTCGGAGAGTGGCGGTGGAAAGGCATCATCGGTCATCCTCGTGTGGCTCTCGGGCGGTCCGCCGCACATGGACACGTTCGACCCCAAGACGAACAGCAATTTCAAACCGATTTCGACGAACGTCCCCGGGATTCAGATTTCCGAAGTGTTGCCAAAAGTCGCGCAGCACATGGACAAGCTGTCCATTATCCGCTCAATGCATTCCCCGGAAAACAATCACCCCGAAGGGACCTACTATGGAATGACGGGCCACCGCCCCAATCCTTCCTTCCGGTTCCCCAGTTGGGGGTCGATCGTATCGCGCGAGCTCGGCAGTCGGAAAGATCTGCCCCCCTACGTGGTGACACCGCCGATGTCCTACGGCCACTCCTACATGTCGGGAAACATGGGGTCCCAGTACAACCCGATGATCACTCCGGATCCAAGCCAGGAAGACTTTCAGATTCCGGATCTCACGTTGCCCGCCTCGCTCTCGCCCGAACTGATCGAGGACCGCCAATCATTTCTCGAAGCCGTCGATCGAGAGTACCGAGCGCGGGAAGAGTTCGAGCGTTATACGAGTATTGACACCTATCAACGACAAGCGCTGAAGATGATCCTTGCCCCGGACGTGCGGAAGGCTTTCGATCTCTCCCAGGAGCCAGATTCGGTCCGCGAGGCGTACGGAAAGGACCGCTTTGGTCAAGCGGTCTTACTCTCCCGCAGACTCGTGGAGGCAGGATGCCGTTTTGTGACTGCGGAGGGATTCAACCATAGCGAGTGGGATATCCACGTCAAAAACGACAAGTCCCTCTCGGAAAACCTCGCCCCACGTCTCGACAAAGCGCTGTCGATGTTGCTCACCGAACTGCAGGATCGCAGTCTGCTCGAGTCGACGGTCGTCGTGGTCATGGGTGAATTCGGTCGAACTCCCGATATCAACTCACAAGCGGGCCGGGACCACTGGTGCCACTGCTGGTCGCTGGCGTTGGCTGGTGGTGGAATCGAGGGTGGTCGCGTCATCGGAGCGAGTGACGCGCGCGGAGCAAAAGTCGCCGACCGGATGGTGACTGTCGGCGACATGTATGCCACGGTCTACAAGGCGCTCGGCGTCGACTGGTCGAAGACATACGTCGGGAGCGACGGACGGCCGATCTACATCGCAAACTCCCTCGAGGACAAGCCGGGCACCCCGGTCCACGAACTGTTTTGATCGATGGCGTGCACGGGTATCAGTGGCTCGACGGCCTGTTTGTTCAGTGACTGAGACCATGGCAGTCGCCTGCTACCTAACCGTTGGATGGTATCAGAAATTTCCGGTAAACCCATTGTCTTGCAATGTCCCACTTTTGAGGTGCGGCGTTTTCCTGTTAACACAGGAGTGAGCGAGGCCGTTTGTTTTGTCCTTGCTTTTGTTTTACAGTTCTGAATTAAATGACAAATCCATTGTAAGTGTTTTCAACGAAACGATTATCGGAACAACAACCATGGCCCACAGAACTCACCACACGGGGATCGTTGTATCCGATATGGAGAAGGCATTGGCGTTTTACCAGGATCTCTTGGGCATGTCCAAGATTTTCGATAGTGCTGTCGGTGGCACACAAGTGGAGCATGTGGTTGGTTTAGAGAAAGTCAATATCCGCATTGTCATGATCGAGCTTGACGATGGTACTCGTATCGAGCTTTTACACTACCTGTCCCATCCTCGCCCGGCACCGGCTCGTGGTGAGTCATGTGACATCGGTTGTTCGCACGTGGCATTGGAAGTTGATGATGTGGATGCTGTTTGCCAGAGGCTGTCAGCCGCAGGATTGAGGATCAATCATCCACCTGAAGTCGACGACAGGGGTTATGTCAAGGCAGCCTACGTGCACGACTTTGATGGAACCATCGTGGAGCTAATCGAAATATTGGATGAAAGCAAGTGTCCGTTTTAATTTGCTGATCGTTCCATTTATCGAAGCAGCACGCTTTTGTGAGCGCCCCGTTTTACACTACAAAGATTCAGCAGATGTAAGAAGGGGAAACTCGACACGGCACCACTGTTCTGGTGCAACATGGGCCTGAAAAACGAACAACACTTCTCTGCTATTTGGACCGGCCAATTTATATGTCCGCATCGCCGCCTGCCAGGGGCGGCCCCGACCGAACCAACGATCGCCTGCTCGCTTTCCACCGCCGCCCGACCCAGAGATTTATCCGGCACCATGCGTAGAGTTCCAAACATCGGTATGCCAACTGGAGCGTCTGTGTTATCCTCCCGGACCTGTCCCTTAAGCTCCACCGTTTGTTGTCCGTTATGCCAGAAACTGAGCCAGTAGCCACCGTCTTCCGAACGGATCTGTAACTTACACGTCCCTCTCTCCAAGCGAGTTCCTGTGAGCGTGTACAGATCGTGGGGCAGCACGATTCGGCCCGTGAAATGGATCACGTCGTCTTCGGCAAAAGCGCAGACTGGGTACTGAGATGCGGCCATCGTTGCGAAAAAGGTAATGATGGCAGGTGTCAAGAGTCGCAGCCGCATAAGATGTGTCTCCCTTTCGCGGTGTTGCAGTGGCTCACTTACGCTCGCACCAACCGTGGCGCAAGGTCGTTTTCCCCACCCACATCGGTGAGCCGCATGTCACGGCCCTGAAAGTAATAGGTCAGTTCTTTATGATCCAATCCTAACAGCGAAAGCATCGTCGCATGTAAATCGTGCACGTGGACCCGGTCTTCTACAGCTCGGTAGCCCAGTTCATCGGTGGCACCGACTACCTTGCCACCTCGGATCCCACCGCCGGCCATCCATGTGCTGAACCCGTAAGGACTGTGATCCCGGCCCCTGGAACCTTCGCGGGCCGGACTCCGGCCGAACTCACCAGTACAGACCAGCAACGTGCTCTCCAAGAGGCCCCGCTGTTTGAGATCGGCTATCAGTCCCGCAATGGGTTTGTCAATTTTCCGGGCATTGGACGCATGGTTCTTGTCGCACTGTCCATGACCGTCCCAGTCGGTGCTCGTTAATTGGATAAATCGAACTCCACGTTCGACCATCCGCCGAGTCAACAGACACATCCGGCCAAAGCGTTCGGTTATCGGATCGTCCAGGGCGTACGTTCTTCTGATATGTTCGGGCTCACTTGAAAGATCAATCAATTCCGGTGCAGCGGTCTGCATGCGGAAGGCCCGTTCGTAATTCGCGATTCGCGCCGAGAGCCGGGTGTCGTCAGGCCGACTTTCCAGATGCCGCTGGTTCCATTGGCTCAATTGGTCGAGCATCCGACGCTGTTGGTTCTCTGTGATACGAGGAGGGCGGTTCAGGTTGGTAATCGGTGCCCCTTCGGTATAAACCAAAGTTCCCTGATAAACGGCGGGCAAGAAACCCGAGCCAAATGAGTTTTTATTGGTGCGAAGGCTTCCATCGGTCATGACCATAAAAGCCGGCAGTACGTCGCTCTCGCATCCCAGGCCATAGACGACCCAGGCACCAACACTGGGATGGCCATCCAAAAACGCACCGGAATAAACCTGGTTCAAAGCCGGGCCATGAAAAAAAGATTTGTGGTAGCACGAGCGAATAACTGCCAAATCATCCGCGTGACGGCCAATATTTGCAAACAAATCAGAGATTTCCAGTCCGGACTCTCCGTACTTTCTGAAAGGGAAACTCGACGCCATCAAGCGTGCGCTCGACGGTCGGATCCGATCGAAATCGAGTCCTTTAATGACATAATCGGCAGGAGGTGTTTTTCCGTCCAACCGTTTCAACTCGGGTTTTGGGTCGAACGTGTCGACGTGACTCGCGCCGCCCTGCAGGAAGATGAAGACGACACTTTTCGCCTTGGCGAACTGACGGGGCAGTTTTGCAGCCAAAGGCTTGGGCGGTGCGATGACCGGCGCAGATAGGGATTCTTTTTGCAGCAAATGGCCTAATGCCAAACCGCCGAAGCCAAGACTTGAGTTGGCCAAGAATTCGCGTCGGGATCGAACCGGAAGGTACCGATGACAGCTAGTAGATTCCATGGCTTGATTCTTGTCAGATTTTCAATCGATGTAAAGGAATTCATTCAAATTGAACAATGTCACACACAATTTTGTGAGCGCAGCAGTATGAGTATCCGCAGACGGAGCGGGTTGGTCGGCCACATTCAGTCCATCGTTTTGTTGGGCTTCTTTGGCAGCCAGTGAATCAAACAATTCAAGGGCCTCGAGTTTTTCCTGCTCAGATGGGTGGCGTCCCAGGACTAAATTCCAGGCATTTTCTACCCAAACGGACGGTTCATTCTCTTTCCTAGCCACGCGTTTGGCCAGTGCGGTGGCCTGCTGAAACACGACCTGGTTATTGAGAAACCAGAGGGCTTGCGGTGCCACGTTGGTCACGTCCCGCTTGGGACAACTGACTGCGTTGCCAGGACTGTCGAACAGTTGAAACATTGGAAATGTGAAAGCACGACGGACCAGAATGTAAATGCCCCGACGTTGGTGTTCGTTCGGATCGGCAGATACCGGCCACGTCCAAAGGTAATTTCCGTTCGCCGTTGGCCTTCCAATTCGCAGGACCGTTGATTCATCATCGGCTAACGGCGGCACTACCGAACGTCCACCCTTCTTCAGGTTCAAAGTGCCTGCGACCGAGTGCATCGCATCCCACACGGCTTCACCCTCTAAACGCCGACGGTTCATTCGCCACAGGTATCGGTTTTCCGAGTCGAGGTCGACATTCTCGGAACCCGTGAAACTGCTGGACATCTGATAGGTGCTCGAGAGCATGATCAGACGGTGCATCGACTTGATGCTCCATCCTCGGGCTATGAACTCCCGAGCCAACCAATCCAATAGCTCAGGATGCGTGGGTGGTGCTCCCTGTCGGCCAAAATCGTTAGACGTGCGGACAATGCCAGCCCCGAAATGACACTGCCAAATGCGGTTGACCATCACCCGCGCTGTCAATGGATGATCGGGTTGCGTCAGCCATTGTGCCAAACGCATGCGGGGAGATTTACCGGGGCAATCGGCCAACGCGAGTTGGGCACTGAGGACGCTTGGCGAGCTGGGCTCCACTTTTTCCCGGGGACTTCCCAATTCCCCTCGATGCAGTACATGAATCTCTGGAACGAGTTCCGCCCGGCAGGGTCCGATTACCGATGCCGTAGGCACCGCCAAAATACCGTCGAAGACACCATCGGGGACCGCGCGGAGGGCCTGTCCCATGCGTTGGAGTAAACGCTGCTGCTCTTCAAGTTCCTCGGGCGTTAAGTAGTCGTAGATTTCAACATCGTTCTCTTCGCCCATGAACACCTCGAACTGCATGGTGCGGAAGTTTTCCAGGTCAGCGATCAATGGATGGGCCAATTTCTGTTGCTGGGCGGTTCTCTTGTCTCCCTGGACATTATAGGCCGCGCGCACCTCGTCAGAAAAACTTGCGATCAACCGTTCCTGGGCCTTGTTCTTGACCTGCGCCATGAACAAACGGTACGCTTTCTTCGCTTCGACTACGCCCAGCAGTTTGGGGTAATTGTGCCAGGATTCACGGATCTTCATCTTGGTAACGACCGGGATTTCCATCCGCCGACTTCCCGCAAATACCGCCTGCATCGCATAATAATCTCGCTGCAACAGGGGATCGTATTTGTGGTCATGACAGCGGGCACAGCCCAGCGACAGACCCAGGAACGCGGCGCCGGTGACGTCCACCCAATCCGTTAAGGTTTCGTACAACAGCTTGCTTTCATTCTTGACCGACTCACCGATTTCCGGGCCGAATGTGTAGAGTCCGGTGCCGATCCAAGCTTCGAGGTGTTCCAATTTTTCCGGCCTTATAGAGGGTTTGCCATCCAACAAATTGAGGTTATCGGGCCAGAACTGATCTCCGGCGATCTGCTCCTGAACGAAACGATCGTACGGCTTGTCATCATCAAACGATTTGATGACGTAATCGCGGTAACGCCACGCATTAGGATACATGCTATCACCTTCGTATCCACATGTTTCCGCATACCGCACTACGTCCAACCAGTGCCGACCCCAACGTTCACCGTAGTGGGGCGAAGCCAAAAGATCCTCGATCAGATTCGAATACGCTTCGGACGATTCATCGTTAAGAAAGTTCTCGACTTGTTCAGGCGTGGGAGGTAGCCCGATCAAATCGAAGTAGGCTCGGCGAATTAAGGTCCGTCGGTTCGCCGCTGGCGCATGCTCCAGACCCAGTTCCTCCAATCTCGCAAGCACAAATGCGTCGATCGGTTTTTGCACCCAAGTTTCGTCCTGAACGGTTGGAACGGTCGGTCGGTGCGGACTGCGGAGCGACCACCAGTCAGGCTCCGAATTTTGTTGTGAGCTCAACGGTGCATTTGATGCAAGGTTATCTGCCAGTGTTGCCGTAGGTGTGCCAGCCAGATTCATACTGAGCAGCACAACCAACAAGGAGAAATAAACTTTGTTGACCAACATGATTTAGACTACTGAATGGCTGTATTTACAAGTAGACGACAGTCACGCCGCTCATAATTCTATCATAAAGTTATTCAGGATCGAGACGTCAATTGTGGTGATTTGGAGCGAATTTTGTTTTTACATCATCCTTTGCTTGATGGTCGATCAATTTTTAGGATCGTGAATGGGTAAATGATGGTCACATAGATGGTGCCATCGCGTGTGGCAATCATCGCCAGATGGTTGTAAAGCGGTGTGAGTGTTCCGTCGGGCAGCGTGTGATAGCCGTAGTAGGGCGGATGATCGTCATTGGTTGCAGGGTGTTCTGGTTTTGCACCGGGTGATTTGAAAAAAAAGTCGGGATTTTTGACAGCTAACACGCCCAGGTCGTTCATCGTCTCTGTTGTCGGATCAAATTGCACCAAGTGGTGTAGATAGAATCCGCCAAAACCGGTCTCATTGTCGACCCGAACAAGGGCATAGACATTTCCGTCCGGAGCGATACTCAGCGCGCACCGACTGTCTGGATTTTTCCCCCCGATCATTGGTCCATGGTTGACCGCATTTACCACCTGACCGTCACTGAGAAGATCAATTGCGTAGAGTGTCGGATCCAGCAACTGGATGAGGTAGGCTGTTCTGCCGTTCTGTGCGAGGTTCCAGGTGGGTGCCCAAGCCGAGGGTGATCCTGGTTTCAGTTTTTTGCCACCGGCAACAATGTCTCGGACCTTGACCTCACCGTTGTCTGGATTGAATTGGGCAAGTTGGAAGTCCTTTGTGATGACGTTGGCATGGCCCCTGTTGTCAATGAGCGTCGTACCGAAGACGGTCGGTATGGGGCCCAACGGTCGGTATTGTTTTGTCTTCAAATCGTACAGCATCCAAGGTTTTTTTGCGTTGATCAGAACCACGTAGACGATCCCGCGCTCCTCATCCGACACGACGTCAATGACGCCCATGCCGGGCGATGCGATGCCATGTGATTTGGCCGTTTCCGTGGTCGGATCGTAGGTCATAACGTATCCGCCCGGGTATTGGGTCGGATCTTCTGGTTTGGGGGATTCCATGCTACCGACATAGATCGTGCCAGAGCGGCCAACGGAATTGCGGGTGTGAATCTTGGACTGTGCTTCGTTGTAGCTTTTGGGTTGGAGGCCACAGACCTTGTTAGTATCGATGACGATTTTTTGTTGTCCCGTTTTAGGATTGAATTCTACGAGATAGGAGTTTTCGCCATATTTTGCAGTTCCGACGTAGATCTTTCCGTCGAGACCTTCACAGAGGGAAAAGTAGCCAGATTCGCTGTTGTGGGTTTCAGGCAGAATGTGATAGGCGTGTCCCCAGACGTATTTAAACGGCGGTGTTGCTATCTCTGGAGTGAGAGCCTGATGATCATTGTTGATCTGGTCATCGGCGCAGATTGACGTACTTAAAGTCAATGTGCAAAGCAGTGTAAAAATGGCAGTTGTTGTTCGCATGCGCATTCGATTGAATTGGAAACTTACGTGTTTCATGGTGTTTCCACCACAAGCTGACACCGCGGCAGCAACACGGCCAGGCGTTGCGTTCCCGGGCTTGAGATTTTTGTCTGGGTGATGTGAAGTTCTCGCAGGGATTTAAGTTTGGCAAGTGAGATAATTGCTTTGTCGGAAATGGCCGTTCCGTCGAGCCACAGCCTCTGCAGTCGGACCATGCCTGCTAGATGGGTTAAACCCGTATCGGTCACCCTGGTTTTGCCAAGATGCAATCCGTTGAGCCGGACAAGCTTTCGCAAATGTGTTACACCCATGTCAGTGATGTTATTGCCACGTAAGCCAAGATACAGCAGTTGGGTCATGTTGCTCAAATGGGCCAGCCCGGTATCGGTGACCTGCGTTTCTCCGATTGGTAGATGCTGCAGGCTTTTGAGACGGCTGATCGTTTTCAGACCCTGGTCACCGATGCGAGAGCGATAGAGATTACGCCATTCGAGTTGGTGCAACTTTTGGAAGTGGGCCAGCCCCTTGTCGCTGACGGCCGTTTCTTCGAGTGAAAGGTCGGTCATTTGCGTGAACTCGGAAACCCATACAAGATCGTGATCGACAATCTTGGTGCGATTGGCATTCACTTCGATGACCCGATTGGTGCGCGTGAAGACAGTGGCACCGAGTTGCTTTAGCCGCCGAATCGGCTCTTCCTCAAGTGTCTTTTGATCCGACCGAGGCGGTGGGTTTTCCTCTGCCACAGACGTTGCAGCCATCGCCAGGGCTGCGACGATCCAGAGAAGCTTGAAGAGCGTTTTCATGATTGACCGGGGGTTCACCGAATGCGTCCTTCGCCAGGTTAAAGGGCCTCGCGTGACATTGAACGCCACTGTATCTCACCGACTTCCCTGACCGTTTCATCCGGGCATCGCTCCAGCGGATGGTACCGCGGGTGACCCCCGGTAACTTCAAGGTAGGGATCATTATGTTTCGTGTTGTAGCAGCAGATCAGTGACCAACGCGGGTGGGGACTGCGGTTTTGATCAGAACGGTGTACGACGTTACAGTGAAAGAACAGTCCGTCTCCCGGATTGAGCTCGACATGGACAAGTTCCAGACGTTCGAGCAGTGCCTCTACCCGTTCCAGGTCGGCACCCGTTTGTCCGGCCGTCGTGCCATGATCGAGACGACCACATTTGTGAGAACTTCTGAGAACCTGCAGACAACCGTTCTCTCTGGTCGCCCGGTCGACGGCAATCATGCAACTGGCCATATCCGGGTACAGACAATGGTTATGCTTGTACCAATATCCGTAATCCTGGTGCCACTCCCAGGCACCGCCAACCAGTGGTTCCTTGACCATCATTTTGTGATGGAAGTGATAAACCTCATCCCCCAGCAGTTTCTCCGTTGTACCGACGATACGTTCACATTTTACACAGGCGCTATAAATATCGTCATGCAGGTCGTTGTGAACTCGCAACTTGCTGATCCCGCCCTGGGTATCTTGGCGGCCATGTGCTTTTTCCATATCGCTGTCGGCTTTTGCAATTCTGTTGAGCAGGTCCGTTTCCTGCTGGTCAAAGAGTTGACGGACAATGAAGTAGCCGTCATTGTGAAATTGTTGGATTAATTCGTTGGAAACGCGAAAATAGTTCATGACAATCATTTTCGTTAGTCGATGGTCGAATTTTGTCGTCCCGACCTCAGACCAGGCATTTCAAAACCAAATCCCTGCCGATTGGCACCTGGATGTAATCGCAGACGCCATTATTTCTGACACCTGCGCATTTCACAAGCCAATGAATTGCCTAGGAACATGCCTCGAGTGACATCAGAATTACAGCTCGTCACGACGCACGCGAGCAGATTCTACAGACAAATTGTGAGCCGTGCTGCGAGGCAGGTTACCTTGATGCGGATGACGACCCGAAAGTGATTGTCAATCTTCCTGGCTGTATCGTGGGCTCCAATCTCAGACCAACGTAATTCCAGGCTGGCGCCTGCCCCAGCACAGGTCACAAGCCTGTTTGTGGAACGTGCCTTTTGTCAAAATCCCGGATGGATGATTCAGTCAAGCGATTGGTAGGCTAGTCGATATCTGATTTTCTGCAGAAATACCTGGAATTTTTCCAGTAACTCTTCGACCTTTTCCGGATTCGACGTTCTGGTCGATTGCTGAGGATTTTGCCGCCGGTCATTGTCGTCAACGTTCTGCTGGTCCGTTGCCGTAGCATCCTCAAATGATGGTTGGTTAGTAGTGACAATCTCGTCGGTGATAATATCCGCCTTTTGTGGATCACCAACCTCCTGGCTGTTCAGAGGTGCTTTGACTTCCTGTGTCACACTTGTCAAATTTTCACTGGCGCTGTTGTCTTGGGTGGTTTCTTTGGCTGAGGCAGTTGTCTGCCGATCGCCACCGCCGTCTTGGGTTTCATTTGCCGGTTGATCTTCGGTATCGGCCGCGACTTCCACCAGGGGCGTTTCAGTAACCGATGTATCAACAATGGGCGTTTCAGAAACAGGTGTTTCTTCCACAGTCTCCAGGTCGTTTTCGTGGGGCTGATTGGCTTCGGTTTCGGAACTGACGCCGACGGTGTTGTCTTGAGTGGGTTCTTCTGCCGGGGTGATTGCCTGTTGGTCACTGCCGATGTCTTGGGTTTCATTTGCCGGTTGATCTTTGGTATCGGCCGCGATTTCCACTACGGTCGTTTCAGTAGCCGGTGTATCAACAACGGGCGTTT